>ENA-OUQP01000790-OUQP01000790.1-human-gut-metagenome-genome-assembly--contig:-NODE-790-length-26206-cov-5.137509_pt1 | contig 26206 bp, 40 predicted proteins | sample MGYA00237951_ERZ548836 | MGnify/ENA primary metagenome ERZ548836 (study PRJEB26490, sample SAMN05194702) | human gut metagenome | biome: terrestrial biome; feature: human-associated habitat; material...
GGAAGTCAGTTACAAATGATTGATTTTCTGATGATTGCAACGCGGACGGGAAAACGCGGAACAATCGAAATTTATCCCAAATTCATCATCAAGAAGTCGAAAGACCTGATGATCCGGGGTTCTGATTTTTACGCGGTCTGGATGGAAGAGCGGGGGCTTTGGAGTACGGACGAACAGGATGCGCTCCAGATGATCGACCGCGCGCTGGATATTTACGCGGAGGAACACAAGCAGGTCTTCAATGACAGCTACCGTGTTCTGCACATGTGGGACGCGGAGAGCGGGATGATCGACAACTGGCACAAATACTGTCAGCGTCAGATGCGGGACAACTACCACACCCTTGACGATACATTGATATTTGCGAACACCCCTGTCAAGAAGGAAAGCTATGCGTCGAAGCGGCTGCCGTATCTTCTGGAGGAGGGGAACATCAGCGCCTACGACGAGCTGATGACCACCTTATATTCTCCCGAGGAGCGGAAGAAGATCGAATGGGCGGTTGGCGCGATCGTGAACGGCGATTCCCGCAAGATCCAGAAGTTCCTCGTGCTCTATGGCCCACCCGGAAGCGGTAAATCCACCGTGCTGAACATCGTCCAGAAGCTTTTTGACGGGTACTGGTCGGTGTTTGACTCCAAGGTGCTGGGGTCATCGTCCAATGCGTTTGCGCTGGAGGCGTTCAAATCGAACCCGCTGATCGCGATCCAGCACGACGGTGACCTTTCCCGCATCGAGGACAACACCCGGCTGAACTCACTGGTATCCCACGAGACCATGCTGGTGAACGAGAAGTTCCGCAGCCAGTATTCCAGCCAGTTCAAGTGTTTCATGTTTCTGGGCACCAACAAGCCCGTTAAGATCACAGATGCAAAATCGGGCCTGATCCGACGACTGATCGATGTGGAACCTACCGGCGAAAAGATTCCTGCAAAAAAGTACCGTGACCTTGTAGCGAAGGTGGACTTTGAGCTGGGAGGCATCGCATGGCACTGTAAGGAGGTATACGAGCAGAACAAACATCTCTACGATGATTATATTCCGACCCGTATGCTGGGTGCATCGAACGACTTTTACAACTTCATGCTGGATTCCTTTTATATTTTCAAGAAGGAGGACGGTGTATCCCTGAAGCGGGCCTGGGCGATGTACAACACCTACAATGACGAGGCAAAGGTAGCGTACCCGTACTCGCGCCGTGCGTTCCGGGAAGAGCTGATGAACTACTTCGAGGAGTACAAGGAACGCGCGGAGACCGTGAACGGCGAGCGGGTGCGGAGCTACTACAGCGGCTTCAAAGCGGAGAAATTCAAAGAGTTCCTTGACGAACCTGTGAAGGCAGAAGAACCCACTGCCGAGCCGGAAACGTCATGGATCGAGTTCAAGGAGCAGCATTCTCTCTTCAATGATATTTGCAAGGACTGCCCTGCACAATATGCGACAGACGATGGCATTCCGATGCGAAAATGGGAGAATGTCAAGTCAAAATTGGCCGAACTGGATACTTCGAGACTGCACTACGTGAAAGTTCCGGAGAATCACATTGTCATCGACTTTGATATTCCCGGGCCGGATGGAAAAAAGAGCTTCGAGCGCAACCTGGAAGCTGCCTCCAAATGGCCCAAGACCTATGCGGAGCTGAGCAAATCTGGTGCGGGTATCCACCTGCATTATATTTACACCGGCGATGCAACGAAGCTGAGCAGGATCTACGACGAGAACATCGAGGTCAAGGTGTTCACGGGCAAGTCCTCTCTGCGGAGAAAACTGTCGAAATGCAATGATATTCCGGTTGCGACCATCAGCAGCGGCCTGCCACTGAAGGGAGAAACGAAAATGGTTGATACAAAGCAGATCCAGGATGAGCGGCACCTGCGTATCCTCATCAAGAAAGCCCTTGCCAAAGAGATCAGCCCCTATACGAAGCCCAGCATTGACTTTATTGCGCACATCATGGACGAAGCCTACGAGGGCAATGTCGTTTACAACGTGGACGACATGCGGAATGCGATCCTGGGCTTTGCCGCCAGCAGCACGAACCAGGCGGACACCTGCCTGAAGATCGTGGCAAAGATGCACTTCAAATCAAAGGATGATATTCAGCGGGAGGCCCCTGCGGGGGAGGAAACGCCATTGATATTTTTCGACGTGGAGGTGTTCCCGAATCTGCTGCTCGTAAACTGGAAGTTCGCCAAGCAGGAGCCTGTGCACCGCATGGTGAATCCTACGCCGGAGGAGATCGAGAGCCTGACAAAGTATCGGCTGGTCGGCTTCAACAACCGCAAGTACGACAACCATATCCTCTGGGCCCGCATGATCGGGATGTCGGTGGAGCAGATCTATGCGCTGTCCAACCGGATCATCAACGAACACACGGGCTTCTTTGGTGAGGCGTACAACTTGTCCTACACGGATATTTTCGACTTCTCGTCGAAAAAGCAGAGCCTTAAGAAATTTGAAATCGAGTTGGGCATCCACCATCAGGAGCTGGGACTTCCGTGGGATCAGCCGGTGCCGAAGAGCCTGTGGGACAAGGTGGCCGAGTATTGCGACAACGATGTGATCGCGACTGAGACCCTGTTCTACTCGAAAAAGCGTCAGGCAGACTTTGTGGCGCGAGAGATTCTGGCAGACCTTGCCGGCATGACAGTGAACGACACGACAAACTCGCTGACAACACGCATTATTTTCGGCAAGGAAAAGCACCCCCGGCTGGTCTACACCGACCTTGCTACGGGAAAATCCGATGCGATCGTGGAAGTCGAGCCTGATATTTTGACGGACTGCAACATCATCAATGCCTTTCCCGGTTACGAGTGGGCCAAAGGTGAGGACGGCAAGTACCACAACATGTTCCGGGGCACGGACCTGGGCATGGGTGGTTATGTCTACGCTGAGCCCGGGATGTACACGAACGTAGCTCTGCTGGACGTTGCGTCGCTGCATCCGCATTCGGCTGTTGCCATGAACTACTTTGGCGAGTACACCAAGCATTTCAACGACCTGATGGATGTACGAATCTACGTCAAGCACGGCGAGTACGAGAAGGCAAAGGGGCTCTTTGGCGGTAAACTGGCAAAGTACCTCGATGATCCGCAGCAGGCAAAGGCTTTGGCGCAGGCGTTGAAGATCGCCATCAACTCGGTTTACGGGTTGACCAGTGCAAGCTTCGATAATCCGTTCCGCAACCCCAAGAACGTCAACAACATTGTGGCGCTTCGAGGGGCTTTATTTATGCGCACTTTGCAGGATGAAGTGCAGCAGCGCGGCTTTAAGGTCGCGCATATCAAAACGGATTCGATCAAGATCCCCGATGCGACCCCGGAAATCATTGCGTACTGCATGGATTTTGCGAAGAAGTACGGCTACACGTTCGAGCATGAGGCAACCTACGAGCGGATGTGTCTGGTGAACAATGCCGTTTATATTGCGAAATACATGGCTGCCGACCAGTGCGAGGCGCTTTACGGCTATATCCCGGGCGACTGCAAGGACGAAGGCGGCGAATGGACGGCGACGGGCACCCAGTTCCAGGTGCCGTATGTGTTCAAGACCCTGTTCTCCAAGGAGAAGATCGAGTTCACTGACCTCTGCGAAACAAAGACCGTTTCCAAGGGCGCTATCTATCTCGACAAGAACGAGGACCTGCCCGAAGGCGAACACAATTATATTTTTGTGGGACGCGTGGGACAGTTCTGCCCGATCATGCCGGGAAAGGGCGGCGCTCTGCTGCTGCGGGAAGCGGGCCTGACGGATACCGGCGAACGGAAATATGCTTCTGTGACCGGAGCAAAGGATTACCGCTGGCTGGAAAGCGAGGCGGTCTATCAGCTTCAGATGCAGGAGGATATCGACAAAAGATATTTCAACCGGGAAGTCGATGAGGCAGTTGAGGAGATCTCCAAGTACGGCGACTTCAACTGGTTCGTTGGTGACGATGGCGTTGCTCCCTGGACAGCACCGGATCTTCCATGGAGCGATGCGCAGGAAGAAGCAGCAAGAAATTTTGACGTGAGGTGATATTTTATGTGTCATGGAAGTTTGTATGACCCCTATGGCCATCATATCGGGTTTGTCTATAACTTTTACACTAAACTGGGTTCTGCTCAAATGAATCTTGAGCTGGAAGATGGAAGAACGTTCCAGTTCAATCCGGGTGATCTTCTGCGTGACCGTCAGGGTGACTGGCGTATTCGGAAGCGGGAAGAGTCGGCGTTCGATTCTATGCGCTACATGCACTGGGCTAACTGTGTGATGGAAGAGGCAACCAAAAAGAAGGAGGAAACCAATATGACCGTAGCAAGTATCAAGAACATTATCTTTGCTCCTCCGGCCACGATCGTTTACTGGTCGGATGGTTCCAAGACCGTTGTGAAGTGCAGCGAGAAGGATGTTTTCGACCCGGAGAAGGGGCTGGCTATGGCAATTGCAAAGCGTTGCGGTGGTAACAAGGGCAGCTATTACAAGGAGATCCAGAATTGGGTCGAGAAGAGCGGGAAGAAGTATCCTGGTAAGCCCTATACGGAAAACTCTTCTGTCGAGAATGATGCGCTCAAGAAGTACATCGCTCAGGCGAAGAAGAGCTACGAAACAGCTTTGGAGGCGGCAGCAAAAGGCAATCCTGCGAATTTTCTGTCTGAGATGGGCCGAGTGTCTGCCGCGCTTTCCATGCTGGAACTCGAAATCAACAAGTAAAAAGGAGACTGATATTTATGTACACCAAGCGCCAGAAAGTCAATATCGACGATACCCATTTTATCTTTACCACCAACTTCAGTGGTGATCCCAGCCGTGATCGCTTTGGCTCGGACAAGCGCCGCGTCAATGTGGTGATCCCGACCATGGAGCTGGTGAATCATCTCATGGATCTCGGCGTGAAGGTTCGTCAGACCAACCCGAATCCTGAGCGTATCTACGACGAGCCGTTCGTTCCGACCTACTTTGTGCCGGTGACGATCAACATGGATTCCAAGTGGCCCCCGCATATCTACTGGGTCACCACTTCCGGCAAGCGCCTGCTCTGCAACACGGACACGATCAGCCAGCTGGACTTTATCCGGGTCAAGAACGTCTGTCTCCAGGCAAACCTTGTCGAGAAGCGGAACGCACCCGGCGAGTACAGCCTGTATGCGGATGTGATGTATGTGGAGCAGGATGCGGATGCTGATCCGTATGCAGAGCGCTATGCCCGGTTTGCAGCTCCTGAAGCAGACATGGCAGAGCCGAGCGACCACACCGAAATTCCGTTCTGAGGTGAAGTATATGAAGAAACTGTTTATCAGCGCACCGATGAAAGGGCGCACTGAAGCGCAGATCCGAGCAACCATGGAGCAGATGCACCATATTGCTGAGGCTGTGTTTGGCGAGGAGCTGGAGGTGATCCAGACTTATATTTCTGATGATCCTCCGGCTGATGCGAATCAGGCAGTCTGGTACCTCGGCGAGAGCATCAAGAAGATGGCGGATGCAGACTACTTTATCGGGATCTACGATGAGGAGAAGGCGTTCCGTGGCTGTGCAATCGAAAACCTGGTTGCCCGTTCGTACAACATCCCGAGCTATGTGATCAACTTGGGTTTTGTAGCCCCTGATGTTACGGCGGCTCGTGCAAAAGCCAACCGGAAGTACAACAGCTATTATTGATCATTGATATTTTTCGAGTGCCGGGGTCAGTCCCTGGTCGAATGCCCAGTCGGTGAGTGCCCACGTCGCAAATGGCGGCTCTAAGGAAACAGCTCGATTTATATTTTTGATGTGCAATTTGGGAGGTTGACAGTATGAAAGTTCTGAGGGTTCGCCCAAAGCATTACCCTGAAGTGATCGACATTGACTGTTCTCTGGAATCGCTCCAGAAAGAGGTGGAAGGCCCGATTCAGGCTGTTTACCCGTGGGACGATGAGGTGGCATTGATTTGCAACGAAGAAGGAAAGCTGTATGATGATTGCATGGAGAAACTCAACCGGACGCTCGACGGTCCTTATGGTATCCCCATTGATATTATCGTTGGAACATTCCTGATTGTAGGCCTCGCGGAGGATGATTTCGGTGAGCTTTTGCCGGAATTCGTCGAGAAGTACGAGAAGATGTTCCATCAGCCGAGAAAGTTCGTCACCTATACGGATAGTGAAGGCAAAACGCATCTCGACGTTGATTATTGTACACCTGAAGAATAAGCACATGAGAGCCCTGGAGAAATCTGGGGCTCTTTTATTTGAGTCATTAGCATGGGCTGTACGGTGGGTTCGATTCCCGCATGACTCACAACCGGGCCAGAGAGCCTGATAATTGAACAACAGAAGGAGTAAGGATTATGAGCAGAGAAAAAGTAAAAGAGATCGTCGATTACATGGTTTCGGAGGGTACACAGAACACCAACTATGGCTGCTGGGCCTTTGATATTCCGGAACTGTGCGACAAGTTCGACCTTCCGCTGGAATGGTTCTATGAGCACAACGATGATATTTGTCGCGAACTCGACAAGCGTGATGAGATTGCTGATTACGAGCAGAACTACGACTGGAACAACCATCCGCTGGATTACGACCTGGTTTATTACACGGACTTCTGTCGTTCTGAGGAGGTGTGATATTTATGGGCGGACTTCGCAGAGTAGATAAGGCTTGCAAAAAATGCGGCGGTATGATGTACCAGGTTCCGTCAAAAAGATTATACTGCGATAAATGTCGAGACACCGTATCGCGTAACATGTCAACGACGGAAGAAAAGCCTAAAAAGCTCACACTGTCAGAAATCATGCGCGAAGCAGATAAGGAGGGCTTGCAATATGCGTCCTACTGCAAAAAGCACGGACTTTACTAAGAAAAAAGAGCTCTGGAAGGTGTTCAGAAAGCACCGGAAAGAGCTCTTTGCTTATACCGTCAGAGGGGAGGGCGAAGATGAGGAAGAGGCGACGATCTCGCTTCTGGCCTATGAGAATCACTGCAAGAAAAGTGACATTTATGTGACGTTGGAAATGAGGTGAGCGACCTGATGGCAGGTGTAACGCTCTACGACTACCAATTGGATGCGATCAACCGTATGAAAATCGGCTGCATCTTATGCGGAGGCGTAGGAAGCGGAAAATCAAGAACGAGTTTGGCGTTCTATTACAAACTTTACGATGGGGAGGTGAACACGGAAAAATATGTTCGTATGACAGAGCCCCCGGATCTTTACATCATCACGACTGCCCGGAAACGGGATACGGGAGAGTGGGACGAAGAACTGGCCCATTTCTATATGTCTACAGATCCAGAGCATGATATTTACGAGCACAAGGTCGTGGTGGATTCCTGGAACAATATCGGAAAGTACGTTGGCGTGAAGAATGCGTTCTTTATATTTGACGAGCAGCGAGTCGTTGGAAAAGGCGCATGGGTGAAATCTTTCTACAAAATTACGCAAAATAACGAGTGGATTCTGCTCAGCGCCACCCCCGGGGACTGCTGGACGGATTATATCCCGGTGTTCATTGCCAATGGGTTCTACCGAAACAGAACGGACTTCAACAACCAGCATGTGGTATACAGTCAATTCTGCACGAAGTACCCGAAGATCGATCGGTATCTGAATACCCAGCGCTTGGTACGGCTACGGGAACGGATTCTGGTTGACATGGACTTCGAGCGGCCGACGGTCTCGCACCATGAGAATGTATTTGTGGATTACGACAAGGTGAAGTATCTGTCGATCTGCAAGAACCGGTGGAACCTCTGGGAGAACAAACCAATCGAGACCGCCAGCGAGTTCTGCTATCTGCTGCGGAAGTTGGTGAACGCTGATGCAAGCCGACAAGAAAAAGTGCTGGATATTTGTAAAGGCAGACCTAGGGTTATTATCTTCTATAATTTCGATTATGAGCTTGATATTCTGATGGGCCTGGACTATGGCAAGGACACCGAAGTTGCACAATGGAACGGGCACAAGCATCAGCCGCTTCCTGAAGGCGACAGGTGGGTGTATCTGGTGCAGTACAATGCCGGTGCTGAAGGCTGGAACTGCATCAAGACGGACACCATTATATTTTACAGCCAGAACTACTCATATAAGATCATGGGGCAGGCCTCGGGGCGTATCGACCGATTGAATACGCCGTACAAGGATCTGTACTACTACCATCTGAAGAGTAGAAGTGGTATTGATCTTGCGATTTCGAGAGCCCTGAACTCGAAGAAGGCGTTTAATGAGAGGAAATTTTATGGAGGGTAATGATATTCGAGACCTGTTTCCCAAGGAAATCGTAGAAAAAGCCAACAAAGAAATGATTGATTACGTAGTTTCTGATGAGTTGGCGCTCAAAATGATGCTTCGCGCCACCAAGGATGCTGCTTTTCAGAATTTCCTTGGAAATTATGTTATTGGCGCGATTGGTAAAATTATTGAAAAGTTGGAGGCGGAAAATGGATGACACTGTTTCATGGAATTTACAAGTGCCGCTTGTGTGGAGAATGTTTTGAATCCGTCGCAACCGGATCCAAAGACACCGCATTAAAGTCCGTTGCCGGGGCTGCTTATGATGGTAAATGGTACCCTGAGGGTGGTGGAATTGGCGTATACATACACGATTTTCATTCCTGTAAAGATGGAAGTTTTGGCATAGCTGATTTTCAAGGATACAAAAAGGAGGAAGACAAATGATCAAAGACTCTGGAGATCGCACCGAATTTGAAACTGGTGCAAAGCGTGATATGCACGCCGGGAAGGGGCGCATGGACCTTCTGCCTTGGTACGGCATCATGGAGCTCAGTAAGCACTGTGAGGAAGGTGCCTTAAAGTACGGTGAGCACAACGCAGACAAGGGTATTCCGCTGCATTCGCTGCTGGACAGCGCTGCTCGGCATCTGGCAAAGTACATAGTTGGTATGGACGATGAGGATCACCTGCGCGCGGCCTGCTGGAATCTGTTGCGGGCGCTGGAACAGCGGACGACGCATCCTGAGTTGGATGATAGGTTTGCTGTGAAGGTTGGGGAGGTTAAGAAAAAGAACTATCAAGTCCTTTGCCCCAATTGTGAGGCTACGATTATTAAAGAGAATGGTCAGATTTGTGATGAGGTAGCGTGGCGAGTAGGCGTTCCCAATGAAAAAGTTGAGTTGAAATGCAACTATTGCAACCATTCGGTGCTTGTTCCCATGAAAGATATTCTGGATGATAGGTTCTCCGTTAAGCACAAGGAGAAGGCTGAGAAAAAACGTCCCTGGATATCTGTCGAGTGCCCCAATTGCAATAAACGCCATCCTGTTGCCCCTGAGGTGTGGCTGTACGACATGGATGGAGTTCCTGCGAGCAGTAGAATTTTGAAATGCCCGTTTTGCAATGAGCAATGGGTACATAAATACGTCGGTGACCTTGACGGATATGCAGATCCTGACGAGACACTCGTTGCCGTTAAATGCGGTGACTGTAATGCTCATTTTGAGATTCCTACATCTAACTGGAACAGTATGAAGGAGTGCACAATCCATAACGGTGAGGTTCTGGCACGTTGCCCTCGCTGCGGAAAGGACACGTTTATTTCGGAGGTAAGCGCTGATGAATAACTGGATGCGCGAAGTGGACTATGCGACCTACTGTCCGAAGTGCAAGAACTTCAAGGTGCTGGAAACGGATGAACCCTGCAACGAGTGCCTGACGGAGTGTGCGCGGGAGGGTACGGTTAAGCCTGTGAAATTCGAGGAAGCAAAGGTGAAAATTAAATGAGAAATATGTCTAAGAAGACACGAAAACTTATTGATCGAAAGGTCGTCCATAAGTATTTCTGGTTCGATTATTTGGAGGGGAGCATATTCTATCACTCAAACCATGTTTGGCCTGCACGTTTGTGGATTGGTGATGCGGTTGACCATAACGACGATACTCAGTGTTGGATGTATGTACCAGCTCATAAAGAATATGTGCAGGCAATTCTGATTGCGAAAAAGGGCGCGCCACTTTCTCCTAAAGTTTCTGAATGGATTAACCGTCGCCGAAAAGAATTTGGATGCAAAAAAGGAGGACTTCGTAAAAATTATGTTGCGCAAAATCGTTGATTTCGTCAAAAAGATACTCTGGACAGAGCCGATGGTTTCGACAGTCAACACGCTGAAAGATGCCATGCGGGATCTTGAGGTGGCCCGGAACCACTTTGAGAACTGCGATCCGGAGTTTATCACGGCTGCTATCTTCGAGCTGAACGCTGCGGAGAGCCGTCTGGATGCGGCGAGGAGGTGCGTGGGGTGAAGGCGTTTTATTATCCGACTTACAAGTGCCGATTTTGCGAGAGGGAATTTAACGATGGGCATCCCTATTGTAATCTCGAAGATGCGAAGAACAATCTGGCCGGTCTGATGGCGTTCCGCCCAATTCATTATTGCGATGGTGGTCATATTGGCATTGGATATTTTACAGGTCTTGAAAGGGTTGATAAGGATGAATGATGTTTGGGAGAAGATCGGCCATATGCTGGGCCATATTCTGGCGGCAACGCTGGTTATTTGTGCATGGCTGATCATTATTGCGTTCACGCTGAAGGTGATCTGGTTCATTTTGTTCCGGATTCTGCTGTGAGGTGATAACATGGAAGACTACGAAGAAGCAGTCGAGAAAACTATAACTTTATATGCTGATGATAAGCCTTATACTCAAGTCATTTATAGAGCGAATGGACTTACTACTTGCAACGTCTGTTTTGCCCAAGCAAAGGTATTTAATGACCTGGATATAAGAAATGTTGCGGACTTATATTCCGAGGATTATGAGCTTCAGAGAAAGGTTTTAGTCAGACAAAATGCCAAAGTAAAAGATGTCGCCAAGCTTTTAGAGAACGGCGACATTTGCTATTCAGATGCTTATGAATGGTGCATGGAGAATGATATTCCGCTTGGACAGTTCGACAGGTGTTTGTATGGCGAGCTGAGAAAGTCTGATAAACCTGCCCAGGTGGAACCGAAAGAACCGTGGCCATATCGAGTGGTGGCTTTTATCAACCATCTTTTAGAGATTTTGCTCAACTCGATTTTGGAGGATTTTATATGAAGATATACTACACATTTTGGTTTGAGTGCACGGACAATGGTGGCGGACATCAGAGCTTTGAAGTCAGGGCAACCGACAAGCAGGAGGCCATCCGTAAAGGCATGAATATTGCGAAGAAGTTCGCTTGCGGAGATATCTGTGGAAACTGGGAGTGTAAGTTGAAGCTGGAGGATAGTTTATGAACGAAGACTTTGGAGCGATTACCATTCTTGCTCCAAAATGCCAGAAGTGCCCCAAAGTGAAATCCTGTGACCATAAACAAATGGCTCATCTCGGATACATAGTTCCACAAAGGGGCAACGGAAAGAGCCTCAGTCAGCTCGAAATGGTAGATTCACTGATGAAAAGGAGATTTAATTATGAAAATCGTTGAACCTAAGTACGAAATCCTCACTGATATTTCTGAGGGAGGCACTAAGGAGCTCCAGCAGATCGAGCGGGTAGCCCGGGTCTGTTACAAGAGCGAGGACAAGATCACGCCGGATGGTGAGTCGGCAAAGAAACTGGTGGGCTTTCTGGTGAAGCAGGGGCATGAGGCTATGCTGGAGCATTCGCAGCTGTCCGTGCTGTTTACCTGTGACCGTGGCGTGGCCAATGAACTGGTACGGCACCGTATTGCGAGCTTTGCGCAGGAGAGTACTCGGTACTGCAACTACTCGAAGGAGAAGTTTGGCAATGAGCTTACGTTCATCTGGCCGTCCTATGTCCGTGGTGAGCAGTATTGCGAACTGAACGATAGCGAGGTTACAATCAAAAGCTCGTTCTTGGAAGCTATGACTTATGCCGAAAAGGACTACAAGCTGATGATAGCTAACGGTATGCGTCCCGAACAGGCTCGCTGCGTGCTGCCGCTGTGCTTGAAGACCGAGATCGTGGTGACGGCCAACTACCGTGAGTGGCGCAATATCTTTAAGCTGCGTACTCCTGTGGCGGCCCATCCTCAGATGAGAGAACTAATGTGCCCGCTGCTGAAGGAGCTTCAGAGCAAGATCCCGGTGGTGTTCGATGATATTTACACGCAAGGAGGTGCAGTGAAGTGATGCGAATTGTGCTGCTCGTAAGCATTATTTTACAAGCTATCGCAATTGGAATGTCTTTTGCTGAGAGCATCGGCGAAGAAAAACAGAGAATCATCAGATATACAGGATGGTTCTTGCTTTTGATTTACATGATATTTGGTTGAGGTGATTGACTATGAAAAATCGTATTATTTGCGTCGTTGCATGTATGATGATGCTCGTTGGCTGCCTCGGGTTATGCAGTTGTGGAAACTATAGGGTGTTTGATACGACATTCACCTATTCCTGGGCACAGATTAAGTTGCCCGATGGAACTATTGTTCAAGGCAAAGTGGACAACTGGACTGACTACGAAGGCGATCAGCTGCAAATCACGATTGACGGTACCACATATCTGGTTCATGCAGCAAATGCTATTATGAAAACCTGAGTGGGAAAGGATGTGGTGATAAGAAATGCAGCAAAGAACGTATGATTTTCTCGCTAAGTTGAAGATTCCCATGCTGACCTTTGGTGGGGAGCTGATGGGCGAGGCTGTGGAGATGGTCGTCGATGACTTGAACTCGCACCGATTTATGTCCATGAGGGATATCGAGGCATCACTGGCAGATAAGTTCAATTGCAGCCCTGGTGTTGCGGATCGCCGGATGCGGTATGCGCTGGATATGGCTGAGTATCGCTCTGGTAGGGTTAATATTGAGCTGGAGAATTTGAAGAGTACGTACGATATTAAGGTGCTGTCGCTGAAGAAATTCTTGTATGCGGCGGGGAGAAGTTTGATGGCGGAGGTGAGTGTGGGTAATGACTGCGGGTGAATTTAACGAACTGGCCAAGCAGGGCCATGTGAGAGCAAAGATCGTGGCGGCTTATGCGGCTGAATCTGGTCAGGTCGAGAAAATTGTTGGCTTCACGGATCAACTCGTGAGATTTCGGTTCAAGGGCAGGAAGTATGATACGATTATTTCACTTGTGAACGTTGTGTTTGAGATTGAGGATTGAGCCATGTTGGTAAGCAATAATATTATTTGGATATTACCACCCTAATGGGATTGACTACGGGCCATATACATGATATTCTTGATGTATGAATAGGAGGTGCTTTTATGGCACGGACGGTAAAATGCCCTAGCTGTGGTGCAGAGTTAACAATTAAAGATGAGAGTCGTGACTTCATGTTCTGTGAATACTGCGGGACGAAAGTTCGGCTGGATGATTATCAGGAGACGCATCGGTTCGTGGATGAAGCACGGATCCAAGAGTCCAAGGATGCGAAAGAACTTGAGCTTAAGAAGATGGAGTTTGAGGAACGGAAACGAAAAGAAGATCTGAAAAGTGCCTTTGCAATTATCAAGGTGTCATTAGGAATAACGCTTGGTGGACTGGGAATTTTAATGATAGGTGCAATTTTGGAAACACTTGGCGTTATTAAATGAACGATTTCTGCCCATTTTATTTTTCGCAATTTTTGGGAATTTTCGAGAAAACGTCAAAAAAGTGACATTTTTGTGGCCAAAAACCCACTTTGTGGCCAAAAATTTTTATAAAAATGGCCACAAATTTTAACGTAAATACGTTAAAAATATGCAGTTTGGCCAAAAACCCACTTTTTTCTTTAACTTACTTAAAAAAATGAAAAAATATATATAGTAATAGAGGATAAAAAACGGGTTTTTGGCCACAGCGAGTTTTGCTTATTTCCACCTTGCAAAAGAGCGCCGAATAGTGTATCCTTAAAGCACTGTGTACGAACGTAGCACTCCTAATATACATGAGGTGAAAAGTTATGGATAAGTACGGTATTGAACACTGGATCACAACTGACCAATATGGAAACGAAGTTGAATGCTTTGCGAATAAATTTGCAGAGGTTCATACGAAACGTCCGATTTGTGCTTGTGGTGAACCGATGGTGGAAACTCGTACGCTCGAATGGGACTGCCCTAAATGTGGGGCGCACCTTGAAGCGGAAGATGTTTCCAGAACGATCAATCCGGATGATTATATGACCTCGAACCTTGAGCCGGATGAAGACTACGGAGAGTACAAGTATATGGAAGATGACGATGGGAGTCGAGCATTCCTTGCTGGTGCACCGGGATACGAGATAGATTTCTTTCACCTAATTTAATATAACCACGGCATTGCCTCTGCATGAAAATTGCAGGGGCTTTTCTTTTGCTCTGAAAATTCCTAAAAATTCACATTTTTTCCTAAAAACTCACGCGAGAAAAACATCCCCTTTTATGGGGGGAATAGAATGCGTCTCAGGATGCACTGTTCCTCTTATTTTGGAGGTTGTATCATGCTCGAAAACAAATTCAAGACAGGATTGGTAAGGGAGCTGAAAGAACGCTTTCCCGGCTGCATGGTTGTTCATCTTGATCCAAACGAGATCCAGGGAATTCCTGATCTCTTGGTTCTTTATGGCACAACATGGGGCGCATTGGAGGGCAAGAAGTCAGCGAGTGCATCTCATCGTCCGAATCAGAACTATTACGTTCAGCAGATGGACGAGATGAGTTTTGCGGCCTTTATCTATCCCGAAAACAAGGAGGAAGTTCTTAATGAACTGGCGAGATCATTCGAGGCTCACGGGGAAACATGCCCTCCTCGGAGCAAGTAACTACCATTGGCTGAACTATGACGCAGATAGATTGACCAATGCAGTTCTTAATTATCAGGCGAAGGAACGGGGAACACGGCTGCACGCATTTGCAGCAGAGTGCATTGATCTGAAGCAAAAACTGCCGAAGAACAAGAAAACACTCAATACCTACGTGAACGATGCTATTGGTTTCCGCATGGATACTGAGCAGGTGCTGTATTACAGCGATAACTGCTTTGGAACCGCGGATGCCATTTCGTTTAACGATGGATTCCTTCGCATCCACGACTTAAAAACCGGAGCTGTTCCTGCACACATGGAGCAGCTCTTTATTTATGCCGCTCTGTTCTGTCTGGAATACGGATACCAGCCGAAAGATATTCGGATGGAGCTCCGTATCTACCAGAACGATGAAGTTTGGATCGAGACACCCACTGAAGAGAAAATCGACCCTATCATCGCTAAAATCAAAGAATTCGACCCGATCATCACTGATATTTTGTTAGGAGTGGCAGCATGAATCCGATTGAAAAAGACCTCCGTTCTTATTTTGGCATTTCTTCAGAAGGCAACATCCTGGAGCACTATGGCACCAAGCGGCATTCTGGTCGCTATCCTTGGGGCTCCGGCGATAATCCGTATCAGCATTCCGGTGATTTCCTGTCTCGTGTGGAGGAACTCAAAAAGAAGGGGCTCTCGGAGAAAGAGATTCTGGAGACCATCAACAATTCTCTTCCTGATGAGTATAAGATGGGTCTGACGGAGTTCCGCACAGCACGTCAGAAAGCAGGCCACGACCGCAAGGCATTGGAGTACGATCAAATTCGTGCGCTGAAGGATGACGGTCTTGGCTGGAAGGAAATTGGCGACAAGCTTGGCATGAGCGAGTCCAGCGTGCGGTCTAAGTACAATAATGCCATCGGTGAAAAAGCCAGTCAGGCTGAGAAGATCGCTGCGACTTTGAAGGCAGAAGTCGATAAGAAGGGCATGATTGATATTTCCGAGGGCGCGAATCAGGTCCTCGGCGTGTCGGAAAGCAAGTTGGACGAGGCTGCTTATATTCTGGAAGCAGAATATGGCTATCAGCGCTATGGCGTTGGCATCAGGCAGCCGACCAATGTCCGTCAGCAGACGAACATCACAGTCCTCGCGAAGCCTGAGTTTGACCAGAAGTATGCTTACCAGCATCAGGATCAGATCGATTCTCTGGGCGATTACCATTCTGATGACGGCGGCGAGACCTTTGCGAAGCTTCAGCGTCCCTCCAGTCTGGATTCCAATCGTGTTGCAATTCGCTATGGTGACGAAGGCGGCCTGGATAAAGACGGCGTTATGGAGATTCGCCGCGGTGTGCCTGACCTTGATCTGGGCAAGAGCCATTATGCTCAGGTTCGTATCCTCGTTGACGGAGACCATTATCTGAAGGGCATGGCAGTCTATTCTGATGACCTGCCGGATGGTGTGGACGTTATGTTCAACACCAATAAGCCTTCTGGTACGCCCAAGATGAAGGTCCTTAAAGAAGCAAAAGCAGATCCTGACAACCCGTTTGGTGCAGCTATCAAGGCCAATGGCCAGAGTATGTACATCGGTGATGACGGCAAAGAGCACCTCTCGCCGATCAACAAACTGAAAGAGGAAGGCGACTGGGATACGATGTCACGGAACGTCTCTTCTCAGTTCCTTTCCAAGCAACCCAAAAAGCTGATCGAGAACCAGCTTAATCTTACCGTTGCGGATTACAAAGCCCAATATGATGAAATCATGCGGTACGATAATCCTACGGTCAAGAAAAAACTGCTCAATGATTTTGCTGATACGGTTGAAGGAACATCCATGACCCTGAAGGCATCTGCTTTCCCAGGCCAGTCCACGAAGGTTATCCTGCCGATCAATAAGATTAAGGAGACAGAGGCTTATTGCCCTACCTATGAGAATGGCACTAGGCTTGCACTGATCCGTTATCCTCATGCAGGTACCTTTGAGATTCCCATTGTGACTGTCAACAACAAGAATGTCAGCGGCAAGCGGAATCTCGGTGCGATTCAGGATGCAATCGGTATCAATGCGAAGGTTGCAGAGCGGCTTTCGGGCGCAGACTTCGATGGCGACACGGTTATGGCGATCCCTGTTACCGACAAGGTCAACATCAAGTCTACTCGTGCGCTGAAAGCATTGGAAGGATTCGATCCCAAGACCGCTTATGCAGTTCCTGAAGGCAATCCGAACAATGTCAGGCTGATGAAGAAAGAGGAGAAGCAGCGCGAAATGGGCGTGATCTCCAACCTCATCACTGATATGACATTGCGAGGTGCTGATGAGGACGAGCTTGCACGTGCCGTTAAGCACTCCATGGTTGTTATCGATGCAGAAAAGCATAAGCTGGACTATAAGCGCTCTGAGCGTGAAAACGGTATCCCCGAGCTGAAGCAGAAGTGGCAGATTCGTGTGGACGAGGAAGGCGCTACACATTATGGTGGCGCATCCACGCTCCTGTCTCGCCGTAAGCAGACGGTTCGTGTGCCCGAGCGTCGCGGCAGTGTTCGAGTCGATAAGGAAACAGGTGAATACATCTACAAAGAAAGTGGACGTACCTTCACCGACCCCAAGACGGGTAAGGAACGTAAGGCTGAGGATACAGTCAGTCTGATCTCCGAAACGAAGGATGCGCGCACGCTGTCTTCTGGCACCATCCAAGAGAACCTGTACGCGGACTTCTCCAACAAGCTGAAGGCCATGGCCAACCAGGCGCGCAAAGAGGCGGTCAACATGAAGGGCATCCAGCGTAACCCTGAAGCGGCCAAGACCTATGCACCTGAGGTTGCCTCCCTGAAAGAGAAGTATAACAATATGGTCGCTAACAAGCCTAAGGAGCGCAAAGCGATGCTGATTGCGAACGCCAATATTAAGGCGAAGATTCAGGAACAGGGCTTGGATCCTACGATCGATAAGAAAGAAATCAAGAAGATCTCTTCTGTCGAGATGCAACGTGCTCGCGATTCTGTTGGTGCAAGCGGACGCAAGTCCAAGGTCACCTTCACGGACAGAGAATGGGAAGCTGTTCAGGCTGGCGCAATTTCCGACAATATGTTGACGAAATTCCTTAATTCGTCTGATTCTGACGAAATTGTAAAGCGTGCAATGCCGAAAAACGTTACTGTTATGACTTCTGCAAAGATGTCTAAAGCAAACGCAATGTTGCGAAGCGGTTATTCTTATGCTGAAATCGCCAAGGCCTGCGGTGTTCCGGAGTCCACGGTTTACAGCGCGCTCAACAAATAACAATCAATTAAGAAAGAGGCTTTGAATAATGGTTCGATGCTTTCTCACCACCTTTGACAACCCGTACAGTCCGTACGAGGAGTTCGAGAAGTGGTATCAGTATGATATTGAGCACGGCTACAACTCTTCCGGGTTACTTATGAGGATCGCCGAGACTTCATCTCAGTTCACGGACAACGAAAATGCCTATGAAATTGAGAAGGCAATCGATAAGATCGTTGCTGCCGACCCGATAAACATCTACAAGAAGCTCAAGATCACCGTGCCCGACGAGGACACGCTCGGCCAAACCGCGTAAACCATAGGGAGGGGGTCTCAAAATCGACACCCCCTCTCAAATCGCGCCGGTCTGTGATATTTCCCCGGAGGGAAAATTGATAGTTGGGCTTTAAGGCTCCGACAGCGAAAGCTGCCGATTATATTTGTGTAAACTCTCGATGCCTGTATCCACAGCAGGTGTTAAGATTTACAGTCATATGGGAAATTGCCGAGGTTCTGGGGTGTAGACCGGGACTTCGGCGGTTTTTGCAAGGGCTCATGGGATTAGTATCCTCCTATATGTTTGGGTTCAGGGCTTTCGTGATGTTCAACCTCCATTGGGCATGATCTGCTTTTTCTTCTCCTTTCAAATGAGACAGGCTTAACTGGTACTACTGCGACTCCCATGAACCCTTGCAAAAGCAAAATAAGAATATGAAACGAGGTTATTGCAATGAAACCTAAGAAGTCTGCTCCGGGCGAAATGTCGGCTGCAACTTCGCGGCCTGCAAGCACCCCGGAAGCACAAGAAAACTATATGATCAATCTGGCGATGAAGCTGGTTGAGAAAAGACTGCTGGAAGGTACGGCATCCAGCGCTGAGACGACCCATTTTCTGAAGCTGGCGACTTCCAAGAACGAGTTGGAGAAAACAAAGCTGGAAGAGGAAAACAAACTGCTGCGGGCAAAGACCGAGTCGCTACAGAATGCAAAGCACTCTGAGGAGATGTACGGGAAGGCCATTGCTGCCATGAAGAAATACAACGGCCTGGGAGAGGATGACGAGTATGACTTTAACTGAATTGGCATTCACTATATTCTGGCTCGTAATAATCATTTTTGGCTCGGTGTTTTTTGCAGAGTGGGTAGAGAAACACACGCAGAGTTATGCAATGGAACTCTTTGCACACTTTGGGATGCCTGTGCTGCTATGGTGCGGAATGCTGATTCTGTATGCGGCATTACAGCAGAAGGGTTTGCTGAGGTGAGCTGATGAAATGATGAATTATAAGATGGCATTAGCTGTGCTGTGGTTTGCGGCTTTTACGATCTTTATGCTGGCGGTGTATTTCGGGAAGCACCCCGAAAATGCTGTAAGTATGACTATGCTGTATGTTTTGGGGATGCTGTCTGGAATTATTGCGCTCTGCGAAATACTGGAGCTGTTTGTATGAAAAGTTACACAGAGTTATGCAGCCTGCCGACGTACGAGGAGAGGCTGGAGTATTTACAGTTGCACGGGGAAGTTGGGAGAGATACCTTTGGGTTTGACCGATGGCTGAACCAGGACTTCTACCAATCGAGAGAGTGGCGGCAGTTCCGAGATCGGATCATTGCCCGGGATATGGGTTGTGACCTTGGGTGCAAAGACCATCCGATCACAGACTGGGTGCTGCGGGACGGAAGGCCGATCCGACCGAAGATCTCCATCCACCACATAAACCCCATAACAAAAAATGACGTTCTCCAGCACAGCGAAAAACTGCTTGATCCGGAGAACGCCATTTGTGTTTCGGCGGCAACGCACAAGGTGATCCATTATGGCACCGGTCAAAATAAAAATATGCCGGATGGTGAACGGAAGCCGGGCGACACCTGCCCATGGAGGAAATAAAATGAGCGATTATATTTATCACCATGGCATCAAGGGCCAAAAGTGGGGCGTGCGCCGGTTCCAGAACCCGGATGGAACATTGACGAGTGAGGGGAAAGCGCGGAAGCGTGCCATGGATGTAAACAAAAACATGGATGCTGTAAACGAAATTGTAAAAACAATGTCTCGAAAAGACAGAGAACTCCTCAACCTTGATGGGGATGTTTATCAGGAAAGAGCCGAGGATGGGTATGCATACGTAAAACGTTTTGTTGAAAAATCAGGGGATGTGCCTATTTCTTTTTTTGACATCATTGGTGATGAAAAAGGAGTGGCGGTCTCCATTGGAACAAGAGCTGGAAGTAAGTATCGGAACAAGGGCTATTGCTCAAAAGTAGCCGAAAAAGGCATGAAATGGCTGGACGCACATAAAGACGAATACGACCAAATTGTCTGGTGGGCCAGAAAAGATAATGCTGGATCTATAAAAATCGCCGAGAAATCCGGATTTAAGTTGGACGAATCGTCGGTACTCCCTGATGATCCATGGGTTAAGTATCAGTATAAATAAGGAAAAAATCAAGATGGAAAACATCCTGACAAGTGTGAAAAGCTGCTTGACCCGGAGAACGCCATTTGTGTTTCGGCGGCAACGCACAAGGTGATCCATTACGGAACGGGGAAGGGCCCGAAGCTGCCGGACGGAGAAAGAAGACCGGGCGACACCTGCCCATGGAGGAAATGAGTATGTATCAGAAGAAAGCATTTAACCGGCGAGAGCAGGACTATGCCATGGCACTTCGGCGGAAGCTGGAAGAAGCGGAAACAATGATTCAGAACCTTGCACCGAGTCGTTCGAGGAGCCTGGCACTGACGAAGCTGGACGAAGCACTGCTTTGGACGAACGTGGGTATTGCGGAAGCAGGAATCCAGCAGAGCTACACGGCTGTACCGCGGAACAGGGGCTTTGACTTTGACGATGCTTTGGCCACGAATGTGGATGGGCAGCAGGTGCGGGCAACACGGGCCGGGGATATTACGCTTGATGGGATGAAGATTGTCCCGCGGAGGGATGAGAATCATGCTGTGACCGCACAAAACGCTGCTCCGAGTGCTGAGGGAGATCTCGTTTTGCTGAAACCTGGTCAAGTGGCGATAGATGCGGGGAGGCTGGCCAAGCTGGTCGAGGAGAGTGCACAGAAAGAAGCGGCCATGGGTAAGGACGGTGCGTCCCACCATTTGGCCGAACTGGAACTGCTGGCGAGGGCTCAGAAGGACTGGTACTACGCCATGATGAGCTACATTATGGGTGGCGACAGCGATGCCGAGGAGGAATCAAAATGAATTCGATCCTGATGAGCGTGAAGAAGCTGCTGGGCATTGCCGAGGAGTGCACCGACTTTGATGCGGACATCATCATGTACATCAACATGGCGCTGTTTGCACTGGTGCAGATGGGCGTGGGGCCCGGCGAGGGGTACGCAATTTCCGGGAAAGAAAACGAATGGACGGAGTTCGTTGCTGACCCGGTGAAGGTGGAAGCGGTGAAGGCTTACGTGGCCGTGAAGGTACGGCTACTGGGCTTTGACCCGCCCCAGAGCAGCACCACCATGGAAGCGCTGAAGAATACCGCCTCCGAGATGGAATGGCGGCTGAACGTGGAGCACGATAATTCTGAGAAAGAAGTGTGACAACATGGTGAAACATGAAGGCAACATCCTGATGGAATGGCCCGAAGCATATCGCCAATTGGTTTCGGGTAAGAAAATTTGTATGTACTGCTACTATGTTGATGAAACTGGTAGGCATGACTACAAAGATTACTGGTATATCAATGCCGACGGGCATTTGGTGGTGCATCGTGAGGATGGAATCGAACGAGATTTGAGCGATCCTAAATGGCTGCTCGAATATTTGGAAATGACCACTTGGCCGAGATACTGGACAGTGATTCAGGATAAAACGTAAGGTTCCCACCTTATTATAATAGGAGAATTGAAAATGGCACTCTCGAACACGGCCACGCCGATCTATTATGGCCGTTTCAGAGAGGCCGTGATGCGTGGTGAAATACCGGTCTGCCGGGAAATTGCCATGGAGATGGAGCGGATCGACGACCTGATCGCCAACCCGGGCATCTACTATGACGACAAGGCGGTGAAAGGCTTTATCTCCTTTTGCGAGGATGAGCTGACCCTGACCGACGGCACCGACGTGAAGCTGCTGGACAGTTTCAAGTTATGGGCCGAAGAGATCTTTGGATGGTACTACTTTGTGGAACGAAGCGTCTTTGTGCCAAATGAGCGCGGAGGCGGCGGACACTACGAGACCCGGCGGCTGAAAAAGCGGCTGGTGACAAAGCAATACCTCATCATTACCCGATCGGCTGCGAAGACCATGTATCTGGAGTTTTTGCAGGCGTACTTCCTGACGGCGTACACCACTACGACCCAGCAGCTGACCACCGCCCCGACCATGAAACAGGCCGAGGAGGTGCTGGCACCCTTCCGCACCGCATTGGCACGGGCAAAGGGGCCGGTGTTCCAGTTTATGACCGAGGGCAGCCTGCAAAACACCACCGGCTCCAAGGCAGACCGGGTGAAGATGGCTTCCACCAAGAAGGGCATCGAGAACTTTTTGACCAACAGCCTGCTGGAAGTGCGCCCGATGACCATTGAGAAGCTGCAAGGACGGCGCGACACTGTGGCGACCGTGGACGAGTGGCTCTCCTGCGACATCCGGGAAGACCCCATTGGTGCCATTGAGCAGGGCGCGGCCAAGAACGAGAATTACCTCATCGTGGCGGCTTCCTCTGAGGGCACGGTGCGCAACGGCTGCGGCGACGACATCAAAATGGAGTTGATGAGCATCCTGAAAGGGGAGTACGTCAACCCACATGTGTCCATCTGGTACTACAAGCTGGACTCCATTGAGGAAGTGGGTCAGCCGGAGATGTGGCTGAAGGCCAACCCGAACCTGGGCAAGACCGTGAGCTACGAGACCTACCAGTTGGACGTGGAGCGTGCGGAGAAATCCCCCAGCGCCCGAAACGATATTCTGGCCAAGCGCTTCAACCTGCCTATGGAGGGCTACACCTATTTCTTCCCCTACGAGGAGACCCTGTGCCACAGGAAGAGAAGCTTCTGGCAGATGCCCTGTGCCATGGGCGCGGACCTTTCCATGGGCGACGACTTCTGCGCCTTTACCTTCCTGTTTCCGCTGTCCAACGGATATTTCGGGGTCAAGACGCGGGACTATATCACATCCTACACCCTCAGTCAGCTTCCGGCTTCGAGACGGCAGCAGTATGAGGAGTTTATGCGGGAAGGGACCCTGTTCGTGTTTGACGGCACTGTCCTGGACATGATGCAGGTGTACGATGACCTGGACAACTTTATCATGGAGAACGAGTACGACGTACGGGCGTTTGGCTACGATCCCTACAACGCACAGGAGTTCGTGAAGCGCTGGGGCGATGAAAACAGCACCTTTGGCGTTGTGAAAGTGATCCAGGGCGCAAAGACCGAAAGTGTGCCGCTGGGTGAGCTGAAAAAGCTGAGCGAACAGCGGAAACTGCTGTTTGACGAGCAGCTGATGCAATTTGCCATGGGCAACTGCATTACGCTGGTGGACACCAACGGCAACCGGAAGCTCTACAAGCAGCGGCAGGATCAGAAGATCGATGCCGTGGCTGCCATGATGGACGCTTACGTGGCGTGGAAACAGAACCGGGATGCGTTTGAATAAAACGGAATCGCCAGCGTATTACGGAACGAAAACGTAGTACGCTGGCGGTTTTTGTTTTTGCGCGGGAAATCAAAAATGGATGGTCAATCGTCGTCATCTGCGGAAGCCCAGTCAATATTTTGGGTGTGGCAGGAAGGGCAGGTCCAGTAGCCTTCCTCATTATCGCCATCTTCCCATGGTGCTGTGTAGGGGGCGTTGCGAAGATCACGACCACAGTTGATGCAGTAGTTTTTCATAAAGACGCTCCTTTCAGGTTTTCTTTACTTGATATGGTTGCTCATGCGGACTTCGGAATGTCATATCCGGAGGAAGGTCTTCTCCGGTCTGCTCTTTGAACTCGTCAATCTTCTCTTGAGACGGATGCCAACCTTCATGGAGACGAACCATGATCATGCCAAGCGAATACATGACGGTTTCATAGTCATCTGGATTGCGAGGCGCATACTTCCGGTGATCTGGCTCGGAAAGAACCTCTGTAGATATGGAATCATCCTGATCTGTATCTGCCGCTATAGAATCATCCTGATCTGTATCTGCCGCTATAGAATCATCCTGACCTGCATTTATGAACAGTGAGTGATTCTGGTCTTCAGGCAATTCGTTCGTGGATTCCGTGAGTTGCGGAAGGGAAGCATTGTCATCCTTCATGCTTAAATAAAATGTTCCTGCGGCAAGGGCAACGATACCTGCGATTCCGATTCCCTTAGTAAATCCGGGATGGGCCGTTCTGAAATCGTTCAGTTTTACTTTGCTCTTCGCAATGACATTGTACTCATCGAAGTCTGGGTCCCGATCGTAGGGCACGATACTTTTTGTATGGCAGTTCTCGCAGGTAACCGTACGCGGCAGCCACCGCGGGATGGCCAATTCTTGACCGCAGTTTGGGCAATGACAAGTAAACATGGGCGGCAGCTCCTTTTGCTTCTATAGCCTGAGTATAACATAAGTGCGAAAAAAAGCAATAAGAAGCATGGAAATTCTGTCGAAAATTATAATAGGAGGGAGCATGAACGACTACTGTAAAGCGAGGCAAGGACATGGTGGAAAAGCTGCTGAAGAAAAAGAAGTGAGGTGGTGAGAACATGCAGGTATACAAGGACGAGCTATACCACTGGGGTATCAAGGGCATGAAGTGGGGCGTGCGGCGGTACCAGAACAAGGATGGTACCCTGACGGCCGCAGGCAGGAAACACTATGCCGGGGACGGGAACGCCGGTGAGGATGCACAGGAGCCCAAGACAGAGTATGCGCCCAAGCGAACCGGAAAAAATGCGGAGGATTACTCCGACGAGGAACTGCGGGCACGGATCAACCGGCTGCAAATGGAAAAACAGTACCGGGATCTTCAGGGGCAGACCAATATCCGGGCGGACGACCCCAATAAGGAACTGAAAGCCGAGAAAGAGCGGCTCCAGCTCCAAAAGGACGTGAAGCAGCTGCGGAAGGACGTATACAGCGGGCAGAGCTTTGTGAAGACCGTAATGACGAATGCTTCCCAGCAGTTTTTGACCAAGGCCGCTTCCGGTGCTATGAGCTACACAGCAAAACAGTTCATCACGAAGGAACTCAAGAACCCTGAACTGGCGAACGCCATTGTGAGCGGAAGCGCTGGCGGAAACCAGCAGAAGAAAGACGACGACAAGAAAGATAGTTAAGGTCTGGAGGAAATCAAAATGGCATCACAAACCTTTGGCTCCAGACTGAGACACGCCTGGAATGCGTTTTTGAACCGTGATCCCCCCGGAAGAAGCGGCGAAGGATACAGCTACCGCCCCGACCGGGTAAGGCTGAACCGAAGCAATGACCGGACGATTATGACGGCCATCAACACCCGCATTGCAATGGACGCTGCGGCAATTACCATCAATCATGTAAGGCTCGATGAAAACGGACGCTACGACGAAACCGTTGATTCGGGCCTTAATTCTTGCCTGAACCTTTCCGGCAACAAGGATCAGACGGGCCGGGCACTGCGATATGACATGTTCCTTTCCATGCTGGACGAGGGATGCATTGCACTGGTGCCAATTGACGTGGACTACGACGGAAAGACCGGTAAGACCCGGATCGAATCCATGCGGGTGGGAAAGGTGCTGGAATGGTACCCTGACGACGTGCGGCTGGAAGTGTACAACGACCGGACCGGACGGAAAGAGGAGATCACCCTGCCGAAGACACAGGTGGCCCTGGTGGAGAACCCGTTCTATGCCGTGATGAACGAGCCCAACGGCACGGTGCAGCGCCTGATCCGGAAGCTGAACCTGATGGACGTGATCGACGAGCAGGTGGGCAGCGGCAAACTCGACCTGATCATCCAGCTGCCCTACGTTGTGAAGGGTGAGACCCGGAAGAAACAGGCCGAAGAACGGCGGGCACAGATCGAACAGCAGCTCGCCGGTTCCAAATACGGCATTGCCTACACCGATGGCACGGAGCATATCACGCAGCTGAACCGCAGCCTCGAAAACAACCTTCTGAAGACCGTGGAATACCTGACCAACATGGCATACAGCCAGTTGGGTATCACCCCGGAGATCATGAACGGTACTGCTTCCGATGCTGTGATGACCAACTACGAGAACCGTACCATTGAACCCATTGTGGCGGCTGCCGTGGACGAGATCCGGCGGAAGTTCCTGACCGAGGACGATCGGGCGAACCGGGAATCCGTGATGTACTTCCGTGACC
>ENA-OUQP01000791-OUQP01000791.1-human-gut-metagenome-genome-assembly--contig:-NODE-791-length-26204-cov-4.221538_pt1 | contig 26204 bp, 19 predicted proteins | sample MGYA00237951_ERZ548836 | MGnify/ENA primary metagenome ERZ548836 (study PRJEB26490, sample SAMN05194702) | human gut metagenome | biome: terrestrial biome; feature: human-associated habitat; material...
GGGGAGCGTCCAACTTATCCGTGCCTCGTTTACGTTCAGGGTTCTGCCTGGAGAAAGCAGGACTGTTACAAGAACCTGCCCCAACTGGCGAGGATTGCCGAGCGAGGCATCGTGGTTGCCGTGGTCGAGTATCGTGACTCCTCGATGGCGTGTTTTCCGGCGCAGGTTCACGACGCACAGGCGGCCGTTCGGTTCGTTGCCGAGCACGCGGACGAGCTCTCGGTTGATTCGGACAAAATCGTCATCGGTGGCTCTTCTTCGGGTGGACACACGGCCGTTCTCGCGACCCTTCTTCCTGACGAGAACGGATTGCCCGCTGCCGATCTTCCCGTTCGAGGCGTTCTCGATTTCTACGGGGCGGTGAGCTTCCTCCGCGAGGACGGGTATCCCACAACGCTCGATGCGGGCTCGCTGACAAGCCCGGAGGGTGCGCTTGCTGGTGGCAGCCTGCGCGAAAATCCCGAGCTCCGCTATCGCATCTCTGCCGACACCTACCTTTCGCCAGAGATGCCGATGCCTCCCGTGCTTATCGTTCACGGTACGAAGGACCGCATGGTCAACTGCGAGGTGTCGACAGATTTTTACAACCTGCTCCGAGCTCAGGGGCACAAGGCCGAGCTCGTGCTCATCAAGGGTGGAGATCACGGTGGCTCCGAGTTTTACGTTCCTGAGGCGATTGACGTTTATGAGGACTTTGTCCGCCGTTGCGTGAGAGAGTAGAGCCACGACGGCGCTGTTTAGTGCAAACTGGCGGCACTATTCAAAAACGGAGCCGCGGCAACCCATGTTCGGGTTGTCGCGGCTTATCCTTGCCGTGTGATGTGCGTTGCAATGAATCCGACGCGCGTGGCGCGTTGCGTGGCGTTCGACGCGAGGTGCGTGGCGCACGTGGTGCGTTGCGTGGCGCGCGGTACGTGATCTCGCTGGGCTACTCCACCGTATAGACGTCAGTAATATCCCGGTAGTCGCCAACAGGCGGTTCCTTGGCCGGATGGACGTCGTCACCAATCCAAATGCCTACGTCCTCGCCCATAAATGAAGGGCTATGAACCATCATTAGGTCGCTGAATGGATCAACGTCTGCGTTGTTAGGCTTGCGCTTGTAGTACTCGTTGGTCGTTTCGTTCACGATGTAGGGGTAGATCACGATGTCCTTATCGAAGGTGCCGTCGAACGGCAGCTTCTCCAGATAGGCGCCCTCGCCCTCGCCTACGCGTTGACGGCCAACTTTGCCTTTAGCGCACTTGAACCTTCCGGAGACATCCGAGAACCAGAGCGCGGCATAACGCCAGGGACCTTCGCCCTCAGTGAGCTCGAGCAAGCGGTGCATGCTTGCGGGACAGTTCTTGTGCTCATAGAACTCGAGGCAGGTGGCGTCGCCAACCAAAGCGATAACGTCGCCACGCCATTCGTCAGCCATGAGGGTGAGTACCGCGTTCGTGCTTTCGGCTCCCACGTGGTGGAAACAGGGCCACTTGACGTCGTTCTTGAAGGGGACGGGATTCAGGTACTCCCTCTTCGAGAAGTTGATCCAAGTGAACGACTGGCTCATGACTGCGCCTCCTTGCAAATATTAAGGCTATTTTAGGGAGAGCATAACAGTTGCCAACGCTGTGGTGTGGGAGAAAGAAGGGATAATGCAGCTAACGGCATAAAACCGCTAAATGAACTCCGTTCGCATAATTGGGCTTTTCGTTTGGTTGGCATGCCAGGGGGGGATGGCGACCTGTCGCGATGGCCTTTTCTCGAGCTAGCGTCTCGCGTGGTCGTCGCGCGGAACGTGGCTCTCAGCGTGAAAATGCGTGCGTCAGCCGCGGGCCGGGGCATCGTTTGCGTCAACGTCTGCCGACGACCGGTGCGCCGCATGCCGAAGCGTCGCGTGCTCGGCGCGCCCCATGCGCTAACGTGCCCTCCGTCATTCGCGGAAACGAAAGGGGAATCACTATGAACAGGCTCGAGAACAAGGTCGCCGTCGTTACGGGCGCTAACTCCGGCGTGGGCGCCGCCATCGCCAAGCTCTTCGCCGCCGAGGGCGCCACCGTCGTCATGACCGCCCGTCGTGAGGCCGCGCTCGAGGAGGTCGCGGGCGAGATCGAGGCTGCCGGCGGCAAGACCTTCGTCATGGCCACCGACATCTCCAAGGCAGAGGACCCCGAGCGTCTCATGGCCGCCGTGGAGGAGAAGTACGGCAGGATTGACGTCCTCGTGAACAACGCCGGCATTCTCGAGTCCGGTCTCAAGCCCGTTGACCGCTTCACCGACGAGGATCTCGACCGTATCATCGAGACCAACCAGAAGGGCACCATGCGCTGCATGCGCGCTGCTTCCAAGCGTATGTCCGCCGGCGCGTCCATCGTGAACATCGCCTCGGTCGCGGGCGAGAAGGGTTGCGGTGGCGCCGTCTACGTCTCCACCAAGGCAGCCGTCATTGGCGTGACCAAGCACACTGCCCTGCGCTTCCAGGTTGAGGGTATCCGCTGCAACGCCATCTGCCCGGGCACCATCGTGACCCCGATGGTCGCCGGCACCACCGCCGCCGACATGGACGCCGACATGATGGGCGCCATGGCCACGCACTCCAACCTCCGCACGCAGCCCTGCATGCCGGAGGATGTCGCCAACATCGCGCTGTTCCTGGCAAGCGACGAATCACGCGCCCTCACCGGCCAGATTCTCGTGAGCGACTTCGGGGCCATGCTCTAGGAGCTTGTTCGAGCGGGCCGTTGGGCCGATCGTCGCGCGAGGTGCGTGAAGCGACCGGCGCGCGCGAAATGCCGGGAGCGATTGCATGCGCGAGATGCCCGGGCCGGCCGTCGCGCGAGGCGCCCGGAGCGAGTCGCCGGCGAAGCTCGCGCGATACATATGAAAAAGCGGGTCCGGAGGGGGAATTCCTCCGGGCCCGCTGCTGTTAACGCGTGTTATGGGCATTTGCCCAAAACCTTACAGGCCGAGGCCCTCGTTCAGCGCCTGGGCGATCTGGGCGGCGTCATCGGAGCCGCGCAGGGTGGCCTTGAAGTCCGCGTTCATAAGAAGGACGGCGGACTTGGAGAGAAGGCGCAGGTGAGTGGTGCCGGCCTCGCCCTCGGGGATGAGAAGCGCCATGGCGATGTCAACGGGCTTGTCATCGAGGCTCGGCCACTCGACGGGCTGCTCGTTCTTGAAGATGATGACGGCGGCGTCCTTGACCGCGTCGCTCTTGCAGTGCGGCACGGCGAAGCCATCGACCATACCGGTCTTGTCGATGTCCTCGCGAGCCTGGAAGGCGTCGTAGACGGCATCGGCGTCATCGGTGAGGCCGAGCGTGGCGGCATAGTCCGCGATGGTGCGGAGTGCCTCGTCCTTGTTGGCGGCATTCTGGTGGAGCAGGACGTTCTTCTCGTTGACGAAAGCCATTGGTGCATACCTTTCTTCACGTGTCTTGCCGGTGGGCTGCTGCTGCCTGGCTGGCGGGTCTGCTGCCTGGTTTGCTGGGTTGCTGCTTCGCGCGAGCGGCTGCGGTGCCTCGCGCGCCCGACCGGCGGGGCAGTATAACACAGGATATTTAACCAAAGAAGGACCCTGCCGGTGAGCCGACAGGGTCCAAAAGGTGCAGAGAGTTAACTTACTTCTGCTCGAGCTTCGGCTTCATGGCGACGAGGATCGCGGCGCCCACGAGGGCACCAATCACGATGTCGAAGCAGAAGAGAGCCACGTTGTTCGTGGCGAGGGCCACGATGAAGCCACCGTGCGGGACGTAGCAGTCGATGCCCTGGAAGGCGGCCAGTGCGGCGCCCACGGCGGAGCCGATGCAGATGCCCGGGAGGGTGTGGCCGAGGTCCTTGACCGCGAACGGGATGGCGCCCTCGGTGATGCCGATGCAGCCCATGAAGATGGCGGAGATGCCCATCTGACGGTCGGCGTCGTCAAACTTGTTCTTGGCGACGAGGGAGGCGATGCCGCAGGCCAGCGGCGGGACGGCGACGGCGACGCGGAACATGCCATTGGGGCCGTAGACGCTGGAGGCCATGAGGGCCATGGTGAACGTGGAAGCGGTCTTGTTGATGGGGCCGCCCATGTCGAACGCGGTCATGACGCCGATGACGAGGCCGAGGATGACGGCGGAGCCACCCTGGAGGCTACCGAGCGCGCTGGTGAGCCAGTCCATGACGAAGCCGAGCGGGGTGGCCAGGATGTAGATGTAGGCCATGCCGAGAACGAGCGAGGTCAGGATCGGGATGATCAGGATCGGCATGATCGTGTTGATCGTGTCGTTGACCTTCCAGGTCTTCATCCAGCGGACGAAGTAGCCGCAGAGAACGGCCATGATCATCGCGCCGAGGAAGCCGGTGGAGACGGCGGCGCCGCTCGGCGTGGTGACGGCGTTGTTAACCAGATAACCAAGAACGAAGCCAGGCGCGAGGGCGGGCTTGCCGGCCATCGAGTAGGCGATGTAGGCGGCCAGCACCGGGATCATGGTGGAGATACCAGCCATGCCGATGGTGTTGAGGCTCACCATGATCGGGTTCGTGACCTCCATGCCGTTGGCGCCGGCGGTGCCGGAGGCGAGGGAGAAGGCCAGGAACACGCCGCCGATGACGACGATGGGGATGAAGTAGCTAACGCCGGTGTTGAAGGCGTTGAGCAGGGTCTTGCCAGGCTCGGCGAAGATGGACTCCTTGGAAGCAGCCTTGGGACCACCGGGGGCGGCGCTGGCCTTGGCGGCCTCGGCGGGCGCGGAGGCCTTCTCGGCGACGGCGGGCGCGGAGGCGTCGATGCCGGCGGCGGCGATGGCAGCATCGATCACGGCGGCGGCATCAGAGATGGCGTCGGCGGTGCCGGCCTTGTGGAAGCGGCCCTCGGCCTTCTTGGCCTCGAAGCGGTCCTCGCCCTCGATGCCCACGTCGGTCGTGAGGATGACGAGGTCAGCCGAGTCGACGTCCTCCTGGGAGAGCTCGTCCTCGATGCCCATGCCTCCCTGCGCTTCGATCTTGCACTCGAAACCGCGCTTCTTGCACTCCTCCTCCATGGCGGACTTAGCCATGTAGGTGTGCGCAATGCCGACGGTGCAGGCGCTAACTCCTACGATCTTCACGTTCTCCTCCTTCATATACCGGTTTGCACTGGTCCTCTGGAAAGGGGCGTGGCGTCCGGATTGGGTGCCGGACTTGGTGCCACGGATGGTGCGGCCGATTGGGGAATCGGTCGCTAAAGAAGGTATCCCGTGGGTGAATTCGCGACAAGAATTTGTCGGTAAGCGTGTTCTACCTTGGGAAACGCTCGGAAACGGTTAAACAGTTAACCCTAGTCATTTGCTGGGAAAAGTAAAACCGAAGAGAAAGTCAAGAATTATTTCGACTTTCCGCCAAACGCGCAGACGAGCTCCGATGTCGTGCGGAGATGGCTGCTGACACGGCGCTCGTCGTGGCCCGTGAGAGCGCGTGCGTGGCTCGAGCAGCGGGCGCGGCGTGTGCTTGCGGCGGGTGTGCGTGCGGCTGGTGCGGCAGGCGCGACTGGGGCGGACGTAACGTGTGCGAGGCGGGTGCGGCGGGCGCGTGTGCGGTTGAGGCGGACGACGTGCGTGGCAGGCGCGACTGGGGCGGACGTAGCGTGTGCAAGGCGGATGCCCGCTACCGTTTTTTGTTGCCTGTAACCGGTTTAAAAGCGTCGGGCTGCCTACCCTCCGAGACCCGGATGCATGTAGTCCGCTTGCGGTGCGCGTTTCGTTATGTCGCACATGGGCGGCTTAAGCACGTTGAAACCTAACGAGCAACCGTGGCTGCCGGAACCGTGACGACTATTTGGCATAGATTCAGGTTCCTGAGCCTTTTAAATGCGTTAATTGTCGCCATGGTTTGCTGGACATCGAGTTGACGCAGTATGTCTGCTATTGCCCGCTACGCGCGTCTTGCTTGGCATACGTCGGGCGGCGGCTCGCGAGTGCCGCGGACTACTGCTTTCAATGCGGGCGGCTGTCCGTGCCTGCACCGGGCCGACGCGTGCGGAGAAGACCAACTTTTCGTAAATTTACGAGCAGACTTGCCACTTACGCTTGAAATGTGCTAGGCGTGCAAGGTATCCTATCAAGACGTGTGAGTCGGACGCTCGCACACCATATCTGTCGGCCCCCGAGCGATGTAAATCCAAGCCGGTGGCTGTGGGCGAGCATCTGGCCCGGAGCTGCTGCAGGCGATGCGCATGAGCATCGGGGCCCCGTTTTCGAAAGGGGTCCACCTTTGAGTGAGATTCAGAACTCGTCCGTTTTCTCGCTGGATGACGTGTCCAACGAGGAGATGAACAACCTCATCGACGGTACCATTACCGATTTCGACGAGGGCGATCTTGTCACGGGTACCGTTGTCAAGATTGAGCGCGATGAGGTCCTGCTTGACATCGGCTTCAAGTCTGAGGGCGTTATTCCCGTCCGCGAGCTGTCCATCCGCAAGGACGCCAACCCCGCTGACATCGTGAACCTGGGCGACACCATTGAGGCCCTCGTTCTCCAGAAGGAGGACAAGGACGGCCGTCTGGTCCTCTCCAAGAAGCGTGCCGAGTACGAGCGTGCTTGGAACCGCATCGAGGAGAAGTTCAACGCCGGCGAGAACGTCGAGGGCGAGGTCATCGAGGTCGTCAAGGGCGGCCTTATCCTCGACATCGGCCTGCGCGGCTTCCTGCCCGCCTCCCTCGTCGACCTCCGTCGCGTCAAGGATCTCAACGCTTACATGGGCACCCGCATCGAGGCCCGCGTCATCGAGATGGACCGCAACCGCAACAACGTCGTCCTCTCCCGTCGCGTTGTCCTCGAGGAGGCTCGCAAGGCCGAGCGCTCTGAGATCCTCTCGAAGCTCCAGCCGGGCATGCGCCTCAAGGGCACGGTCTCCTCGATCGTCGACTTCGGCGCCTTCGTCGACCTCGGCGGCATCGACGGCCTGATCCACATCTCCGAGCTCTCCTGGAACCACGTCAACCACCCCTCCGAGGTCGTCAAGGTCGGCCAGGAGGTCGAGGTTCAGGTTCTCGACGTCGATCTCAACCGCGAGCGCATCTCCCTCGGTCTCAAGCAGACCACCGAGGATCCTTGGCGCACGCTCGTCAAGAAGTACCCGGTTGACGCCATCGTTGAGGGCGTTGTCACCAAGCTCGTCCCGTTCGGCGCCTTCGTCGACCTCGGCGACGGCATCGAGGGCCTGGTCCACATCTCCGAGATGGCCAAGCAGCACGTCGACGCCCCTGCCCAGGTTTGCAAGGTCGGCGACAAGGTCCAGGTCAAGGTTATGGAGATCGACCTCGACCGTCGTCGTATCTCCCTGTCCATGAAGGCTGCCGCTGAGACCCTCGGTTTCGAGGTTGAGGTTGAGCCGATGGACAAGCCCGAGGAGGCCGCTGAGGCTACCGAGGCTGCTGAGACCGTCGAGGCCACCGACGCCGAGTAAATCTCGCGCTTAGGTAACTAGCTCGATTGCGGGGCCGCTCACGAAAGTGGGCGGCTCTTTTTGCGTGCGATAGGGGTCTCGCTTGCCGCCAGTTCGTTGCGGAGGGGATCGATGCTGCGCCGGCGTTTCGGTTCCCGTGCGCAGCCGGACCTGCCCACGATGGCGTTGCGGTTCTTATGTGCTACCGGGCCCGCTGCGATGGTTTTGCGATTCTCATACGTCTTCAGACCCGTATGCGTTGGCTTGATGTTGCGGTGGCGTTGCGATTCCCGCTCGTGCGGTTAGTGTCCGCAATGCCGGGTAGAATTGTTTCTCGAAGAAAAGGAAGGCAGGTTTTCATGGCAAACGGTACGAACGGCAACAAGATGGAAGAGGCGCAGCGTAAGGTTCTTGAGTGGGCTCGTGGGCGCAATGGCGCGGACGAGCTTTCTGGTGCCTGCACGACGCTTGCCGTGATTCTTGTCGTCATCGATTTGTTTGCGCGCACAACGTGGGTTTCGGTCGTGGCACTGGTTCTTCTCGGCTACTCATGGTTCCGCATCACGTCGAAGGACGTCTCTGCTCGCAGCCGTGAGAACGCGCGTGTTCTTAAAGCGGCCGGTCCCGTGATTTCGTTCCTCGCGAATCCTGCGGCTGAGCTTCGCGAGACCAAGAACTACGTTCACCTCGCCTGTCCTAGCTGTGGCCAGCGCGTGCGCATTCCTCGCGGCAAAGGCAAGGTTCGTATTACCTGCCCCAAGTGCCACGCGCGTTTTGATGGCAAGGCGTAGTCGATTATGGCTCATACGACGTTTCTAGCCGGCGGTATCGCGTCGGGAAAGTCGACCGTTGCCCGTCTGCTGCATGATCGCGGCGCCTGGCTGTGCGATCTCGATCAAGTCTCCCGCGAGGTACTCGAGGCGGGTAGTCCCGTTCTGGAGTCTATTGCGGCAGCGTTCGGTGATGATCTGGTTGATAGGGATACGGGTGAGCTGAATCGAGGCGAGCTGGCTTCCCGCGCGTTTGCCACGTCGGAGGATACGGCTCGCCTCGAGGCGATCGAGATGCCTGCCATTCGCGAGCGCCTCGCCGCCATCCTTACGAGCTCGAGCTGTTCTGGAGCTGAGCCAAAGCTGACGATTGTCGAGGTGCCTCTGCTCGATCGCGTGGAGGACTTGCTTCCTCTTGCGGATGATGTCCTTGTTGTGACGGCACCACTAGTGCTTCGTCGCAAGCGGGCCATTGGTCGCGGTATGACGGGGGAGGATTTCGACGCTCGCGCGGCGCATCAGCCAAGTGACGAGTATCTTCGCGCCCATGCCACGCATGTGATCGAAAATGACGGGGACCCTGCGGCGTTAGAGGCTGCCGTGGACGCGTGGTGGCACGAGGTTATGGGGGAGTAGCGAAGCCCGTATTGGCTCCCGGGCATGATGCTGCCCTGGCGCGGCTGTTGTGCTGGTGGCATGCCTTTCGCGCCGGCGGCACCGCTCGAGGGCATTCGGACGACCCCTCGCGCCAGTGGCGTTGCTCGATAACACCTGGATCCCCCCCTCGCACCCATGGCGTTGTTCGACGGCGTCGGGATGGCCCCTTCGGATCTAGAGCTTCGACCCGTGTCGGCTTAGTTCGTATGTGTATAATGGCGGTATCGAACAGCTGTACGTAGCGTAGGAAGCATGGGAGCGCAGGAGGCAACTTCAAATCAGTCGCAGGTCACAGGCCATGTTGGCGCTGAGCTCCGTCGTTTTGGCGTCGAGGGCGCCGGCGCGCCCCTTGAGGTTGTCTCTCCGTTTGAGCCGGCGGGCGACCAGCCCCAGGCCATAGCCAAGCTCGCGAAGGGCATCGAGGATGGTCTTCGTTACCAGACTCTCCTCGGTGTTACGGGTTCCGGCAAGACCTACACCATGGCCAAGACGATTGAGGCCGTAAACAAGCCTACGCTCATCATGGAGCCCAATAAGACGCTCGCGGCTCAGGTTGCAAGCGAGATGCGTGAACTATTCCCCAATAACGCCGTAGTCTATTTCGTCTCCTACTATGACTACTACCAGCCGGAGGCTTACGTTCCGCAGAGTGATACTTACATCGAGAAGGACGCCTCGATCAATGAGGAAGTCGAGAAGCTCCGCCATCAGGCCACGGCGAGCTTACTCTCGCGTCGCGATGTCATCTGCGTTGCGTCGGTGAGCTGCATATACGGTATCGGTAGTCCGGAGGACTATGCGGGCCTTGCCCCCAACGTCTCAAAGGACGAGCCGCTCGAACGCGACGATTTCATCCATTCGCTAATAGACATTCAGTATGACCGCAACGATATCGATCTTGCTCGCGGCTGCTTCCGCGTGCGCGGGGAGCGCGTGGACGTGTTTCCGCCGTATGCGGAGCATCCTCTCCGCATTGAGTTCTTTGGCGATGAGGTCGAGGTTATCGCTGAGATCGATGAAGTCACGGGCGAGATTCTGCGCGAGTTTGACGCGGTGCCCATCTGGCCGGCAAGTCACTATGTCACGGAGCGCCCCAAGATCAACCGCGCACTCGACACCATCAACCAAGAGCTCACGGAGCGCCTGGCCCAGCTCAAGGAAGCCGACAAGCTCCTCGAGGCCCAGCGTTTGCGCGAACGTACGGGGTATGACCTCGAGATGCTTGAGAATATGGGGTATTGCAACGGCATCGAGAACTACTCGCGCCACCTCGACGGCCGTGCTCCTGGCGAGCCGCCCTTCACGCTCATCGACTATTTCCCCAAGGACATGCTTTGCATCATCGACGAGAGCCACGTGACGGTGCCCCAAATTCGCGGCATGCACGAAGGAGACCGCGCGCGCAAGATTACGCTGGTAGAACACGGTTTCCGCCTGCCCAGCGCACTCGACAACCGTCCCTTGCGCTTCGATGAGTTCGAGAGTCGAGTGCCGCAGTTCGTCTATGTCTCGGCCACGCCCGGAGACTACGAGGAGCAGGTTAGCCAGCAGACGGTCGAGCAGATCATCCGCCCGACTGGCCTGCTTGATCCGCTGATTGATGTGCGCCCCATCCGTGGCCAGATCGATGACCTGACGGAGGAAATTCGCACGCGAGTTGCTGCGAAGGAGCGTGTCCTGGTGACGACGCTCACCAAGCGCATGGCGGAGGACCTCACGGACCATCTCCTCGACGAGGGACTTAAGGTTAACTACATGCACTCGGATACTGCGACACTCGATCGCGTGGACATCATTCGTGACCTGCGCATGGGCAAGATTGACGTGCTCGTGGGCATCAACCTCCTTCGCGAGGGCCTCGATATTCCGGAGGTCTCGCTTGTGGCGATTCTCGATGCAGATAAAGAGGGATTCCTCCGTAACCGTCGTTCGCTCATTCAGACGATGGGCCGTGCTGCGCGTAACGCTCACGGCGAAGTCATTATGTATGCGGATCGCATCACGGATTCGATGCGCATCGCCATCGATGAGACGCGCCGGCGCCGTGCCGCTCAGGAGGCATTCAACGAGGAGCACGGCATCGTGCCCAAGACCGTCAAGAAGTCTATTGCGGACATTTCGAGCTTTATTTCCGAGGCAGAAGAGACGGTCGGCGATAAGACGCGCGACCGCCATGGAACGGGAAGCCATGGCGCCTTCGAAAGCCTTGCCGGGATTGATGCCGATGCGCGTGCAAAGAGTGAGGCTACGGCAAAGTCTGTTGCTGCCGAGCTCGCGAAGAAGCTCCCTCGCGAAGAGCTGACTCGCATTATGGAGGCGCTCGAGAGCGACATGGCAGCGGCGAGCGAAGCCATGGACTTCGAACGTGCCGCTGACCTGCGCGATCAACTCGTCGAGCTTAGGAGCAAGGTAGAGGGAACTACGGAGGACGAGGTCATGGCTCGCCTTAAGGCCGGTGCTCGCAAGGGGAGCGTTCACGCTACTCGCAGACGCTACCAACCGAGGAAGAAGTAGGGCATCGGACTGGTGCCGTCTTGGCGCCGAAGCCGCGCGCCTTGGCCACCTGCGGCCCGGATGCCACACACCTTGGCCACCTGCGCCCCGATGCCCTGGCCCGGCCCCTGCACCCTGGATGCCGCGTACCCTGGCCACCTGCGTCCCGCAGCCGCACCTAGGCTATGGACCTCTCAAACAGGTCGTAGCGCAGGTTGGTCTCGGCGCGCTTCTGTCTCGCCGCTTTTCCGGTATCGACTTCGAGCTTGAGTTCGAGAAGCCGCTTGATGGCACTCCAACCATCCGGCTGCCTAATCTGTTCGTGCGTAATGGGGATGACCTCCACTCCCATGAGCTGGAGCGCCGCCGTCCGCGCCGCGTCATTCAGGGATGCGGCCTCTCCGCCGTGAACCGACGCTCCCTGACATTCGAGCGCGATGGGTCGACGAGTCTCTGTACCCTCGAAGAATAGATCCGCGTAGCAGCAGGTTTTCTGATAGAGAGCCTGTGCTCGTCCGGACAATTCGATGCGCCGGTTGTTGGTGAACGCAAGGCCGAGGCCCCCGCTCGCTTTGGGAAGGCCGAGAAGAATGGATACCTGCGCCTCGAATGGCGACGCACAAACCCCGGTCATGTGAGAAGCGGCCCAGCGAAGGCGCTTCACGCCGTGGAATCCCTCGAGTTGGAGATTGGTTTTCTTGAGCTCTTCAACGTTCAAGAGCGGGCTTCGCTCCCAAAGGTCAAGCGGCTTTTCGCTAGATCCAATGACACGCCGCCAGCCATCGAAGGGGGAGAGGAATCGTTGTGCGAGCGCCTCGGAAAGCAAGCTCTCCGCGCGTTCGCAAGGCATGAAAGTTGAGTAGGTTCCGCAAAGCTCGTAGGTTGCCATGAGCAGCTGCGCGGGAGCGAGCTGCGTCGCAAGTCCGAGCAGCGTGAGCGCTGGCGATGTCACCTGGAAATTGTGGTTTGTGTCAAGAACGCCGCCGAACGGTAGCTCTCGGCTCAACGAGTGCGTGCGATAGAGCTTCGAGGTCCTGTTGGGTTTTCGCGTGCTAGAAAGCTTGTGGATTGGCGCTTTGAGCAAATCCGTGACGATGGGACTACGGGATATGTTGCGATGGGCTGGGTCGCGAAACGTGTCTGGCATCGGCGGATATAAGGCGAGAACCTGTGGCGGAACCTGATGGTATCGAAACGCTGTGATCGAGCAAAGAATCCTGTCCACGTTAACCCCAATCAATCTGGCGATCTGCATGTGGCAATGCCGCGCGAAGGTCGCTTGTTTTCGATGGGGTCTTTGGCTTGCCGAGTGATTATAGGGCGTTTGCGGGCCCGGGTGGTGGCTACTTGCCAATATGGTGAGTCTTCTGGAGCCGGCTTTGTCCGCCATGAAACTAAATAAGACGAAATGACGTGGCTAAAACGCGACCTCCTGAGTAGACCGAAATACTGCAAGTCGTTTACCTGCACCTTTACTTTTCGCTTGATGGCGGCTACTTGGTGCGACACGTTTTTGCCACGTCATTTCGGCTCCGCTAAATACCATTCCGTATGAAATGGCGGACGAATCGCGTTATTTGACTGCCACGGAGGTTTGAGAAGTGCGATTCGGCGGGCCGTCAGAGCGCTAATAGCGACTGAATCACGCTTTCACTGATTACTTGTGCATATTTGGGATATAAAACCTAAGTCAACCATTAGTAGATTTGCGAGCCACGGCCCGTGTGGTCGCAACTCACCGCGTCGCTCGTCTCGGGAGGCCTGCACATGCGCAAGTTCAAGACAGAGAGCAAGAAGCTCCTCGACCTTATGATCAACTCGATCTACACCAATAAGGAGATCTTCCTCCGAGAGCTCATTTCCAATGCGTCTGATGCCGAGGACAAGCTCTATCTTCGCAGCCTCACGGATTCCGCGATTAATCTTGACGAGGACAGCCTCGCCATTCGAGTGACGCCCGACAAGGAGGCGCATACCCTCACCATCTCGGACAACGGCCTTGGCATGACGGAGGAGGAGCTCGAGAAGAACCTCGGCACGATTGCACACTCGGGTTCTGAGGAGTTCAAGGCGGAGAATGCCGACCACCAGGGCGACGACGTCGATATCATCGGCCAGTTTGGTGTTGGTTTCTATTCTGCCTTCATGGTCGCCAAGGAGGTTCGCGTGGTGACCCGCGCTGCTGGCGAGGATGTCGCGCATGAGTGGGTGAGCGACGGCCTCGAGGGCTACACCATTTCAGATGCCGAGCGTGATCACTGTGGTACTGACGTCATCCTTATCCTAAAGGATGATGTCGAAGGCACGGATGGCGCGGAAGGCGAGCGTTACAGTCGCTTCCTCGAAGAGTGGACCCTCAAGGAGCTTATCCGCCAGTACAGCAACTACGTGCGCCATCCCATCCAGATGATGGTCACCAAGAGCCGTCAGAAGCCCAAGCCCGAGGACGCTCCGGAGGACTACACCCCTGAGTACGAGGACTACACAGAGCTCGAGACCATCAACTCCATGACGCCGATCTGGAAGAAGCGTGACGTCGAGCAGAAGGACTACGACGAGTTCTATAAGTCCACCTTCCATGATTGGGAGGATCCGGCGCGCACCATCACCTTCCACGCCGAGGGCGCGCTTGAGTATGATGCACTGCTGTTCGTGCCGGGCAAGGCTCCGTTCGACCTCTACAGCAAGGATTACGAGAAGGGCCTCGCGCTCTATAGCTCCAACGTCCTGATCATGGAGAAGTGCGCCGACCTCCTGCCTGACTATTACAACTTCGTGCGCGGCATCGTGGATTCGCCGGATGTCACGCTGAACATTTCGCGTGAGACGCTGCAGCAGAATCGCCAGCTCAAGGCTATCGCCAAGCGCATCGAGAAGAAGGTCACGAGTGAGCTCGAGACCATGCGCGACCAGGATCGCGAGGCCTACGAGAAGTTCTTCGAGAACTTCGGCCGCGGCCTCAAGTACGGCATCTATTCGAGTTATGGCATGAAGGCCTCTGAGCTCGCAGACCTCCTGCTCTTCTGGAGCGCTCGCGAGCAGAAGATGGTCACGCTTGCCGAGTACGCGAAGGCCATGCCTGCCGGTCAGAAGGCCGCCTACTATGCTGCCGGCGACTCTCGCGATCGCCTGGAGAAGATGCCCGTCGTGAAGGCTGCTCTCGATCACGGCTTTGACGTCCTGCTTTGCACCGCTGATGTGGACGAGTTTACCTTCCAGTCCATGCGTGCCTATGAGGCCAAGGGCCTGCCCAAGACGTACGAGGATGACGCCGCGCGCGAGGCTGCAGAGAAGGCCGTCGCCGATGGCGCGGAGCCCGAGGTCGAGGATCGTTCGCTCGAGCTCAAGAACGTTGCCGCTGGTGACGTCGACTTTGCCACGGAGGACGAGAAGAAGGCGGCCGAGGAGGCCACGAAGGATAACGAGGACCTCTTCAAGGCGATGAAGGATGCTCTGGGCGAGAAGGTCACGAAGGTCACGGTGTCCGCGCGTCTGACTGATGCCCCCGCGGCGATTACCTCGGAGGGCCCGCTCACGCTCGAGATGGAGAAGGTCCTTGCGGCTGGCCCGGACGCAGCGGACGCTCCGAAGGCCCAGCGCGTGCTCGAGCTCAACGCCAAGCACCCGGTCTTCAACAAGCTCAAGGCCGCCCAGGAGGCTGGTGATACCGACAAGCTCACTAAGTACGCGGGCCTGCTGTATGACCAGGCGCTGCTTGTCGAGGGCATTCTGCCCGATGATCCGGTGGAGTTTGCCCAGAGGGTCTGCGAGCTGATGTAGTTTCGGCTTGGGCTCGTCTGCGGCCGTGGGCGCGGCAAGGTAGTGCGGCGAGGTGGTGCGGCTGGCGTCGGCCTGCCCGGGGCCGCTGGTACGGCGAGCTGGTGCGGCTGGCGTCGGGCCTGCCCGGGGCCGCTGGTACGGCGAGCTGGTGCGGCTGGCGTCGGCCTGGCGCGCGGATTGCGGATGCGGTTGGACTGTGTCGACGCGCCCGCTATGCGTGCTGCGGACGCAATAGCCATGAAAACGGCGGGGTCTCGCGTGTGCGAGGCCCCGCCTTTGTGTGTTGGCATGCGCTTGTGTGCCGAGCGGCGACGCGTCTGTGTGGCACACCGGCGAGCGCGTATGCGCTTGTGCGCGTGGTACGTCTGTGTGCCACGCCGGTGAGCGCGTGAGCCGCGAACGTTGTGCCGCGAACGTCGACTGTTTTAGCTTAGGCGAACGATGGCATAGGGCGATCCGGCTTCGTCGTCGAGGGTGACGATGGTGGACGGGCTGCAGTCGGCGGGGGATTCGCGATGAACGTGCGGGTAGATAGTGTCGCCGAGCTTGGCGGCGCGGCTGTAGTGGACATCGAGCGCGCATGGCGTTGAGGCCTCGCCCTCTTCAAGCACGCCAAGCGCAAGGCTCACGTACTGCGCGTTATTGACGTGATGATTCGTGTCGATGTGCGCGCCGGTCACCGTGATGGGGACGCAAGCTTGGCCTTCGCCTTCAATGCGAACCACGCGCTGGATGGGTGGCAGATCGAGCGGCGAGTCGTTGCGAGCGTCCTCGACGTAGGGGGCGGACTCGCTCGCCGGAATGCGGATGGGGCGGCCCTTGTTGGCGTCGAACATGAACCAGCTCGAATCGGCGCGTACAAGGGGATGGACGGCCGCATCATCGCTTGCGCGGCAGACGGTGAAGTTGCGACTGGCGCGCAGGCCCTTGAAGCCCGTCGCCCAGGTGCTCACGCGAATCTCGTCGCCGAAGCTTGGAAGCTCGGCAATGTCGATCTTCCAGGCGCTGAGTAGCCAGGCGAGCCCCGTCTCGGCGGTGTGCGCCGGTCCCAGTCCGAGCTCCTCGCTTCCAAACGTGGTGCAATCCTGCAGGTAGTTGACGAGAGAGGGGATGGATAGCTTACCCGTCTCGTCTATCTCGCTGTACCTCACACGACTGGTGAACGAATACATGTGACTCCAATCCTCCCCGGTATTTTATCCGTCAGGGGTTGTCCTCTGATTTTGTTAACGCGCTGGAAAGCCGGTGGCGCGCCCTGAGTCAGCCGCTCGGCCTGCCGCGCCCCGGTCGAACAAAAACGCCCCGCGACGCCATGGTGAACTGCGCCGCAGGGCGTTACTTGCCAGTGAAGAGGCTGCCTCGCTGGGGCGTGCTCGGAGCCTGGGACGTACCCGCCCACGCCGGCGTGGGCGGTGGCCGGAACGCGCCCCGTCGCCACTACTCCAGCTCGAAGGCGCCGGTGTAGAGCTGGTAGTAATAGCCCTTCTTGGCGATGAGCTCGTCGTGGTTGCCGCGCTCGATCACATGGCCGTGGTCGAGGCAGATGATCACGTCGGAGTTGCGCACGGTGGAGAGTCGGTGCGCAATGACGAAGGTAGTGCGGCCCTGCATGAGTGCGTCCATGCCCTTCTGCACGATGGCCTCGGTGCGCGTGTCGATCGAGCTCGTGGCCTCGTCCAGGATCATCGCGGGCGGGTCCGCCACGGCGGCGCGGGCGATGGAGATGAGCTGGCGCTGGCCCTGCGAGAGCTGGCTGCCATTGCCGGTGAGCATCGTGTTGTAGCCTTCGGGCAGGCGGGTGATGAAGTCATCGGCGCCAGCGAGCTTGGCGGCGGAGATGCACTCGGCATCGGTCGCATCGAGCTTGCCGTAGCGGATGTTGTCCATCACGGTGCCGGTGAACAGGTTCACGTCCTGGAGCACCACGCCGAGCGAACGGCGCAGGTCTGCCTTGCGGATCTTGTTCACGTTGATGCCGTCGTAGCGGATCCTGCCGTCGGCGATGTCGTAGAAGCGGTTGATGAGGTTGGTGATCGTGGTCTTGCCCGCGCCGGTGGCACCGACAAACGCGACCTTCTGGCCCGGCTTGGCATAGACGGAGACCCCGTAGAGCACCTGGTGGTCGGGCGTGTAGCCAAAGTCGACGTCCTCCATGCGCACGTCTCCGCGAAGGGGCGTGTAGGTGGTGGTGCCGTCGTGGTGCGGGTGCTTCCAGCCCCAGAGGCCCGTGCGCTTCTCGCTCTCGACGAGCTCGCCCTTCTCGACGCCCAGGTTGACGAGCGTGACGTAGCCCTGGTCCTCCTCGGGCTTCTCGTCGATGAGGTCGAAAATGCGATTGGCGCCGGCGAGGCCCATGACGACGAAGTTGATCTGCTGGGAGATCTGGCCGATCTGGCCGCAGAACTGCTTGGTCATGTTGAGGAACGGGACAACCACGGCGATGGAGAGCGCCATGCCGGAGAGCGACAGGTTGGGCACGTCGAGGGCGAGGAACAGGCCGCCGGCGAGCGCGACGATGACGTAGAGCAGGTTGCCGATGTTCATAAGCACGGGCATGAGGATGTTGCCATACATGTTGGCCTGCTGGGAGACCTCGAACAGGTGCTGGTTGAAGCGGTCGAAGTCCTTCTCGGCGGCGGCTTCGTGGCAGAACGCCTTGACGACCTTCTGGCCGTTCATGATCTCCTCGACCTGGCCTTCGACCACGCCGAGCTCCTTCTGCTGCGCCACGAAGAAGCGGGCAGACTTGGAGCCAAGCAGGCGCGTCATGGCAACCATGAACGCGACGCCGGCGACGATGACAATGCACATCCACACGGAGTAGTAGAGCATGATGATGAACACCGTGGTGATGACAATGCTGGTCTGGAAGAGGTTCGGCAGCGACTGCGAGATCATCTGGCGGGTGGCATCGATGTCGTTGGTGTAGTGGCTCATGATGTCGCCACGCTGGTTGGTGTCGAAGTAGCTGATCGGCAGGTCCTGCATGCGATTGAACATCTTCTCGCGAAGCTGCTCGAGCGTGCCCTGCGTGATGGTCGCCATCGAGCGGTTCCAGATGAGCGAGGCAATGACGCCCATAAGGTAGACCAGGGCGAGCGTAGAGACGAGGCGGAAGATCTCGGGCTGCGCCGAAGCCCAGTCGCCCGACGCCCCGTAGGTGGAGATGATCTCGAGGGCACCCTGGAGGAACACGGCGCCAAACGAGTTGGTGATGGCGGCGATGGCGAGACACACGACGACGAGGGAGAGTCGGCGCGGGTAGAACGAGAAGATCGTCTTGATGAGGCGCAGGGCGGTGCCGGCCTTGGCCTGCGGGCGCTTGGGCTGCTGCTTACTCATTGGCCTCGCCTCCCTTCTCGGCGTTGGCAGGGGTTGCGGTTGCGGCGGGCGCGGCGGTTGCGGCGGTGGCGGCGGGCGCGGTGGCGCGCGCCTCGGCGCACGAGCCCTCGGCTGCCTCGATGTCCGCCTCGTCCGTGCCCATCTTGTTCTGCGAGGTGTACGTCTCGCGATAGATGGCGCAGCGGCTCATGAGTTCGTCGTGCGTGCCAATGTCGGAGATGCGGCCGCCCTCCATCACCACGATGCGGTCTGCGTCTTCGACGCTTGAGATACGCTGGGCGATGATGAGCTTTGTGGTCTCGGGCAGGTAGGTGGCGAGACCCTCGCGAATCTTGGCGTCGGTCTTGGTGTCGACGGCGCTCGTGGAGTCGTCGAGAATCAGGACCTTCGGGCGGCGGAGAAGGGCTCGCGCGATGCAGAGGCGCTGCTTCTGGCCACCGGAGACGTTGGAGCCTCCCTGCTCGATCCAGGTGTTGTAGCCCTCGGGGAAGCCGTCGACGAACTCGTCCGCACAGGCGAGGTGGGCGGCCGCGGCGACCTCCTCGTCCGTCGCGTTCTCATCGCCCCAGCGCAGGTTCTCGGCGATGGTTCCGCTGAACAGCACGTTCTTCTGGAGCACCATGGCGACGTTCGTGCGGAGCGTCTCGAGGTCATAGTCGCGGACATCGACGCCGCCGACGCGCACGGTGCCCTCGGTCGCGTCATAGAGACGCGCGATGAGGTTCACGAGCGTGGACTTGGAGGAGCCCGTACCGCCGATGATGCCGATGGTCTCGCCGCTCTTGATGTGGAGGTCGATGTCGGAGAGGGCACGGCGCTCGGCACGGGCGGAGTACTTGAAGCTCACGTGACTGAAGTCGATCGAACCGTCCGCGACCTCGGTGACGGGGGAGGCGGGAGCCGCGATGGTGGGCTCGGCCTCGAGCACCTCGTTGATGCGTCGCGCGGACTCGTTCGCCATCGTGACCATGACGAAGATCATTGAGAGCTGCATGAGGCTCATGAGGATCTGGAAGCCATAGGTGAAGATCGCGGAGAGCTGGCCCACGTCGAAGAGGGTGGCATTGCTGGTGATGATGACCTTGGAGCCCAGGTAGATAAGCACGACCCACGTGATGTTGACGGTGATCATCATCATCGGGTTGTTGAAGGCGAGCAGCTTCTCGGCGCGCGTGAAGTCATCGCGGACATCGCGCGCGGCGTGGGCGAACTTGGCCTTCTCGTAGTCCTCGCGCACGTAGCTCTTCACGACGCGCATGCCGGTGACGTTCTCCTCGACGGACTCGTTGAGGGCGTCGTACTTGTGGAAGACGCGCGAGAAGATGGGGCGGACGAGGTGGATGATGTAGAACAGGCCGAACGCCAGGAACGGGATGAGCACCACGTAGATGAGCGCGAGCGGGCCGCCCATGGCCGTTGCCATCGCGAAGGCGAAGACGAGGCACAGCGGCGAACGGACGGCGATGCGGATGATCATCATGAACGCCTGCTGGACGTTGTTGATATCGGTGGTGAGGCGCGTCACGAGCGAGCTCGAGGAGAACTCGTCGATGTTGGCGAAACTGAAGCGCTGGATGTTATAGAACATGTCGTGGCGCAGGTTCTTGGCGAAGCCGCAGCTAGCGTGGCTACAGGTGATGCCGGCGGCCGTGCCGAACGCGAGGGAGAGCAAGGCGAGTGCCACGAGGATCGCGGCGGGTTGCATGAGCTCTGGCACCGTGGCCTCGACCTTGATCTGGTCGATGAGCGATGCAGTGAGGAATGGGATTGCCATCTCGCAGATGACTTCGCCGAGCACGAGCAGGGGCGTGGCGACGGAGTAGCGCTTGTACTCGCGGATGCTGCTCATGAGGTTGCGCATGATGGCACCGTAGTCCACCTTCGTTTTGGCGGCGGGCTTGCTGACCACGGCGTTTGCGCCGGTGCCAGGCTTGCTGCCGGCGGCGCTCGCACCGGTCTCGGGTGCCTGCTGATTCGCGTCTAGTTCTTGCTGCATGGGCAGTCCCCCTTCTCATACGGGTCGATCGACTTCCAGTGTTCTTTGACGAGGTCAAGCATGTTCTCTAGTTCGTTGCGCTGCTCGCGGGTGAGGCAGGTGAGGGCGCCCGCGCGGAAGCCCTCGCGGCGCGTCTGCTCCTCAAGCGCCTGTGCGTGGCCCTCGGGCGTGAGCTGAACGATGAGCTGGCGACGGTCTTGCGGGTCGCGCGTGCGTTCGATGAGGCCGTCGCGCTCGATTTTTGCGAGGACCTCCGAAAGCGAGCCAGCCTTGAGGTCGAACATGTTCATGAGCTCGCGTTGGGGCATGGCGTCGCCGTGCTTGAGCAGGGCGCAGATGATGGGCGCGCGACCCGAGCGGCCGCCACCGTGGATGTGGATGTAGTGGCCGCAGAAACCAAGCATGTCCACGATGTGCGCGCACTGGCGCTCGCAGGGGTCTGCGATATCCATCCAACGTGGGCGGAACGGGTCGTCCGTGGTGGGGAGGGGTCTGGATTCGACTCTTCCGCATGGGGTGAAACCCCCCGCTTCTTGCTGTTCCATGGGCCTCCTTTCAACGGTTCTTCGAATGTGACGGGAGAAGTCTAGGAGTCTGCTGAGAAATAGTCAAGGTACCTAATGATTTGGAACCTAATTATTTTACATTCACTTTGCGTGCCTAGTTTCAGCGCGCTTAGGTCGGCCGCGCGCGATGAGTTGGCCGCGCGCGATGAGCCGCGTCTTGGCCGCGCGATTGTAAGCGCAACGTAAGTCCGGGTCATCCGTACGTAAGGACGCGTCACCCGTTCGTAAGGCCTGACGGATTTCGCCGATCGCGCGCCGGCTGGCCCGTAGAGTCTCGCCTTGGAAAGCGGAAACGCCTCCACGGGCCACAAGACTCGGTGCCCAGAGGCCAAGCCGCAACGCTCACACACAAAGGAGAACCATGAGCATGGACATGTCTCGTCGTCAGTTCCTCGGTCTTGCCGGCAGCCTCACCACCGTTGCCGGTCTCGGCCTCGTCGGCTGCGGTGGCTCCGGTGCTGCCAACACGGCCGCCGCTTCCTCCGAGGCTGCCGCCGACCTCTCCGGCTCCATTACCTGCTCGGGCGCCACGAGCTTCCAGCCGCTCGTCGAGGACGCCGCCAATGCCTTCATGGATGCCAACGCCAACGTTAATATCACCATTTCCGGTGGCGGCTCCGGCCAGGGTCTCTCCGACGTCAAGGACGGCAAGGCCCAGATTGGCCGTTCCGACATCTTCGCCGAGGAGAAGCTTGACGCCGCCGACGCCGCCAAGCTCGTCGACAACCAGGTCGCCGTCGTGGGCATGGGTCCGGTCGTGAACAGCGACGTCGACGTCGACGACCTCACCACCGAGCAGCTCCGCGGCATCTTCACCGGCGAGATCACCGACTGGAGCCAGGTTGGCGGCACCGCCGGGCCGATCCAGGTCATCAACCGCAAGGCTGGCTCCGGCACCCGTGCCACCTTCGAGAGCGCCGTCCTCGCCGGCGCCACCGTGCCCGACTCCTTCAAGCCGGTCGCCGAGGAGGACTCCTCCGGCACTGTTGTCGAGAAGCTCCAGCAGACCGCTGGCGCCATCTCCTACCTCGCCTTCTCCTACTATGACGACTCTAAGTTCAAGGCCCTCAAGGTCGACGGCGTCGAGCCCAAGGCCGAGAACGTCGAGTCCGGCGACTTCAAGATCTGGTCCTACGAGCACATGTACACCACCCAGGACGCCGACGAGGTCACGAAGGCCTTCATCAAGTACATGCTCTCCGATGACGTCCAGGGCTCCCTCGTTGAGGAGAAGGGCTTCATCCCTCTGACCGGCATGAAGGTCAAGAAGGACGCCGCCGGCACCATCTCCGCCGCCTAGCCTAGACACTCCATCCAAAGGACTCGCACATGGCAAAGCAGCTCATGCCGAAGCGAAGCCTGGAGAACGTTGGACTGGGGCTCACGGGGGCGTGCGTCGCCCTCGTGGCCCTTGTCGTCTTGACCCTCATCGTCATGGTCGCCGAGCAGGGTCTCACCACGTTCTTCGTAGACGGCGTTGACTTCGGTAGCTTCATCTCGGGGCAGAACTGGATTCCGACTGACGGCCGCTACGGCGCGCTGCCCCTCATCGTGGGATCGTTCTCCGTCACGATCCTCTCGACGGTCTTCGCGCTTCCCGTTGCCCTGGGCTCGGCGATCTTCGTGGTCGAGGTCAGGCCGGTCTTCGGCCGCAAGGTCTTCCAGCCGCTGGTCGAGCTCCTCGTGGGCATCCCCAGCGTCGTCTATGGACTTATCGGCCTCACGGTGGTCAACGCCGCAATGCGCTCGATCTTCGGCGACGCGGCGGGCACCGGCGCCGGCATCCTCTCGGGTGCCATCGTCCTCGCGGTCATGATCCTGCCCACGGTGACGACGCTCTCCATCGACGCCCTTGCCGCCGTGCCCAACCAGTATCGCGAGGGTTCCTACGCCCTCGGGTGCACGCGCTGGCAGACCGTCACGCACGTCGTCCTCAAGAGCGCGCTTCCGAGCCTGCTTACCGCGGTCATTCTCGGCATGACGCGCGCCTTCGGCGAGACGCTCGCCGTGCAGATGGTCATCGGCGGCGTCGAGAAGGCCATGCCCCGTGGCCTGCTTGACCCTGCGGCCACGCTCACGACGGCCCTGACGAGCGGCCTTTCCAACGCGACGACGGGCTCGGTCGAGTACCACGCACTCTGGAGCCTGGGACTTCTGCTCATGGGCATGTCGCTCGTGTTCATCATGGTCATCCACGTTATTGGCAAGAGGGGAGCGAAGGCGAATGGCTAACGCAAACTCGGTATGTGCCGCCGGCACCATGCCCTCCGGCGCCGCCGCTTCCGGGGCTTCCGGCACCCCGAGCGGCCCCGACGTCATGTCCGGCATCGACCTTGACGCCCACGCAGCGAAGATCGGCCGCCAGGACAAGATCGCGACCGGCGTGCTCACTGCCATCGTCGGCCTCGTGCTGGCGTTGCTTGCCGCCATCGTCATCTACATCCTTGCCCGCGGCCTGTGGAAGGTCGTCCAGCCGGGCTTCCTCACGAACCCCTCGTCTGACAAGGAACTGCCCGGCATCGCCTTCCAGCTGTTTGACTCGTTCTACATGCTGGTCATCACGCTGCTCATCAGCGTGCCCATCAGCCTGGGCGCGGCCATCTTCCTCGTGGAGTACGCGCCCGACAACTGGATCACGAGCGCCGCTTCCACCGCAATCGAGACCCTCTCGAGCCTGCCCTCCATCGTCGTGGGCATGTTCGGCAGCCTGTTCTTCGTCGTGGTGCTCCACTGGGGCATCTCGATCATCGCCGGCGCGCTCGCGCTCACGATGTTCAACATCCCCATCCTCGTGCGCGTCATCCAGCAGGCGCTCGCCGACGTCCCCCGCTCGCAGCGCGACGCCGCGCTCGCCATGGGCCTCACGCGCTGGGAGACCACGCTCAACGTGCTGCTCCCCGCCGCCATGCCCGCCATCGTCACCGGCATCGTCATCTCCGCCGGTCGCGTGTTCGGCGAGGCCGCGGCGCTGATCTTCACCTCCGGCTCCGCCGCCGCGCGCATCAACTTCGGCGCCGCCATCACGAGTCCGCGTAGCCCCTGGAACATCTTCCGCCCGGCAGAGACGCTGGCCGTCCACATCTGGAAGCTCAAGATGGAGCCCACGCCCGGCAATGACGAGATCGTCTGGGGCACGGCCGCGGTGCTGATCATCTGCGTGCTGCTGTTCAACGTCCTTGCGCGTCTCGCGGGCAAGGCCCTTGCGAGGAGGCTGACGAGCGAATGAGCCAGACCATGACCGAGGGCCTCGACGAGGCCCAGCGCGAGGAAGTCGTCGTGCCCGTCGCGCCCGACGTTGCCGAGGGCCGCGCTTCCGCGGTCCCCGCCACGCCCGCGTCCGCAGCCTCCACTGCCGCCCCCGCCGCGCTCCTCCGCGCTCGTGGCGTCACCGTGCGCTATGACCACGTCAAGGAGGCCCTGCACCCCACCACGCTCAGCTTTGACGCCGGCCAGGTGACGGCGCTCATCGGCCCCTCCGGATGCGGCAAGTCGACCTTCCTGCGCTGCCTCAACCTCATGAACCGCGAGATTCCCAAGTGCGACGTGGGCGGAGAGGTCCTCTACCACGGCCGCAACATCAACACGCGCGAGGAGAACCTCTTCGAGCTGCGCACGAGCATCGGCATGGTGTTCCAGCAGCCGACGCCGTTCCGCAAGTCCATCCGCGAGAACATCCTGTTCGCGCCGCGCCGCTACGGCCGCGTCGCCAGCCGCGAGGAGGGCGACGAGCTCGTCGAGCATTCGCTTCGCCAGGCGGCCCTCTGGGACGAGGTCAGAGACAAGCTCGACCAGAGCGGCCTGAGCCTCTCCGGCGGCCAGCAGCAGCGCCTCTGCATCGCGCGCACCCTCGCGATGAACCCGGACGTCGTGCTGTTCGACGAGCCCTGCTCGGCGCTCGACCCTATCTCCACCTTCACGGTGGAGGAGACGATTCGCTCGATCGCTGACTCGGGCATCTGCGTCGCCATCGTAACGCACAACATGGAGCAGGCCGCGCGCGTGAGCGACCGCACGGCCTTCTTCTACATGGGCGACATGGTCGAGGAGGGTCCCACGAAGCGCATCTTCATGGATCCGCACGACGAACGCCTCGCAGACTACCTCAGCGGAAGGTTTGGATGATCTGATGGAGAAGGAGTTCACCCAGTCGTACCACCGTTCGATCACGGACACCCCGTCCGCCATCGACGTGCGCGACTTCAATCTCTGGTATGGGGACTTCCAGGCCTTGAAGCACATCACGCTCGACATCCCCGAGCGCCGCTGCACCGCCTTCATCGGCCCCTCTGGCTGCGGAAAGTCGACGCTGCTCCGCACGTTCAATCGCATGTGCGACTTCGTCGAGACCGTGCGCCACGAGGGCGCGATCGAGTTCGCCGGCGAGGACGTCTTCGCGATGGACGCTAACGCGCTGCGCGTCCACGTGGGCATGGTTTTCCAGCACCCCAACCCGTTCCCGATGAGCATCCGCGACAACGTCCTCTATGGCCTCAACCGTATGACGCGCCTCACCCGCGCCCAGGCGGACGAGGTCCTCGAGCGCACGCTCACCGAGGCTGCCCTCTGGGACGAGGTCAGAGACAAGCTCGACCAGAGCGGTCTGGGCCTCTCCGGCGGCCAGCAGCAGCGTCTCTGCATCGCGCGCGCCCTGGCGACGAGCCCGGACGTCCTGCTCATGGACGAGCCGACGAGCGCCCTCGACCCCATCTCGACCCTCGTGGTCGAGGAGCTCATGCAGCAGCTCTCGCGCGAGCACACCGTCGTGGTCGTCACCCACAACATGCAGCAGGCGACCCGCGTCGCCGACAAGACCGCGTTCTTCTACCTCGGTGAGCTCATCGAGGCCGGTCCCACCAAGGAGCTGTTCGCCAACCCGCGCGAGCAGCGCACCCAGGAATATCTCTCAGGGAGGTTCAGCTGATATGGCTACCCGAGTCGAGTTCACAAGGCAGTTGAGCGACATGGAGGGTCTGCTCGCGCGTTTCGCCGAGAAGTCTGCGACGGACGTCCGCGCTGCGGGCCTCGCCGCCTCCGGCGACCGTGGCGCCGAGACGGGCGTCCTCGAGGGGAGGAAGCCCGCCGATCGCCTCCGCCAGGAGATCGAGAGCCTCTGCCTCGACATCATGCTCATGCAGCAGCCACTCGTCGGCGGCGACCTGCGCTTCGTGTCCGCGTCGTTCCGCCTGGTCTCCGACCTCGCGCAGATTGACTC
>ENA-OUQP01000799-OUQP01000799.1-human-gut-metagenome-genome-assembly--contig:-NODE-799-length-26048-cov-7.369330_pt1 | contig 26048 bp, 22 predicted proteins | sample MGYA00237951_ERZ548836 | MGnify/ENA primary metagenome ERZ548836 (study PRJEB26490, sample SAMN05194702) | human gut metagenome | biome: terrestrial biome; feature: human-associated habitat; material...
AGCAACAGTAGGTAGAAAACCATGTTCTTTTTTAATTTATCCATCATATCATCATTCTTTCAAATTCGCGTTTGCGAAACGAAGTGAAGCAATGAAAGCCCCAGTGGGGCTTTCAAGCGACAGAACGGTCTTGCGATAGCAAGATGGAGGGGCTGCGCCCCGACAAGTTCCGATTTACAGATGCAGGCGTTTTTCAAACTCTGCCAGCAGGCTGCGGCCCTTGAAGATGACCAGCCCCAAAAAGGTGATCATGCTGATGACCAGGCAGATGACCCAGGCCATTGGCGGGCGCACGCTGTGGCGCAGCGTTAAGCCGATATACGGCACCACGCCCACCACAATGTTCAGCAGCAGGTAAACCAGGCCGTTCTCGGTAAAGCGGCGGTTGACAAAGGCAAAAATGAAGTTCAGCACCAGGGTAACGCTGCACAAGATCGGCACAATAGCGTCAATGGCAATGCCGTTCCACCCGGCGTAATAATCCGCAAAGGTCACGATCAGCGAAGTGCCGATCAAAATCTGGAACAGCAGCTTAGGGGCGTTGCGGCCCTGGCGCAGCAGTGCGCGCAGCAGCATCAGCACCCCCACCGCGCCGATCAGCACCAGCAGGCTCCAGTGCATATGCCTGCCTTCGGTCATGATGTAATCCACCACGCCGCAGATGACCGCCGCCCCCAGCAGAACAAAGGCAGCGATGCGGTAAAACAGCGATGCCTGCCGCGCAGGCGGCACCACCTTGGGGTAGCGGTCCGGTTCCGGCGTGCCGACAAGGGGGTTCTGGCACAGCGGGCAGTACTGTGCGCTGCCGCCAACCTGGATATGGCAATGGGGGCAGGTTTTCATTCTCCATCCACCTCCGTTGCATACAGTGTAATATCCAACCCTTCGGCAGAAAGGCGGCGGTAAAAGTTTTTCAGCATCTCGGTGCTGCGGAACGCCCAGGTGGTGCCCAAAACCAGATCATCCCCATAGGAACAGACCGTGGTGAACGCGGTAGGCGAACTGCAGAACGCCGTAAAGCCTTTGATGTAAGGCTGCAGCTCTTTTTGCAGTGGGATGCGCCCCATGTTGGAGATGGTCAGGGTAACTTTTTGGGCTTCCAGCGTATTGAACAGGTTGACCACCGCGTTTTTGATAAAGAGCGGCACCAGTTTGATACCGGGCATCTGTTCCAGCTTTTCAAAACCGTCCATGCGGGCCTTGACCCGCTCGTCCTTCAGGGCTTCCCGCAGTTTGGCGTCAAAGCCTTTGGCCAGGGTTTCCAGCGTTTCGTCCCCCCGGAATACCCAGCTGATGCGGATGGAGTTGAAAAAGTTGCGGGCGGTCTCGGTTCCGTAATAGCTGCGCAGGTTGACCGGCAGGCTGACCGAGATGACCTTACCGCGTTCCAGCGCCGGCATTTCCTGATAAGCCGCCAGCATCTGGGCAGCGGCCAGGTAGCTGGTCATCGTTACCCCCATGGCGCGGGTCTTGGCCAGCACCTGGGCGGTAGAAAGGTGGGCTTCAAAAAACTGGGACTGGTCATATGGCAGTTTGCGGCCATGCAGGTGGAAAGACTTTTTGCGGTTCAGCGGGTCTTCCTCCGCCGCTTTGGACGCCGTATAGTACTTGCGGAACGCATCCTGGGCCGATTCGCCCTTGCTGGCGCGCTCTTCTCCGGGAACATTGGCCAGTTCGGGATTTTTCAGCTGCAAATAATTGTGCACCAGCGTTTTCAGGAACACCATCCCGCCGTTGCCATCGCTGATGGCGTGGAACATTTCCACATTGATGCGCGCGCCGTAATAGCTGACGCGGTACAGCAGTTCGTTTTTGATCTGCGGGCCGTACAGCATGGCACAGGGGGCCAGCGTTTCCGGCACTGCCTGCGGTTTCAGGTTGGTGGATTCAAAATAATGCCAGAACAGCCCACGGTGCAGCGTGACCTGGAACTGCGGGTTTTCCCGTGCGGTCTGTTCCAGGGCCTGATTCAGGCGGTCGGGGTCCACATCCTCGTTCAGGGTGCAGCTGACGCGGAACACCCGCGGGTCCCGCCGGTTGATGGACGCCAGAAATACTTTGGCGACATTATCGACTTTATACCAGGTTTCGGGCAAATGGCAGCCCTCCTATCCGGCGGGGTTCCGCCGTTACAAAATTTTCTGCACAAAGCGGCCAACGCTTTCCATGGCCTGTGCGGCATGGGGGATCGGCATCTGCTGGAACACATGCCAGCATTCGGGGTATACCTCCAGCACGGCGTATACTTCCTGTTCCGTCATGGCTTTGGCAAGGTTGATCGAATCGGATTTCAATATTTCGTTCGTTCCCACCTGGATCAAAGTGGGCGGCAGCCCCCTTAAATCCGCAAACAGCGGCGAAAGGCTGGGGTCCTCCCATTCCAGGGTGCTGTTTGCTCCGCGGTAAGCGGTGCGGCAGGAATCAATATAGTCGTGGGTCAGCATGGGGTCCAGCGCGGCACATTTCTGATAGGATGCCCCCTGCATCGTCATATCGGTCCAGGGGCTCATCAGCACCAAGGCACGCGGCTGGCTGCGGCCCTGGGCCTTTACGGCAAGGGCCAGTTCCAGCGCCAGGTTGCCGCCCGCCGAATCCCCGGCCACGATCACATCCCGCGCGCCGATGCCCATATACATCAGGTAGTCCCAGACGCGCAGGGCATCGTCAATGGCGGAAGGATACGGCGCTTCGGGGGCAAGGCGGTATTCAAAGCTGAGTACATCGCACCCGGTGGAAAGCGCCAGTTTGCTGGCCAGCACGCGGGCATAGCCCAGCTGGCCGCAGGTGTAGCCGCCGCCATGGCAGTATAGCACCACATGGCGGCGGTCATGCCCCTGGTTCATCCGCACCCACTCCGCCGAAACATTGTTGACGGTGATGGGCGTGGTGTTGATCAACAGGTTGGGGGTAACCAAACGGCCAAACAGCTCCTGGGCGGCACGCTGGCGTTCCAGGTCCTCCGGCTGGGTAGAGCCGGTGCTGGTCACGCTGTGCACCGCCTTGATGGCTTTCATCATGGGGGTCAGGTCATCGGTCTCCGCGGCCTGTTTGCGGGCGTTGCGCAGGCGGTGCAGACGTTTCAGGGGAATACGTTTTTTCTCCTGCATAGAGCGTTCCTTTCCTTGGGGGTCAGTGGGTGGATTCAAATGCCGATTTTGGCCCGCAGGCGCACCCACAGGCTGCGCAGCAGCGGCGGGCGGGCGGCAGGCAGGCAGCAGAGCCGCCACACGGTTTGGTTTTCCGGCATGCGGCCGCTGCGGGTGTATTTGTGGTAGAGCACCGTCAGCTGGCGCATTTTCGCCTTGCCGGGCAGGTGCAGCACGCAGACGGGGTCGCAGCAGTAGTTCGTGGAAACATAATAAAAATGCCCGCCCAGCCAGTACCGGAACACATACGCGTTGGCGGCCCGCACGGGCTTGCCCGCCAGCTGGCTGCGGTAGGCCGCAGCATCCAAAATGGCTTCGTCGCCGTCCTGGCTGCGCACGCCGGTCTGCTGCATCCGGTCAAACACATTGCGGCATTCGGCCATAAAATCCTGCAGCCGGGCCGCGCTGCCCGCCACGAACTCGCCGCCAAAGTGGGTCAGCACATGGGGAGCGCCCTCCGGCCAAAGTTCATCATAGGTGTGGGAGATGCGGGCCGTCATGGGCTGGCTGGCCGCATGGGGCACCTGATACAGCAGCACCGCTTCCGCGGCTTCGCGCCAGATATCCTGATAGCCGCGCTGGGTAAAGGTATCGGAATCCAGCATCAGGTAGTTTTCGTAATGCTCGGTTTCGAGCAGATACTGCATGGCGCACAGCTTGTAATACGCCAGGGACCAGTCTAAATCCGCTTCAAAGCGGTAGTTGTCAAACGGACAGGCGATTACACGGATGCCCGCCTGGGACAGCTGCGCAGCATAGGGTTCCGGCACAGCGGTGTTGGTCACAAGGGCTGCATCGCAATTCTGGTTTTTCTGTTTTGCGCTGACAAGGCTGACCACAATGCAGCGGTAGAATACCTCGCTGCCCAGGTTGGCATTGCTGCCCTCGCGGTAGCCCTCCAGTGTGGCAAAGGCTGTAAAGATCAGGTTCATTCCATTCCCCACTTTTCCGGGAAGTTCCGGCCGCCTTACCGCATTCCCTTGTTGTCATCTTTTCCTATTATTTTATTATAGTCCTGTATGCAAGGCTTGTCTATTATTGTTGTACATTTGTTAAGCATTGGTCTACAAACTGGAACTTGTCTAACTCAATTTTAAAGGATTATCTAATACATAGTACAAAGAAATATGCTCATGTCCATTTCTTGTAATTTGGGTATTTTCCTTTACAAAGCGGAAACCACTTTTTTCAATAACTTTTTTTGATTGACTATTTATAACAGAATGGCTACACATTAAGTAATCATAATTTTCTTTTTCAAAGCAGAATTGAATTACGCTATTAACAGCTTCCGGCATCAAGCCTTTTCCCCAATAATCTTTACTTAATACATATCCTATTTCTCTTCCTGCTAAATTCTCATACTCATCACCCAACGAAAGACTAAGCGTTTCAAGTCCTAATGAACCGATTACTTTATGATTTTCTTTCAATTCTAGAGCAAAGGTCATCTTCCCTTGAATAAACATCTCCAAAATAGTTTTTGATTCTTGAATTGATGTATGTGGATTCCATCCGGCCATTTGACCCACTCCGTCAACTTTTGCATACTCAAAAAGGTCTGCTAAATCCGCTTCATTCCATTCTCTAAGGAGTAGTCTATCTGTTTCAAGCACAACACCTGTTAAATCAACATTTGCATTCATAAATCTATCACTCCTCAATCAACTCCCGGTTTGTCAGCCCAACATTAAAATTCCTGCACAATCGGACATTTGCGTAAAGGAAAGCTGCGGAAAATCTCTTCGCAGCTCTTCAACGACAAAGTAGATTTCCTCGTCATCCCATGCGTCCCCCGCAGCCAGCCGACACCGCTCCAAATCCTTTCGGGTTTCAAAGGCAACATCGCCAATGATAATTTTTCCGTTTTCTTTCAGATGATTGCGCAATTCAGAAAGAAATACACATTTTTGCGCATCGGTCAGGTGGTGCAAAGAGTATGTCGCAACAATAAAATCATAACGGCAGTTCCGCAAGGGTTCAACAAGCCCTTTGGAAAAGTCCCCTTGATATAAATGCGCATTTGGCATTTTCTCAGATGCCAGCGCAATCATCTTGGACGAAAAATCCTGCCCATATATGGTGCAGCCACGCTCGTAGAGCTTGGTTGTTAATGTGCCTGTTCCGAATCCGATATCCAGTACAGTAGCATTTTCCGATTCCAGTATGGTCTGAAAAATGAACCCAAGCACCTTTTTATAACCGGCAAAAGGGTATGTGTTTTCCTCGTCAGAAATACCGACGGCTTTATCATAGCCATCAGCCCAGAGGTCAAAGCCTTTATTGTTAAGCATAGCTACTTTCTCCACAAATTCAGATTCTAATCAGCTATCCGGCAAACGGGAAGTTGTCGGAGTGAAACTCCGCCATTTCACAAACGCGAACTTACCATTTCCCTTTGGCAATTCGTCCGCCGACCAAAATGACAGAAAAAATAGCGGCGAAAAACAGGAACGTAAGCCAGATTGGACTTAGTACCCATAACCATGACCATGAAATCAAACCCATTACTTTTAGCACAACAAAAATCAAAGTCAAGGCAACTACGGGGTCTGTTCCTGAGCGTCTTGATTTCTTCTCCATACACTTATCACCTCGGAATCCCAATTATCGTGCCCGCATAAACCCGCAGCAGCCCAACTTTTCAAGCTCCACAAATCCCAGCGATTGATAAAATGCCACGGTTTTGGGTGTATTATCCGTTACCAGTTGGATTTGCCGGACATCCGCATACCGTTCCAGCACCGCTTTGAGCAGCGACGTGCCGATGCCCTGCCGCTGCTTTTGGGGATATACCAAAATATCCTGCACAAGAATAATGGTAGCACCATCCCCCACCACCCGGACAATGCCGAGCAGTTCTTCATTTTCATATGCCGCCAGAACAAGCAGAGAATTTTTGTAACCCCGCTCCAGCGCCGTCATATTTTCCGTGTATGCGGTCCAGCCCACCTGTGTGTAGAGCTGCCAGATTTCGTCTTTTTTGAATTCTGTGTATTCTTTTATCTTCATGTTTCTTCACACACCCTGCACCCCAAGGTCGCGCAGGATGTCGGCGCGGGTTTCCAGCGCAAGGGCAGCAATGCGCCGGATGCGCTCCGGCGTCATGTAGGGGGCAAGGCCGCTGATAGAGAACGCGCTGTCCGCCTTGCCGCCGGGGCCGGGTATGGCCAGCGCCACGCAGCGGATGCCAAGCTCGTTTTCCTCATCGTCAATGGCATAGCCGCAGGCGCGCACCTCATTCAGCTGGGCGCACAAAGCAGGCAAATCGGTCACAGTGCGGCCCGTCAGCTTTTGCGGGGTGCTGTGCCGCCACACATCCTCCACCTCTTCTTCGGTCAGGGTAGCCAGGATGGCTTTGCCCACACCGGTACAGTACAGCGGGCTGCGCAGCCCCACCCGGCTGGACATCCGCATGGGGCCGCTTTCCGTTTTATATATGTACACGATATCCTGTGCATCGCGGATGACCAGGTGCACCGCTTCGCCGGTGCGCTGGGCCAGGCGTTCCAGGTGTACCTTGGCAACGCTCATCACATCCATGCTGTTGACGATGCCGGAAGAAATTTCAAACATCTTTAAGGTCAGGCGGTACTTGCCGGTTTCGCTGTCCTGCGCGGCATATCCCAGGCTGACCAGGCTGCCCAACAGGCGGTGGGTTGTGCTTTTGGCCAGGTGAGCGTCTTCCGCCAGGCGCTGCAAACTGGCTCCGGCCGGGTGGGCGGCCAGCACTTCGATCAGCTCAAAAATGCGCGCAACGCTCTGCACACCGCCCTTATCAGGATTTTTTACGGTTTGGTCCTCCATAACGCATCCTCCGCAAAAATTAACAAAAAATTCACAATTTATAACTTTGCCCGGTTCTGCTCCCATCGGGCCGGAATTGTTCCGCATTGTGGAATTAAGTATACCAGCAAACGGCGTTTTTCGCAAGTAGCATCCCACAAGGCGGAACCCCCTCAATATTGCCAAAAAAGGCCTCGCTCTGACTGGTAAAATTGACCGATTGACGGCGCGGCGCAAAATTTGTATAATAAACTCAGCAAATTGCGGAACGGTGTTCCACCATAAGGAACCGCTTCACAACTGATGTAAACTTTGTTAATGTAAGGAGAATGCGTTATGAATTCTGTCCTTGAGCGCGTTTACGAAATTGGTATCATCCCCGTTATCGCTTTCAACAGCGTGGACGAGGCGATTCCTCTGTGCAAGGCTTTGATGGATGGCGGCCTGCCGGCTGCTGAGGTCACCTTCCGCACCGCATGTGCTGAAGAGTGCATCAAGAAGATTCACGAAGAACTGCCCAATATGCTGCTGGGCGCCGGCACTGTGCTGACCGTTGACCAGGCTGACCGTGCTATGGCTGCCGGTGCTTCCTTCATCGTTGCTCCCGGCTTCGACCCCGAAGTCTGCAAGCATGTTATCGACAAGGGCGGTATCATGATGCCCGGCACCGCCACCTCCGGCGAGATGCAGCAGGCCATGAACATGGGCTGCGAAGTTGTTAAGTTCTTCCCCGCTGAAGCAAACGGCGGCGTGGACAAGCTGAAGAACATCGGCGCTGCCCTGAAGACCTGCAAGTGGATGTGCACCGGCGGCGTCAACGCCAAGAACGTGAACAACTACCTGGGCTACAACCAGATTATTGCTGTCGGCGGCACCTGGATGTGCAAGTCCGACAAGATCAAGGCCAGCGCATGGGATGAGATCACCGCCATGAGCAAAGAGGCTGTCAACGTAATGCTGGGCCTGGAGCTGGGCCACATCGGCATCAACTGCGCTGACGAAGCCGAAGCTGCCAAGACCGCCGAGACCATCGGCAGCCTGCTGAGCATGGCTGTTAAGCCGGGCAACTCCAGCATCTTTGTTGGCAAGAAGGAATTTGAGATCATGAAGAAGCCGGGCCGCGGCACCCATGGTCACATCGCCATCCTGACCAACAATGTTGACCGCGCTATCTATCACCTGAGCCAGCGCGGCGTCAAGTTCGATATGGACAGCAAGAATGTTAAGGACGGCAAAACCATCGCCATCTACTTTGCTGACGAAGTTGCCGGCTTTGCTATCCACCTGGTTCAGAAATAATCTGTTGCCACTGTACAGCAGGTTTGCGCCTGACGGCGCGGTATATTTACAATAAATACAAGGAGTTTCAATATGAAAGTCGTTACTTTTGGCGAACTGATGATCCGTCTGCAGCCGTTCAACTACGAGCGCTTTGTTCAGGCCAACAACCTGGAGTTCACTTTCGGCGGCGGCGAAGCTAACGTTGCTGTTTCCCTGGCAAACTACGGCATGGACGCTGTCTATGTGACCAAGCTGCCCGCACACGCCATTGGTCAGGCCGCTATCAATAGCCTGCGCCGTTACGGCGTTGACACCAGCAAGATCGTCCGCGGCGGCGACCGTGTTGGCATCTACTTCAACGAGAAGGGCGCTTCTCAGCGTGGTTCTGTCTGCATCTATGACCGTGCACACTCTGCCATCCAGGAAGCTTCCACCGCTGACTTCGATTGGGATTCCATCTTTGAGGGCGTGGATTGGTTCCACTTCACCGGCATCACCCCGGCCCTGGGCCCCAATGTTGTTGACATCTGCCGCGAAGCCTGCAAGGCTGCCAAGGCTCATGGCGTTAAGATCAGCTGCGACCTGAACTACCGCGGCAAGCTGTGGACCCGCGAGGAAGCCCGCGCTGCTATGACCGACCTGTGCCAGTACGTTGACGTCTGCATCTCCAACGAGGAAGATGCTAAGGACGTGTTCGGCATCGAGGCTGAGGCCACCGATATCTACGCTGGCGAGATCAACCGCGAAGGCTACAAGAGCGTTGCCAAGCAGCTGGCTGACAAGTTCGGCTTTGAGAAGGTTGCTATCACCCTGCGTGAGAGCCATTCTGCTTCTGACAACGGCTGGAGCGCCATGCTGTACGACGTTGCTTCCAACGAGTACTGCTTCAGCAAGAAGTACGAGCTGCGCATCATCGACCGCGTTGGCGGCGGTGACTCCTTCGGCGGCGGCCTGATCTACGCCCTGCTGAACGGTAAGACCACCCAGGAAGCTGTTGAGTTCGCTGTTGCTGCTTCCGCTCTGAAGCACTCCATCGAAGGCGACTACAACATGGTTACTGTTGCTGAGGTCGAGAAGCTGGCTGGCGGCGACGGTTCCGGCCGTATCCAGCGCTAATTTTCCGCACAACAATTTCCCGTATCTTACGGTTTACCTTCCTACAAAAGAGATTCGCTTTGGCGGATCTCTTTTTTTGTTTGGGTGGTTTTTGTTTTTGGGGGAGGGGTGTTTTGATGTTTTTTATTTCAGCAATTTTTCAGGCAGCGGGCGCACAATGTGCGCCCCTACGAGTGGGATGTGTATTCAATGCCCATTGCGCATTATAAATCAATCTGTAGGGCGGGATGTCTCATCCCGCCGCGAAGAAACCTTACCATTTACAACAAACGCTGCAAATTACCTGTAGGGGACGATGCTCGCCATCGTCCCACCCGCCGGGTCCTGCCATATCTCCCACCGCCAAAACTCGCAAATCTCTTTCCCCCTCTCATCTACGCGCCTTATTGTAAACCTCAACCCGCCCTCTCCGTTGACATTTCATTTTTCCCCGCGGTATACTATACCTCAGTTTGCGCAAACTTTTTGGGGAAAGGCGGTTACGGCATGTCAGTCAAAGCACAGGTCCTCAGCGCGCTGGACGCAGCGCGCGGGCGGTATATCTCCGGGCAGGAACTTGCCGACCAGCTCGGCGTCAGCCGGGCCGCCATCTGGAAAGCCGTCACTGCCCTGCGTGCGGACGGCACCCCCATTGAAGCCATTACCAACCGCGGCTATGCTCTGCCCCACGGGGCAGACCTGCTGAACGCGGACGCCATCACAGCGCTGCTGGCCCCTGCCGTTGCGCAGGCGGTACAGATCACTGTGGTGGACCGCCTGCCCGGCACCAATGCGGCGCTGCGCACCCAGGCCGCCAATGGCGCGCCGGAGGGCCTTGTGCTGATTGCCCAGGCCCAGTCCGCTGGGCGCGGGCGGCGCGGGCACAGCTTCTTCTCTCCGCCGGGCGGGCTGTACCTGAGCATTTTGCTGCGGCCGGCATTCAGCACCCGCCAGTCCCCGCAGATCACCGCATTGGCCGCAGTTGCCGCTGCCCGTGCAGCGGAGCAGCTGTGCAGCACGCCCATCCAGATCAAATGGGTGAACGACCTGTGGAAGAACGGCAAAAAGGTCTGCGGTATTCTGACCGAAGCCGCCGTAGACCTGGAATCCGGCATGCTGGATTATGCCGTGCTGGGGCTTGGTTTCAACTTGGTTCAGCCGTCCGGCGGCTGGCCCAAGGAGCTTGCCGCGGTGGCGGGTTCTCTGTTTGATTCTGCCCCCGCCCCCGGTGCCCGCGCGGCACTGGCGGCAGCGTTTTTGAACGAGTTCTGGGCGCTGTACCACACCGGCCTGCGCGGCAGCTGGCTGGATGATTACCGCCGCCGCCAGGCCCTGACGGGCCGCCATGTGACCCTGATCCCCAACGGCAGCGAGCCGCGCGGGGCTACGGTGCTTGGCATTGACGATGACTGCCGCCTGCTGGTGCGCTGTGATGGCGACCTTGCCCCCACAGCATTCGGCAGTGATGAGATCCGCGTGATTCCAGAGTTGGGCGCACTTGCCTGACGTTCCGGCATTGCATATTAAAGAGAGTGAGGAAAGTTATCATGAATACAACTGCTTCCAACGCCCGCCTGCACAAGATGGTGGGCTGCGCCCTGTTTGCCGCCCTGACCGCTGTTTGCAGCCAGCTGGCTATCCCTATGCCGTGGGGCGTGCCGATCAATCTGGCACTGTTTGCCGTGTACATGGCGGGCACCATGCTGGGCCCCGTATGGGGTGCCGCCAGCCAGCTGGTTTACCTGCTGCTGGCCGCTGTGGGTGTTCCCGTTATGGCCGGTATGCAGGGTGGCCCCGCTGTTCTGCTTGGCAAAACCGGCGGCTATGCCATCGGCTACCTGCTGGCCGCGCTGATTGCCGGTGCCTTTGCCGCCAAGCTGCCCCGCAAGTTCGGCTGGCTGGCCTTGGGCTGCGTGGTTGGCTGCGCCGCCTGCTATGTGCTGGGCACCATCTGGTTTATGGTGCTGACCGGCCTTGACCTGCCCACCAGCCTGACTTACTGCGTGATTCCCTACCTGCCGGGCGATGTGATCAAGATTGCCCTGGCCAGCCTGCTGACCATCCAGCTGGACAAGCGCATGCCGAAGATCTGAGCTTATCTTCTCCCATGTTTTCTGCGCATCCCTTACTGATAAGGGGGTGCGCTTTTTTGCTGCCTACCTGCCGCGCTTTATTGCACCCACTTCCTGCACATGGTATAATGGTTACACTACACAAAACATGAGGTACGCCAATGAAATGGATCGCTGTTGATTACGGGGAGCGCCGCACGGGGCTGGCGGTATGTGATGCTTCGGAGCTGATCGTTACGCCTGTTACCCCGCAGATTGAGGAAAAAAGCCTGAACAAAGTAGCGGAGGCTGCCGCCGCTGCCCGGCTGGCCCAGGGGGCTGAGGGCGTTGTGTGCGGCCTGCCCCGCAACATGGACGGCACCGAGGGTTCCCGCTGCGTAAAAAGCCGCCGCTTTGCCGCGCGGCTTGCCACTGCCTGCGGGGTGCCCGTTGTGCTGTGGGATGAACGCCGCACCACGGTAACGGCGGCAGGCATTCTTTCGGCCAACAGCACCTTTGGCGCAGACCGCAAAGCTCGGCTGGATTCGGTTTCCGCCGCAGTGATCTTGGAAAGTTTTCTGGCATGGCGCAAAGCCCACCCCGGCGAAGAACCGCCGGAGGTTGCCGCGCCCACTGCCCCGGAGCAAGCATAACAAGGAGGTTTTCCCATGCCTGAAGCACTTACCCGCATCCCCACCCATGCCGCCATTATTGTGGACGGCAACCGCCGCTGGGCCAAGAACCGCGGCCTGCCCGCCAGCTTTGGCCACAAGGCCGGTTTTGACCGCCTGAAAGAGATCACCCGCTATGCTGTGGGTGACTGCGGCATCAAGGTGCTGAGCCTGTATGTTTTTTCCACCGAGAATTTTGCCCGCGATGCCAAGGAAGTCGGCTACCTGATGGACCTATTTGCCAATAACTTCCGCACCATTGCCGAGGAAATGAACGAGCGCGACTGTCAGGTACTGTTCAGCGGCCGCCGTGAAGGGCTGCAGCAGCGCGTGCTGGACGCTATGGACTACATGATGGACCTGACGAAGGACAACAAGACCGGCATTGTGAACTTCTGCCTGAACTATGGTTCCCACGCCGAGCTGACCGATGCCATGCGCGCCATTGCCGGTGAGGTGCAGAACGGCACTCTGGCCCCGGCTGACATCAACGAGCAGACGATTGAAAGCCACCTGTACCGCCAGCTGCCCCCTGTGGACTTTATGATCCGCACCAGCGGCGAGGAACGCATCTCCAACTTCCTGCTGTGGCAGTGCGCCTATGCGGAGTTCTATTTTACCCCGGTGCTCTTCCCGGATTTCACCAAGCAGTGCTTTGATGAGGCCCTGGCCGAATACGCCCACCGTGACCGCCGGATGGGCGGTAACACCAAAAAGAAATAATCACATAAAAATATCCCACAGGTTTTGGCTGATATGCCATGAAACCTGTGGGATATTTTTTATTGGGCTGCATATTCTATTACTGGGCGCTGGAATCCGAAGCCGCACTGTCGGCGGTATCATCGGCGCTGGGGCCGGGGTAATTATCAATGGTTACCTTGTAAATGGTAACGGTGCTGTCTTCCTGCGGGCGGTAGGTATCGGTTTCGTCCTCATTTTTCACCGTAGGAACACAAGCAATCTGATCCACCACATCCATGCCCGCGTATACCTGGCCAAACACGGTATCGGTGTTATCCAGGTAGGGCAGCCCGCCCGCCGCGGCATAGGCGGAGACCTGCTCATCGGAATAGCCGTTATCTCGCAGTTGCTGCTGCATGGTTTCATCCACGCTGTTTGGCAGGGCTGTGACAAAATAGAACTGGCTGTTGCCGCCCGTCACCTCGCCGCCCTGGGCAAAGGCCGCGCAGAGCGCACCGGCATAGTGGCGCAGGCTGCTGTCCGCTTCCAGCGGGTAGGGGTTATTGGACCAGATGGTCGCGCCGCCGCTGCCCGTTCCGCCTGCATCACCGCCCTGCACGGCAAAGCCGTATTGGGCGCGCCAGATTACCGTATTATCATAGTAGCCGCTGCGGGCCAGGCCCACAAAATTCTGTACCGCCAGGGGGGCAGCGTCCGGGTAAAGCACAGCGCGCACCTCGCCAAGGGAAGTGGAAAAGATGGCGATAAAATCCCCGTCAGACGGCTGGGCAAACTGGCGTTCCCCGCTTTCCACTGCGGCGCGCTGCGGGGCTTTATCGCTGGTTTCCGCGCCGGAACAGCCGCACAGCAGCAGGGCAAAAGCCAGCGCCGCAGCCAGCACCGCGGCATGGATGAGTCGTTTCATGGGCATACCCCCTTGGACAAAAATACCGCAATAAATCTTTTTACGGCACAGCGAATTTATTCAATACATAGAATATTATATCACAGATTTGGTGAAATGAATAGCTTGACGTTTGAGGAAAAACACGGTAAACTAGATACAGAGAAAACAAGGGGAAACAACAAAATATGCCCCTTTTTGATGACAGGAGAAACTGACCATGGCAGATGAACTAACCCCCGAAATGCTTCAGGAAGCACAGCCGGATCTTTTGACCCTTGAGGACGAAGACGGCAAGGAATGCACCTTTGAAGTGATCGATGCGACCGAAGTAAACGGCACCCGCTACCTGGCCGTGATTCCCTATCAGGAAGATCCCGAAAGCCTGGACGAAGAGGCCGAACTGATTCTGATGCGGATCGGCACCGATGAGGCCGGTGAATATATGGACATTGTGGATGACGACGAAGAACTTTTGACCGTTGGCAAAGTGTTTGAAGAGCGTCTGCGCGCCATGTATGACATCGACGATGACGATGTGGAAGGCCAGCCCTCTTAACCGCATCGCAGCACTTAGCTAAACCCTGCGTGGTTCGATTTGTTGCAGCTTTATATAATCCTACTAATCAATCTTTGGGAGCCCGGATTTGTCCCCCGCCGGATCGCAGACCTCCCGCCCCGTGTATACACGGCAAGCGGAAGAAGGGAGCGTGATTGCGGGTGCAGGGCACCCACCTGCCATATAACGGTAGGTTTTGATTGGCTGCAGACGGCCGCGCGGGATTTTTTGTACACCTTACAGGGGAAGGGAATGCCTTTCCCCTGTTTTTTTCACGCTACCGCGCTGCTATGTGCGCGGCACGCATACCGGCATTATTCTTTATTCTCTATTCTTTCTTATTTGAACGAAAGGTTGTTGTCGTTTTGGGTAAGCAGATCAAAGCGGGCGAAAAACTGCCGTTTTTCAAATACGATACCCCGTACAGCGCGGCCAACAGTTTCCGCCAGCTTTTGGCGGAGCATGCACCGCTGGTACTGGTGTTCATGAGCAACTTCGGCCACCCCATCACCCGCACCTTTGTGGGTCGGTATGCCGCCACCTATGACGAGCTGACCGGCGGCAGCCTGGCGCTGGTGGTGCGTTCCCGCGCGGACCGCCTGGCCCGCAGCGTGGGGCCGGATACCCTGCCTTATCCTCTGCTGTGCGATGCGGACGGCGTTCTGTATGACCTGCTGGATATTCCCACCCGCAGCGGAGCGCTGAGCACCTACAGCCTGGAAGCATGGCAGATCATGCGGGATGCCAAGCGCCGCGGCTATCACTCACCTGCCAACGGTCAGCAGCAGCTGCCGCTGACCCTGGTACTGGACAAGGACGGCACGGTGCTGTTCAGCCATTACGGTGCCAGCCTGACCGATGTTCCGGCGGACTGCGGTGCGGCTCAGTCCTTGTTGGAAGATCTGGACGTAGCCAAGCCGGTAGATGTGGACGATGCCGATGTGACCATCTATGCGGACCCCGGCGCAGCGCCGGATATTCCCGGCCTGACTCCGCATGTACATGAATACGCCCAGCCGAACCTGGGTGAAACCGGCGTGTTCAGCGTGTTTGACGACGCCTATAAAGACGAAGAGTAAGCAAAACAAAACCCGCGCCCCTTCCGCTGTGTTGTCCCACAGCTGGTAGGGGCGCGGGTTTTTATTGCTTTATAGGGTGTTGTTTACTGCATCACTGCGCCCAGGTTGGCGGAAGCCACCATGCGGGCGTAACGGGCCAGCCAGCCGGACTTGACGTTCGGCTCCGGCTGGACGTAAGCAGCCTTGCGGCGTGCCAGCTCTTCATCGCTGACGGCCAGATGGATGGATGCTTCGGGGATGTTGATCTCGATGGTATCTCCTTCTTCAATCAGGCCGATGGGGCCGCCGGAAGCAGCCTCCGGGCTGACATGGCCGATAGCAGCGCCGCGGGAAGCGCCGGAGAAGCGGCCGTCCGTGATCAGGGCCACGGTGGTGTCCAGCTTCATGCCAGCCAGTGCGCTGGTGGGATTCAGCATCTCACGCATACCGGGGCCGCCCTTGGGGCCTTCGTAACGAATGACCACCACATCGCCGGGTACAATCTTGCCGTCATAGATGGCCTGGATGGCGGTTTCCTCGCTGTTAAACACGCGGGCCGGGCCGGAGTGGACCTGCATTTCCGGTGCAACGGCGCTGCGCTTGACCACACAGCCGTCCGGGGCAATATTGCCCCACAAAATCTGCAGGCCGCCGGTCTTACTGTAGGGATTCTCGATGGAGCGGATGGCCTTATCGTTCATGATGTGGGCACCGGCGATGTTCTCGCCCAGCGTTTTGCCGGTAACGGTGGGAACATCCAGATCCAGCAGCCCGGCCTTAGCCAGCTCTGCCTGCACAGCGGGAATGCCGCCAGCAGCGTACAGATCCGGCATGTGGGTGGGGCCTGCGGGAGCCAGGTGGCAGAGGTTCGGGGTCTTAGCGCTGATCTCGTTGAAGAGCTTCAGGTCAATGGGCACACCGGCTTCGTAAGCGATGGCCAGCAGGTGCAGCACCGTGTTGGTGGAGCAGCCCAGGGCCATATCGCAGGTCAGGGCGTTGCGGATGGAGCGTTCGTTGATGATCTGGCGGGCGGTCACATTGTTCTTGACCAGATCCATGATGGTCATACCGGCCTTTTTGCCCAGCTGCAAACGCTTGGAGTAAACCGCCGGGATGGTGCCGTTGCCGGGCAGGGCAATGCCGATGGCCTCGCACAGGCAGTTCATGCTGTTAGCGGTGTACATGCCGGAGCAGGAACCGCAGGACGGGCAGCAGTTGCAGGTGCAATCTTCCAGCTGTGCGTCATCGATCATGCCGGCCTTGTAAGCGCCGACGGCTTCAAACATTTTGGAAAGGCTGACTTCATCGCCGCCATAACTGCCAGCCAGCATGGGGCCGCCGGAACAGACAATGGCGGGCACATCCATGCGCACAGCGGCCATGACCATGCCGGGAACGATCTTATCGCAGTTGGGCACCAGAACCAGGCCGTCCAGCTGGTGGGCCATAAACATGGTCTCCACACTGTCGCAGATCAGCTCGCGGGAGGCGAGGGAGTACTTCATGCCGATATGGCCCATGGCAATGCCATCGCAAACACCGATGGCCGGAACCAGCACCGGGGTACCGCCCGCCATGCGGATGCCTGCCTTGACGGCATCGGCCAGCTTATCCAAGTTCATATGGCCGGGAACGATCTCACTGTAAGCCGAAACCACGCCGATCAGCGGGCGTTCCAGCTCTTCCGGGGTGTAGCCCAGGGCATAGAACAGGCTGCGGTTTGGGGCGCGCTCCGGGCCTTTTTTAACGTTATCACTTCTCATATTTTTCTCTCCTTTGCAGCGGGAAAAGGGTATGGTTCTTTTTAGGGGCAATCTTTGCTGTTTATAGTATCGCACAAATACCAGAAACAAGCAAATAAATTCATGTTCCGGAACGGTCAAGACCGTTCCCTGCAAATCGGGCTTATGGTATGCAGCTGCCCCCGTAGGGGGCGCACATCGTGCGCCCGCGGCCTTAACATGACAGTCACACCAAACAAACACAGGGCGGCCATGCCCCGGAACATCCGGTTTCCCGGCTGCCAGAGGGCTGGCCGCCCCATGTTTATGCCCGCAGATGCAGGCCAAATATTACGTCAGATGTCCGGAATTCGATTACTTCTTCATCCAGCTCATCATGCCGCGCAGTTCCTTGCCGACCTTTTCGATCAGGTGCTCGGACTGCATACGGCGCTGTGCCAGGAAGTGGACCTTGCGGCCGCCCTTCGGGCTCATCTCGGTCAGGAACTCGGAAGCGAAGGTGCCATCCTGGATCTCGGTCAGGACCTTCTTCATCTCCTTGCGGGTTTCCTCGGTGATCAGGCGCTTGCCGGTGCGGTAGTCGCCGTATTCAGCGGTGTTGGAGATGGAGTAGCGCATCTTGTCAAAGCCGCCCTCGTTGATCAGGTCAACGATCAGCTTCATCTCGTGGCAGGTCTCGAAGTAAGCCATTTCCGGTGCGTAGCCAGCTTCCACCAGGGTGTCAAAGCCAGCATGGATCAGCTCGCAAACGCCGCCGCAGAGCACAGCCTGCTCGCCGAACAGGTCGGTCTCGGTTTCCTCCTTGAAGGTGGTCTCCAGGATGCCTGCACGGCCGGCACCGATGCCGGAAGCGTATGCCAGGGCGATTTCCTTTGCCTTGCCGGTGTAATCCTGCTCTACGCAGATCAGGGACGGGCAGCCTTCGCCTTCAGTGTACAGGCGGCGGACAATGTGGCCGGGGCCCTTGGGAGCGATCATGATAACGTCAACATTTTTCGGGGCAACAATGGTCTTGAAATGGATGTTGAAGCCGTGTGCAAAAGCCAGTGCCTTGCCCTCGGTCATGTAGGGGGCAACCTGGCTGTTGTAGATGTCAGCGCACAGTTCATCGGGAACCAGCATCATAACAACATCGCCGGCCTTGGCAGCCTCTTCAACTTCCATCACCTTAAAGTTTTCATGGGTTGCAGCAAACTCGGATGCCTTTTCCCAGTGGGCAGAGCCCTTGCGCAGGCCGACAACAACGTTCACGCCGCTTTCAGCCAGGTTTTCGGAATGGGCATGGCCCTGGGAGCCAAAGCCGATAACAGCAACGGTCTTGCCATCGAGCACGCCGAGGTTGCAGTCGGAATCATAATACTTTTTGATTGCCATGATAATTTCTCCTTTGTTTTGTTTGTATGGTTTGTAAAAATAAAAACGTATCTATCTTCAACCCGTCGCCGGGGATTCCTGAAAGGGCTGCGGGCCAAATGCAAGTTCGTTGAACCGCAAAAGCTGCTTTATTCTTCGTCCTGCGGGCAGTGGGTGCCGGGCAGCGGCAGCTGAGCGGCGCGTACTTCCTGCGGGGGCTTTTGCATGTGGGGATGCTTGCCGCCGCGCTCCAGCGCGGTAATGCCGGTGCGGCACAGTTCCAGGATATCGTATCCGCTGAACATTTTCAGGAAGGCGTTGATCTTTTCCGGGCGGCCGGTCAGTTCAAACACCATAGAGTCCGGCGAAAGATCAATGATCTTGGATTTATAGATCGCAGCGATTTCCCGCATTTCGGCACGCTCGGCGGTATTGCAGGCCACTTTCAGCAGCAGCAGTTCCCGCTGCAGGCTCTTATCCGGGGTCAGTTCAAATACCTGACGGGTCACTTCCAGCCGCTCGGTCTGTAAAATCAGCTGGCTGATGGCGGCATCGTCACCATGCAGGGTAACGGTAATGCGGCTGACCGCCGGGTCGTTGGTGGCGGAAACCGTCAGGCTGTCAATGTTGAAGCCGCGGCGGCAGAACAGGCTGGACACGCGCGCCAAAACACCGTTATGGTTATCCACCAGCAGACTGATGACCCGCCGGGGTGCCTCTGTTGCGGCAACTTTGTTCGGATTTTGATTTTGCTGCATTGCGTGCTGCCTCCTTACTCCATGATGATATCGTTGATATCGCCGCCGCCGGGGATCATCGGCAGAACCTTTTCATCCTTGCCGATGCGGCAGTCGATCCAGGAAGGACCTTTCTGCTTCATGGCGTCGGCGAACGCTGCCTTGAACTCGGCAATATTGGTAGCACGATACCCCTTTGCGCCAAACGCTTCAGCCAGCTTTACAAAGTCGGTGCGGCGCTGGGGATCGGTGTTGGAATAGCGCTTGCCGTAAAAACTGGTCTGCCACTGGCGCACCATGCCAAGCACCTGGTTATCAAAAATAACGGTGATGATGGGCAGTTCATAGCTGACGGCGGTGCAGCCTTCGTTCAGGTTCATGTGGAAGGAACCGTCGCCGGTCAGCATGACCACGCGGTGGTCATTGCCCAGGGCAACCTGTGCGCCAATGGCCGCGCCGTAGCCAAAGCCCATGGTGCCCAGGCCGCCGCTGGTCAAAAAGCCGCGGCTCTTGGTGTGGTGCAGGTACTGGGCAGCCCACATCTGGTGCTGGCCGACATCCGTTACATACACGGCCTCGGGGCCGGCCTGCTCACAGATCTCGTTGATGATCTGGTGGGGTTTCAGCTCGGTAAAGCTGTCCTTCGGGTGGTAGTCATTGCGCTGCCATTCACGGATCTGCTCCATCCAGATCTTATGTTCGGTCTTTTCGACATACGGCAGGATGGCTTGCAGGATATAGGAAGCATCGCCTGCCAGTGCCAGATCCACATCCACATTCTTGCCCAGTTCACTGGGGTCAATATCGATCTGGATGATTTTTGCCTTGCTGGCAAACTTATTCGGGTTCAACGCCACACGGTCCGAGAAGCGGGCGCCGACGGCAATGACCAGATCAGCTTCCGAAATAGCCTTGTTGGCGGCATAGCAGCCGTGCATTCCCAGCATACCCAAGTTGTGCGGCTCGCCATAGCCCAGCACGCCGGCGGCCATCAGGGTGTGGGTGGCGGGCATACCGGTCTTTTCCAGCAGGTCACGCAGGGGCTGGCAGCCCGCCGCGCTGCGCACGCCGCCGCCAAAGTAGACGATCGGGCGTTCCGATTCATTGATGAGCCGTGCGGCTTCCTTGACCTCTTCCTCATTATAGCGGGTCACGGTTCGGATCAGCTCCGGCTCTTTGTGGGTGAACTCGCAGAAGTTCGCGGTGACATCCTTGGGAATATCCACCAGCACGGGGCCCTTACGGCCGGACTGTGCAATGCGGAAAGCTGCCCGCATGGTGTCGGCCAGGTCTTCGACCTTGCGCACGGTGAAGTTGTGCTTGGTGATGGGCATCGTGATGCCCTCAATGTAAGCTTCCTGGAAGCTGTCCCGGCCCAGCAGGCTGGTGGCAACGTTTCCGGTAAAGGCAACCATTGGCACGCTGTCCATATAAGCGGTGGCGATGCCGGTGACCAGGTTGGTGGCACCCGGACCGCTGGTGGCCAGCACCACACCGGTGCGGCCCGTTGCGCGGGCGTAACCGTCTGCCGCATGGGAAGCGCCCTGCTCGTGGGCGGTCAGGATATGGCGGATGCGGTCAGAGTTTTTATATAGTTCGTCGTACAGGTTCAGAACTGCGCCGCCGGGATAGCCAAAAATTGTATCGACCCCCTGCTCCGCGAGCACTTCGACAAAAATCTGCGAACCATTCAGAATCATTGAAAAAACTCCTTTCCGTTTCTTAAGCGGCAGCCTCTATCCAACGCGTTTGAGTAACAAAAAAGCCCCTGCCGCTTGTAGCACGGAATGCCAAACGGCTTCCGTTTTCACAAGAGACAAAGGCGTAAAGCTCTCTGCGGTACCACTCTTAATTGGTATAGTACTATACCCACTCAACAGGCTTCCAACAAAGCCCTGTGCTGTAACGGGCACCCCCGGAACCGCCTATTCACCTTGCTTTCGGCAGAACTGCTCCGGAACCAGTTCGCGGCGTACCTGCCCGCTGCCTTGCACCAACCGGCAGCTCTCTGGGGGCGGCAAAAGCCGTTACTAACTTTCCTTCGACACATTTGATTTAGCTATGTGGTTGATTGTACCGCAATTTTTTGCCTTTGTCAACACAAAAACAACAAATTACACAAATAGAGAATTTAGCAGGCTAAAGTCCTGCGTTCTTTCGTAAATACAAGGTCATTTTGTCACTTGCACCACAGCGGCAAAAAAGCTATACTGAGTAAACAGAGCAAGCATTTTTGCACCCCTGGAGGAATTGGGAATGATGAAGTTGAATACCATGCGCACCCGGCTGGACGGCCTTGTGATTTTCCGCGGTATTTTGCAGGCCAACATTGTGCCTGCGTTCCGCGCCATGCTGGCCGCTGCGGGGAGCGAGGATTTTGTAAGCGCTGCAGCTGATTTTGAAAACCAGCTGTTTGAACGCGGCGGCAGCTGGACCCGCGTGCTGCTGGACGCCGTTTTGCAGGATGAGAACATCTGCATCCGCAAAGCTGCCAGCGGCGGCGCCGGGCAGGCCGCTGCCCGCTGCATGGACAGCGAGCTGGAATTTTTGCAGCAGCTCAGCCGCGTTACGCTGGTTGATTTGACCGGCGGCGAGGAATCCCTTGCCTTTCTGCCCCGCTGGGAAACCGAGGAAGTGGATTTTGCCGCCGCTTACGCTGAGCGCCTGGCTGAAGTTGGTCAAAAGGGCTATGGCATGTTTGCCCGCCACCACATGTTCACCATTGAGGATGGCAGCCTGATCCCGGTGCGCTTCCCGGATCCGCAGCGCTTAAGCGAGCTGCCCGGTTACGAGCACGAGCGCGAAAAGGTAATTGCCAACACCAAGGCTTTGCTGTCCGGCAAGCCTGCCGTGAACGTTTTGCTATACGGCGATGCGGGCACCGGCAAATCCAGCAGCGTGAAAGCCATTGCCAATGAATTTGCGGCGGATGGTCTGCGCCTTGTGGAAGTGAAAAAGAACCAGCTGTATCAGATTCCGGCCCTGTTGGATAGCCTGGCCCAGAACCCACTCAAGTTCATTTTGTTCATTGACGACCTGAGCTTTTCTGCCAACGACGACAACTTTGCCGCGCTGAAAGCCATTTTGGAAGGTAGCGTGGGCGGCCGCAGCCAGAATGTTGTGGTGTACGCCACCTCCAACCGCCGCCATCTCATCAAGGAAACCTTGAGCGACCGTTCCGGTGATGACATCCACGAGGCAGATACCCGCCAGGAATTGATGAGCCTTTCGGCCCGGTTCGGCCTGACGGTCACCTTCCAGCGGCCGGATAAAGTTCGGTTTGAAGAAATTCTGCTGGATCTTGCCAAGCAGTACGGCGTGCAGATGCCGTCTGATCAGCTGTTCATCAAGGGCGAAGCCTTCGCCATCCGTGCCGGCGGCCGCAGCCCCCGTGTTGCCCGCCAGTTCATCGAGCTGCTTTCGGCAGGAGTGAGACTGTAAGGGAGTTAGGAAGTAAGAGTTAGAAGTTAGGTGCCTGCGGCATGATTTTGATATCAGGCCGTGGGCATTTTGTTATACATTCTTTAATTTTAGCTATGCTTTCGTCTTAAGCTGCGTGCCTTCCCCTATTTCTTAACTCCTAACCCCTAACTCAAAATTACGCTCTCTCGCTTACCAGCTTAAAGCCTTCTTCGGTCAGTTTGGCTTTAATTTGTTCGATTTGGGTGTGGTCGCGGGTTTCAAGGCCGAGCTTGAGGAAGCAGCTGGTCACGGTCATGTTGGGGTCGGCCAGGTCATACTGCACGCTGACCACATTGGCCCCCATGCCGGAGATGATCTCGCTCACGCGGGTCAGTTGGCCGGGCTTATCCTCCAGGGCAATCATCAGATTGGTCTTGCGGCCGCTCATGATCATGCCGCGGGTGATCACGCGGGAAAGGATGTTTACATCGATATTGCCGCCGGAAATCAGGCAGACGGTCTTTTTGCCCTCGATGGGCAGCTTGCCGAACAGCGCGGCGGCAACCGGCGTGGCACCGGCACCTTCGGCCACCAGCTTCTGGTTTTCCATCAGGGCCAGGATGGCGGCAGCAATCTCATCCTCGCTGACCGTCACGATGCCGTCCACATACTGTTCGATCATCTTAAAGGTGGTTTCGCCGGGGGTCTTTACCGCAATGCCGTCCGCAAAGGTATCCACATGGTCCAGCGTTTCATACGTATGGTCGCGGTACGCATTGTACATGCTGGCGGCACCGGCAGCCTGAACGCCGTAAATCTTGACATCGGGGCGCAGGCTCTTGATGGCAAAGGCCACACCGGCCAGCAGGCCGCCGCCGCCCACGGGCACCACAACAGCTTCCACATCGGGCAGCTGATCCAGAATTTCCAGGCCAATGGTACCCTGACCGGCAATGACCAGCTCATCATCATAGGGGTGGATGAAGGTCATGCCTGTTTCTTTCTGCAGTTCCACAGCGCGGTCATGGGCGTCATCGTAAGTGCCCTTGACCAGCTCCACCTGGGCGCCCAGGCGTTTGGTGCTTTCCACCTTCATCAGCGGCGCGCCGTCCGGCATGCAGACAACGCTCTTGATGCCCATGCTGGTGGCGGCCAGTGCCACGCCCTGTGCATGGTTGCCCGCCGAGCAGGCGATCACGCCTTTGGCGCGCTCCTCTGCGGTCAGCTGGCTGATTTTGTAATAAGCGCCACGCACCTTAAAGCTGCCGGTCACCTGCAGGTTCTCGGTTTTCAAGTACAGGTCACTCGCGCTGTTCAGCCGCGATGCCGCAATCAGATCCGTGCGGCGTGCAACGTCACGCAGAACAAACGCGGCATGGTAGATCTTATCCAGTGTAAGCATTGATGTTTCCTCTCTTTTTGCTGCCCTGCATATAAATGACAATGCAAGCGGCGGTCCCCGCATATACCGCGGAGCCGCCGTGTTCTCTGCTTCGCCTTTGAAGTCTGTGCATCATTATAGTTGAGTGTGTTTAATTTGTAAAGTGAATCATTTTCATGTGTATGGCTGTCACGGACAGTTTTCGTAAAGAGAGAGTTAGAAATAGAGTTAGGAGTGAGAAGTTAGGAGTTAGGAGTTTTAGTAGGTGGAATCCCGGTGCGCTGCACCGGGCAAAAAAGATATTAGGCCGTTGGCCATCTGTAAGTAAGCATTATAAAATTAAAGCATTCAGAGATTAAGTTACAAGGTCGGCCGAAATATACGGATTGTATATTTTAATATATATTATCCATTCGCAAATTTCACGAAACTCTTGCCATGCTCTCTACTCATTTTTTGAGCCGCGCCACGCGCGGCGGTCCACCTTCATTATTCATTCATTATTCATTATTCTCTATTCTTTATTTATTCCTTCAACGCCTCCCTCCTAACTCCTAATTCCTAACTGCTTTCGTTTTTCTGCTGTCAAACCCGCCAAAACATGCACCGTATTCTTGTGCTTGTATACACTTTTTTCGGCCTGCAGAATCGGCTATAATATATGTATACAAGGTCAGTGAAACGGTTGGCATCCCGCCAGTCCGCTGCCGCTGCAAGCAAAACAGGAGGATTCCGCCCCATGGATATTCGTTATTCCTGCAATCAGCGTGACTTCAAGCGCTATACCACCGAAGAAGTCCGCAATGAGTTCCTGATTACCGATCTGTACAAAGCAGATGAGATGGTTGCCGTTTACAGCCATGTTGACCGCATGGTCACGTTGGGCTGCATGCCGGTCAACGAGGTCGTGTCCATTGATAAGGGCATTGACATTTGGGCAAACTTTGGCACCCACTATTTCCTGGAGCGCCGCGAAATCGGCATTTTCAACATTGGTGATGGCGCCGGTACCATTACCGCAGACGGCGTGGCCTATCACCTGGGCTATAAGGACTGCCTGTACATCACCCAGGGCACCAAGGAAGTTACCTTTGCCAGCGATGATGCCGCCAAGCCCGCCAAGTTTTATATGGTCAGTGCTCCGGCCCACTGCCGTTACGAAACCAAGCTGATCACCCTGGCTGACGCTGCCAAGCGCCCGCTGGGCACCCTGGAAACCTGCAACAAGCGCACCATCAACCAGTTTATCCACCCCAGCGTGCTGAAAACCTGCCAGCTTTCCATGGGCATGACCGCTCTGGAGCCGGGCAGCAACTGGAACACCATGCCCAGCCACACCCACGAGCGCCGCATGGAGATCTACACCTACTTCGAGATTCCCGAAGGCCAGGCCGTATTCCACATGTGCGGCGAGCCGACCGAAACCCGCCATGTTGTGATGCACAACTATGATGCTGTTATCAGCCCGTCCTGGAGCATCCACAGCGGCGTTGGCACCTCCAACTACACCTTCATCTGGGCCATGGGTGGTGAAAACATGGAATTCGATGACATGGATAACATTGCTACGACTGATCTTCGGTAAAACCTTTTTATAAAGAAAAAAGAATAATTAAAAGTGATGGTATTCCTTCATTATTCTTTATTATTTATTCTTTCTTCATTTCCAATCTCGTTCCCCTGCCGCTCTATGCGCGGCTTTTGAATTACATAACATCACTTTCAGGAGGTAAGAAATATGTCTGTCTGCACCCCGAAATCTTTTGATCTGACCGGCAAGGTTGCCCTGATCACCGGCGCCTCTTACGGCATCGGTTTTGCTATCGCCACCGCTATGGCAAACTGCGGCGCTACCATCGTTTTCAATGATATCAAGCAGGAACTGGTTGATAAAGGTCTGGCCGCTTACAAAGAGGCTGGCATCACTGCCCATGGCTATGTCTGCGATGTTACCAACGAGGACGCCGTCAACGCCATGGTCAAGCAAATCACCGAGGAAGTCGGCCACATCAACATTCTGGTCAACAACGCCGGTATCATCAAGCGCATCCCCATGTGCGAAATGACCGCTGCACAGTTCCGTCAGGTCATCGATGTTGACCTGAACGCTCCCTTTATCGTTGCCAAGGCCATCATCCCCGACATGATCGAGCAGGGCGGCGGCAAGATCATCAACATCTGCTCCATGATGAGCGAAC
>ENA-OUQP01000804-OUQP01000804.1-human-gut-metagenome-genome-assembly--contig:-NODE-804-length-25893-cov-6.761591_pt1 | contig 25893 bp, 20 predicted proteins | sample MGYA00237951_ERZ548836 | MGnify/ENA primary metagenome ERZ548836 (study PRJEB26490, sample SAMN05194702) | human gut metagenome | biome: terrestrial biome; feature: human-associated habitat; material...
CTGTGCTTCAGGCTGTAGGAATGACGAACCGGCAGCTCAAAACCATGCTGATCTATGAGGGGTTGTTTTACGCAATGTCTTCCGTAGCGGCGGCCTTTATGCTGTCGCTGGTGATGGGACCTCTTGCGGGAAAAATGCTGGGCAGTATGTTCTGGTTCTTTGAGTATCGATTCACCGTTCTGCCTGTCCTGCTGACAATTCCGGTATTTCTTCTGCTTGGGTGGCTGATTCCCTGCATGATGTATGATAACGCAGCGAAATGCAGCATTGTAGATCAGTTAAGGGATGCTCAATAAATCAAGCGTGACCGTTACAAGGAATAAAAACTTACGGTGAAACCGGTCATCAGCCCGATCACTTCCCAGGAGAAGGTTACTTACAGTTCTTCAAATAAGAAGATCGCGACGGTAAGTTCCAATGGTGTGATCACAGGAAAGAAAAAGGGAACAGCCTATATCACAGTGAAATCTGGAAAAATCCGCAAAAAAGTAAAAGCAATTGTTAAATAAAAATGATTCAAGTAGGAGCTGCCTTTCATGAATACACATGGAATGGCAGCTCCTTTTTTCATTTTTTACATGTAGCTTTATTTGCAGAAGTAGATTACGATATTAATAGTTGACCAAGAGAGAAGAATGTTTAGATAATATGTTATAGTGATAATGGAAGCATGGTAACAAAAAAATTATAAAAATAGAAAAAAAGTGCAACCAAACAGAAAAAAATACGTTCTATATAATAGAAAACATTAATATGGCACACTGCAAATAACCTATCTGCATAAAAACACTAATATACAGGGGAGAAATGTGATATGGAAGATACACATATTATAAATTTATTTCTAGAAAGATCAGAAGATGCAATTCGCCAGGTAGAAGTAAAGTATGAAAAATTTTGCTTTAAGATTGCATGGAATATTTTATATAACACAGAAGATTCAGAAGAATGTGTAAATGATACGTGGCTGATAACGTGGAATAAGATTCCGCCTAAAACGCCAACAAAATTATCTGCATTTCTTGGAAAAATAACCAGAAATTTGGCATTGGACAATTTCAGAAAGAAAAATGCTTCAAAAAGAGCAGATACACATATGATGGATATTTGTGGTGAAGTGGAAAAACTGGAAAATACAATAAAGGATTATGTGGAAGAGGATATAAAGAAAAAGGAAATTTTGAATATTTTAGAAAAATTTTTGAGTGATTTAAAAGCAGGGGACAGGGATATTTTTGTCAGGCGATATTGGTATATGGATAATATTAAAGACATTGCAAAAAGACATGGATGCTCTGAGACTAAAATTAAATCCAGTCTTTTTCGAAGCAGAAACAAATTATGGGAAGAGGTGAAAGAAATCATATGAAAAAAGAAAACAATTTTTTAGATCTGATGGGAGAAATAGATGAAAAATTTGTTTGCGAAGCTTCCTTGCCATGGAAAAAGCGAAATGTTAATTTGAAATTAAAATTAGCAAAGATTGCAGCAGCAGGAGTTGTAATAGCATTATTGATAGGAGGCTTGGGACATCCGCATGAGATAAAGGCGGCCTGGGAACAGATTACTTCGTGGATTCAAACGGCATTGGGGATTAATGAAAATGTAGAATCATATATAGATAGTGTTGGAAAAACGATTACTAAAAATGGAATTTCTATTACGTTAGATGAAATTGCTGCTGATAAGGAGAATTTATGGGTGGCAATATCTGATAATATAAATGATTCAAAAGAAAAAGAGACTATTCTACTAACAGAAGTGGAGATAAATGGAAAAGCGGCACAGTTAGATGGAACATATGCTCTGGAGAAAAAGGAGAACGGAACAGATGGTCAGGTTTGTCATTATAGGTTGGAAGATACAACTATTATAGATAATACAGCAGATATAAAAATGAAAGTATGGTTATTTGATCCAACAGAAATGGATACTGCTGATACAGAAGATACGGATGACTATATTTTTGAATTTTCATCAAATTGGGAAGAACTGGAGAAGAATACCATAAATGTAAATGTGAATAAAAAAATAAAGATATCTCCAAATCAAAATCTGACGATTTCAAAAATGAGCTTAAACGATTTGGCAAGTACAATTTATGGAAATTTGGATAATAAAGAATATAAAGATTATTATTTAATAGGAACCGATGATAAAGGAAATCAGGGGCTTTATAGAATGACAAATTATGGAGGCACAGAGACCGTGTTTGAAGAAAGCAGAAATAATACAAAATATAAAGGAATTTCTCCAGATGCTAACACGGTGACATTAGAATTATATGTAAATAAAGAAGAAAAAAACAGAACAACATATAAAAAATATGAAACAGGAATAGAAGATACTTACGGAGAAGGCGAAGGATGTGTTTATGAAAGTGATGAAGATCCTCTGGATTTATATAGCCAAGTGGAAGGAAAAATAGAAATTAAAGTCAGATGACAAAAGAATAATTTAATCGAAGAGAGGGATGAGATACCGCAATTGGATATTTTTACTGTAAAGATAAAAAAAATAACAATAAAATGTTTGGTGGTACATTTAAGATTCGTATAAATAAAAATGGTAAAATTACATTTCCGTAAGTAATAAGAGAAGTTGATTAAATCTTTAAAAATCGAAAACACCAAATATAGTAAAAGCACGATTGACGCCAACAATATCTTGTGTTAATATGATTGTGAGATTTGTATTTGTATCTGTAGACACAGATAAGAAACGCTGGTTCCGAATCTGACCGGAAGTAAAACATTAAGGAGCCAAAAGCCTCCTGCCTTTGTAATGAATAAGGTCATTTAGAATGAAAATTTCTAAATGGCCTTTTTTTGTTGCAAAAATATGGCAGACAACAAGTACAGATCAGCAAATAAGGAAAGGAGGATCACAAAAAAACACAAGGAAACTCAGAATGCAAGGAGGGCGTTATGAAACGAAAAAAGATGGAAAAGGAGGTTGTGCACCTTCTTGAATGGATTATCGAATATCCAGGAGTATGGCAGATTGTATGTAATCCAGATGGAAAAGAAACAAGGGCATCTTCTAATCGAAACCGTTCTGACCGTGCAGAAAACCAGCGTTCAGCTTCCAGAAGCACCAGAAGTGAAAGAGCAGCAGAAATGGATGACCGTGACTATGACAGGGAACGTGAAGGTGGAAGATACAGAAGCAATACCAGAACAGATGCATCGGATGACAGACAGAGATCAAATTCTGGCGGGACAAGATCCAGAGGAACTTCGGCAAGAAGCCGGGAGCGTAGTCAGGATATTGATGACCGGTACATGGAAACAGATGATGAAAAACTGGATTTTGACTGAGCAAATCATAGGAGAAAATGCTTATGATGGAGAAAATGAACAAATGGTTGTCTGCACATAAAAAGCTGTGCGTGATAACTGGAATTTTTGGTCTGTTAGTATCACCATTTTTATGGCCGGTATTTCTGGCAGTGATCATACATTCCCTTTCACTGGTCATTCCGGTTGCAGCAGGACTGTTTTTCTATGAAAAATTTATTATGAAAAAGGACAAGGAGGAAACGAATGAGAATGATGATAACAACAAACAGCAAAAGAACCATGCAGATGCCCGTAAAGTACATGCAGATGCTGAAACGACCGAGGATTTACCGAAAAATCATGAGAAGGGATCGGAAACGGTAAATTTCGATAATCAGGAGAAGCAGGCAAGATGCAGGGCACAGGCTGCCATATGGTACGAAGATGAAGGCTTTGAGCGGATCCAGGCGATTCGGAAAACTCTGGAATCTGAAAATCGAAACCGTTTTTCAGTAAACAGGGAAGGAATCTGCAGTATTTCCATTGGAAAAAGGAATTTGGAACCGAACTTCCGACGAACGAAGGCCTGGATGTGGAACTGACGGGAGACTGGAAACCCACAAAATATGGAATGCAGTATAGTGTGAGCAATTTTTCAGTAACCATGCCAACCACAAAAGAAGGTATTCGGACTTATTTGTCGTCATCCCTGATCAAAGGGATCGGACCGGCAATGGCAGCCCGCATCGTAGAAACGTTTGGGGAAGACACACTGAATGTTTTTAATGACAGCCCGGAGAAACTCCTTCAGGTAAAAGGAATTACGCAGAAACGCTTAGATGATATTCTGGAAGGATATCAAAAAAGCAGTTCCATCCGGGAACTGATGATGTATTTGTCCCCTTTTGGGGTGACTCCTGCAAAAGCTTCAAAAATACAGGAGAAATTTGATCCTGCTGCAGTTATGATCGTGAAAGAGGAGCCTTTCCGGCTCTGTGAGGTTCATGGATTTGGATTTCTGACTGTTGACCAGATTGCAGTAAAGGCAAAACATTTCCGTGCAGATGATCCCCTTCGCATTAAGGCTGCTATTTTGCATATTATGTCAGAAGCAGAAGGCGAAGGACATTTGTATTTAAAAAGAGAGGACATTATTGAACGTGTCGAAAAACTTTTAAATCACAACAAAGATGTTTCACCGGTCTCTGAAAGAGCAATCCGGGATACAGGCAATGATATGATCCATACAGATGGAAGCCTGGTCTGCCACGATGGAGGGTTTTATACACGCAAAAGCTTCCAGGCCGAACTGGGAGCTGCTGCCGCATTAGTCAGGCTCCATATGCAGACGGGAATGGCTGTAAATGTTGACCGTATTTTAAGAAAGATCCAGAAAGAACAGGATATTATTTTGAATGCGAAACAACAGGTGGCAGTAAAAAATGTCTTTGAAAACCCGGTATCCATCATTACAGGAGGACCCGGCAGAGGAAAGACTACGGTGATCCGTTTCATCATTGCTGTACAGGAAGCATTGGATAAAAATGCGGTGATCCTTTTATGTGCACCTACAGGCATCGCCAGAAGGCGAATGCGGGAATGTACAGAGTATCCAGCACTGACAATCCATAAATCCATAGGGCTTACCGGAGAAGCTGGAGAGGAAGAATGGAAGAACGAGCAGCCAATTCCAGATGACCTGATCATAGCAGATGAGTTCAGCATGGTCGATATGTATCTGGCGGACAAACTGTTTGCCAGTATTAAATCCGGTGCCAGACTGGTTCTGGTGGGTGATAAAGATCAGATCGAATCCGTAGGGCCTGGAAAAGTATTTCAGGAGATCATTGATTCCGGCGTATTTCCGGTAACTGTCTTAGATGAATGTTTCCGACAGGAAGGGAATTCCACCATCAGCCAGAATGCCATTAAGATCAATAAGAATCAGCTGGATCTGGTGTTTGATGATACCTTTCAGTTTATTCCGGCTTCCACACCGGAGGAGGCTTCGCGAAAGATACAGAAAATCTATCGAAAAGAAGTACTGCAGAGAAACGGTTCTCTGGAAGAAGTGCAGGTGATGTCACCGCTTCGAAAAGATACGGAAGCAGGTACGGATGCATTGAATCTGGTATTGCGTGACATTGCGAATCCAAAGCGTTTCGGTTATCCGGAAATCACAAATGGCAGGAATACTTACCGGGAAGGTGACCGGGTCATGCAGACAAAAAACAACGATGAAGTAGCAAATGGCGACATTGGAGAAGTCATAGGGATTTTTCGGAAAGATCAAAAAATGGTCATGCGTGTAGATTTTGGAGATGGCCGGGTCATGGAATATCAGGAGGAAGACTATTGGCCGCTGACACTGGCATACGCGATTACGGTACATAAGGCTCAGGGCAGTGAATATCCGATGGCAATCCTTCCAATGCTTCCATGTTTCCGGTGGATGCTTCGCAGAAACATTTTCTATACAGCAGTAACAAGAGCCAGAGAAAGGTTTATAATTGTGGGAAGCAAACGTGCAATCGCACAGGCTATCCGGACGGATTACATCAGCCGGCGAAACACTATGTTTGGGTACCGTATCCGAAAAATATATGAAGCAATCCTGGAACAGGAAAAGAGCGCATAAAGAATGAATGACAGGCAGACGTTGGAAAAATCCAATGCTCTGCCTGTTTCTTTCCTTCGTATGCAGAAAATCACATAATGAAAGAGGAGGGAACAAAATGCCAGATCTTTGTTTTTATGCACCATGGATTATGAAAGAACCCATTCCGGACCCATTTCGGATGATGTTGGAAAAAGCTGGGAAAAAACGGATCAGCTATGATGAAGCGGATTGTTCCATGCGAAATATCAGGAAGCAGGGAAAAGTATCGCGCCTTCATGGGCCTACGTTACATGCTCTTCTGACACTGATTCAGATCCGGAAAGAAAAAGACTCTGGTGCTGCCGGTATACAAAGGGGCAGGGATGCCATAAATTATTTCTGCATGGAATATCCTGGAAATCAGGGAAAGTATGTAATGACTTATAATTCGAAAAACGGACGTTTCAGTGGGATTTTAAAGACAGAAGAAAAAAACGAGAAGCTTCCGGGAATCCGGGAGGGCAAAAACACAGGCGAGCAGTACCTGGCCCTTTTGGCTTATGCCAATCTGGTCCCGGATAATCCTTTATTTAACGAAGAGTTCAAAAAAAATTTCTACATACTTGAAGAACAGGAAAAAAAGGAATGGGAAGACATGGAAGCTGCACTGAGGGCGGCATTTATCTGTTGCGATGCCATGTACTGCGAAGTAATAGCAAATCCGCAGCAGGCAATCCCGCTGGAAAAGAGCCAGTTCCGTGCAGAGGAACTGGAGGATGTGCTTCCGGAATATAAAATTGCGGCCGGGGTATATGCACCAAACGATGAAATCTATGGAAAGTTTCATGTGCTTTTGCCTGTAAATGAGAAGACAAAAAGAACACTTTTTGAATTAAAACAGATCTACTCTGGCAGATGGGATGTAAATGAAAGGACAAAAGAAAGGATCCCTTCGCTTCCGGAAGACTATCTGGTAAGTAAGGAAGCTGAAGAAATCCTGCAGATGGTGGATAAGACACCGGCAAGGCTGTTTATGATGACAGGCGATGCCGGTACTGGAAAGACAACGGATGCCAGAATGATCGCCCAGATCTTAGGGCTTCCATATTATGTGTTCACCTGTGGACCAGGAACGGATGAACTGGAACTTTTAGCGACCACCGTACCAAATATGGGAGGTACAGCGCATCTGGAAATGGAATTGCCACGTCTGGAAGACATTGAAATGGATCCTGCATCAGCTCTTGCAACGGTAAATGGCATTTATGAGGAGGGAATCAGCCGGGAAAAAGCCTTTCAGGAGATCCTGAGAGCAGTCTATGAAAAAGGCTATGAAAAGTCGAAAAATGAAAAAGACTTCTTATTAAAAGAGTCAGAAATCGTAAAGGCATGCAGGGAACCATCTGTGATTGAAATTCAAGAGCCGGCCATGATTGAAAAACCTGGGACACTTACGAGATTAAACTCCCTGTTTGACGATGGAGCTGTAACCGATCTGGTAAATGGAGAACAGATACGGAGAAATCCGGATACCATTGTGATCATGACCACCAATCTGGATTATGTTGGCTGTCAGAACTTCAACCAGTCAGTTCTTTCCCGAATGAATCTGATTCAGCCAAAGGAAGCCCTGACAGAAGAGGAAATGGCAAAAAGGGCAATGAAAAGAACCGGGTTTAAAAACAAAGAACTTCTGTCCTTTATGGCTGCCACGGTCTGCAAGATCCATGAATATTTGATCGAACAGGACATTACAGATGGCGTATGCGGATACCGGGAATTGGAAAACTGGGTGTTAAGTTACATGGTTTCCAATGATCTCAGGAGGTCAGCTTGGACAGCACTGCTCAGTAAAGCATCCATGGACAGGGAAGAACAGGGAACTATGGAACGCGTCTTTCTTCTTCCTCATTGTGATGTGGATTAAAAACGGATGGAGGAAACGAATGAAAAAGGCTTTATACCGGAAACAGATATGTGCAGAGAAAGAAAAACTGACACCGGAAAAAGTATTTCATACGCCGCAGTATCGTGATCTTTTGACCTCGATTGGGCATGAAATCACGGGTGGAAAGTTGACTACATTACGGTTATACGATGATAAAAATTCAGGGATTGCAGGATGGAATCAGGGAGAAACTGTTGCCGTAAATCTTGGAAACCAGATTACGTCAAGTTTTCTGACACTGGAATTAAAAAGTGACAGCCTGATCGGGATTCTGGGACATGAATGCGGACATTACCGGTATACGGATTCTACACTTAGAAAAAGGTATGCCGAGCATATGTTAAATGGCAGCTGGTATCCAAAGGAGCCAGTACCGGAAAATGCACAGGAAAAAGAGGCATTGGATGCGATGAATGTCTACTTTGAAAGAAAAGATAAAGCAATTCTTTCTATTTTTCTGCAGACAGCATCTTATCTCAGCAATCTTTTGAATGATATGTACATAGAAGAGAAGATGTGCGCCCTTTTTCCGGGAAGCATCCGCAGGGGAATCCTTATGAATCGTGACCGAAATGTGGAATGGCTTCCAACACTTAGGGAAATGCTGGAAACGGAGAAAGACAGGTTATCTATTCTTATGAACCTGTGTGCACAGTATGCCTTGTCTTCAAGGGTCAATGCCTGGGATGGTGCGGATTACGAGCTTATTGATACACTAAAACTGCTTATGCCGGTCATTGATGAAGCGGGAAAGGCAGCAGATGACATGGAGAGATATCTTGCCACCAACCATATCCTTCTGATGATCTGGAAATATTTTGCGGAAATCATAGATGAAATAGAGAAGAACAGTACAGAAAATGAAGAGCAAAAGCCAGAACAGGAAGAGCATGAAGGGCAAAAGGAAAACCCGAATGAATCCGAAGAAGAACCGGAGGAAGAAAAGCAGGGTAACACAGGGTCACAGACTGAGCAAAATGAAGATAAGATCAGAAAAGAGGATACGGAACAGGAGTCGGAAACAGAAAACAAAGCAGAAAGAAACGGAAAGGATCAGGAAACGGAAAGCCATGAAAACGGGCGCACTGCAGAGCTTCAGAAGTTTCTGCAGCAGCTGTGTGAAAATCTTCCGAAATGTGTCAGGGAGTCTGGTGGCTTCGAAGACAAACAGAATGAATGTGGCATCCCTGCCTCAGAAACGGAAGCATCCAATGATAATGCCTTGCAAAAAATCCTTTATGAAATGGCGAAAGAGATGCTTGATGAGAAGATACAGAAAGAAATTTTCGAACATCTTCAAAAGGAATTGATGGAGATACCGTTTGAAGAAGGCCATGACCTGGTACAGAAAAAACTTTGCCGTAAGACCGAGATATCAGATTTTTTAAAATTACAGACAGAAAAGTATGAGGGGCAGCTTAAACAGGTAAAAAAGAGACTTCGCCTGAAACTGCTTCCTATATTGAAAAATCAGAAAGAACGCACGGAACATAAGCTTTTTCTTGGACGTCGGGTAGATCTTCGAAACATAGCTGAACCGTCTGGGGCAGTATTTAAGAAACAACAGCCAGGAAAAAATCTGGATATCTGTGTGGCTGTGCTGGTTGATAATTCTTTTTCCATGTGTGGGGAACGGATGGATCATGCCATTCTTGCAGCACTTTGCCTGTATGATTTTTGTATGGAATCAGAAATACCGGTTTTAGTGTGCGGACATCATACAGATGGATACCGGCATGAGAACCTGAAAGACGAAACAGTGTATCTGCATTGCTGCGCAGATTTTGAAACGGATGAAAAGGATCGGTTCCGGATCGCTGGTATGCAGCCTTATGGAAGCAACCGGGATGGAACTGCATTGTGGTATGCTGGCAGCCGTCTTTTGGAACGACCGGAAAAGCAGAAACTGCTGTTTGTGATCAGTGATGGTGCACCTAATGCAAACCAGTATGGAGGCACAGGGGCAAAAAGGGACCTTCAGAAGATTCGGAAAAAACTGCTGCAGCAGGGAGTATTCTTTCAGGCTGCTGCGATCGGAAGCGACAAGGAAGCAATTCAGGAAATTTATGAGGAATCTTTTCTGGATATTACGGATCTTGAACAGCTTCCGGCTCTTCTGACAAAGAAACTGCTGCGTTTTATCAGGAGGTAAGGATGAACAGGAAAGAAAAAGAACAGAATACGGATGTATCAAAGCAGATCTGTGTTCATAAGACACAGAATACGTTACTGGAATTTAATAGCTTTTTGCGGATGGCAGAACCAAAGGAGTTCTGGCACCTTCACGAAGACTTTGCCAGCGATTATTCCCGGATCCGGGCGGTCATGGTTGACTACAGCAAAGAAGACAGCATCAGCGTTTATGCAAATCTGAGTCCGGAAATCATAAAATACGTGTATTCCCGTATATGGAATAATGTGCAGGAATTTAAATTCTTCCAGCAAAAGATCTTTTGCGAGGATAAAAATTCCAACATGGGAAGGGTTACAGTATTTTCCATACAGAGGAAGGTTCGCAACAACAAAGGAGAAGTTTTAAATTATCCGTGGGTTGTCAGGATACAGAATGGCACCGGTGTAGCGATGCATAATGCCAATGGCGGGCAGTATTGTAAAAAAGACAGCTACCGGAAAGAAAAAGAGGTTACCATACAGCTGAAAGATGAGGAAATCTTCACACTGTTTGCAAGAACTTCTGCTGTGATCCAGGCATTTGAACAGGATTGCATGACACGCCGCAGACAGGCTGGAAATTTCCGGAACTTGTACAGAATGGTAGAAAAACTCATTGTTGGAACTGAGGAGGAAAAAGATAATGCTGCGTAAAAGAATAAAGAAGAACACATTGAAATGGAAAAAAATCTATGCGGAACAGCTTCTTGATATGATGGACGAGGAAGAAAATGCTTTACAGAAGATTTATCTGACAGGGTATGTACTTGAACTGAAAAAGAACCGGTATTTTGCCGGATGGTACAAAGACCGGATCGTTTGCCGTTCCCTGGAGTATGCACGTTATTTTCCGAGTGCTGAGGCAGCGGAAGAGTATGTACATAAGTATCTGGGATTTGCAGGCATGACCTGTTATATCTGCCACGTAAACTGGACGCTGGCTTCCTGCGGGAGTGAAAATATGGAGGATAACGAAGAAAACTTGTTAGAGGAAAATGGTAAAATCCTTTCGTTTGCAAATTATGCAGATGTAAAGCAATATCAGAAACAGCGAGGCATGGAACATTCTACAATGGCGATCACTTATGCAAGCCGGAAAAAGAAGATTATCCTGGCAGCATAAGAACAATTTTGGGGGACTGGCGAACAGTCCCCTTTTTATATGGGAAAACAGGAGGAAATTGGATGGAATGGAAGATTTATGAAGAATGGCTTGATATTACCCTGTACCGGCAGATGACGAACCTGATCTATAAGCTGTCATCTAATGAGGAAAAATATAAAATTTATATGCAATTAAAAGAAAATGACATGTTTCTGGAAAAGCCGAAAGTAGACATGGAAACCGCTTATGGACTGCACTATCCGGGAGAAGTCCTGGAGCGCATTGGAGAACATCTGACCTTGACAAAGCAGACATACCGTGCCCTCGGACTTGCCCTGGCAAGGATGATGCCTTTACAGGAGACCTGTATGTTCAATGGGGCACAAAAGGATCTGTTCTGGAAAAAGATGAAACAGATTCTTGGAGAGAAAGACCTGTTTTTGATCAGTATCAATTATATCTGTGAGGAAAAGGAAAAGAATCGGTGGAAACAGGCCATGCATGCGTATCCATTTGAGCGAGCAGAAGAAATGCTGTTTGCCATGTCCATCCTCCCAGATGATGAAATACTGTGGGAAGGCATAAAACAGAAACTTGCTGACAGCTTTTCAAAGAACCGGAAGATATCCGTATTTACTGAATGGAATCTTTTCGTGTGGATGGTAGGCAAAGTAATGACCAAGCTTAAAGGGTATCGTAAAAAGGATCTGGATATCCTGAAACTGCTGGCAAAGTTAGCAGTCACAAATGCTAAAAATGCGGATGCCGTTTTGGAAAAACGTATGCGTATGTTTGGATATTCCGACAAAGAGACCGCTTTTTTAAATTTTGTACTGATGTATTTTGTAGAGAGACCCGATCGGATAAGCCTTTCCGGGTTGACAGCAGAAAAAATTGGGCTGAATGTATTAGAGGCATTTTTGCCCGGAAAAGAGACATATCCAGAAGAAGCTTATGTACTTTGTTCACGGATTTTAAGAACATATGGGAAACTTTCTGTCCGTATCGACGGTAAAGAACGGCTGGAAAAATGCATGAATGAAACGTTCAGGGTGGAAAATGTAAAAACGTTTCTTACGTTGTTTCCATTTAGAAGTAATGAACCGGAAGAGTGGCACTACATTGATCTGACAGAAGAAAAATGGGATCCTCTGGTAAAAGAACTCTCTTCGGAAGAATTTGAAGCGTGTGTTACAGATACTCTGAAAGGCAAAACATACAGTACGAAAAGTTTGCTGAAGTATCTGGAACGTTATGAAAACCTTACAGGAAAAAGATACCAGGATGTTTTCTGGAAAAAGAGTGAGCCGGAACTTTACGCGGTTTTCAACCGGCTGATCCTGCATGGGATTTTGGATGGAAAAAAGTATCTGGAAGAGTTTGTAAAGGATTATAAAAATGAAGATCCAGATTTGGAAAAGAAATGGGAATTTATGGCAGGATATTTAAAAAGTGAAATAAAGGATCTTTGTAATGAGCATTCCTATCCTATGCTGAAATTTCTGATCAATGAGATTGGAATGGATGGATGCGAATTCTTAAGCCCCTGGAGGATTTTAAAGGAAACTTTCTCCTTGGGATACTATGCTATCCAACATAGAGAGTGCGAATTTTTTTCTCCAGTTCTGGGAAAAGAGGAACACCGGGAACTGTTTTCAATGGTAGAAAAAAAGTTCTTTTATGAATATCCGGATATTTATCCAGAATACCTGACGGCCTTACTTTTAAAGGAAAGTACAGCACTTTGGATGGAACAGTCAGAAGCATATGAGCTTTCCAAATTGCTTCTCCCATTTATAAGCGATTCTTATCGAAGGGAAACCCTGTATCAGAAATATATGACAGAAGAGGATCGGAAAAGATATCAGGAACGGAAAGAATGGCTGAAGGAACAGAAAAAACGGATGGAACGCTGGAAAACTGAAAAAAACATCAAACAGCAGTTTAACCAGATGTTAAGGGAAAACAGGAAAACGGATAAGGAGCTTCAGTCTATTTATGAGTTTTACAAGAACGGGCGGTATTCATATGGCTATAAGAAACTCTACTGTAAGATCGTTTCCTCGTATTTAAAAGATGATTTCGCAGGAACAGCGAAAAAGCCTATGGCAAAAAAGGAAGCTCTGTATCTTCTTAAACTAGCAGAAAATATGTACCAGGACGAATGCATGGAGTTAACGGAGATTAACGGATTAATAGAAAGGGCAGAGGTAGCATGATGATTGAAAGAATCTTAAAGCACATGAATATTTACAAGGAAATGAAAAATGCAGCAATTCCCTTGAAACTGATAGGAAAGAAAGGGGAAGATTTCTGTATGAATGCAGCCAGATTGGTAAATCAGCAAGAACTTTCCGGTCTGATGGAGGGGTTAAATGAGGAGACGATTTCTTCTCTGATGGACGATCCGGAAATGCTCACCTACTTGGGAAAAATGAACAAAAAGGATTTTTCTATTTTAGAACCAGACCGCATCAGAATGATAGTAGAATGTGCAGGAAATGAAAAGCTGTCCGAATTTCCCTATGAAAAAATTGAAAAAGTATTGGCAGATAAGGAAATCCCGGACCGGATTGTATATGTTTATCTGAAATATTATGCTTTTCTGGAACCGGAAGAAGAGTTAAAGAAACAGCTTGTAGCAAGTCTTGAGACCTGCATTGGTGAGTTTGATGTTGCCCGGGCGGGGATAAAGATACGCATGCTTTTGATAAATCCAGCTTTTTCAACGGAGCTTCTTTATGAGCTGCTCAAGGATGAGGAATCATTGGCATTACTTTTGAAACAGGATCTGATGGAACTTGTAAATTATTTATCCGAGTTTTGTAAAAAAACGGAAAGCTTAAATAAGAAACAGCTGGAAGAACTGAGCCGGCATCCAAAAGAAATTCGGAATGGACTGGAAGTGATTCTCACTCAGATTCCAAAAGAATGGCAGGCCTCTTTTCTTCACTTGTGGCTTTGGAACGAATCATTATATGCAGACATTCCAAAGCTGATAAGATTTTTGACAGGTCCGGATGCAGATTTTAAAAAGATTTCAAATGGAAAGGCAGCCTATGTGAACACTCTGTATGGAAATCCGCTTCCAGATATAGATCTTTATGAGCTGACTTTGGAAAAGACAGAGCTTATCCTGTATGCCATTACGAAACGGAAGAAACATTTCCTGGAACTTTTGCGAAAGAATGGAGACTGGCTTATAAACCTTGACAGGAATTCGTTGATTCTGGATGAAGAGGTTTATAAAAGATGCCTAAATCTAAATACTTTAAACGAGCAAAATTTAAGGGATTGCGAATATATGGTAGTTCCCTGGAGAAAGAGTGAAGAATCACTGTTTTCGAAGCCTCGTGTATTTGAAGAATTGAAAATCCTGTACAATGTAAAAGCAGTCTATATAGACCTGTATGATCGTTTAGCATACTCCAAAAGTGATGATCGTCTTCGGGTGATCCGTGAGTTGATAAAAAGAGACTGCCTGACAGATGCATTAGAGGAAAATCAGGTTGAGCGATTGGCAGAAGCTTTGTCAAAAAAGTCGCTTTCCAGATGGATGCAGGAGGATTTTAAAAACATTCTGGATCTTCGGCATGAAACAGCCATATGGATTCTGATATTTTTAATGGATTTTACTGAACTTTTAAAAGAGCTTACAAGGGATAATCAGGTTTACTTCCTTTTACATAATCAGAATCTTTTAAATGGCTGTTCCGGATTACCTGCATTGATGGACAAACTACTGGCCCAGGATTCTTCCTGGAAGAATTTAAAGACAGAATTGAATATTTCGGATGCTTTTGTCGCGGAAAATAAATCCAATATCCAGAAGTTCATTTATGAAGGTGGCGCTGAGATCATGACTTCCTTTCTGAACAGGCAGCCGAAAAAGAAGGAAGAAATCCGAAGAATCGTAAATGCTGAGTTATTAGGAAAATTCATGGAGCTGAAATACCATGGAGGAGATCTGGGACGGGAAATTGCTTTTCCAATAAAAAAAGATACAGAAGAAATCTGGGAAGAAAAGCTGTTGCGCGTGGATTGTGGATGGGAAATCTGGGAAGAGGACAGCCTGCTTCCGGTCATGCAGATAGGAGAAGTACCGCTGCGCAGCTGCATTTCCTATCGGAATGGTCCAAATTGTGATTGTCTGTTATCCTGTTTTGATGCAAATAAAAAAATTATATTTATCAAACACAATGGTAAAATTGTATTTCGTGCAATCCTCCGTCTGACAAAGGGATCTTTTGTAGCTGCGGATGAAAGGAAGACGATTGAGTTTGTTGATGTGACTGTCAAAAGCGAACCACATGAAAATAAAGCAGAAGAACTGGTTTTGTTTTTGGAACGTTATTATCAAAGCGGACTTAGCGAACAGGAAATACGAAAAGCAGTAAATATAACTGCTATGCTGGTAAAAGAAAAAGCAGAAAAACTTGGAGCAAGGCTTGTGCTTAGCAGCAGTTATAAGAATGTTCTGGAAAATAAAAACTATGTTTTGACAAACTTTTATATGTATATTTCCGCATCTAAAAATGGAAGCCAGTATCTGGACAGCCTTGGAGGGGTCGCTGGTGTCAGTGCTTCCGGAAGCTATACCTGCAATACATTTTTGCTGGAAGCAGAAGAGAGGAGAAAAGAGAGCTTATGAATATACGAAGAGCAGGAAGAAAAGTAGTAAAAAACCTACATAAAGAGTATGGCATATATCGGATCGGTTTTGTAAATATTTATGGTGAGGAAGATGAAACAGAATTGGACGCCATGAACATCAATGATCTGGAAAGATTATGGCTGTCTCTTTGTCCGGAATTTGAGTGCAAGGGAAACAGTGTATGCTATGTGGAACGGGTAGGTTAAAAAACACCCGATGCAATTCGGGGAAAAAGTGTCTTGTAAAGGTCATTCATTGATGCTAAGATAAAATAAACAAAAGCTCTTTCGAAAATTTCTTCATAACATAAAAAGAATAAAGAGGGAGGTGACAGCGAACGTGGCAGATGAAAAAATTGTGCCAGAGAACGGATTGGAAGTACGTTACGAAAGATATAAAGGTATTATTAAGAATTTTACACTCATGAGTGACATATTTATGAGAAATGTTTTCAAACAGAGAGAATGCCTGGAATATGTTCTGCAGGTCATTATGGAAAAACAGGATCTGAAAGTAATTGATCAGATCATCCAGAAGGATTATAAGAATCTGCAGGGACGATCCGCAATCATGGACTGTGTTGCCAGAGATTCCGAAGGCAAACAGTTTGACGTGGAGATCCAGCAGGATAATGAAGGTGCATCACCTAAGAGGGCACGTTACCATAGTGGTTTGATGGACATGAACACTTTAAATCCGGGTCAGGATTTTGATGAATTACCGGAAAGCTATGTGATCTTTATTACCAGGGATGACATCCTTGGGTATGGCTTTCCTATTTACCATATTGACAGGCATATCAAAGAAGCCGATGATAGCTTTCAGGACGAAGCACATATTATATATGTGAATTCCAGAAAACAGGAAGACACAGAACTTGGGAGACTTATGCATGATCTGCATTGTAAGAATGCGGATGAAATGCACAGTCCAGTTCTTGCAAAGAGGGTACATGAATTAAAAGACACGCAGAAAGGGGTTGAGCTTATGTGCCATGAAATGGAGAAAATTTATAGCGAGGGAATGGAAAGCGGCGAAAAGCGCGGTGAATTAAAGGCTAAAAAGGAAACAGCCCTTTCACTTGCTGAAATGGGATTACCTGTTGAAAAAATCGCAAAAGCTGTAAACCATAATGTGAAAGACGTCCAGAAGTGGATTGACGAAACTTTGTGTGTAACAAAATAATTGAAAAATCATTATAAAAGGGCAGGTCTGATTAGACTTGCCTTTTTGCAATACAGTATATTTAGTTTTTTCAAAAAAGATGAAGGAGCAAATATGGGAAAAAGATCTGTTCGAATAAATACTTTCTTTGTCTATAATTTGTGATTTTTGTTGTTTTATTTCGTATTATTTTTAAGAGTTAAAATTGCGTATTTAAAATTCAAGCTCTAATTGTAACAAAATAGTTCTAGCCCAAAATTAGAAGGAGAACATATGCATATGATCATCAAAAAAAGAAAAATGTCTATCTTTATTGCAAAGTCCTTACATTGCCCCATATTCAATCAAAAGTATAGATAATGAAGCGTTACATGAAGAAGAATTGGAAAAAATAGTTGTTTCAGCCAATGAACTCACAGTCCATTCCGTTGAAAAAAATTGCAACAATATCGTATTCGTTGCCATAAGAATGGTAATATAGCTGCTTTTACAATAAAAAATTTTACAAAAGATCAATTATTTTTAACTGAATACCTGCAAAATAAACTGCATTCATTTAATGAATTGATATATTTCCCTAAATATCAAGGTTTTTATAGGATTTTGAAACAAAAACAGGTAGTATTTGACACTACCTTTCAAAAATGGGAGGGGAACAATGGAAATAAACGGAGTTACCATACAAATGCTTCCTGCTGCCTCGGGAGATTGTATATATTTGGAATTTCCAGATCCTGATTTTAGAATACTGATTGATGGAGGTTATGCAAAAACCTATCATAAGTACTTGAAAAAATTTTTGCTCAATCTGGCCGCCGAAGGAAAACGATTAAATTTAATCGTAGTCACACATATAGATAATGATCATATAAATGGAATCAAATCGTTATTGCAAGAAAATGGGAACGCTAAAAATCCCCAGATTATAGGAATTGACGAGATCTGGTTTAATGGATTGGATCAGTGCATTGGTGCACGGAAATCAGAACAGACAATGACTTTTTCCTTGGAAAATATTTTAGAAAGTATGTCTCCATCCCAAATTAACCTTGATTATGAAAATGGAAGTCAAAATATAAGTTATATTAGCGGTTGTCATCTAGCCCAATTAATTCAATCTGGAGACTATCGTTGGAATATCTCAACCCAAAACAGTCTTGTATGCAAAGAACAAACTATTTTGTTTGGAGATTTAAAAATCAAAATATTAAATCCAACCATCAAAATTTTAAACGAAATGAAAGAAGATTGGCTTCATTATCTGAGTGAAAAATGTCACAAAAATATTGAAATTACAAAGGCATTATTATTTGATGCTGCTTTTGAGGGATTCTTTCTAAATAATGAAATTGATGTAGAAATAGAGCAAGAGGAAATTTCATATTCAGATGAATCATCGAATTGGTTGGATGAATATACCGAAAATAAAGAAACGGAAATGGATTCAAAAACAACAAACTGTTCATCAATTGCATTATTACTTGAATATAAGAATTTAAAAATGCTATTTCCCGGAGATAGTCCAATTCAGCTATTTGAAAACGAGCTTCCAGAGGAGTTTGACCTTATAAAGCTTCCACACCATGGTTCAGTAAAAAATATTTCCTTGGAATTTATAAAAAACACAAAGGTAAAATATTATTTATTATCTACAGACGGGAACCGGTACGGGCATCCAGGAAAAGCGGTAATTGCAAATATAATAAAGCACACGGAAAATAACACTAAATTGATAAAAAATTACAACGTTAGCTTGCTTACTGGATTAGGAGAATTAGATGAAAGTTATAACGGATAAAGAATTAGACGATACTACAGTTCAAATAAAATGCGGTGAAAACTACGGTACCGCATTTTTAATAAATGAAAACACAGCAATAACGGTGAAACATTGTCTTTATAATGACAAAGAAAAAAAATATGAAACAAATGCCGTGTTATTAGTTTACATAAATAATGAAGAAATAAAGATTAATGTAATTGTAGATAAACTGTTTGATAGTCGCTTTGACGAATTAGTTGTACTACATTGTGAAGAAAAAATTAATGTTCCAACACTTTATCTTGCATATGCAGATATCTGTATGTTTGAAGACTTAAAAGCAATTGGGTTTGGAAACAGCTATGAACGCAAAAAAAGATGGATTAAACTACAAAATAGTAATTTTATAAATAATGATATTTCTGAAAATATGATTTTAGATATGCAAAATTCCAAAGCTATAGATTATCGTGGCTTTTCTGGTGCCCTAATAGCCGATACCTATAATTATGTTGTCGGAGTAATCAAAAGTCAACTTAATGAAAATGGTAAAGCGAATGCATTGTTAGGAATTAGTCTAAAAAATCAGTTAGCATTCTGCAGAAAATATAATCTTCAAATACAGGATAGACAAAAAGCATTAGGCGATCATTGTGAAAAGGCAAGAATAACAGATTTTCGAGATGGTATAAATCAAAATGCATATTTTAAAAATAAGCAATATGAAAACATTGCTTTTTCTATAAATTCGGGAGATGAAACGGAAGGTACAAGATTTTCGGAAGAAACAACAAATCCAGATTGCAAAGAACTTAATTGGAATATTAAATATACAAGTATCGATGGTTTATTGGGAAATTCTAATAAACGTAGAAAAGAAAGAAAAGAGTTAGCCAAGCAATGGGCCGAAGAATTTGATTGGTATCCTGGATGGCTTACAGTTCCGGCAGATTTCAGGCAACAGGTAAAAAGTTATACCAATGGAAAAGAACTTTTACAATGTAGCGAAAAAGAATTAGAATCTAATTTTGACTACTGTAATGAATTACTGGATTTTGCTTATGAATATACAAGGAGATATAAAAAATCTTGTTTGCCTTTAGATAAAAATATTGAGAATAACTTATATAAAATATGGGATACTTTAAATTCTCACTCGGATTGGAAAGAGAAAAACAAGAATAAATGGTTTACAGTAGGGTTATATTTACTTGAAAACTATAGACAAAATATGGATGAAGAAAAGTGGAACAGCATTTGTGACCAGCTTAAACCTTGCACAAATTTTATAGTTGATGGCAAATATTATTTGAAACTTGAAGAAATTCTTATGAATTTATTCAAAATGGATCTGGAAAAAGTTCAGCTAGAACTGGTATCATGCTCTTTAGAAGAAATGCCTTATGAGGTACGCTTAAGATTCATTGGCGTAATGACTGAATGTGGTCTTAATGAGGAAGCACTGAAAGCAGTAGAAGAACTTACCAACGATATACAAAAGAATAATAATGAAATAGCAGAGAGCAGCCCCCAAAACGTATATTTGAAGTCTCTGCTGGTATGTGCATTGTATTTAAAAGAACATTTACTATTTTGTATGAATCCATATAAGGAAGAAACCAGAAAAAAATGCAATGAAATTAATAATGAGATTTCTAAATATAAAAAGTATTATAACTGGGATAAAGAAAAAATTCTGTTTACAGACGGTGCATTAACCTGGTTAAAAAAGGAATCTCCAGAACCGGAATTTGAGTTAAATCGGGAATCCATTACTTTGGTTAGATCTGAGAACAATTGTTGGGAGGCATATTCTGTTTTTAAAAGCATTGAATATAGTGGATTTCCATTATATCTTCGAAGTAAAAGTTTACTGAATAATCAGCAGGATATTTTAGTAAAAAGCTTGCTATCTTACTATCCTCAATATACATGGCAGCTTTTACTTCGTCTTGGAAAAACAGATGTGGTAAAAAAATGTATTACAAGAGAATATTTACGATCCGAGAATAGAAAAGAAATCGATGAACTTTTTGAATATGTATATAATGCGATAATGAATAATATAGGAAAATTTCAGAAATATGATCCATGGTATGATCAAAATGTTTATACCTCTATTGTAGCATCCGGAATTCCGATATTAGAAAGAATGTGTGCCGTATTGGATTCTGTGCAGCAGGGAAAAATGATAGACTTGATGATCCGATTGATCGAAGAAAATGCGGTGAAAGATCAAAGATTATTAAATAAATTCATTTCCTCTGTTATGAATCAAACCGCAGATTATATTAAAAGAACTAAAATAAATGCATTATTAACCTGCTCAATGAAAGAGAGAGAAAATATACTTGGAGTAGTACAGCTTGATCCTTTTGATGTGTTTACAGAGTATGAATTATCAAATCCATTATATAGAAAAGCTCATCTTGAACCCAAAATTATTAAAGCAATATTTAATATAGGAAAACAACAGAAAATAAATCGAACCTCCGTATTGGCCAGAATGGGGCAGTTATATACATGGGGAAAATTAACCAAAGAACAAGAAGTTGCCTTTGGAGAATTATTATGGAGTAAATTTAATGAAGATACGCAATTGCCAGATCTAGAGCAATATTATTTTTTTGTATTTATGAAATGGCCACATCCAGAAGAAATAGATCCCTTAGAAAGAATAAAAAAGAGTTTTATCAGTGAAAAAGTATCTTCAAAATGGAAAGAGGATATAAGAGGCAGGAATTTTACTGAAATATCATATTGGGAACAACTGGCGGTTTGGAATAGGTACTATGTAGATGAATGGTCTGCGAAAGAAAAAGAATGGTTTTTGGAACTGTTCATCGGCTGTTGTTCAGATATGGTGAAATATTGGAAAGAAAGCAAATTCGATTTTCAATTTACTTTTTCAAAATGGCATATGAAAATGATGATTCGTGCGATTGCATCTTTTGGCAGAAATGGATGGAAGGGAGTTAATCCGGTTCAGTCAAAAAAACTATGTACTCTGCTAAAAGAATTCTATGACGAAGGAATTTATTCATGGGAAGTGGAAGCAATGTTTCTTGCAGATGAAAAAGTTCCAGCCTTTATGAACGAAATGTTGGAACTAATGTATGAAACTGAATCAGATATGGTATTTTCAGCTACAATGGCAGTTGAAAAGTGTCTGGAAACAATTATGGATCAGCAATTAAAAGAAAATACCCTGCTGGAATTGTTTAATTTAATTAAAGCACGAAAAGAACCCGGATTGGAGTATTTCTTGATGATTATACATAATATTTTTTACCGAACAAATTCGCGTTTTCCCTCCAAAATCATGAAAGGAGTTTCACAAGTACTTAGGTTAGTAGAAAAATATACGCGAATCAATTTTCAAACTTCGACGCAAGAAGAGTTTAAAGAAAATATTAAAGTTAGAAAGCAATGTGCTACTCTTGCATTCTTGGTATATCGTTTTGAAAATACATTTTATGAAGGCCAACATTGCCCCGAAGTAGAAGAATGGAAAAATATATGCACTGGTGAGAAAGCAGAAAATGAATTTGCTGAAGTAAAAAATTGTTGGTTACTTCCTGAACTGTAAATATGTAAATGAATTGTCGGGAAAAGGGTACATGAATTGAAAGAGACACAGAAAGGGGCCACCGCTTATGTGCCATGAAATGGAAAAAATTTATAGCGAAGGAATGGAAAGTGGGGAATTAAAGGCCAAAAAAGAAACAGCTCTTTCTATGGCAGAAGAGGGGATGGATGTTAAGAAAATTGCCCGCCTGGTTAAAGTAAGCGAAGACGACATCCAGAAATGGATTGATGAAAACATGTGTGTAGCGAAGTAAATAAAAATGATATTATAGTGGGTAAGTCGGTTTTCGACTTACCCATTTATAAAGTAAAAGTTAGAAATTTTTAGCACTATGTCCAATAATTCTAAATAGCAATATACAATAAAAGCAAATACATAAGCTGTTCTTTTAATGAAAAATGCAGCAATCCGGGCTGCTCCCATGCTTTTGCCGGATATGCTTTTTCAAAAAAGTCTCCATCTTTCCAATAGAGTCCATAAATCAGAAGACGTTTCCCTTCCCGGATAGCTTCCGGCTCCATAATCAATTCCCAACGAACCTGATCCATAAGGTGAAGATAAAGTGATACACATAGAACCAGGTTACTGGTACGATTGTGTGCGAGAAACTTCTGTTCTAATAATGAAGGCATTTCAAAAGAAATCTTAAAATCATTAAAAATTTCTCTGTATTCTATATAAAACTCCCATAAAGTAGCAGGTGTGATTTTATATCTTGCAGTACGTGCAGATAAAAGAAATTGCCTCGGGCCAGAGGCCGCTGTTTGGTTAAGAAGAGCTTGTTTTACGGCAGATTTCACGGATTTTCCAATCAGTTCACCAAGTTTGGAATGTCCAGAAGAATCCGTAAGAGTTCTGGTACCACAAAGATTAGAAGCGATTACAATTCCATCAGTCCCAGAACCTGTTGCGATTTCTTCGGAATAGCAGCTTCCCAGTAATAACTGAGAAACAGCAGCAGCTTTCGATTCTCCACAAAGCATCAGTGCTCTGGACATTGCTGTATCAGTCAAATTCTGATTAATGAACAGAAAAATATTGATCGTTCCAGGAAGAGGCATTTCATAATTTCCATCCTCTTCGTAGTAAGAAGCGGGATCGCCGGGATGCATGCCATTGGAGTCAATTCCACCGGTCACAACAGCAGTTACCGTAAGATCCCGGAAGCATACTTCTTCTATAGCACGTAATTCAGTCCAGGCTGCGGTACTTAAGGCAGTAGTGCAGGAGGGGGAAAGACCAAGGGCGTGGACATGTGCAGCTAGATCTTTTTCATAAGTATCTCCAAGCATTTTACATTCATAAGAACCATTCATACAATTGATATTTACAGCATGAGAAAGGTGCCTTGTAAGGCCTCCGTTTAAAGGACTTGTGCTAAGAACTTTTGCTTTTTGTGAAAAAGTGAAGATGGTATTCCCCAATTTTTGCTCGCAGGTAAAAAATGTATTCATTACGTTTCCTTCTTGTGTATGTTTTTTTATTTATTTTATTAATATCTTTTGATTACGTCAATTAAAAGTGTTATCTTCTATATACTTTCGGGCATCAAAGGATATTGACTGGATGAAAAGGGAGGTTGATAGAATATTTAATGAAAATCAGATATAAAAAATGTATGTACAAAAGGTGAGAAATTGTCGCTATAAAACAATACTTTTATTTTCATAATCTAAAGATATCGAAACTGAACAGATTAATGTATATGAAAAAATATGAATTAATCTGTTTTTGTGTTATTATATAAAAATATGAATGCCCAATATCTACAAACAGTATAAGTTTTTAGGTCGTAAATCATTTTTAATTATAAAGGATTTTAATATGATAGATGAAATAACAATGAATGAATTAAGAAAATGAAAGATGAACTTCGTCGGCCAATGATGTTGCTTGTTAAAGCTCAAAAGAAATAAAAATATTATGAAGTAGGCAGTGCATAATTAAAAGAGAACTATAAATTATCGAGAGTTTTAGAAGCTTTTCTACAGGAAAATATAATTTTTACAAATTCTTAAAATTTATACCATAGTATCGTCATAAATATACTGTACATTAATAATTGCAGATGCTAATTAAGGTATCTCATTTTTAGATATTTTTCTTTTTCATATGCCGGTACGAAAGTATCGGTCTCCTTCCTTTTTAGGACGTATTATTATAATTTGCACAAATCTTAGCCCATAAGAGAGTGACGCTCTGCATATCCTCGGTAGAGCGTCCTTGTGCGTTTATGGATCTTATTTTTTATTGATTTGATAGACGCCAAACCTTTTATAAGTCCTCACAAATGTTTATAAACCAATGTGAAAATGGCTTAAAATCAAGGTTTTCCGCATATCTTCATTTTTCTTGTCATATCTCCGCATAAGGTGTTTTTGTAAGACCGGGCACCATTTTAGCACCACAGAATATAAGGAGGACGACATGAAAAACGAACTTTTGACTAAGGGTATTATACTTCCGTCCGGCGAAATCGGCAAGGATAAGATAAACCTTGTCGCCGGGGCAATCACGCAGCCGTTCGCGGAAATGGTATGGGTAACGACAGGCGGCGACATGGAAACAATCAACCGCCTTACCAACGTACTTGTAACCATGAACAACCCCACCGACCGGGGCAAGCTGTTCAAAATCATCAAACTGCTTTATGGGCTAATGGGCTTGCCTTTTTCAGAGGAAGCCGAGCCTATGGACGCAGACCCCGACGTTTTGGAATACTTCATCTTTTCTTTCATGGCAGACTTTGGAGAAGTCATGCAAGAACTGATAGCAGAAGAAATGAAATAGCGACCCGCACAGCGGCGTTTCTCACTCTCTCACTGGGAGAACAGGAACGCCGCTATTTTTATGCCCTCATGTTACGCAGTAGGGGCAAAAAAAGCCTTGATTTATCGGGCTTACAGAACGCAAAACAGAGGAAGCAAGGAAAAGATACCTTACCCCTCAAAATCCGCGTTCTACTGCGCAACAAATCTAAAGCAAAGGAGTGATGAAGCTATGGCAGTTTTCCGTGTGGAACGCAACACAGGCTACACCGTAATGAGCAACCACCACTTACGCAACAAGGAGCTTTCCTTAAAGGCAAAGGGGCTGTTATCTCAATCTCAACAAGACAGGTAAAAAACAAACGCGACAGCAACGGCGTACTGACCGGACGACCCGGCACAGTCTACGACGTAAACATAAAGTACACCGCCCCGGACGGAAAAAAGAAGTCGTATGCAAAAAAGGGCTTTGCCACCAAAAAGGAAGCAGCACAGCATGAAGCGGAAATGAAAACGAAGCTCCAAAATCCGGGGCAAGTTGCTTCTATTACTTCACAGAGGAAACAGACTGTCGCTGCCTATCTCAATGACTGGGTGGAAAGCTATGCAAGAGTGAACTTGCGCCCCTCTACTTATGACGGGTATAAAAAGACGATTGCAAACTATATCAATCCGTATATCGGCGGCGTTGCCCTCAATCAGCTTACCCCTGCTATGGTAGACAAGATGTTTCAGCAGATTATAGACAAAGGCTTGAAGCCGTCCACCGCAGCCGGGGCAAAACGTGTTTTGAGTGTGGCGTTGAGCCATGCCCGGAAATACCGCTATATCGAAACCAACGCGGCAAAAGA
>ENA-OUQP01000806-OUQP01000806.1-human-gut-metagenome-genome-assembly--contig:-NODE-806-length-25798-cov-16.722177_pt1 | contig 25798 bp, 20 predicted proteins | sample MGYA00237951_ERZ548836 | MGnify/ENA primary metagenome ERZ548836 (study PRJEB26490, sample SAMN05194702) | human gut metagenome | biome: terrestrial biome; feature: human-associated habitat; material...
CCGCAGCCGCCGGAGCGGTGCTTAAGCCGTCAGGCGGGAATTATGCGGTGTTGCCTTTACCCGATATTCATATCCACCGGCTTCGAGATCCCCTTGACGCTGCCGGAGCCTGTGTACTGCCATATATTGTGCTTGTAGCTGAAGCTCAGCGTATCACGGTACTGGGCGATCCAGATGTTGTACTTGCTGATGTTCGCAAAGTTCAGCGCGTTATAGAACCAGCTGGCATAGGAGTAAACGCCCGCGCTGTACCCCGCGCTGCGGATCGTCTCGCAGAAGGCGACGGCGCAGGCCGTGCGCTCGGCGGCGCTCAGGGCATTGGCGCGCCCGCCGCCAACACTCTCGGTGTCGTAGTAGACGCCCAGCGGCAGGCTGTAGCCGCTGACCAGGCTCAGCACCATGCTGGCCTCCTCGACGGCCTCGGCCTCGTTGATGGCCTGGCTGTAGAAGTAAACGCCGACGCGCAGGCCCGCGTTGATCGCGCCCTGAATGTTCCGGCGATATGTAGAATCCTCGACCAGCGCACCGCTGCCGTAGCCGCGGTAGCCGCAGCGGATGATGGCAAACGTGATGCCGTCCGACTTGACGGCGTTCCAGTCAATGCTGCCCTGGAACTTCGAGACATCAATGCCGCGGGCCGTGCGGTTCAGTGCGCCGTCCGCCGCAAAGGTGTAGACATTGCCTTGAATGACCTGCTGGCCCGTGACGGGCTGGTGGGTGGACGGGTCGTAATAATACGTTGCGCCGTCAATATCCTGCCAGCCGGTGTACTCGTATATCGTGGTGGTCGCGCTGGTCACGGCAAAGCCGTAGTTGGCCAGCTCCTGCACCGCAATGTTATCCGGCCAGCCCGCCGTCGGGTCGGGCACCTGGGTGGGTGCTTGCGTCGGAGCCGCTGTCGGGGCTTCCGTAGGGGCTGCTGTCGGGGCTGCTGTCGGGGCAGGGGTTTGCGTTTCGGCGGGGGTCTGCGTCGGGGCCTCGGTGGGGGCGGGCGTCGCCTCCGGGGTCGGCTCGGGCGTGATCTCGGGGGCCGGTTCCGGCGTGGGGTCCGCCGGGACAGGGGTCTCCTCGGCAGCCGGGGCGGCCCCGCCGGTGTCCTCCTGTACGGTCACCGGCTCGTCCGCGCGGTGTACCCACGCCATGCGGGTGTTGGCCGCGCCCAGCAGCGTGACGGAATCCGCCGCGCCGGGCAGCCAGGCCGCCGTGGCCGTGTTGGCGGCGTAGCTCGTATCGCGCATTGCGCCGATCAGGTCCTTCGTGCCGTCCTGATAAACGGGCAGGTAGGGCGTTTCGGTGCCGTCGGCCAGCAGCAGATGTCCGCTGCTGCTCAGCTTGGCTGTGTAGCTCGTCCTGCTGCCGGTCTCGGTCCTGGCGCTGTCGGCGTAGGTCACGGTGTCGGTGACCTCGTTGACGATGGGGGCCGAACCCGCGTTGCTGACGCCGGAGTCCTCGGCACTCTCGTTGACCTGGCTTGCCTGGACGATCTTCTCTTTAACGGCCTTGACGTCCGCCTTGTAGACGACCTTTTCTTTGACTGTCACGGTCTGGGCCTCGGGCTGCGTGTAGCCCTCGATGGGCTGGACCGCCAGTGTGTAGTCGCCGGGGGTCACGTCCTCGGCCAGCGCGGTGCCGGTCTCGGTATCCAGCTCGTAATCCGTGGCATTGCCCTTGGCGTCGGTCAGCGTGATGGTTGCCGCCACGCCCAGCAGCGGGGTCTTTTCGTTCTCGGCGTCATCCTCCTTCGCGCTTTTGGACGGCGTCGGGGACGGCGAGGCGGACGCATCGGGCGTGGGGCTGGGCTCGGGGGCGTTCTCGACGTAGAGCGTCACACCGACGTCCTGCTGGATGACGCTGGCCTCCATCGTCAGCGGCTTGTCCGGCTCCGGCGTGGGGCTCGGCGTCGGGGAAGGGGTCGGCGTGGCCGCCGTCTCGGGGGTGGCCGTCACGATGGGTGTGGGGCTGGGCTCGGGCGCGGAGAGCGGACCGACGCTGGCTGCAAACGCGCCCAGGCCGATGCTGGCGGTCAGCACCACCGCCGTGCCGCCCGCGGCCAGCTTATACAGCGGCAGCCGCGCAAAGGTGCTGCCGGAGAAATACCGCATGGGGTTCTTTTTATTAAACATTCCTGTTCCTCACAGTTAAAAAGCGATAAACTATTACAAAATGAATCATACCACGAAAAAAGCCCCCGCCGCAAGTAGGCAGGGGTGGAAAATCGCACAGAAAAACGCCGAAATTTTCAACATCCATAGGGCCTGTTTGTGGATAATTGTGACACCGCGGACACAACTTTCCGGGCATCTAGTGGTCGCGGCTGCCGTCAGGTGCCAGCAGTTGTGTTGGGCAAAAATTCCTCCACCCATAAATCGACACACGCACCGTAGCTGCGCTCCGGCCCCGCAAGAAGCGGCCAGCGCCCGGTCAGCGGGTCGTAGAGGTGGCTGTACCCCGCAAAAATTTCGTTTTTGTACTGCTTATTGAAGAATAGCACCATGCTTGCAAGCCGGCTGCCTTGCCACGCGGGGGAGGGCTTAGGAGGACTGGATTTTTACGTTGGATTTGCTATAATAAGCGTAGAGGATGCAGGGGCGGATGCGAGCATCGACCCCTGCAGCAAACGGAGAGCAATATAGGAGAGCAATATAAGAGGTAAACACCATGCAATACGTCCATTTCGGCACCACAGGCTTACAAATCTCCCGCCTTGGGTTTGGCGGCATTCCCATTCAGCGCATCGACCAGCCCGGCACGCGGGAGCTGCTGATCGCCGCGCATAAGGCGGGCATCAATTACATCGACACCGCCCGCGCCTACACGGGCAGCGAGGCATGGATCGGCCAGTCGCTGGAGGAGGCCGGGCTGCGGGATGACTTCATTCTGGCGACCAAATGCCGCGCACTGACCAAAGCCGACATGGAGGCCGAGATCGCCACGAGCCTGAAAAACCTGCGCACCGACCACATCGAGCTGTTCCAGTTCCACAACCCGAGCCTCGACGGCCTGAAAACCATTCTGGCGCCCGGCGGCGCAATGGAGGCGCTGCTCGAGGCAAAGGCCAGGGGCATCGTCGGGCATATCGGCATCACGGCGCACCTGGCCGCCGTGTTTGAGGCAGCGCTGGACATCCCCGAGATCGAGACGATCATGTTCCCGTACAACATCGTGGAGCAGCAGGGCAGGGAGCTGATCGACCGCTGCGCCGCGGCGGGCAAGGGCTTTATCGACATGAAGCCGCTGGCGGGCGGTGCCATTGAGGATGGCCGCCTGGCACTGCGGTACGTGCTGTCCAACCCGGCAGTCACGGTGTCCATCCCCGGCATGGCGACGGTGGAGGAACTGAACGCCAACGTGGCGGGCGCGGCCAACACCGCCCCGCTCACGCCCGACGAGGAGGCCGCCTGCCAGAAGGTGCGCGACGCGCTGGGCACCCAGTTCTGCCGCCGCTGCAACTACTGTGCGCCCTGCACGGTGGGGATTTCCATCCCCAGTGTGTTCCTGTTCCAGGGGTACCTGAACCGCTACGGTCTGCAGCAGTGGGGCCGCGAGCGCTATGCGACGCTGCAGACCAAGGCCGGTGCCTGCATCCGGTGCGGTGCCTGTGAGCCGCGCTGCCCGTACAACCTGCCGATCCGGCAGATGATGCAGAAGGCCGCGGAGGATTTTGGGGAGTAAGGGTAGATAAAACAAGGCGTAGGGGCGGATTCCATATCCGCCCGTGGGGGCTTTCGCAGCCGCAAGCTGCCCGGGCGCATATAGAATGCGCCCCTACAGGGTCAACAGAATAAAGCGGCCTTCCCACAATCGCACATTTGCCGGTAAGCCGCGGGCCGGGCATGCCCGGCCCCTACCGAGTTACAGCCCGTAAATGGGCAATCAGGATGAACTCTGCCCTCATCAGTCCGCTTCGCGGCCAGCTTCCCCCACGGGGGAAGCCTTTTTTTGTTTCTGAATATTGTTTTTTGCTGGGCGAACGTGTATAATTTAATCTGTATAATTTTGTGCAATAATGTGAGGAATGAGTGCTATGCTTTCCGACCCCCAGCTGCATTATCTTGATAACGCCGCCACGTCCCGGGTGGACCCGGCGGTGGCGCAGGCCGTCAGCGAGGCGCTGACTGAGCTTTGGGCCAACCCCAGCAGCCTGTATGACCCCGCCGTTGCCGCGCAGGATGCCATTGCCGCGGCCCGCGCCCGCGTGGCCAAAACGCTGCACTGCCGCAGCGATGAAATCTACTTCACGGCCTGCGGCAGTGAGGGCAACAACATGGCCGTGACCGGCGCGGCCCGCCCGCGTAAGCACTGGGGCAATAAAATCGTCGTCACGGGCTTTGAACACCCCAGCGTGCAGCGCCCCATCCGCGCGTTGAAGGACGAGGGCTTCACCGTCGTTGAGGTCATGCCCGGGGCGGACGGACGCATTGACACGCAGAAATTCCTGGCCGAGATCGACAAAAACACGGTGCTGGCCGCCTGCATGGCCGTCAACAACGAGACCGGCGCCGTGCAGGACATCGCGGCGCTGGGCAAGGGCATCAAGGCGCGCAACAGCCGCACCCACTTCCATGTGGACGCCGTGCAGGCGTGGCTGCGCATGCCCATCGACCTGCAGAAATGGCGCGAGGTCGATACACTCTCCGTCTCCGGCCACAAGGTCCACGCGCCCAAGGGCGTCGGCGCACTGTTCATCCGGGACAGCCAGCGCCAGACGCTCAAACCGCCCTATCTCGGCGGCCATCAGGAGCGCGGCCTGCGCCCCGGCACCGAGAACACGCCCTACATTGTGGGTCTCGGCGTGGCCGCCGCGCAGGGCCAGCAGAAGCTGCGCCCCCGCATTGCACACATTGCCGCGCTGAATCGGCAGCTGCGCGCAGGGCTTGAAGAATTGGACGGCATCACGCTCAATTCGCCCGACGATGCGGTGGGGGAGATCGTGAATTTCTCCACCGGCTGCATCAACAGCCAGACCTTCATCAACTACCTGAACACCCGCGCGGTCTATGTCTCGGGCGGCTCTGCCTGCGACAAGGGCGAGCCGAGCCACACCCTGCTGGCCATGAGCTGCGCCGACCTGACCGTCCGCACCGCCCTGCGCGTGAGCTTCTGCGCCGATAACACCGCCGAGGACGTGGACGCGCTGCTGGCGGGGCTGCGGGACGGATTACAGGAATTGCAGCATATTTGAACGGCTGCCGACGGCGGCCTGAGGGCAGGCCGCCCTACGTACCCCTTTTCGAGCAAATCGTAGGGCGGGGTGCCCTCACCCCGCCGCAGGCAGTAGGGGCGGGACATGTCCCGCCCGCAGCCTTCCCGTTACAGCGTGTTTGCCGTAAAGCTGCGGGCCGGGCATGCCCGGCCCCTACTGCGGCACATCCATTTTGAAAGGAACCATTTTATGAAAGAACTCATCCTCGCCTATCAGGGCGAAATGACGCTGAAGGGCCTGAACCGCGGCAAGTTTGAGGCGCGGCTGGCCAAGACGATCCGCTGGCGGCTGGAGCCGCTGGGCAAGTTCAAGGTCTATCAGGCCCAGAGCACCGTTTTCATCGAGCCGAAGGAGGAGGGCCTCGACATGGACGAGGCGTTCCGCCGCGTGTCCCATGTGTTCGGCATCGTGAAGCTGAGCCGCGCCGTCGAGTGCCCGAAGGACTTTGCCGCAATATGCGAGACCGCCGAGGCGTATCTCGGCGAGACGCTGCGCGGCATCCGCACCTTCAAGGTCGAGGCCAAGCGCGCCGACAAGACCTACCCGATGAAGAGCCCCGAGATCTGCCGCGAGCTGGGTGCCTACCTGCTGGACAAGCACCATCATCTGCGCGTCGACGTGCATAACCCGCAGCTGGAGATCATGGTGGAAATTCGCGACTACGCCGCCTATGTCCACGGCCCCAAGGTCGAGGCCGCGGGCGGTCTGCCCGTCGGCACGAGCGGGCGCGCGCTGAACCTGCTGTCCGGCGGCATCGACAGCCCCGTCGCCGCGTGGTGCATGGCCCGCCGCGGTCTGGCGCTGCACCACATCCACTTTGCCAGCCCGCCGTACACGAGCCTGCGCGCCAAGCTGAAAGTGCGCGATCTGGCCCGCGAGCTGGTCGAGTACACCGGCAACTGCACGCTGTTCGTCGTGCCCTACACGAAGCCGCAGGAGTATATCCGTGACAACGCGCCCGACGTGCTGTTCACAGTTCTGATGCGCCGCAGCATGCTGCGCATTGCCAATCAGGTGGCGAAAAAGCTCGAGCTGCAGGCCCTTATCACCGGCGAGAGCCTGGCTCAGGTCGCCAGCCAGACCATGGCCGCGCTGGCCTGCACAGACCAGGCGCAGGACCTGCCCGTGCTGCGTCCCTGCATCGGCATGGACAAAATCGAGATCATCAATATTTCTCGTAAGATCGGTACATTTGAGACGTCCATCGAGCCGTATGAGGACTGCTGCACGATCTTTACCCCGCCGCACCCAAAGACGAACCCGACGCTGGACGAGATCTTGGCCGCCGAGGCCGCTATGCCCGGCCTGGCCGCGCTGGAAGCCGAGGCCGCCGAGAACGTCGAGAAAATCTATATCCGCATGGGAGATGACGAGCTGCTGTGACTGCTGAAATTATCTGCGTAGGTACGGAGCTTCTGCTGGGCGACATCCTGAACACCAACGCGCAGTTTTTAAGCCGCGAGCTGGCCGAGCTCGGTATCAGCGTGATGCACCAGCATGTCATCGGCGATAACCCCGCCCGCCTGAAGGAGCTGGTTTTGCAGGCGAAAAGCCGCAGCGACCTGCTCGTCTTTTCGGGCGGTCTCGGCCCCACCGAGGACGATCTGACAAAGGAGACCGTGGCCGAGGCGTTCGGCGATACGCTGGCCTTTGACGAGGGCGAGTGGCAGAAGATCATCGACTTTTTCGCCCGGACAAACAGACGCCCCACGCCGAACAACCGCAAGCAGGCGATGTGCCCGACGGTGGGCCACAAGCTCATCAACGACCACGGCACGGCCCCCGGCGCGTGGTTTGAGGACGCCGACGGTCACTGCGCCGCGCTGATGCCCGGCGTCCCGCGGGAGATGAAGGCCATGTGGGCCGAGCAGGTCCGCCCGATTCTGCTGAAACGGCAAAACTGCACGATCCACAGCCGCACGCTGCGGGTGCTGGGCGGCGAGAGCGCCATTGCCAGCAAGGTCGCGCCGCTGTTTGAGGCCGCGAACCCCACCGCCGCCATCTACTGCAAGACCGGCGAGTGTGAGATCCGCGTGACGGCCCGCGAGGCCACCGAGCAGGCCGCCGAGGCCGCCTGCAATGCCCGCATTGCGGAGTTTAAAGAGATTCTCGGCGCAGCCGCCTACGATGTGGACGTGCCCGCGCTGGAATACACGGTGGTACGCGCCTTGCGGGAGCGCGGCTTGCACGCCGCCGCGGCGGAGAGCTGCACCGGCGGCATGATCGCCGAGCGGCTGACGAACGTGCCCGGCTCCAGCGAGGTGTTCGGCTACGGCTTTGTCACCTACGCCGAGGCCGCCAAGCAAAAGCTGCTGGGTGTGGATGCGGCTGTCATTGAAAAGTACAATGTCGTGTCCGGCCCTGTGGCCGCAGCCATGGCCTTTGGCGCTGCCCGGGAATCCGGTGCAGAGCTGGCCGTGGGCATCACGGGACTGGCCGGACCCGGCGGCGCACTGCCCGGCAAGCCGGTGGGTACGGTCTATCTGGCCGGTGCCGACACCCGCACGGACACGGGGTATTTAATGCGCCTGACCCTGGGCGGCTATCAGGACCGCCAGATCATCCGCACCCGCGCCGCCCTGTACGCGCTGGATATGCTCCGCCGCATGGCGCTGGGCCTCGATGTGCCGGACAGCGTGCGTTTCACGCCGGAGACGGCGGACAGAGATTTAGATATTTAAAACGCAAAACCGTAGGGGCGCATTCTATATGCGCCCGGCCCGTTTGCGGCTGTAGAAAGCTTCCCCGGGCGGATATGGAATCCGCCCCTACGGACAAGCTCGGCAATATTTCCAAACAAAGAAAGGTTCCACCATGGTCAACACTCAACTGAAAATCCTGCGTGTTTTCGGGCCCACGGGCGCGGAGGTATCCTCCGTGCTGCGGGGCATCCGGGATGATGGCTGCCCCGGCCTGCGTCTGCTGGAACGGGACGGCGAGTTTGCCATCTGTGTGCAGGTCAGCGCCCCCAACCGCGCCATGGCGGAGCAATACTGCGATAAATGGGCCGCGCGGCTGCGCGCCAAGTTCGGCGACGATGTCTTTGCCGAGGGGGAGACCAGCCTGGCCCAGGCCACGCTGGACGCTCTGCTGGAAAAACGCAAGCTGCTGGTTGCCGTGGACGAGCCGACGGGCCGCCTGCTGGGCAGCCTTTTGCAGCCGCTGCCCCACAGCGAGGCCGTCTTTGACTTTGGCACCGAGAGCTACGCCGACCCGCAGAAATCCCGCCGCATCACCGTGCCGGAGCAGCTGCTCCGGCGCTTCCCCGGCGACATTGTGCAGGCCGCAGCGGGCCGTGCGCTGGCCGCGCTGCAGGTCACGGGCGCGGATTACGCTGCCGCCTACATGCCCGCCAGCGTCGGGCAGTGCCCCTTTGTGCTGGTGTGTGACCGCCGCGGCGCGGTGGCCTGCGCCCTGCCGCCCGATATGAACGATACCTTCATCGGCAACCAGATCCTGGACCTGCTGCGCCGCCGTTTGTTCGGCCTGCAGCTGACAGATTCCTGCATCACGTTCCGCCCCGGCCATGACCGGCCGCTGCTCGTTGTGTCGGAGGCCGCCCGGAGCCGCGGCAACACGGTGCGGTTCTCGCTGCGCCGCCGCACGCCGCCCACGCGGGACGCCGACCATACCGCCGATTTTGAGCCGATGCTCGATTTTGACCGGCCCGCGCCGGTCAGCCCGCCGAGTTTCCCGCAGCCGGAGCAGTCTGCCGCGCCCGACCCCGCGGCCCCGCACCGCACGCTGCACCGCCGCGCCGCCGCCGCGACGCCGCCCGAGGTCTCCGAGCCGACAGGCGTCATCCGCTTTGAAACGGACGCGGACGCGCAGACGGCGGCCCCGGAGCCGGCCCGGACGTCCGGACCGGAAGCGCCGCGGCACGCCCGCATCCGCCGTGCCCGGCCCGTGGAGCCGCCCGCCCCGGCGGACGAAGCACCTCTGCCCGACGCCCCGCAGGGCCGTGCCCCCGCACCGTCGGTGCTGGACGATGACATCCCCGACTTCTCCGCGGATCTTGACCCCGCCGCCATCGCCGCCGCGCAGGCTGCCGATGACGCCGCCGAGGCCGCGGGCAAGAGCGCCAGCGTTGAGGACTTTACCCGCGCTGCGACCCAGCTGTTTGACGCCAGCGCCGTTGAGGAGGCCGCCGCAGAAAAGGCCGCGCGGAAAACCGACAAAAAGCGCCGCCGCAAGGCCGAAAAGCCCGAGAGCGGGCCGGTGCAGCCCAGCATCAAGAACCGCAGCCTTGAGATCATTGAAAAGAGCGAGCGCCGCCGCAGACGCACCGTTATTCTGGGGCTTGTCGTGCTGACGCTGGTGCTTGTGCTGGGCGGCGGGGCGCTGTGGCTGTTCCTGCGCTGCGATCTGGGCGCACGCCCCGCGGCCAAAAGCTACGGCACGTCGCTCTACGATACGACCGCCGAGAGCTATCTGGGCAAGGCGCTGGAGCGCCGCCCCGGCGTCGTCGGCTATCTGGGCTGGCCCGGGCTGGACGGCGCGCTGGTTTACGCCGCCGACACGCCCGACCCAGAAACGCCCGAGAGCGGCGAGGCCCCGTCCATCGTCCGCTTTGCCACGCCCAGCGCACTGGACGCCGCCACCCCCGGCAACACCGTGGTGGAATGCACGGGCAGCGACTACAAGGCGCTGGCCGACGAGGATACGCTCAAGCAGAACAGCGGCTTCACGCTGTACACGGCGGGCGGTGTCTATCGCTTCAAGGCCATCGCGGTCTACTATTTTGACCCGTCCGAGCAGGGCGCGGGCGCATTTGACCTGTACGGAAGCACCGACCTGTCGAGCTATTACGACTACCTGACCTTCGTCGCGGGCATTCAGGCCCGCAGCCTGTTTGACACCGGCGTTGACGTGGGTGACGACTCCCGCTTCCTGACCGTGACGACCCACAGTGACGAGAGCGGCGTGCTGCTCTGCATCACGGGACGGCTGATCCGCGAGGGAGAGGCAGAGCTTTTAAACACCTCGGCCATCGCGGCAGCGGAGGAGCCGCTGCTGACGGCGGCCCAGTATGAGCGCAAGGGCCAGCCGATGCCGACGGTCAGCACGCTGGTGCAGGCCAGTGTGGACCGCTACGCCCAGCAGAGCACCGCCGCCCAGGCCGCCCGCAAGAACGGCGGCACGGGCAGCGACACCGCCGCGGACACGGCGGACCTGGCACAGCGCGCGGACGACCTGCAGGCCATCACGGACAGCCTGCTGGCCAGCACCGACAAGCTGCTGGCGGGCCTGACAGACGTGGCCGGCTCGACCTCCGCCGCGGAGGCCGACCTGAACAAGGGCGCCGAGGGCAGTCTGCCCGAGCAGACCGTGACGGTGGATCAGATCAAGACCAGCGCCACGCCGGAACCGACGGCCACGCCTGCGCCCACCGAGCCCCCGGCGGATTCCGCCGCCGGTGAGACGACGCCCGAGCCGACAGCCGCCCCCACCGAGGCTCCTCAGCCCGACAACAGCGGCACAGGGGAGACCATCAACGTGACGATGAACGGCACGGCCCAGACGATGGATCTGGTACAGTGCCTGGCCATGGTGGCCCAGAACGAGCTGGGCCCCAACGCACCCGCCGAAGCCTACAAGGCTCAGTGCGTGGCGACCCACTGCTGGATTATCAGCCAGTCGGGCTACCCGTCGGTGCTGGGGGCCGAGCCGGGCGCTGCCGCGCTGGCCGCCGCGCAGGAGGTCGCCCATGTGCTGGTTACCTACAACGGGCAGGTCTGCTTCACGCCGTACTTTGCGTCGGCCAGCACCGGCACGGCCTCCGCTGCCGAGGTCTGGGGCAATGACCGCGCCTGGCTGCAGGCCGTGGACAGCCCGTATGACCAGAGCGTGTCCAGCCACTGGAACACGAACGGCAATTCCAGCGGCACGGCCCGCTTCTCCCGCCAGACGCTGCAGGACCGCATCCGCGATGTGATGGACATTGACCTGTCCGGCGTGGACCCCAACAGCTGGTTCACGATCCAGTCCGCCAACCAGTACGGCTGGGTCGCCAAGATCCAGGTCGGCCCGGACGCGGGCGTCGGCACCGTCAGCGGGCGCTGGTTCCGCGAGAATCTGCTGGCCCGCCAGAGCGTTGACGGGCGCAGCCTGCGCAGCCAGTGCTTCACGGTCAGCTACAACGCCGATCTGGACTGCTTTATCTTTGATGTCTACGGCTACGGCCACGGCTGCGGCATGAGCCAGTGGGGTGCCATCGGCTACGCCCGCAACGGCTGGGGCTATCAGGATATTCTGACGCATTATTTCGTTGGGACGACGATCACGACGTATTGAGACATAAGAAAAGAGCGTGTGCACAGAAAAGCACACGCTCTTTTTTTGCCGCACGGTAGGGGCCGGGAGTTGTAGGGGTCGGCGTCCCCGACGACCCGCGGGGGCGTTTGCCATAGTAGCAGGTATACCATCTGCCTGTAGGGCGGCATGCCCTCATGCCGCCGCTGCCCGTTTATCACAGCGCCAAGCTTACCCCATCCAGCACCGCCTTTACCAGCACATCCCCGTCATAGGTCAGCTCTAAATGGAAAAACGGTGCGTCCTCCGCCAGCAACTTGAAAAATATCTTGTCCCCCTGCCAGATCGGAAGATCCTGCACGGCGGCCTTGTCCACCCACTCTAAGCACCCCTCGTCGCAGTCGGTCATCACGCCGGAAAAATCCGTGCAGGTGTACAGGTGCATCCGCTCGGCGGGCCATGGGTCACAGAAAAAATCCACGATGCCGCGGTAAACCGGCGCGTGCATCGTCAGGCCTGTCTCCTCGCGCACCTCGCGCAGGGCGCAGGCCGGCGCGTCCTCACCCGGTTCAAACTTGCCGCCGACGCCGACCCACTTGTCGTGGTTGACGTCGTTTTTCTTTTTGACGCGGTGCAGCATCAGGTACGCACCGTCCTTTTCGAGATAGCAAAGCGTTGTCTGCAATAGTTCCATAACCAAACTCCTTACATATTTATAGGCATCCCCGCAGATACTACCAGAAAAAACCAGGGGGGATTTTGTATGAGAGAAACCGGAATCGTGCGCCGTATCGACGAATTGGGCCGGGTGGTCATCCCGAAGGAGATTCGGAAAACGCAGCGCATCCGCACCGGAGACTCACTCGAAATTTACACGGACGGCAACGGCGGGGTCATATTTAAAAAGTATTCGCCGCTGGCCGAGCTTGGCGAGCCTGCCGCCGTCTATGCGGACGTGCTGGCCCGGCGGCTGCGCTGCGCCGTGGCCGTCTGTGACCGGGAGCATATCGTCGCCGCCGCCGGAGCGGGCAAGGGCGAGCTGCTCGGCGCACCGCTCCCGCCCGAGATCGAGCCGCTGCTGACCCGGCGCAAGCTCTACACGGCCCCGGCGTCCGCCGCGGAGCGGGAGCCGCTGGGCAGCCGGTACCTGCTGTGCGCCGCGCCGATCCTGGTACACGGTGACATCGAAGGCGGCGTGCTGCTGCACGGCACCCTGCGCGAGGCCGCGCCCAACGCCGAGACCGTCCGCGCCGCCGCCACCGCCGCAGAGTTTCTGGCGCGGTGGATGGAGGAGTGAAAAGCATAGCAGCGTAGAAGCCGGGCATGCCCGGCCCCTACATATATAATAATAGGGAAACTGCCCAATCCGATTGTGACGAAACTGTTAAACTTACAAAAAATTCGGAAAAACCCTTGACAGTTTGCAAAACGGGGATATAATAAACTTAGCACTCGGAGATAAAGAGTGCTAAACAAACCAACAAAAGCAAACCAAAGGAGATGAGCAGCATGGCCATGGATGCGCGCAAGCAGCGTATACTGGAAGCTATTGTTGCCCTGTATGCCAACGACGGTGAGCCTGTCGGCTCGGGTCTTTTGGCAAACTACTTTGACATGGCACTGTCCAGCGCGACGCTGCGCAATGAGATGGCTGCCCTGACCAAGCTGGGTCTGCTGGAACAGCCCCACACCAGCGCGGGCCGCGTGCCCAGCGCCCAGGGCTACCGCTACTACCTCGATCATCTGATCGACGCGCCAAAGTCCGGCACCCTGCCGGAGAAGGACCGCCGCCGCATTGACGATTTGTTCGCCGCCATGGATGCCGAGCCGGAAAAGCTCGTGCCCGCCGCGACCCGCTGCCTGGCCGATATGACAGGCTGCGCGGCTGCCGCTACCACACCGCAGGCGCCGGATCTCTGCATTGCCCATTTTGAGGTCGTGCAGGTGGGCCGCTACAGCGCCGCAGTGCTGGCTGTGACCAGCGCAGGCGGCGTGCGGACCCGCGTGGCCCGCGTTGACACCGGTCTGACCCGGGACGATGCCGCCAACCTGGCACAGCTGCTCAACCGCGGGCTGACTTTCGTCGCCCCGCAGGATTTAAGCCCGATGCTCATGGCCAGCATGGTGCTGGCCGCAGGACAGCGGCTGGCCCCCGTCATCATGGCGGCACAGGCGCTCGTCACCACCGGCCCGCAGGCCTGCTTGGAGGGCGCGCAGTATCTGGCAAAGATGGCGGACGTCCGCCAGAACCTCGGCACGCTGTTGGAGATCTTCTCCGACAATGAGGCCGCGACGGAGCTCATCCGCCCCGAAGGCAACAAGATCACCGCAACGCTGGGCTGCGACCTTGACCCTGCGATGCCGGGTGCCTGCATCGTCAGCAAGCGGTATTTAGCCGGCGGCGGGCTGACAGGCTCCGTCGCACTGATTGGCTCCACCCGCATGGAGTACGAGCGGCTGCTGCCGATCCTGGACTACTTTGCCGCCAGAATGGGGCAGAGCATGGCCGGGCAGGGCCAATAAACGAAGAAGGAGAGACCCGCAATGAGCCAAGAAGAAAAGAAACAGACCGCCCCGGAGACGGAAGCGGCTGCTGAAAAGCCCGAGACCCCCGCACAGGAGGCCCCTGAAAAAGAGGCCCCCCAGGCCGAGGAAAAGCACGACTGCAAGCATCACCACCACGAGACCGCGGCCCTGCAGGCCAAGCTGGAGGCGGAGGAAAAGAAAAACGCCGACCTCAAGAACCAGCTGCTCCGCACCGCTGCCGAGTATGACAACTACCGCAAGCGCTCCCAGCGCGAGGCTGACCAGAAGTTCAACGACGGTGTGTCCCACGCCGTGACCCAGATCCTGGGCATCCTGGACACGCTGGACATGGCCGCCAACGCCGCCTGCGCGGACGAGAACTACAAGAAGGGCGTCACGATGACGCTGGACAAGGCCGCCAAGGCTCTGGAAACGCTGCACATCACCGAGATCGAGGCGTTGAACCAGCCGTTTGACCCCAACTTCATGAACGCCGTCCAGCAGGTCCCCGCCGCCGAAGGGCAGGAGAGCGGCAGCGTCGTGCAGGTTTTCCAGAAGGGCTACAAGATCGGTGACAAGATCATCCGCCACGCGATGGTCGTCGTCGCAGAATAACGTCGAACCGAATCAAACGATTCGTTTCCATATAAATTGACATTCACTGCATTCAAAGCAAATTTGAAGGGAGTTTTATTTATGAGCAAGATCATCGGTATTGACTTAGGTACTACCAACAGCTGCGTCGCCGTTATGGAAGGCGGCGAGCCCGTCGTCATCGCGAACGCCGAAGGCGCCCGCACCACCCCGTCTGTCGTCGGCTTCACCAAGACCGGCGAGCGTCTGGTCGGCCAGGTCGCAAAGCGCCAGGCCATCACCAACCCCGAGAACACGATTTCTTCCATCAAGCGTAAGATGGGCACGGCTGAAAAGGTCCATGCCGGCGGCAAGGACTACACCCCCGAGGAGATCAGCGCTATGATCCTCTCCAAGCTGAAGGCTGACGCCGAGGCTTATCTGGGCGAGCCTGTCACCGAGGCCGTCATCACCGTCCCCGCCTACTTCAACGACAGCCAGCGTCAGGCCACCAAGAACGCCGGTACCATCGCCGGTCTGAACGTCAAGCGTATCATCAACGAGCCTACGGCTGCTTCTCTGGCTTACGGCATCGATAAGGAGGCCGACCAGAAGATCATGGTCTACGACCTCGGCGGCGGTACGTTCGATGTCTCCATCATCGAGATGGGCGACGGCGTTACCGAAGTTCTGGCTACCAACGGTGATACCCACCTGGGCGGCGATGACTTCGATGAGCGCATCATCGACTGGATGGCCGAGGACTTCCAGCGCGAGAACAACATCGACCTGCGCAAGGACAAGATGGCTGCCCAGCGCCTGAAGGAGGCTGCCGAGAAGGCCAAGATCGAGCTGTCCAGCGCGACCACGACCAACATCAACCTGCCCTTCATCACCGCGGACGCCAACGGCCCCAAGCATCTGGACATGACGCTGACCCGCGCTAAGTTCAATGAGCTGACCGCTGATCTGGTCGAGCGCACCATGACCCCCGTCCGCAAGGCTCTGGCCGATGCCGGCCTGAAGGCTTCCGACCTGGCCAAGGTCCTGATGGTCGGCGGCTCCACCCGTATCCCCGCCGTCTACGACGCTGTCAAGAAGGAACTGGGCTGCGAGCCGTTCAAGGGCATCAACCCCGATGAGTGCGTTGCTGTCGGCGCTGCCATCCAGGGCGGCGTTCTGCAGGGCGACGTCAAGGGTCTGCTGCTGCTCGACGTTACCCCGCTGAGCCTGGGCATTGAGACTCTGGGCGGCGTCTGCACCAAGATCATTGACCGCAACACCACCATCCCCACCAAGAAGAGCCAGATCTTCTCCACTGCGGCTGATAACCAGCCCAGCGTTGAGGTCAACGTCCTGCAGGGCGAGCGTGAGTTTGCCCGCGACAACAAGAGCCTCGGAACCTTCCATCTGGACGGCATCGCTCCGGCTCCCCGCGGCGTGCCGCAGATCGAGGTCACCTTCGATATTGATGCCAACGGTATCGTTCACGTCAGCGCGAAGGACCTGGGCACCGGCAAGGAGCAGAGCATCACGATCACTGCTTCCACCAACATGAGCAAGGACGACATCGACAAGGCTGTCAAGGACGCCGAGCAGTATGCCGCCGAGGATAAGAAGCGCCGCGAGGAAGTCGATGTGCGCAACAACGCCGACCAGATGGTGTTCCAGACCGAGAAGGCACTGGGCGAGTTCGGCGACAAGGTTTCCGCCGAGGAAAAGAGCGAGGTCGAGACCAAGCTGTCTGCCCTGAAGGAAGCCCTGAAGTCCGGCAGCGTTGATGACATCAAGGCAAAGCAGGATGACCTGCAGAAGGCCTTCTACGCCATCAGCGAGAAGGTCTACCAGCAGGCCGCCCAGGCACAGGGCCAGCAGCCCGGTGCACAGCCCGGCCCCGATGCCGGTGCGCAGCCGAAGGACGACGGCGCCGTTGACGCCGACTTCCACGAGGTCTAAGCTGTAACAAACCCATAATAAGGCCGCCGCTGGGCAAACCCGGCGGCGGCCCTTGGGGGTTATAGAGAAAGTTAAAATAAAGCCTTCCCCCCGCGGGGGAAGGTGGCCGTGCGAAGCAAGGCCGGATGAGGGCCAAGCTGCCGGGATTGCCTGTTTGCGGGCAATATCCGGCAGGTCTCACCTCATCAGTCCGCTCCGCGGACAGCTTCCCCGCAAGGGGAAGCCTTTTCACAACCCATAAATAGAGGGGATAGATTCTATGGCAGAAAAACGTGATTACTACGAGGTGCTGGGGATCGGCAAAAACGCCACCGATGCCGAGATCAAAAGCGCCTACCGCAAGCTGGCCAAAAAGTACCACCCCGACCTGAACCCCGGCGACAAGGACGCCGAGGAAAAGTTCAAGGAGGTCAATGAGGCCAACGATGTTCTTTCCGACCCGGCCAAGCGCAAGCGCTATGACCAGTTCGGATTCGCTGGGGTCGATCCCAACTATGGGGCCGGCCAGCCCGGCGGCGGCTACGGTGGCGGCTTTGGCGGCTTCGGCGGCACCGGCGGCGTCGATCTGGGCGACATCTTCGGCGATATTTTCGGCGGCGGCTTTGGCGGCTTCGGCGGCTCGACCCGCTCCAATCCCAACGCGCCGCGCAAGGGCCATGACATTCAGGCCAATGTGATCCTGACCTTTGAGGAGGCCGCCCACGGCTGCGCCAAAAAGGTCACGCTGAACCGTCAGCAGACCTGCCCGGACTGCCGCGGCACCGGCTGTGCGCCCGGCTCCAGCCCCGAGACCTGTACCGAGTGCGGTGGCCGCGGCTATGTCGTGACCCAGCAGCGCACGCCGTTTGGTGTGATGCAGAGCCAGCAGCCCTGCCCGCACTGCGGCGGACGCGGCACCATCATCAAGAACCCCTGCAAGACCTGCCGCGGCACCGGCAAGACCAGTGCCCGCAAGACGCTGGAGGTCAAGATCCCCGCGGGTATCGACGACGACCAGAACATTGCGCTGCGCGGCCAGGGCGACGCCGGTACGAACGGCGGCCCCGCGGGCGACGTGATCGTCCATGTGACGGTCAAGCCCGACGCCGTGTTTGAGCGCGACGGCTACGATGTGTATGTCCGCGTGCCCATTACCTACTCCCAGGCTGTGCTGGGCGCTGAAATTGAGGTCCCCACCGTGGACGGCAAGGTCGCCCAGAAGATTCCCGAGGGCACCCAGAGCGGCACGAAGTTCCGTCTGCGCGGCCAGGGCATCCAGTACCTGAACGGGCGCGGACGCGGTGACCAGTACGTCATTGTGGACGTGGAGATCCCCAAGAAGCTGAACCGCACCCAGCGCGAAGCCCTGAAGGCCTTTGAGGACAGCCTGAAGGACGAGAACTACGAGAAGCGCAAGAGCTTCTTCAAGAACCTGAAGGATCGGTTCATGTCCTAAAGTTTTAAACAAAATCTCCCGGCAGTGTTGAAAGCACACTGCCGGGAGATTTTCTGTTTTACTCTGACGCAAACGGCCACGGCGGCATGAGGGCATGCCGCCCTACAGCCTGTGCGCCTTGCGGCGGCGAAAACGATGCGGGCCGATGCGGGCATCGGCCCCTACGGTTACCATGCCGTTCCCTGTAGGGCGGGGTGCCCTCACCCCGCCGCCAGGCAGACATCCACCTTGCGGGGCACCCGTAGGGGTCGGCGTCCCCGACGACCCGTGCCCGCGTCCGGCCGGTAAAAACCGCCCGGGCAATGACACTCACCCCACAAACTCCATCTCGGTATACTCGGTACTGCCGCTCAAAAAGGCGTCGGCGGGGATGGTGACGTAATTGGCAGCATAATTATGCGCGGGGTCGCCCCCGAAGGTCAGCACAACGCGGCCGTCGTCCAAAAGATATTCCATAATAAGGGCCACGTCAACGCCCGCGGGGGCGGCGTTGTGTCCGATTTCATTGCCCTGTAAGTCGTAGAACGTGTAAGTGCGGGGAGTGTCGTCGTTCGGAACCATAAACCACCGCAGCGCTTCGTTTTGGTGCATCGGGCGAATAAACTTTTGCGCCGTCATAATGCCCAAATCTTCCTGCGTGCCGTCACTGTGGATGCAAAGGACGGAGGAGCCGGTCCAGTAAGACGGTGTCATGTGGTCGGCGATAAAATAGAAATCGCTTCCGTTTTTGCCCGCGTAGGTGTAGGTGATATAGCCGTCCCCCTCGGGTGTGCCGTCGCAGGGATACTCAAAAATCTTTTGGATAGGCCGCCCCGTGGCAGGGTCCGTCAGGTCGAACTCATAGGTAGAATTTTGCAGGATGGCACTGAGCATTTCGGAATCGGACGGGAGTGGGATAGGATAGTCCGAAACGATGCGGCTTGTGACAATGCCGCCGTCGGCCACGCCGAGTACATCGTAGGTTTCGATGGGAATGTCCCATTTCTCGCTTGCCCCGGTTTTCAGGTCAAGGCGCATCCCACAGGTGGGAGAGGTCGGCGCTTGGCTGTAAGACATACAGTAGACGTAGCGGTCATCGTACAGCTTGGTACCCCATGTGTTGGGGCCAAGCGGAATTTCCCAAACCTCGCCGCCATCCAACGGCACGGCAAGCAGCTTGGTGTCGCTGTCATCGCGGTACATGACGACGTACAGCGTGTCGTTTGCCAGAAATTGGCATAACGGACTATACGTGTTATCGTTGTATTGGTAGAGCGCGGTTGTCTGTCTGGCGTCAGGGTCTGTTTTGTAAATGACAGTTCCAGTAAAGTTGCCCTCATCGTCAAGGGCGGGACGGGTCTGACAAATCACATTGCCGAATTTGTTCTGCCCAGTTTCGGTAAGGGCGTGCAGCTCCCCCACCGGTTCAGGTGCCGCCGTCGGTTCCGGTGTGGCGGCGGCAGTCTCCGCCGCCGCAGCTGCGGTTGCGGAATCCGCCGCCGACGCACAGGCGGACAGCGCCAGCGCCGCGGTGAGGATGAAGGGAATGAGCTTTTTCGTTTTCATGGGTACACGTCCTTTCCGGTGATTGAAAAACTCTGCGGCAGCGGGCACGGCCCACCGTGCCGTTCCCTGTAGGGCGGGCCCGTTCACTCCGCAAACGTCATCTCGCGGTATGCCGACCCGCCGTTCAGAAATTCGTCGGCGTCCATCACGGCGTAGCGGGCCGCGCTGTCGTGCTCCCAGTCGTAGCCGACGACCATCAGCAGGCGTCCGTCGTCCAGCATACAAAGCGGGAAGAAGGCCTCCAGCCCGGCAGGCCGCTCGTTGCGGCCAATCTCATGGCCTTGCGTGTCGTAAATCAGATAGATGCCGTCGGTGCCGCGGGTCAGAAGCCAGCGCACCTCATCGCCCTGCAAAACCGCACAGTAATCCAGGTAATCCGGCGTTTTGGTAATGCCAAGGTCGGTCCGGGTGCCGTCCGTGCCGATGCGCAGCACGGACTGGGAAACAAAAGCGTACTCATCGTCGCACTGGTCTGCGCGGAAATAGAAGTCACTGCCGCACTTGCCAAGGTAGGTGTAGATTGTAAGGCTCCCCGGCTGCGGTATGTCATAGGGGAGGGTAAAGCAGGTCTGCCGCACCGCGCCCGTCGCGGGGTCGGCCAGGGTGTATTCCAGCGTGGTGTTCTGCAAAAGCGCCTGGGACATCTCGTCGTCGTCCGGGTAGGGCACCGGATAATCCGAGACAACGCGGCAGAGCAGCAGCGCGTCCCCGACGACATCGGGAATGTACATTGTCTCCACCGGGATATTCCACGGCGCGGTCTCCCCGTTTTCCAAGTTAAACCGCATACCGTCGGTACGGCAGAACGGCGCGGCGCTGACGCTCCGGCAGTAGAGGTAGTGACCTGCGTAAAAAACAGGCATCCAGTCGTCGTAGGAGAACGGCAGCACGCGCGCCTCACCGCCCGTCGTCGGCAGGGCCAGCATACCGCCGTCGTAGCAGATGAAATACAGCGTGTCGTCTATGATCAGCGGCGCGGACGCAAGCTGGGAGTCCGTGCGGTACATCTCATAGGTCTGCCCGGTGGTAAGGTCGGTTTTGTAGACGGTGCTGTGATCAAAGCTGCCGAGACTGTCCTCGCTGCTTGAAAAATGGGTGACCGCCGCGTAGACGCAGTTGCCGCTGACTGCGCAGGCGCTATAGGCCGAGAGGGGGTGCGGCTCACCCGGCAGCGCCGCTTCTGTGCTGTCCTCCGCCGCGGCGCTCTCCGCCGTACTCTCCGCCGGTGCGGCCTCCGAAACCGCCGCGGTATCGTCCACAGATGCGCATCCGGCCAGCGCCAGCATGGCTGCCGCCAATAATAAAGCTACTTTTTTCATCCTCAAAGCTCCTTTCTGTGCCTGGTTTGCCCCTATCCTACACCCCGGATGTTGCAAAGTTGTCACACGGAGCGGGTGTTTTGGAGATTTTTGCAATTTTTTTGCGGGAAGTGGGTGCGGGGCGTCGGGGACGCCGCCCCCTACAGGCTGGCAGTAAAGTGGATGCCTGCCCGCGGCGGGATGGGGGCATCCCGCCCTACGAATGACATAAAGTGAGTGCGTAGGGCGGCATGCCCTCATGCCGCCGCCACTCGCCGCCTGCAAAAAAAGGGAGAGCACCGTCTCCGGCACTCTCCCCATGCGTTTGTTTAAAATTCTTTTGGTTCTTTTCTTCTAAGAAAAGAACACCCGCGTCCCCGAAAAATCAGAACTCGTGCTTCTCCATCAGCTTGCGGCCCATCAGGACGCCCATGACGGAGGCCATCATCAGGCCACGGGTCCAGCCGGAGGAATCGCCCAGGCAGTGCAGGCCGGCGATGTTCGTCTCCAGATCGGTGTCCATCTTGACCTTGTTGGAGTAGAACTTCAGCTCAGGGCTGTACAGCAGCGTTTCGGGGCTGGCAAAGCCGGGCACGACCTCGTCCATCATCTTGATGAACTCGATGATGTTGACCATGGCGCGGTAGGGCATGGCGGCGGTGATGTCACCGGCCACGGCGTCCTTCAGCGTCGGGCGGACGTTCGTGCGGGCCAGCTCGTTGGCCCAAGTGCGCTTGCCGTCCAGAATATCGCCGTAGCGCTGCACCAGAATGTGGCCCGCGCCCAGCATGTTCGTCAGCTCACCGACCTTCTGTGCGTAGGCGATGGGCTGGTTGAACGGCTCGGTGAAGTTGTGGCTGACCAGAATGGCCAGGTTCGTGTTGTTGCTCTTTTTCTCCTTGAAGCTGTGGCCGTTGACGACGGCCAGATCGTTGTCGTAGTTCTCCTGCGCAACGAAGCCGCCGGGGTTCTGGCAGAAGGTGCGCACCTTGTTGCGCCACGGGGCCGGGTAGCCGATCAGCTTGCCCTCATACAGGACCTTGTTGATCTTCTCCATGATCTCGTTGCGGCACTCAACACGGACGCCGATGTCAACGGTGCCGGGCTTGTGGGCAATGTTGTGCTCGGCGCAGATCTTTTCCAGCCAGTCCGCACCGCGGCGGCCCGTGGCAATAACGACCTGCTTGGCGTAGACGTCGCGGACGCCGTCCTTCTCGCGCAGGCGGACGCCCTTGCAGACGGAATCCTCGAGGATGATGTTCTCGCACTCGGTACTGAACAGCATCTCAACACCGGCGTCGGCCAGATAGTTCTGGATGTTCAGGTAGAGCTGCTGGGCCTTCTCGGTACCCAGATGGCGGATGGGGCAGTCAACGAGCTGCAGACCCGCCTGAATGGCGCGCTTGCGGATGTCCTTGATGTCGGGACCCTCGTAGATGCCTTCGACCTTCGGGTCGGCGCCAAACTCGAGGTAAATTTTATCGGTGTAGTCAATAAGCTCCTGCGCGAAATCCTCGCCGATCAGGTCGGGCAGCTCGCCGCCGACCTGATAGGACAGGGACAGCTTGCCGTCCGAGAATGCGCCCGCGCCGGAAAAGCCGGTGGTGATGGCACAGGTCGGCTTGCAGTTTACGCAGACGCCGGTTTTATCCTTGGGGCAGTGGCGCTTTTCCACAGGCTTGCCCTTTTCGACGAGCAAAATTTTGTGGGGGGTGCTGCTCTTGCGCAGCAGCTCCAGCGCGGTGAAAATGCCGGCAGGGCCGGCGCCTACGATGATAAGGTCATACATGGATAGGGGCTCTCTCCTTTAAAAATAACTCGCGATCCCTCGCGCGGGAAACAAAATAAGGACAAACGGAGCTTGTAGGGGCGGATTCTATATCCGCCCGTGCCCGTTTGCTGATGGCACGGCGCTGCGGGCGCATATAGAATGCGCCCCTACGGTGTCACGGAACGGTTATTCACCGTCCTCCGACACATCCTTGCTCTCGGCGTCGTACACCACAGGGCCGTCGCTGCCGACATCACGCTCGGCGGCTTCGGTCTCGTCCAGGGCGTCGCCGATGGCACCCAAGGCCGCATTGGCGGCGGCAGAGGCCATGCGGTCCAGTGTGCGCAGCTCCATGGCGGCGTAGAGAATGCAGCCTAAATTCAGCGCACCTTCGGCGATCAGCAGGATGCCGCAGAGCATGACGGCGCTGACCGCCGCATCAAACGGGTGCAGCACCAGCAGTACGCCCAAGGCAACGGATACGATGCTGAACAGCAGCAGCAACCACCATTTCTGCCCATTGCGCTTGGCAAGGTCAATGGCGGTACCGATGCGGCTCAGGCCGTCAACGACGATGAAGATGCCGAACACAACGGGCAGAAAGCTGGTCACTACCTGCGGCTTTGCCAGCGTGAAGATGCCCAGCCCCGCCGTGATGACGCCGCCCACCAGCATGAACGGCGCGGTAAAGCCGGTGCCGCGGATGCGGGCATACTGGATCAGGCAGACAATGCCGGTGACAAGCACCACAACACCAAAAATGTTGCAGATCCAGAGCAGACTGGTCTCGGGCATGATGAGCAGCAGCATACCGATGACGATATACGCGACGCTCAACAACAGCATTCCGTTTTTGACATAGCGCAGCATAGTGAAAGGCTCCTTTTTACTTGTCGGCTTCCTGCATAGCCCTGGCGGCGGCCACGATCAGGTCGGCGCAGGCCTCGCGGCCCAGGGTCGCATTCAGGCACAGATCGTAGTTCTTGGCCTCGCCCCAGCGGTTCTCGGTGTAATAGTTGTAGTAGCTTGCACGGGCGCGGTCATGCTTGGCCAGCTGGGTCTCCCACAGGCGGTCCGGCATGTCCTTGGCGTCGGGGCGGCTCTTGGCAAACTGGATGCGGGTCTCCAGCGGCGCGTAGACGAAGGTGCGCAGCACGTTGGGGCGCTCACGCAGGACGTAGTCACCGCAGCGGCCCAGAATGACGCAGGGACCCTCGGCGGCCAGCTCCTTGATGACGTTGCTCTGCAAAATGTAGACCTGGTCGGCCAGGGGCATCGTGTTGCCCATCATGTACAGGCTGTAGATCAGGCTGCCGCTGCGCTGGTTCTCGCTGGCGGCAATGGCCTCCTCGGTCAGACCGCTCTTTTTGGCGGCAAGGGTGATCAGCTCCTTATTATATAAGGGAATACCCAGCTTGTCGGCAACGGCCTGTGCGATCTCGCTGCCGCCGGATGCGTACTCACGCGCCATAGTGATGACCATAGGTTCCTTCATACTGATACACCTCACAATATTTTATGTAGTATGCGCAAAAAGGCATACTATTCTGCTTATATTATAACCTGATTTTGTGGAAAACGCAAGAAAAAATTGCGGGAAAGGAGCAGTGTCGGAGGGGCTTTCGCGCCTTGCCGCCAGCGTTCGTCCCCACAAAAACTGCCCGCGGCAGAACACCGCGGGCAGGGAAAACAGAATGTAAAATTTTATTCGGTCACTTCGCCGGAAATCTCCTTGATCGCGGACACGGTTGCGGCGAGATTCTGCATGTCGCTGGGCACGATCAGCTTGGTGGCCTTGCCGTCAGCGACCTTCTCCATGGCCTCCATGCTGCGCAGGGCCAGATAGTTGTGGTTGGGGTTCGCCTCGTTGATCATGCGGATGGCATCGGCCTGTGCCTTCTGGACGGTCAGCAGGGCTTCGGCTTCGCCCTCGGCCTCGCGGATGCGCTGCTGCTTTACGGCCTCGGCGCGCAGGATGGCGGACTCCTTTTCGCCCTCGGCGCGGGTGATGGCAGCCTGCTTTTCGCCCTCGGCCAGCAGGATGGAGGCGCGCTTCTCGCGGTCCGCCTTCATCTGTTTCTCCATGGCCTGGCGGATCTCCACCGGCGGCTCGATGTTTTTCAGCTCGACGCGGTTGACCTTGATGCCCCAGCGGTCGGTGGCCTCGTCGAGGCTGGCGGTGATCTTCGTGTTGATGAGGTCGCGGCTCGTCAGGGTCTCGTCCAGCGTCATCGAGCCGATGATGTCACGCAGCGTCGTGGCGGACAGGTTCTCGATGGCCTGGATCGGGCGGTTCACGCCGTAGGCGTACATCTTGGCGTCAAACACCTGAAAGAAAACGACGGTGTCGATCATCATCGTAACGTTGTCGCGGGTGATGACGGGCTGCGGCGGGAAGTCGGCGGCCTCCTCCTTCAGCGAGACCTTGCGGGAGATGCGCTCGACAAACGGCGTACGGATGTGCAGGCCCGCGCCCCAGGTATCCTTGTAGACGCCGAGCCACTCGGTGACATAGGCGTTGGACTGCGGCACAATAACGATGCAGCGCACCAAAACTACCAGAATAATGATGAGCAGGATGGCAAAGACTAACAGCATTTGGGGGTCCTCCTTTTTCCTTTGTGATTTAAACCGCAGCCGCGTCAGCGGTCACGGGAGCGACAATAAGGATCGCACCGTCCACGGCCACGACCTTGCAGCGGGTGCCCTGCGGGAGTGTGACCTCGGCGCGGGCCTGCCAGTCCAGGCCGTCCACGCGGACCCGGCCCGGAAGGCCGGGCTCAATGTCCACAAGCACAACGCCCTGCTTGCCGATGGTCAGCGGCGAGCCGTTCGTGACAGGGGCACGGTGCGCGCCGCGCCGACTGATGAGCCGAGGCAGCATCAGGCCGAGCGTAATGGCCGATACAACGGCAAAAACAAGCATCTGCCAGCCAAAGCCGACATCAAAAAAGCTGACCAGCATGGCCGCGGCAGCGCCCACCGCAAACCAGACCGAGACAAGCGCCGTTGTGGCGGCCTCGACCATGATGAACGCCACGACGGCAACCAGCCATAAAATCGTATCAAACCACATGGAAATCTCCTTTCAGGGACAGAAAGCGGCTTTGTGACCACTGTAACATTATGACGGTATTCTGTCAAGATTGCCGAAGAAATTTTACAAAACTGCAGGAAAAGTGCAAAGGCAATACCGCATAATTCTAAGTGCCGATACGGCGAGCGAGGTGCGGCAGATG
>ENA-OUQP01000813-OUQP01000813.1-human-gut-metagenome-genome-assembly--contig:-NODE-813-length-25624-cov-4.704603_pt1 | contig 25624 bp, 27 predicted proteins | sample MGYA00237951_ERZ548836 | MGnify/ENA primary metagenome ERZ548836 (study PRJEB26490, sample SAMN05194702) | human gut metagenome | biome: terrestrial biome; feature: human-associated habitat; material...
CTTCAACTGCATACCAAAGTTCTTGAAGAAAGTCAAATATTCATCACGATCATCCTTCAACATATTTTCAAGTTCAGTCTGGATACGTTTTTCAATCTTATTAGCCATAACTTTCATCTTTCTGTCATGCTGTAACATTTCACGAGAGATGTTTAAGTTTAAATCCTGTGAATCAACTAAACCTTTCACAAATCTGAAGTGTTCTGGCACTAAATCTTCTGCATGATCCATAATGAAGACACCACGTGAGTAAAGCTGTAAGCCTTTCTTATAGTCCTGTGAATAGTAGTTCATAGGTGTTTTAGAAGGAATAAATAATAATGAAGTATAAGAGACAGCACCTTCTACAGTATTATGCATCACTCTTTGAGGGGCTTCAAAATCATTGAATTTAGCCTTATAGAATTCATCATATTCCTCTTTAGTGATATCTTTCTTCTGACGTTTCCATAAAGGAACCTGTGAGTTTAAAGTCTTGTTTTCTACAACATCTTCATATTCATCGCTGTCTTCTTTCTTTCTAGAAGTAGTGACATCCATCTTGATTGGGTAATGAACATAGTCTGAATATTTCTTAACAAGTCTTTCGATTTCATATTGATCAAGATATTTACTGTAATCTTCTTCCTCAGTATCTTTCTTTAAATGAAGTACAATAGTTGTACCATGTGTTGCTTTTTCAGCTTCTTCAACAGTATAACCATCACTTGTATCACTCTTCCATAAGTAACCCTTATCTTCTCCATATTTCTTAGAATAGACATCTACTTCATCAGCCACCATGAAAGCACTATAGAAACCTACACCGAACTGACCAATGATATCTACATCACTGACACCTTTTTCTAAGGCATTCTTGAATTCAAAAGAACCAGAATTTGCGATAGTACCTAAATGTTCTTCTAGTTCTTCTTTATTCATACCAATCCCTTCATCTGCAATTGTAAGGGTTCTGTTTTCCTTATCAACAATTAAATTGATAGCCATATCCTCTCTTGAGAAACCAGAAATATTTTCTTGTAATGCTTTATAATAAAGCTTATCACTTGCATCACTGGCATTCGAAATCAATTCTCTTAAGAAGATTTCCTTATGAGTATAAATAGAATTAATCATTAAATCGAGGAGTCTTTTAGACTCTGCTTTAAATTCTTTCTTATCTGACATTTTTATACGCTCCTTTAGCACTCTAGTATTTTAAATGCTAAAGACAGTATACACACCTTTATTAGCATTGTCAATATTTGAGTGCTAAACAATCAAAAAGACTGAAAAGAATCAGTCTTAATCCTTTAGTATACTTATATGATAGATATCATCGATGAGAATGGCTGTTTTATCTAGTAATATCACTCTTTTATTGATTTCATCAATATCTTTAAACTGACCTCTTACTGTTGCATAAGACCCACCCTCTTTATACTTGTCTTCTACAAAATAATCTATCATGATAGAAAGATGTTCTTTTTTATTAATAAGTAGATTGTTAAGTACTCTATTTAATACTTGTCTTTGATCTTCATCTAATATACGTTTTTGAGTAGTAAGTCTTCCTGCTTCACTTATTTTATCTACATGTGTCTTAAGAGCTGCAAAGGGTGCAAACTGAGCCGCTCTATTATTCATGGACATTCTTGGATAATTTATTGAAGTAGGATGTTTCATATTGATTATATCGTCATAATTCATGCATTATGTCCTCCTATCATTTTATTTCTATCTCTAGTTGTGGCCCCTTCCTGAAGATCAGCGCCTTTAAGTAAGGCATTCTTACCATATTTCTTCTTAATATCAAGTGTGACACTCTGCAATTTCTTTTCTTTAGATAAGTCCACTTCTATCTTTTCTTCATCAAACAAAGAAAGCTGTTTATAAGTTACAGGAATATCATCATCACTTCTTACCTGTGTTGCATTGAGCTGAATTCTTCTTATTGTAAGTGCATGATTTATATGTGAGTGATAGAAACGTAATAAGGCATCGCACATGAGCTTATAAGAAGATGTATATCTATCTAGATTAATTGTTCCATGGAGATGCTTTGGAAGCTTTCTTCCATAACGATCTTCCATGATTTCTCCACGATAATCCTTCATATTCTCAATATCATAGCCAATTGTAAGGACAAGCTTATTAGTCACTAGATGCTTTTCAAATAGATCTAAACTCAATGATTCTATCATTTCCTTTAAAATAATTTCAGTTTTCTTATAATCATAAGCACATGATAATACCTGCCCTGTTCCAATACTTTTAGAAGGTGCTTTATAGGCTTTAATAGCAGACATGGTACAAGGTTCCCAACCCCAGGCATGATCAATAAGTAATTCTGCATTGACTCCAAATAGATTGTATAGTTTTTCTTCATCTTCTAATGAGCATCTTGCGATATCTCCCATAGTATATAAACCGATATTATTGAGTTTCTTAGAGATACCTTTACCTACTCTCCAGAAGTCGGTCAGAGGCGTATGAGACCATAATATTTTTCTATATGCATAAGTATTTAAATACGCAATACGGGCCCCTTTTTCGTCTGGTTCTTTATGTTTAGCGACAATATCCATAGCCACCTTTGCAAGATAGAGATTCGTTCCTATTCCTGCAGTCACAGTAATACCCACTTCTTTATATATATCATGAATAATATTTTGAACAAGATGAAAGGCATCTAACTCATATGTATCAAGATAATGTGTTGCATCGATAAAGACTTCATCAATAGAATATACGTGAATGTCATCAGGAGAGAAATACTTTAAGTAGATTGAGTAAATACGTGTCGAATATTCAAGATAGAGAGACATACGAGGTTTCGCAATAATATAATCTATAGCTTTATGTTTATTCTTATTAAGATTTGATGCAAGAAAAGAACTTCCCTCAAGCGGTTCTCTTTGATGATTGAGTTCTTTTAGTTTAGAAATCACTTCAAATAATCTTGCACGTCCAGGAAGACCATAGGCTTTTAAACTCGGAGAGATGGCAAGACATATTGTTTTTTCTGTACGTGAGGCATCTGCAACAACAAGATTGGTGTCTAGTGGATCGAGTCCTCTTTCTAAACATTCTACAGATGCATAAAATGATTTAATATCTATTGCAAGATATGTGGGAACATGTGCCATGATTTCACCTCCTTGAGAAGTGTATTATAACACAAAAAGACAGGCATAGCCTGTCTCAAGCATCTTATAAAGCGTTTGCTGCAAGATAACCAGATTCAATTGCTGAATTGATGTCTGCAACCTTATTTGCATCACCAACAATCTGAACATGGATGTTCTTTTCTTCTAATGCAGATGTGTCAAATGCATTAGAACGAGCACCTACTGCAAATACTACATAATCACATAGAAGCGATACTTTACCTTCTGCAGTTTCTGCTTCTACTGTAGTTGCAGTAATTTCTGTTACCTTAGTATTAGTAAACTGTTTAACACCATGCTTTTCAAAATCAGCCATCATTTCTGGACGAATTGTAGTTGATTCTTCTTTTGCGATAGTATCCATCATTTCTACGATGCTGACATCATTTCCTCTAAGTGCTAAATATTCAGCTGTTTCAGCACCTACAAGTCCACCACCGATTACAACGATTCTTCCTGCTGGGAACTGTTCGTTTGCGAGTACTTTCCAAGCATCCTGTACATGAGGCATATCCTTACCAGGGATATTTAAGATGAAGTTAGAAGCACCAGTTGCAATGATGACTTCATCAGGCTGATCAGCTAAGATATCTTCGCTAGTAACAGCTTTTCCTAAACGTAAATCAACACCTAATACTTTTACTTCATTTGCGAGATAATGAATAGCACGATTCATTTCTTCTTTTCTAGGTGGTACAGAAGCAATATTTAACTGTCCGCCTACTTGAGTATCCTTGTCATAAACAATAACGTCATGACCCTTCACTGCAGCAACTCTTGCAGCTTCTAAGCCTGCAGGTCCTGCACCAACAATAACAACCTTCTTCTTATTATCAGCAGGAGTGATAGTTCTTTCATATTCATAACCATTTTCTGCATTAAGAACACAGCTTAAGAACTTTCTATTCTGGATAGAGTCTGTACATCCCTTATTACACATCATACATAAACGAATTCTGCATGGCTGTCCATCTTCAATCTTTTTAACATAATCAGGATCAGCTAATAATGAACGTCCATAACCAACAATATCACATACACCGTTTTCAATTAATGCTTCACCATTTTGTGGAGTTACGATACGTCCTACTGCAGATACTGGAATACTTACAGCATCTTTAACTCTCTTAGTATATGACTGCATGAAACAATATGGCTGAGTACCCATTGCTGGAATAGTATCATTCAAGTTACCTGTATGGTTAGCCTGTCCAACATGGATCATATTAACGCCTGCTTCTTCAAGCTTTTTAGCAAATTCAACAGCTTCATCAATCTTTAATCCACCTTTACCTCTTAATGGGTTATCAGTGATGATTGGAAGTTTATAGTCAATACAGATATGAGGGGCATGTTCTTTAATGCTTTCTACTACCTGTAATGCAAAACGTGTTCTATTTTCGAAGCTTCCTCCATATTCATCTGTACGATGATTTAATACTGTAGAACATAAAGCACCTACCAAACGGTCTCCATGAACTTCTACTACATCTACACCTGCTTCATAAGCACGTCTTACGCATTCACCCATCTGTTTAAGAATTGTATTTAATGCTTCTGGAGTTACTTCATCAGTGAAATGAAGCATATCATGATGTAATTTAGCACGAGCTGCCTGCATATCACCCTTCTTAAACATTTCAGCTAAAGCCTGAACATCATATTCAGGATGGAAAATCTGAATACCTAATTTACAATCAAATTCATGTAATGCGTCAGCTAATTCTTTATAAGCTGGAATCTGTTCATCCTTAAATAATTTTGGTGTTGGAGAAACAGTATTTACTGGTGCGACGTCTCCAAGTACGATATAAGATACACCACCTTCTGCAATACGTTTATAGAAGTTGAAGCTCTGTTTAGAAATTGAACCGTCACGTTCTTCATAGCCAGTTGTCATTGGTGGGAACATGATACGGTTTTTCAATGTGATTGGACCTACTTTAATTGGTTCTAATAGTTTCATATTATCAATCTCCTTACAATACATTTTAACCACTACTATTATAGCGCTTCCATTTTACAAATGATAGTAATTATACGCAATTTATAGGTCACATTTTGTCATCAATAAAGTAAATTATATGTTTTTTAAGACAAAAAAGTACGTACAGAAAAATACGTACTTAATTCTTTAATATTGTTTCATGAAGACAACCTGTGATGATTGTTCTTCAAATCCATTTTTCTGGTAGAAGTAATAAGCAGGAAACTCTCTTTCCGTAATCAACATAATACGGTCTATTCCTCTTTTTTTCGTATAATCAACAACTAAGTCCATAAACTGTGACCCAAGTCCTTTGGATTGCTCATCCGTCATGATTCCAAATTCATCAATCCAGAATTCTCTTCCATTATACCAATGTTTGATACGACCTAACGCAATTCCAATAAGCTGATCTCCATCATATAAACCAATAGATAAAGATAAGCGATTCCCTACTAGATCATGCATATAAATAGATAGATCCTCTTCATTCCATTCATCATTCCATGGTTCCCTGGAGAATATTTCATTAAATAATTGTGATATCTCTTTGACATTTGCCAAACATATTTCTCTAACTTCCATAAAATCTCCTATTCTAATTCTTCAGGAAGAATTGAGTATACAACGTCATCTACAACTCCCTGATTAATTTTTGCAGATTTTCTAAGGGTTCCCTCATATTTCATACCTGCTTTTTGCATCACTTGACCTGAGTTTTGATTATTTTTATCATGTCTAGCACGTACAAGATCATACCCTTCCTTAAATAAATAAGAAATGACTTCTTTAAGTGCTTCTGCAACATATCCATGACCCCAATAAACCTGCCCAATACAATAGCCAATTTCTACTGTATTTGTTTTATAATCAATTTTTGTGACTGATATATTTCCAATGAGTGTACTCTTATCTTTTACTACAATGCCCCAGTTATATGAATCACCCTTTTCATATGACTGAACCCAGGAAACAAGTAACTGTTTTGTGTCTTCTATACTTTGATGAGGTGGCCAAGTCAAATAACGAGTGACCTTTTCATCATTGGTCCAATGGTGATACATATCATCTGCGTCTTCAATTTTAAATTCTCTTAATACTAAACGCTCTGTCTCTAAATAAGCCGTTCCATGACGCACTGTAGTTTGACACGAATATTGGTTCTTTAATTTCTTCAACAAGTCCACATGAGGCTTAGTTAGATGTTTTAACTGTAAGTCTTGAGATGTCCATTCTTCCTTTAAAAAAAGAACAGTATCATCTATAGGTGCAAAAGAATATTTGAGACATCCTTCATCAGATAAAGATAATTCCTGAATATGATTCTCTTTGATGGCTTCATAAAAAGCATCTCGATTTTCTTTGTTTATAAATGTATAAGTAACATATATTTTCATTACAAATCCTCCAATAATTTTAGCGCATAAGCTTTAAACTCTTCTTCTATCTCACGATAATAATGTTCTTTTAAATCAGGTTCACTCATAAGTGTAACAGTTGGTCTATTCTCTTCTAAAGGCATCATCTCTTTTAATTCTGCTTCAAGTAGTAAGTGATCCATCTCTTTCCAGATATTTTTTTCTTCATTCTTCAATTGAATATGAAAAGCTTGAAATATTGTTTCTAGAAGCTGGTCTTCTATTATCTGATATTCTTTCATCTGTTTTTTTATAGGAGTGATGAGATCACTCATATAAGTTTCACTTGCATCATGAAATAAGCATGATAAGATCACATGCTTACTATATCCTCTGCTTTGTGCTTCTTTTGCACAGTTGAGAGAATGCTGAGCCACAGAGTAGAAATATTTAATATGACCATTTCCACGACATAATAGACTTAATGCATGAGCGATATCCTCTAGATAAATATCATCCTTCTTAATATGTAATGGATCTATTCTATGACCACTAAAAACATTCATCAATAACATAATCTTCTTAAACTGCCTTCCTCAAATGTATAATCAGGTGTTTCAAAAGGGTATTTGATTTCATCTTCATAATACCAAGGATCATCATGTGATGGATTCTTTAATAAATGAAATTCCTGAGCAGGCATGTAGCCCTGTGCAAGTAAGAAAGCCTTCTTTTCTTCTTTATTTGTACAAACATCTACAATCATGACGACATGTCCTGGTGAACCACCTTTCAAAAATACATCTCCTACTCTTATTTCATTTAGTTTAATAGGTGTTGATTCACTTACCATGCTCGCACTTCCTGAATAAGCAAATACAATACGTAAGTATTTTTTAAAACAGTCATATGAATCATCATAGGATGCACTCTTCACATAAGATGCATGATCATTCTTTATAACCACACGATACCCTTCTCTCCATTTCATATAAGATAATAAGAATCCATCACTTAAATGAAATTGAATCTTATCATATTGTTTGGTGTTCCAGTAATATTCTGCATAGACTCTCATAACAGAGTCGGCACATTGTTGAAGGTTTTCATTTTCTATCGGTAACTTAAATACCGCAATTTGAGCACTTTGATCCCACTTCTTTTTCCCGTTATATAAAAGAATAGGACTGCCATTTTCCTTTAACGGATAAGTCTGTAAGAAATGTGCAAAATCACTTTGTCCTCGTGTATATCCTTTGGGTGTTGGAATACGTGTTTCTAATGTTGCTCCTTCTGAGTTAATATATTTTTTATTTTTAGTTGTTGTAGTAGGTGTACAAGCTGTTAAAAGTACACTTAGAAGCAGTAATATTATTTTCTTCATAATTCACCTCAGATAATAAATAAAGCAGCACAGCATACTAATACAAAACCACTGAATATGAGACAATTAGTAAAATGTATAGGAAATAAGTCTTCTTCTATAATAAATGTATCACAAGATGTAGGATCATAGTCTATTGTGACGTTCTTATTGTTTTTAAAATATTTCATCTGGAAGTATGTGATAGAAGGTTTTCTTTCAATAAACTTCCCTTCTGCATAATATTGAAGAGTCATTGTATAGGTAAAAGTTTCAACTTGTTTGATATCTATAATTTTTCCTGATGTCTGTAAAGAACAGTGGGTCGCTTTAAGTCGATATTGAAAACGACTCACAAAACCTTTGACCATGATGACAACACCTAAAATACATATAAATACAAGTAATAGTTTTTCCATAATGTCACCTAAAAAAATAATGGCCTATAAGGCCATTAGATACGATAGTTTCGAAATAAGTTCTCTTTTTTTACAAAGATATCTTTAAAGAATATAAGTGCCCATAGTCCTATTGCAACATAAGCAAAGTACTGACTAACATAATATGATAGTATTGTACCTATACTTAATATGATAAACCATTTCTTGAATGCACTTCTTTGAGCACGGCTGATTCTTTTCTTATCATAATAATGGCTTTCTTCATGAGGTACATTCTTAAATGCACTAATACGATAAACACCTAATCCTTTAAGACATGTACAAATTATGTAATAAAACAAGAATGTTAATGCGAGAATTGCACAGCATATACATCCTGTATTAATCATAAACACAACAAACAGCTCCCTTCAACCCTTGATACTATTCTATCGTACTTTGATAAGGGATTTAAAGAGACGATACCATTTATAACCGATATAATTGGTTACTTCACGTTTAAGGAACTTAAACTTGGTATCTCTTGTGCGATATCTAGAAGATTGTGTTGGGGATGTATAGGCATCAATGCCTGCATCCTTTGCCTGAAGCATGGCCCTTTTCATATGTAACGGATCACTGACTATTAATGCAGTCTTATAATGCTCAACATCCATAATCTTTTTCGCATTAATGAGATTCTCTAAAGTGACTGTTGACTGATCTTCTGTAAGAATATCATCTTCTGGTACACCTTGACTGATTGCATAAAGCTTTGCATTATAGGCATCACTGACAGGATTTCCTTTTCCATATCCCCCAGTGGTAATAATCTTCTTTACTAAATGCTTGTTGTATAAAACAACAGCATGATTAATTCTTTCTTGATAAACAGGTGAAGCATGACCATTGTATGTAGATGCTCCTAAGACAATCGCAACATCTGCAATTCTTGCTTCATCTTTAAAACTATATATATAAATACTTACTGCATTAGAAAATACATAAACAATAACTAATGCAATAAGTATAATTAATTTCTTTAAGAGTTTCATGGTAATACTTAATAATTCCTCCACAAAAAACATCTTAAACTATTTCTCATATTTTTCAATCCTATGTATCAAATTACATCAATTTTACATATCTTTTTTGAATTGATTCAGTAAAATGTATACAGACAATAAAATAAAACATGTTCCAATCATAATCAAATACATCACACTCGTTGTAATTGTATGTCCCATAAGTGTAAATGATGTATCAAAACTTTGATGAATTTCATTCATGATCGTAGAAGGAACCTTTGTATTGAGTTTAATAAATAGACTATTTAATAAATGCTTACGAATAAGTGCTGTTCCATAAGTTCCTGGTAAGAACTTAATAATAACACGTACTGCAGGTGTAAATTGAGATATAGGCATATAAGCGCCACATAAGAAACCATATCCTGCACTTACTACACTACTAACAGCTGAAATCTGACCTTGTGTTGTAAGGAAATAATTAATAATAGATGATAAAGAAGCACCAAACAAAGTAAGCAAAAAGATATCTAGCAAACAATATAATATATCTTTTATTGGTAAGACAAAGTGACTTGTACCTAATACAATAAAACATGCAAGTAAAGCAGTGATATTAATAATCATAGTGATAAGTAAAGTAGAAATAAAATAACTAAGAGCTAATGTTGTTTTACTGACAGGTGCTATGAGTAAGTCCTTTATTTTATGATCTGCTTTATCTTGTACCATAATCATATTTGAACAGAATGACACTGTGACACAACTCACTGCAAGTAATGATGAAAAGAGATAACCATTCACAAAAGCATCAATAGTCTTTTGTGATACAGAATAATACTTAACTATACTATCTAGTGAATCATGATAAACAGTTCCTAGAAATGTCATATACAAGACAATTAAGACTATTGGTGTAATCAAAGCTGTTAAGAAACGTCCTTTATCCTTAAAAAATAATACTGTATGTCTTAATGTGAGATGATAAAGTTGTTTCATGATTGTTCACCTCCTGGGAGTTTATTTCCTGTTACATTTAAGAAGACATCATCCATTCTTCCTTTTACTAGTTCAAAGTCATTAAATAATTCTGGTTTTTGAAGAATCATTTCTTTCACAACACCCGGATGATTGACACGGATTGTGTAATGATCCTTATTATATGTATATGGATGTCCTAAAGACTTGATATCCTCTTCTTTTACATGATAGATATTTAAATAATCATAAGCATATTTCTGTTTTAATTCATGTGGTGTTCCAGAAGCTATTTGACGGCCATGATCAATAATAACAACTTGATCTGCTTCAGCTGCTTCTTCCATATAATGAGTCGTAAGAAATACAGTCATATGTTTTTCTTTTCTTAAATTATCAATAACTTTCCATAATATTTTTCTTGTTTGAGGATCTAAACCAGTTGTTGGTTCATCTAAGATAAGAAGTTCTGGTTCATGAATAAGAGCACGAGCTATATCTATACGTCTTCTTTGTCCTCCAGATAGCTTATTTAAAGGTTTCTTTAAAAAGACTTTGAAATCTAATAATATGGAGAGTTCTTCTAGTTTCTTCTTAAAAGAATTCCCTGTAATACCATACAAAGCAGCACGATACTTTAGATTATCATAAACTGTGAGTACATCATCTAATGCAGAAGTTTGATAAACAACACCTATAGTAGTTCTTACTTCATTCATATGTGTTTTAGTATCCTTGCCTTCAATGTATATTTCTCCTGTATCACTTGTAAGTTCACCACATATCATAGAGATAGTGGTACTCTTACCTGCACCATTGACACCTAGAAAGGAAAAGAACGTTCCCTTTTCTACAGTAAAGCTTAAGTCATCTACTGCTTTAATATCACCAAAGCTTTTAGTAAGACGTTTAATTTCAATACTGTTCATACATTCACCCTTTTCTACTCTTGAGAGCTTTATTGATTTCATTTGCAAGATGGCAATCATTTAAATAATTAAATAGTCTGACTAAAATATCTACTACAAGTATTGTGAAAAAGAAAAGTAATCCTCCTAAGACATCCTCATACATACCAATTTGATATCCAGCAATTAAAAGAATAATTTCTAAGAGTATTGTATGAAGAATAGTCTTCACTAATACATTTTGAGACTTAAAATAATAGATAGTCGTAGGAAGGCAGGCAAGAAAAGAAAAGACTGCCACCTCTCCTAAATAAGATACAGATAGCATTTTTATTTGAGGCTGATCTATATGACAAAACAAAATTGTCGCAAACATTGATAATGTATAAATCACAAAATATTGAATAGTTATTGTATGTATCATTTCATTTTTATCCATTTTTCTTCTCCTTATAATCCAATCATGTGTTTAAGTACACGTACATATTGTCTAGATACTATGAGTTTCTCTTTGTTTTTTAGTACAACTTCAAATCTTCCTGATAAGGAAGGTTTGATAGAATCAATCTTATCTGCATTAATAATAAGTGACTTAGAAGCACGAAAGAATGATGTACCTTCTGTTTCTTGTTCAAATTCATAAAGTTTCATTTTAGATTCATATATTTCTTTCTCACAGTACACAAAAGCATTTTGATCTACAATTTCAAAATAATAAATACAGTTTATATTTAAAGGATAAGCAGTTCCCCTTTTATATCCTATGATTTTCTTCTCATTTTCTATATAAGAGACTATATTTTGTATTTCATCTGTCATCTTATGACATCTAATTATTGTTTCTTCAACTTTTTCTTCTGGTATCAATTCAATTTTTGTCTTCATAGTCTTCCTCCGTCAAAAAAATAATAACATAATAGATTATATTTAAACATCTTATCCTATTAAGTTGTAGAAATCGTATTGTAAGATGAAAAAAAACTAGGCGTTAGCCTAGTTGATTTCAATGGAGCCACATGCCGGAGTTGAACCGGCGTCCTCTGCATGGCAAGCAGATATAATAGCCATTATACGAATGCGGCCTCACTAACACTCGAGGAGTGCTCATTTATAATATCAAATAATAATATATGTGTCAATAAGGTTTTGTAAAAAAATGAAGGATCAGTGACGATCCTTCTTGTTCTTATCATATATAATCTTTAGACCTTTAAACGTAAGTTCCTGATCATAAATATCAATTAATTCAGTTTCTTTCGCAATAAGCTTGCCTAAACCACCAGTAGATACTACTTTTAGATTCTGTCCATATTCTTCTTTAATCTTCTTGATAATATATTCAGTCTTACCAATATAACCATAAACAACCCCAGCCTGCATTGCAGTAACTGTGTTTTTCGCAATAATATGCTGTGGTTTGACTAATTCAATTTCCGGAAGCTGAGCTGCCATAGAAGAAAGAACACCGGCTTCTATACCAATGCCTGGTGCAATTACACCACCAATGAAAACACCTTTCTCTGTAATAACATCATAAGTAGTCGCTGTACCAAAATCAATAACGAGACAGGGACCACCATATGCATAATAGGCCCCAGCCGCATCCACTAAACGGTCTGAGCCTAGTGTAGATGTATGATCAATTTGAATATTGATGCCTGTTTTCACACCTGGGCCAACAAATAGTGGTCTAATATGAAAGTATTTAATAATGGAACTTGAGAAAGAATAGTTAATCTTTGGTACAACCGAGCTAATAATGACATCCTTAACATCTTCTACATTCAAGTGAGAGGCTTGAAGGTATGAATGAAGCATTAAGCCATATTCATCTGATGTACGTTCCATACGTGTTGTCATACGAAAACGACCTACTAAATGATTTTCTTTGTAAACACCAATAGTAATATTTGTATTACCGATATCTATAACCAATAGCATTCTTATTTCTTAGCTCCTATTTTCATACATTCTTTCAAGATAATATAGCTTAGATCTGATTTAGACATTTTATCGATATCTTTCATAGAATCCTGAGTAATAATAGTAACAACATTTGTATCACCCTGAAATCCTGCACCTTCTGTTTTTAGATGATTCGCAATAATCAGATCACATTGTTTTTTATTTAATTTCTTTGATGCATTTTCAATTAAATCTTGTGTTTCCATCGCAAATCCACATATCACTTGATGTTCAACTTGATGATGCCCTATATAATCAAGTATATCTGGATTCTTTTTTAGTTTAAGAATAAGTTCATTGTCATTTTTCTTAATCTTTTCTGTAGATGTTTCTACAGGTGTATAGTCAGCTACTGCAGCTGACATAATAATATAGTCATAATGTGTATGATGTCTTTTTACACATTCAAATAAATCCTGGGCACTTGTAATAGATTGATTGATAATATAAGGCACTGGCTTTAATGATGTAGGTCCATGAATTAATCGTACCTTGGCGCCAAGTATAAATGCTGCACGGGCAATTGAGTATCCCATTTTACCTGATGAGTGGTTTGTAAGAAAACGTACAGGATCTAAAGATTCTTGAGTTGGTCCTGCAGTGACTAATACCTTTTTGCCTTGTAATGGATGGTCACTAAGTGCATATTCCATCATTAAATGAAGATGATCATAGTCTGCAAGTTTACCTTTACCTGTATCACCACAGGCAAGAAGTCCTACAGCTGGTTCTACAAATAAGACACCATCATCCTTTAAAGTCTGGATATTACGCTGAGTGGCTTTATTTTCATACATATGAACATTCATTGCAGGCGCAATGAGTTTAGGACATGTGGCTGCTAGAAAAGCAGCTGTTAACATATTGTCCGCAATACCATTTGCACATTTCGCAATTGTAGTTGCACTTGCTGGTACAATCATAAATAGATCAGCATCCTTGACAATATCTACATGTGTAATACATCCAGGATCATCATCAAAGACATCAATATATGTTTTCTTCTTTGTGAGAGCAGAAATAGAAGTTGGTGTGACAAACTTAGCTGCACTTGGTGTCAGCATGACTTCAATTTCATATTTTTCTTTCACTAGATCACTAATGAACTGTACAGTCTTAAATGCTGCAATAGAACCAGTAATCCCTATAATCAATTTTTTCATCTATTAATACCCTCTTTTCATTTATAAATTATCCACGCTTCATTAAAGCGAAGAGAGGTTTTGTGACAATTACCACAATCACTACACCTACAAAAGCTTCAAGTAGGCTTTGTGTGCTTGATACAGCTAAGAAGTAACTTCCAAGCTTACTTGCATCTTGTCCAATCGCTTTTGCATAAGATGTACCAAATAATGCCCAAATACCACCTAATACAAGTACAGTATTAGTTAAAGCACCTAAAAATGCAGCCACTGCAGTCGCAATAGTCTGCTGTTTATCCTTAAGTAATTGATAAATAGAACCTGATACAAACCCAATCATAACTCTTGGGACAATCGCAATAACTGCACTGAGTACTGATCCACTAATAAATGGTGAGAAGACGAAAGATGTCACTGTTGGTTGCATTGTGTTCATTAATAATGAAGATAAACCAAATACAAGACCAATAAGACATCCCTGCTTAGTACCTAATACAATAGCCGCAATAATAACTGGAACATGAAGCAGTGTTGCTCTTAAAGGTCCAATAGGGATAAATCCTAAAAATGGTACCATGACCATAACTGCTTCAATCGCAATAAATAATGCAAGCAATGTGAGATTCTTTGTTTTTTTGTTATTCATTTGTTTCCTCCACTGTCATTTGCATACGCAATATGACGTAAATATGATTTTGCCAGCAGAATATTGAGTTAGCTCCTAAAAAGGTAGCCACAGGGCATATCCTACACAGCAAAACCATTATATACTCATTTTTTGGAAATGAAAAGCATTACATTTTCCTATACTAGATGTCATTTACTGGAGAACGAGCCGGATGTCTTGCATCCTTTGTTTTATCATAACTGACTTTTTTCTCTAAGTTTCTATTATAATCACGTTGGAATATACATGAGAAAATAAGATTTAAAATATAATCCATAGAAAGATTTGAGGCAAAAGGTGCTATTTTAGTAAAGATTTTCTCTCTTGAACCAACCCTTAATATCACATCACCATAATGTGATAGCTGATTATCACCAAGAGAAGTAATCACAATCATCTTTGTCCCCTTCTCTTTTAATGTCTGGGCAATACGGATAATTTCAGCTGTTTCTCCTGAATAAGAGAGAATCATTGCAAGATGTGATGAAGAAGAGTTATAAGCTAAAAAGATCTGTTCTCCTTCTAGTGTACGAATATTTACGTTACGTCCAATACGCGTCATCTTATGCTGGAAGCTTAATGCTTCTAACATGGAGTTACCATTTCCATATATATCTATAGAATCATATTGATTCATAAGTTCTATTGCCTGTCGTAAATCATCAAAATCTATTAATTTAATTGTATCTTCTATCACTTCCCTACTCATTGTACCTAACTTATAAGCAATCTGAGGATAGTTGTCTTCGGGACCAAAGGGAAAGTTAACATCGATTCTTTTAGTTTTAGTAAGTGTATATTGTAGTTCTGCTGAATACTTTATTTTAAAGTCATTGTAGCCTTCTAGACCTAGTTTACGACATAGTCTCACTATTGTAGCAGGAGATGTATATGTTCTTTTTGCAAGTTCCTTAATAGATAGATTCAATACATCTTCACCATGATTTAATATGTAATGGGCAATTTCCACTTCAGCATGTGTGAAATCTAATGCAAATTCTAATTGTGTCATTATACTCATTGTTTTATCACCTGATTCAATTATATCATGAAACGTTTTTTCAATAAACTTGTTTTTTAACACTCTTTTTTGAAACATAATTAAAACTCTATCCGTACATATTTACTTCTCTAAATGGTTATGTGAAAATATTTTTGTACCATTAAGGAGGACGAATAAATGGAAAAGAAATTACCAAAAGATTTTTTCTGGGGTGGTTCAGTATCATCATTCCAGACTGAAGGTGCCTGGGATGAAGGCGGAAAGGGTTTATCAATCTATGATGTAAGACCTACACCAGAAGGACATGCTGACTGGAAGGTAGCAATTGATGAATATCATCGTTATAAAGAGGATATTCAGTTAATGAAAGAAATGGGATTCAACTTCTACCGTTTCTCTATTTGCTGGAGCCGTATTATTCCTAACGGTGATGATGAAGTCAATGAAGAAGGTGTACAGTTCTATAATAATTTAATTGATGAATTGATTGCGAATGGTATTACACCAATGATTACATTAGTTCATTTCGATATGCCTTATCATTTAGTAAAGGAATATAACGGTTTTGCATCACGTAAGGTTGTTGATTTATTTGAACGTTATGCAAGAGTTTGTATGGAACGTTTTGGTGATAGAGTAAAGCATTGGATGTCATTTAACGAACAGAACCTACATTCATGTAACTTAATCTATTCAAATGCGGAAATTATACCTGAAGGAAAGTCTAAGGCTGAACATCTTTATCAGGTAGCACATAATGTTATGATTGCTCATTGTAAAGCTGTTAAGGCTTTAAGAGAATTAGTGCCAGATGCTAAGTTTGGTGGTATGACAACTATCACTAACTTCTATCCTGCAACTGATACACCAAAGAATAACTTATTCTGTCAGAAAGCTTATGATTTAGTCAATGACTGGGTATGCTATGTACAAGCAAATGGTAAATACCCAAGATACTATACAGCATACTTAAAGAACAGAGGTTGGTTCCCTGTATTTGAAGAAGGCGATGAAGAGTTACTAAAGTATACATGTGATTATTTATGCTTCTCTTACTATCGTTCTAATACACTTACTGAAGGTGAGTTTGATATGACTACACCTTTCAATGATATTGTAGAAAAGCATGTTGTAAAGAACCCTCACCTAGAAGCGACTGAATGGGGCTGGGAAAAGGATGCCATTGGATTTAGATGGGTCATGAATACTTTAAGTGAAAGATATGATCTTCCTTGCTTCGTATTAGAAAATGGTATGGGTGCTAGAGAATCATTAAATGAAAATGATACTGTAGATGATGATTATAGAATTGAATATCACCGTAATCATATCCAGGAAATGAAGAATGCGATTCTAGAAGATGGTGTTGACTGTTTAGGTTATATTACTTGGGGTCCTATTGATATTCCTTCTTCTAGCTGTCAGATTGCTAAGAGATATGGTTTCGTATATGTTAATAGAACTGATGAAGAACTATTAGACTTAAGAAGAGTACCTAAGAAATCATTCTATTGGATTGCGAAAGCATTTAAATCAAACGGTGAAGATTTAGACTAATAACCTGAAGCCTCATTCGTGAGGCTTTTTTCTTTTCCTTATTATCACTTAGCAAAATGCTAATTTCTTAAGAATTTCTTAATAAAATTGAGTAGATTAACTGTAATAGTTTGATTTTCGAATATAAATAGTGTATTATGGCGTTGGTAAAAATGATTGAATGCTTTTACAAAGGGTAAAAGTGGAGGTATCTAATGAAAACAAGTTTAGTTATTATGGCTGCTGGTATTGGTTCACGTTTTGGTGGAGGAATCAAGCAGTTAGAACCAGTTGGACCTAATGGTGAAATTATTATGGATTATTCAATCCATGATGCAATCAAAGCAGGTTTCAACAAAATCATCTTCATTATCCGCAAGGATATTGAAGCAGACTTCAGAGAAGTGATTGGAAATCGTATTGAAGAAGTCGCAAAGAAGTATGATGTAGAGATTGATTATGCTTTCCAAGATTTAAAAGCATTACCAGAAGGAATTGGATGTCCTGAAGGACGTACTAAACCTTGGGGTACTGGACAGGCAGTACTTGCATGTGAAGGTTTAATTCATGAACCATTCGCAGTTATTAATGCTGATGATTATTATGGTAAGGAAGCATTTGTACAGATTCATGATTTCTTATTAGACTATACACCTGAAAAGCCAGATCATCTTGCGATGGCAGGATTCATCTTAAAGAATACTTTAAGTGATAATGGTGGTGTAACAAGAGGTATCTGTGCAGTGAATGAAGAAGGATACTTAACTGATGTAGAAGAAACTAAGAATATTGAAAAGACTTCTACTGGTGCACGTGTAGGAGACAGAGAAATTGATCCTAACGTAAATGTATCTATGAACTTCTGGGGATTAACTCCTGAATTCGTAAATACTTTAAAAGAAGGTTTTGTAGAATTCTTTAAAAACATCAAGGATCCACTAAAGGATGAATATTTATTACCTATCTATATTGGTGAACTTCTAAGAGAAAACAAATTAAGTGTTAAGGTATTAGAAGTACAAGATTCATGGTTTGGTGTGACTTATAAAGAAGATGCACCTGTTGTAAAAGCTTCTTTTAAAGAATTAATTGACAACAACGTATATTCAACTGATTTATTTAGCGATATTAAATAAGACTCCTAATTGGAGTCTTTTTTCTATACCTTCTTGAAATGTATTGTGATATGAGAGCCATAGGCACGTTCAATCAATTCATCCTCTCCTATGACCTTCACAAGATTCTTAATCTGATTTTTCAAATCTGATTTATGAATATAGAAGATGGTTGTATGTGCATGACGAGCAAGAATAAGCTGTCTCAATATATCTTTATCAGTGACATCTAGAGAATGTCCAAAAATATAGATATTGAGGCGTTCTTCCTGGGATTGTTTCAACCATGTGAGATAACGGCATCCTGTACGTTTAAAAATACGCTGGTAGAATTTCTTGAATTCAATATATTCATTATCCTGATCTTTACGTTCTCCTGTCAAATATTCATCTATTCCTAAAACTAGATCACATGTTTCTATATCATGTTCAAGATTCGCTTTACCATGAATATAATCGTATTCTACTTCTGAATTACCATAGAGACGTTCATATGTATTCGTATAATTGAAGCTTAATACTTTATCTATATTCAATACTTGTAGTTTTTCTACATATTTTGGAGTGTCTAGATGATTCACAAATGCATCTAGATATATTTCTAGACATCTAGTTAGACGCAAGAGATCATGAGTAAGAATATCTCTTAATTCTTTAATAGGCTCCATAGAGGAAAAAGAACAACAATCTCCCCAGAAATCAAGTAGAGATGTGCCTAAATACTCATTGACTCTTGCGACCTTCTACCCTGATTTAAACTGCGTATCACATTCAACTCTGATTGCATCAAGCTTTTGAATGACTTCAGACATCTCTTTTTCAAAATCCTTCCAGCCCTCTCCTATTGTTTCTTTTTCTAGATGAATAAGCCAAAGATTATCTTTAATAAGAGATTCTAGTTCATTGGATAATTCTGGAGAAAGATGAAGAATAAAATCTATCATACGTGAATCATAATCTAGACGAGATATATCATTCTTTTCTAACGACATACGAAATAACGTAGTAAAATCAATAAAATCCTTATAGGTTGTTGGCAAACCATGTAGTAAATCAAAGCTATTTCCTAATACAAGAAGATTCATACTTAATCCTCCTTCACCGTTTCACTTGAAAGTATTTTTAATGTCTTGTAATCATTTTTAATTCCCATCGCATATAATAATGGCGTTTCTTCTTTATTCATCGTATATATTTCCTGCATATAAGGTTTTTCCATATAGGTATCTAATATGGTTTTAATTTCTTCAATACATTCATGATTAATTATATTTCCATCAAATATAGCTGTCATAAAGTTATTTTTATAGTTAATAGAAATAGAAAGAAGATAATCATATGCTACTGTCACAAAATCATCTGGTACTGAAAAGAGATTGATTCTTTCTAGTTCATTATTTGATAGATAGTTATGTAATATTTTTCCTCTCTTATATTTCTTCAACTGACCAGTATTCTTATATGCGATACTTACACCATAATAAGATATTTTTAAATCACATAAAGCATATATATTTTCTATTGTATCAATGAATACATCATCCAGAAACTTATGTATAGCCCCTCTATTGGTAATAGATATTGTTTCCATCATGCTCACCTCTATTACCATTATAAAACAAAAAAATCCGCAAATGCGGATTTCATTACTTATTTGCTTCAATTAGATCCATAGCCTGCTTTAATACTGCAGCGCCATCCATACGACCATATGAACGCATATCAATTAACTGTGCAGGAGTTGGTGCTACTTCCTTTTTTACAGTTGCTTCAAGATATCTTACCTGTGGGCCAAGTAATACAACATCTGCTTTAGCGCCGTTTGCTTTTGCTTCATTCGCACCGACTGCCCAGATATTTGCTTCAATACCTTGTTTTTCTGCTTCTTTCTTCATTTTTTCAACAAGTAAGCTTGTAGACATACCTGCAGCACAACATAACATAATGTTTACCATATATATTGCCTCCTCAATAACCTTGTCACTATTATAATACTGCAAGCGTTACCTTTAAAGTATTTTTTATTCAACAAACTCTATTTCTGTGACAGAAGAGTAGAGTTTAGAAATACTTGTTTCAAGCAAAGCAATAACGCGGCCGGTAAAAATCATAGAAATCACGGTTCCTAGACCAATACCCAAAATACCACCTGTAAAGACAAAGCCAATAATAAGAGATATTACAATGGAAATCCCATCAAAGAGATTCTTACCAAACCCAAATCCTTTATGACATTTCTCTCCAATAACACTTGCTAAGCCATCTGCAGGATTAGGTACTATTTTCATACCTACAGTTAATGATGCACCAATACCAGTAATAATAATAGCTAATATAAGCATCATAATACGAGTTGGATAGCTAGAAGTGGCAGGGATGATTCCATCAAATATTTGAATAAAAAAGCTAGTTACTAAACTAGCAGGAATCTGAAAGAATTGAAAATAATCAAACTTCTTACCTAGTAAAATCCATTGAATAATGACAAGTAAAACATAATAGATAAAAGTCATTACACCAATAGGAATATGAGTGAGATAGGCGATATTATAGGCTACAGAGATGATGGGTGACACACCTAATTGTGTCTTTGTATTGAGATCAATACCACAGCCTAAAATTAATAATCCAAGAAGATAAATTCCAATTCTTTTATAATTCAGTTCCGTCATTATTTAACTCCCTTTGAAAAACCATGCATGCTTGTCATCTGCTTCTGTAATTCTAGATCATCTCTCTTGATCCATTCAGCCACTGCATCATCCTTAGATGTATGAACGGATAAAACATGCACAGTATCATGATTTTTTTCATTTTCAATATAATACTTATGGAAAATATTTTCTACAAATTTTTTAATATCTTCTTCTGATTGATAATGAAGATCACGATAATCGAAGGTAGAGTATTCTCTTTTTGTTTGTATACGACAATGTTTGACTTCTGATACAATCCAATAAATTCCTCTGTTTTGAATCTTCTTAGAAATATGACTGATTTCAATAGACATAGGGTCCTGTTTTTCCTTACATTCTAAAATAGATTCATCTAGAGTACGATATAAAACATAAGTGTTCTCATAATCACCTTTAGACGTCTTAAAGCCATCACGAATCATTCCTAAACTCTTAAAGCCTACTGTATCTAAAACTGTCTTTAATGTTTTAGTGACTGTGTTTAATTGCATAATTGCATATCCAGCTTTAAATGCTTGTTCTAAAGAGTCCTTAATCAGACTATCTAGTTCTTTCTTATAATCAGCTTTAATTGCATAAGAACAAGTTGCAATATGCTTACAATGTCCGGTTCCCAAAGATTTAATCAAATACGCACCTACTAATAGATGATCATCAAGCATCACACCACAATATGATGCTGATTCAATAAAATCATCAAGAACAGGTGTGTCTTCTTCAAGATAAAGTCCTGTTTCAATCACTTCATTGAAAAGAGAAACAACTTCTTTTATATCTTCTTTCTGGCATTTCCTTTTAATGATGTTCATTTGATCCACCTCCCATTAATATATAAATCAATGAAGCCATCATTAATTCCTTTCTACAGAACGTATAATACGACTTCATATCCATTGCTTCCTTGTATTTCATTTGATGTAGAAAGAATCCCACAATCGATTCTCTATTGAGATGATTTTGTAAGAAAGATAGATTCACCTTTGTCAGACTTAGTTCCTGAGGGAAATAATCCTTCTCCATATATTTCTCAAATGCATTACGAATCATATTTTTGTATTCTTCAAACGCATAAACCTTTAAATTATCAAAGCCCATTAATTCTCCAATAAAATCTAAAGTAATATATGTATAATCTTTGAGATTTAAGATCATTTGATGATTGGCTTCTAATAATAAAGATGTCAGTTCTGAAGAATTACTATTAAAGAATCCTCTCATTTCTTTTTCCATCATCAATAATTGTTTATAGTAATCATGAAATACTGTCTGATTTGAAGGAAGAAAAGTATACTGATTGCCTTCATAATTTCCAAATAACTTATAAGCCATTAAGTAGCCCAAACGCTTATTTCTTTCTAGTGCATCCTTATTAAAGTCCATAAAACCACCTAAATCAACTGGTGGACATGAATAAAGAATAGAAGGTCGATTGATATATTGTGGATGAACTGGAATAAGATGCATATCCACTACGACTATTTCATCAGCTCCCATATCTAAAGCAAGATCAATAGGAAGATTATCACTAAATCCCCCATCAATATACTTATTACCTTCTATTTCAGTCATTGGAAAGACTGGAAAACAGGCACTACTTGCAAGTAAATAGTCAAGCATATGACCTCTTTCCATTTCTGATTTAGTCTTATAACATGCTTTCATACTTGGAAACTGAACTGTACATATACCAAAATCAATAGGTGAAGACAATAAACGTTCTTCATCCATCAGTCCGCGGCAGTGTTCTACAAAAGGGGTATTATCTGCCCCTTTGTTTTTGAAATAGTATTTCAAAAAAGATTGTGCAAGAGATGTCTGCTGCGCAATGGATTCTTTAAGTTCTGATAAGTTACTTCCCTCTTCCTTATTAAATAAAGAAGTTGTCATAAAGTCATCTTTTAAATCAGTCAAATCAGGTGCATTATTAAAGACATGATCCATATCTAATATATTCCATGTATACTCTAATCCTTCATAGTCTCCCATAGCGACTAATGCCCCATTGAGCGCACCAATAGAAGTTCCTGTCACGATATCAAAATGTTGGTTTAATTCTTTTGCAGCAAGTAAGAAACCAGCTTCATAGGCTCCTTTAGATCCTCCACCACTTAATACAATGGCTCTTTTCATAGAGTTTCATCTCGATTCGTATCATGAATGATTTTCTTCATGAATTTCATTTCTTTATTGAATTCTGTAAAGCGTGACATCTTCCATTCCCAGTTAGGAGATCCAATAGTACCTGGAGTATTAAAGCGTGATGTTTCTGGTTCTCCTAAAAGATCCCATACTGGAATAATAACAGATTCAGCAGGTAAATCCATACAATAATGAATCATCTGACGATGTAATTTACGTTCCTTATAACCATCTAATAAGAGTTCTACATCCTTTAAGCTATCTTTATCAAGATTATCATACCATCCCATTAATGTATCATTATCATGTGTACCGCTATAAACAACAACCTTATCAAAATCAAATTCATCTTTGTAATGGAACTGGAAGATATACATTCCCTTGAAATTATAATGATCTCTTAGTTCATACACTTCATCTCTTAATAAGCCTAAATCTTCTGCAAGAATATCTGTATCTGGATATTCTTCAAATAATTTGTCAAATAGTGCATAGCCTGGTGCTTCTACCCATTCCCCTACTACTGCAGTTGGTTCTGATGCTGGAATCTTCCAATAAGTGTCAAATCCACGGAAATGATCAATACGTACTTCATCATAAAGCTTATTCGCACTATGAATTCTATCAATCCAGAACTTGAAATTTGTCTTTTCTAGATGGTCCCAGTCATAGATAGGGTTACCCCATCTCTGTCCAAATTCACTAAAATAATCAGGTGGTACACCAGCCACAAATGAAGGTGTGCCATCTTCCTCTAATAAGAAGTCTTCCTGATCTAACCAGCAATCAGCACTATCTAATCCTACATAAATAGGCATATCCCCTATAATCATAATACCCTGATCATTCGCATATTTCTTTAATGCATACCACTGTTTAAAGAAATAGTACTGCAAGAACTCCTGATAATTGATTTCTTTTTCAAAAGGTAATAATTCAAAAGACTGATGTTTAGGGAACTCCTTATATTCCTCATGCCACTCTATCCATGGCTTTCCCTCATTTGTTAATTTAAAAGTACGAAATAATGCATAACCCTCAACCCATTTATTGTCTTTTATAAACTGTTTAAAATCATCATTAAATTCAAATCTTTTATAAGCGAGTCTTAATAAGTCTTCTTTATGTGTACGTACAGTTTCATATTCCACTGTTTCAGCCTGTTTATTAAATGTTTTTAATTCATCTTTTTCAAGTAATCCATCATTAACTAAATCTTCTAGATCAATATAAAGTTCATCACCAGCATAAGATGAATATGGCTGATAAGGTGAATTCCCATATGCTAAAGGATTAAGCGGTAAGATCTGCCAGATTTTTACATCTGATTTCTTCAGCTGATCTACAAATGTATATGCGTTCTTTCCAAAATCTCCTACACCATAAGATGATGGTAGTGCAGAGATAGGACATAGTATTCCTGCTTTCATATTAATAACCTAACTCCTGTCTCATAATAATTACATGGATTCTATCCTTGTTTCCCTGACGTGCAAGCTTGACATAAAATGCACAGATTCTTTGATCTGACATACAATTGACACACTTACCAGCAACAGCACATCCTGTTTGACGGTGTAATCTAATCGCATTCGCCGGTGCTGACACGTTTTTAATATGATCAATAGCTTCTTCTTCTGATTCAAAGATCTTATTGACACCTGCAACGACATAAACATCCTTAGGTCCATAGATCATTGCAGCCACTCTATTACCATTGCCATCAATATTATATAAACAGCCATCTGTTGTCATTGCATTGGTACTCGTTAAATAAATATCCGCATTAAATGCTTCATGATGTATTGCGTTGATTTCTTCTTTAGTTAATCCTTTAGCATAACGATCAAGGAACTTCACATCACTTGCACGTACTAAATCTAATACATGCATTTCATCAAGTGACATAGAACCACCCACTGCCACTACCTTTTGGTCCTTGAAAATTGTCTTAAAATAATCATGAAGTTCTTCTTCTGTATTAAATACATTACAAGTCATGTTATTTCTTTCTAATGCTTTCTTTAATCTTTCAATTTTTAAATCATACATACCCAATAAATTCTTATCCATAAAAACACCTCTCTGTACTCTATTATAACATATCAAAGTGCGTTATAATAATTAAAAAAGGAGGTTTAACCATGAGCAAGAAACTACTAGTTGTTGTAGATTATCAGAATGATTTTGTGGATGGTGCACTTGGA
>ENA-OUQP01000814-OUQP01000814.1-human-gut-metagenome-genome-assembly--contig:-NODE-814-length-25609-cov-4.104954_pt1 | contig 25609 bp, 17 predicted proteins | sample MGYA00237951_ERZ548836 | MGnify/ENA primary metagenome ERZ548836 (study PRJEB26490, sample SAMN05194702) | human gut metagenome | biome: terrestrial biome; feature: human-associated habitat; material...
CCACAACGTCGACGACACCGCCAAGAAGTATGGCCACGAGGGCAACTTCGTCATGGGCGCCAACATCGCCGGCTTCGAGAAGGTCGCCGACGCCATGATGGCTCAGGGCGTCTGCTAGGGGGTCTCCCGTATTCGGGTGCCCACCAACGGGTCGCCGGCTTGCCAGGAGTGGCTCGCGAGTCGATTGCGCTCTCGCGAATCTAGCGCGCACCAACGGCGTCGCGCCCAGGCGGGCTTCGGCCCTTCCTCAGTTGGGCGCGACGTCGCAGATTCTCCATCGTTGACAAGCGCTCACTTAGGTTACTATTGAGCGGTTGCCATGCGGGCGTGGCGGAACTGGTAGACGCGCTGGATTTAGGTTCCAGTGGGGGAGACTTCGTGCAGGTTCGATTCCTGTCGCCCGCACCATTGACTGTTTGAGGAGGTCGTCGTGATTGCGGCGACCTCCTTTTGCGTCTCAGCAGATGCTGTTCTCATTTGCTAGAATCGTTATGTTTGTGCACGGGTGGGTCACTCCCGCCCACGGAATGACCATCCAGGAGGAACGTTGAAGATCACCGTCACCGCCACCGAGCCCAAGGACAACAAGCTCGAGGCCAACATTACCGTCGCCGCCGCTGATGTCGACGCCGCCATCAAGAAGGCTTACAAGGACATCGCCAACCAGTATCGCTTCCAGGGCTTCCGCAAGGGCAAGGCCCCGCGTCCGGTCATCGACGGCCTCGTCGGCAAGAACTACGTGCTCGCCCAGGCTTCCGAGGATGTCCTCCAGCAGGCCCAGCCGCTCATGCTCGACGAGCTCGACATCGTGCCCGTCGGCGAGCCCCACTTCGACGGCGAGGCCAAGCTCGTCACCGAGGGCGCTGACTTCGAGGCTACCCTCGTGATCGACGTTCGCCCGGACTGCGAGCTCGAGAGCTATGACGCCCCCGAGATCAACATGCCTCCCGCGGAGGTCACCGAGGCCGAACTCGCCGAGCAGCTCGACGCCCTCCTGAGCTACCGTGCCTCCTTCGAGGATGCTGCTGACGATTACGTCGCCGCCGAGAACGACCTGCTCACCATCGACGTCGAGAACGTCGAGAACGGCGAGTCCCTCGCTGGCGAGGACCGTCCGTTCATGCTTGGCTCCACCCAGGTTCCCGCTGAGTTCAACGATGCCATCAAGGGCATGAAGGTCGGCGAGACCAAGGACGTCGAGATCCACGTCAACGGCACCGATGAGGCCGAGGCCAAGACCATCAAGGTCAAGGTCACCCTCAAGTCCGCCAAGAAGCGCGTCCTCCCCGAGCTCAATGACGAGTTCGCCAAGTCCGCTGGCTTCGACACCGTCGACGCTTTCAAGGACGCCGTCAAGGACGAGATCGCCAAGGACAAGGAGACCAGCCTTCCCAACCTCAAGGAGAGCCGCGTCATCGAGAAGCTCGCCGAGGCCCTCAAGCTCGACGAAGTCCCCGAGGACTACGTCAAGCAGGTCCACGATGAGATCGCCCAGGACATCCTCGCCCAGCTCCAGCGTCAGGGCCTCACCCTCGACGCCTGGCTCAACGCCCGCGGCATCCAGGCCCACGAGTTCCTGAACGACCTGAACGAGCAGGCCCTCGAGCGCGCTCGTCAGTCCCTCGCCCTCGACGCCCTTGCCAAGAAGCTCGGCTTCGAGGCCTCTGACGAGGACATCCGCGCCGAGTTCGAGGACGCCGGTGTCGCCGACGTCGACGCTTCCCTCAAGGAGTTCAAGGAGGCCGGCCGCATGCCCGCCGTCCGCGAGAGCATCAAGCGCACCAAGGCCGTCGACTGGCTCGTCGAGAACGCCAAGGTCAACATCGTTGACGAGGTTGCCGAGCGTCGTGCCGCTCGCGACGCCGAGTAGCATTTTCCGCCCGTTCGGGCTCTCACTCCCATAAAGGGGTATAAGCGCCGGGCGGGGTGATTCCCCCGCCCGGCTTTTTCTCCCCGAGCGAGCTCGCCAGCATAGGCTGGGAGGCGAACGCTCCCGCTAGACAAGGTGGCCGGCTCATCCGCGCCTGATCACAATGGAGGACCACATGGTCAACCCGGTTCGCAACATCCCCAACATCCCGTATGTCGTCGAGCAGACCCCTCGCGGCGAGCGAAGCTACGACATCTACAGCCGCCTGCTCAACGATCGCATCGTCTTCCTCGGCGAGGAGGTCACTCGCGACTCCGCCAACCTCGTGGTGGCGCAGCTCCTGCACCTCGAGAGCCAGGACCCGGACAAGGACATCATGCTCTACATCGACTCGCCCGGCGGCGACGTCTATGCGGGCCTCGGCATCATCGACACGATGAACTACATCAAGCCCGACGTCTGCACCATCTGCGTGGGTATGGCCGCCTCCATGGGCGCCGCCATCCTCGCTTGCGGCGCAAAGGGCAAGCGCATGGCGCTTCCCAACTCGATGGTCCTCATCCACCAGCCGAGCTCTGGCGTCCAGGGCCTGTCTCTTATACACATCTCCGAGCCCACGAGACCGAGGCCACTGGCCAGCCGGTCGAGCGCATCAACGAGGACACCGAGCGCGATCGCTACCTGCGCGCTGCCGAGGCCTGCGAGTACGGTCTCGTCGACAAGGTCATCACCTCGCGCGCTGACGCCGCCAAGGAGGAGTAACCAGTGCCCCAGTACCATGACCCCATGAGCCCCAAGGACGTGTGCTGCTCGTTCTGTGGCAAGTCCCGCGATCAGGTGCGCAAGCTCGTTCAAGGCGCCAACGGCGTCTACATCTGCGACGAGTGCATCGCCGCCTGCTCTGACATCATTCATGGCACGCCTGGCTATGCCCATGACGTCGACATGGATGACGAGGGCGCGCTCGAGGAGCTCCTGCCGCTCGAGCAGCTTCCCACGCCGCACCAGATCTATGACGAGCTCTCGCAGTACGTCATGGGTCAGGAGGACGCCAAGCGCGCGATGAGCGTGGCCGTCTACAACCACTACCGTCGCGTGCTCTATGGCATGGAGAACGACCTCTATGCCGAGGAGTACGAGCACCTCCAGCATGTCGCCCACGACACCGGCACCGAGGACGTGCTTGGTTCGAACGAGCCCGTTGAGCTTGCGAAGAGCAACATCCTGCTCCTGGGTCCCACGGGCACCGGTAAGACGCTGCTCGCCCAGACACTCGCGCGCTTCCTGCGTGTCCCCTTCGCCATCGCTGACGCCACCTCCCTCACGGAGAGCGGCTATGTGGGCGAGGATGTCGAGAACATCCTGCTCAAGCTCATTACCGCGGCCGACGGTGACGTCGAGCGCGCCCAGGTCGGTATCGTCTATATCGACGAGGTCGACAAGATCGCGCGCAAGGCGGAGAACCTCTCCATCACGCGAGACGTCTCCGGCGAGGGCGTGCAGCAGTCGCTGCTCAAGATCCTCGAGGGCACCATCGCGAGCGTCCCGCCCCAGGGTGGCCGCAAGCATCCGCAGCAGGAGCTCATCAAGATCGACACGACGAACATCCTGTTCATCTGCGGTGGCGCCTTCGTGGGCCTCGACAAGATTGTTGCGGACCGCATCGGCAAGAAGGGCATCGGCTTTAACTCCGAGCTCGCCAAGAAGGTCACCGAGTCCCAGGATGACCTCATGGCCGAGGTCACGCCCCAGGACCTGCACACCTTCGGCATGATTCCTGAGTTCGTGGGCCGCCTGCCCGTCATCTGCTCCACCAAGCAGCTGACCGAGGACGACCTCGTGCGCATCCTCACCGAGCCGCGCAACGCCATCATCAAGCAGTACGTTCGCATGTTCGAGATCGAGGGCGTTAAGCTCGAGTTCGAGGACGAGGCCGTTCGCGAGATGGCACGCCTCGCGCTGGCCCGCAAGACCGGCGCCCGTGGCCTTCGCGCCATTGCGGAGAAGGTTCTGCAGCAGACGATGTTTGATGTCCCGAGCGACCTCTCCGTCTCCAAGGTCATTGTGACCAAGGAGGCAGTCGCCGGTGAGGAGCAGCCTAAGCTCGTGCACACGCACAAGGCCGGGCACCGTTCGGAGTAACGCATGCCCGTTCTTGACGCTAGCGCCGTTCTGGCGATTCCTTGGGGTATCGATTATGCGTCTGTGGTCGTCGGCGTGCTCACGGGCGCGATGTTCGGCTGCAGGAGCAAGCTCGATGTCGTCGGAACCACCGTCGCGGGCTTTCTCACGGGGTTTGGCGGCGGCATCGTGCGCGATCTGCTACTGGGCGCCTCCAACATCTACTTCATGTCGCACCCGGACCTCATCTTGGTGTCGCTCGCGATCTGCCTTCTGACGTTCTACTTCCGTGGGGTCTTCCTCGACCTCAATCGCTCCATTCTGGTTGCGGACACGCTTTCCGTCGCGCTCTTTGCGCTCGCGGGCTCTTCGAAGGCGTTCGCCTACGGGCTCGACCCGGTCTACGTCGTCATCCTCGGCACCATTACGGCCGTGGGTGGCGGCGCCCTGCGCGACGCGATGGCAGGCGTGACCCCGGCCATCTTCCGCGGGTCGAACTTCTACGCCGTGGCGTGTCTAGGCGGTTCCGTCACCTTTGCCGCCATGGCGTACTTCGGGCTTCCGCTCGTCGAAGCGGGCTTTGGCTGCGTGGGCGCCGTGCTCGCCTTGCGCTATCTCTCGATTCGCTTCGACTGGAAGACGCGCGAGTACTGCGACCTGACGCCTCGCGTCGTCGCTGCAGCGAAGGGTGCCAGCAGCTCGTCCCATCAACCTGACCGCTTAGAGGCGCTCCCGAACGGGCGCGAAGACTAGGGGGAGACCGTGTCGAACGTCCTCGACATCATCGGGCCTGTCATGATCGGCCCGTCGAGCTCTCACACCGCGGGAGCCGCGAGGCTGGGACTTGTGTCCCGCATGCTGCTGGGGGCGGATCCGAAGAGCGTCCGCGTGACGCTCTATGGGTCATTCGCGAAGACCTACCGCGGTCACGGCACGGACCGCGCCCTCGTCGCCGGCGCCCTCGGACTCCATGCGGATGACGTGCGCCTGCGTGACTCCCTCGACCTTGCGCGCGAGCGCGGGGTCGAGGTCTCCTTTGTGGTTTGCGATGACGAGGACGAGGGCCTCCATCCCAACACCGCCCTGATTGAGCTCGCCTCTGCGGAGGGCAAGCGCGTGGCCGTGCTCGGCAGTTCCATCGGCGGCGGTCAGGTCGAGGTCACCCGCGTCGATGGCATGCGCGTGCGCATCACCGGCCTCAAGCGCACGCTCATCGTGCGTCACACTGACAAACCTGGCCTCATCGCCTGCGTGACGGACGTCCTTGCCGCCGGAGGTGCGAACATCTGTGACTTCGCGCTCGCTCGCCAGGAGCGTGGCGGCGTGGCGGTCATGAGCATCGAGGTCGAGAACCAACTTGATGACGACATCGCCGAGCGCATCGAGCGCCTTGACGGCGTCGAGCGTTGCACGGTGCTCGAGCCTGTTGGCGCCATGGATGCAACCGAGCCCGCCAAGGCTGGGGAGGTTCCCGCGACGGACGGCCTTGCGATAGACTTCCTCCTCGGTACGTTCGAGCCCGCTGTCGAGGCGGCGGAGAATGCCGGAGTGCCCATCTCCCACGTCATCCTCGCCCAGCAGGCGCGCGCCATGGAGATGGCTCCCGCCGAGCTTTATGCGCTCATGCGCGACCGCCTCGTTGTCATGGACTCCTGCGTGGCTCCCGGAAGCGACCCCTCTCTTCGCTCCATGAGCGGACTCACCGGAGGAGACGCCGCCCGCATGCTCGCTCGCGAGGCCGCCGGCAAGCCGCTCTGCGGAGGCATCGTTACGGGTGCCGTGAGGCGAGCCCTCGCCGTGAGCGAGCTCAACGCCGCCATGGGCCGCGTTGTCGCCGCGCCCACCGCCGGCTCGTGCGGCATCCTACCTGCTGCCGTCCTCTCCATGCGAGACGAGCGTGGGTGCTCGGAGGGCGCCTGCGTCATGGCACTGTTCACCGCCGCCGCCGTCGGCCTCGTGATCGAGCACGCCGCGACGCTTGCCGGTGCCGAGGGAGGATGCCAGGCGGAGACCGGCGCCGCGGCCGCGATGGCCGCCGCGGCCGTGACCGAGCTCGCCGGTGGCACGCCTCGCCAGTGTGCCTCCGCTGCCTCGATGGCGATTCAGAGCCTGCTCGGCCTGGTCTGCGACCCCGTCGCCGGTCTCGTGGAGGTGCCGTGCGTCAGGCGCAACGCCACGGGTGTGAGCGTCGCCCTCACCTGCGCGGAGATGGCCCTCGCCGGTATCTCCGCCACGATTCCCTTCGACGAGGCGGTCACGGCGATGAGGCGCGTGGGCGCGCTCATGCCGTCGACCCTGCGCGAGACGGGGGAGGGTGGCCTCGCCGCGACGCCCGCGGGACGCGCCCTCGCCGAGAAGGCCTTTGGCGGATGCGCCGCGTGCGGCGCCTGCAGATAGCGCACGCTCGCACTTCTTGCCCCCTATACTCCATCGCGCTGGATTGCCTTTGCCGTCTGCGGCGAGGACAATGGATGGCTGTCGTTACTACGGGAGGGGAGTTCCATGGCTATCGATTTTGAGGCCATCAGCAAGCGCAACTTGGCGCGCGATGGCGCGCTCGTCATCGTGGGAACGCTGCTGTTCGCTGTCGGCCTCAACTGCTTCATGGAGCCTAACGGCCTCGCTCCCGGAGGAATCTCTGGCATCGCGATCATCATCAGGGCTGCGGTCATCGCGCAGGGTGGCCCGGATATTCCCGTCGGCATCCAGACCCTCGTTATGAACGCGTTGCTCATGGTGCTCGCCTGGCGCGCGGGTGGTCCGCGTTACGTCGCCAAGTCCCTCGCGGGCATCGTGTTCTGTTCGGTCTTCATCGACCTCACGGCACCGTTCCTGCCGGTTCTCGGCAATGGCGACCTGCTGCTTTGCGCGTTGTGGGGCGGCGTTGTCTCCGGAACCGGTCTTGGCCTCGTGTTTCGTGCGGGTAGCAACACCGGCGGCACGGACATCATCTGCCAGATTATCGCGCGCCACTCGATGTTTCCCGTGGGCACGTGGGTCATCATTACGGATTTCATGATCGCCGCGGCTTCGGCCCCGGTCTTCTCGGTCGAGAACGCGCTTTATGCCTGCATCGCCACCTATTTTATGGGCAAGGTCTGCGACATGGTGATCGACGGCCCCAGCCGCGAGCGCGTGGCGTGGATCATCTCGTCCGAGCACGAGGCGATTGCCCAGGCAGTTCTTGAGGACCTCGATCGCGGTTGTACCGAGGTCACGGCGAAGGGCAAGTACACCGGCGAGGAGCGCCCGATGCTCTTCTGCATCCTGAGCAGATCAGATATCGCCCCGCTCAAGGATATCGTCGCCGAGGTCGACCCGGACGCCATTGTCGTCATTACCGAGGCCCACGAGGCCTTTGGCGAGGGCTTCCGCAAACTCGAGGGCGGAGCCTCGCTGTAACGTTTCGGCGCGCAGCTGGGCGTCTGGCGCGCAGGCCTCGCGAGGGGCCTCGGACGCGCGGCCTTGCGAGTGGGCCTCGCGCGTGGGCCTTGGGCGTGGGCCTTGGGCGTGGGCCTTGGGCGCGCGGCCTCGCGCGTGGGCCTACGTCGCCAGAACCTACCTCTTGTAACGTTTCGAGCCCGAAATCAGGCCCGATTCCTTACAAGAGGTAGGTTTGCGCGTGCCAACGCGGCGCCGGGCGTCCCGCGACGTCAACCGTGCGTGTGCCGACGCGGCGCCGGGCGTCCTGCGACGTCGCTGCGCGCGCGGCTGGCTCCCCATTTTTCGTGAGTGTGGCATGGAGCGTCGCCAGTTGCCTACAATCGTGTCGTTGATTCGTCTCTACGAGGAGGAAGTATGGAGCGCGAGAACGCCTGGAAGAAGTACACGGACGAGCAGCTTGAGCAGCTCGAGGCCCTGAGCTGCCGTTATCGCTCGTTCATCAGCGAGAACAAGACCGAGCGCGAGTGCGTCGCCACCGCTCAGGCCAAGGCCGAGGCCGCCGGATACGTGAGCCTCGAGGACTTCGCCGCCAAGGGCCGTGCGCTCGAGGCCGGCGACAAGGTCTTCGTCAACACGCGTGGCAAGGCCCTCACCCTCTTCAACATCGGCACCGTCCCGATGTCGAAGGGCCTCAACATCCTCGGTGCCCACGTCGACTCGCCGCGCCTTGACGTCAAGCAGAACCCCGCATACGAGAAGGCCGACCTCGCCTTCCTCGACACGCACTACTACGGTGGCCTCAAGAGCTCGCTGTGGGTCGCCACGCCGCTCGCCATCCACGGCGTCGTCGCCAAGAAGGACGGCACCGTCGTGCCTGTCGTCGTGGGCGAGGACCCGGCTGATCCGGTCTTCTGCATCTCCGATATCCTGATTCACCTCGCCGGCGAGCAGATGAAGAAGACGCATGCTGAGGCCGTCGACCCCGAGGCCCTCGACGTTATCGTCGGCGGCAAGCCCGTCCGTCTCGGCGATGCCAAGGAGGAGGGCGCCGACGAGCCCAAGGAGCCGGTGAAGCGCCTTCTGCTCGATCTTCTCGCCGAGCGCTATGACATCGAGGAGGAGGATCTCCTCTCCGCCGAGCTCGAGATTGTCCCCGCAGGCCCCGCCCGCGACATGGGCCTCGATCGCTCGATGATTCTCGGCTATGGTCACGATGACCGCGTGTGTGCCTACACCTCGCTCGAGGCCATGCTCGAAGTCGAGAGCGTCGAGCGCACGAGTGTGTGCCTGCTCGTCGACAAGGAGGAGATCGGCTCCGTCGGCGCCACGGGCATGCAGGCCCATTATTTCGAGAACGCCCTTGCCGAGGTCATGAATCTCGCCGGTGAGAGCGGTGACCTCGCGCTGCGTCGCGCGCTTGCCGCCTCCCGCATGCTCTCGAGCGACGTTTCCGCTGGCTTCGACCCGGCCTACGCCGGCCAGTTCGAGGAGAAGAACAGTGCCTTCCTCGGTCGTGGTCTGTGCTTCAACAAGTACACGGGGTCTCGCGGCAAGAGCGGATCGAATGACGCTGATGCCGAGTATGTGGCCCTCATCCGCGACATCATGGACGGCGAGGGCGTGAGCTTCCAGACCTGCGAGCTCGGTCGCGTCAACGCCGGTGGCGGCGGCACCATCGCCTACATCATGGCTCGCTACGGTATGGACGTCATCGACTCCGGCGTCGCCGTGCTCTCAATGCACTCGCTGTGGGAGGTCGTCAACAAGGCTGACGTCTTCGAGGCCTATCGCGGCTACAAGGCGTTCCTCCACCGCGCCTAGGGCCGCGCGGCCCTAGTGCCGGTATAGCCCCGGGACGAGCTAACTCTTTGGATAGCGGCTTCTGGGTAGGCCCGCTTTCGGGTGGGCCTACCACCAGGGGTGACTACTCCTGCTCCCCAGAGATCAGGGACATGAGCTCGCAGGCGTCGTGCGCGATCACGGTCGCGCCGGCGTCTGCGAGCTGCTTTGTGCTGCGGAAGCCCCAACAGACGGCGAGACAGGGGAGGCCCGCGTTGGCGCTCGTGGCGACGTCCACCTCGGAGTCGCCTACGTAGGCAGCGCGACCTTCGGCGGCGTCGCATGCGGCCTCCTCGCCCATCAGGGAGAGCGCGAGGTCGACCATGTCGCGCGCGGGCTTCTTGGCAACGCCCTCACGCACGCCCACGGCGACGTCGAAGGCATCCGGGAAGTGCCTGGCCACGAGGCTCGCCACTGCGTAGTCCGTCTTGTTGGAGACCACGGAGATGCGCCTGCCCTCCGCGCGAAGGCTCTCGAGGAGCTCGGGAATGCCGGGGTAGGGGTGCGTGTGGTCGTCGCAGTGGACGGCGTAGAACGAGTCGAACTCCGCCTGCATCGTGTCGATCACGTCCGCTGACGTGCCTCCGGGCACCGAGTTCTCGATGAGACGGCGGATGCCATTACCGACATATGCGCGTGTCTCGGCGAGGGTCTGCTCGGGCAGGCCTGCCCAGGCGAGCGTGTGGTTGATGGCGAGGTGGAGGTCCTCGAGCGTGTCGAGGAGGGTGCCGTCGAGGTCGAAGACGACGGTGCTGTAACCGGTCATGTGCTGCCTTTCTTCGTGTCTCGCCCTATCGTAGCGCGCTACTCTCTTCGAGTTTCCGGAACGTAACAAGTACGAAGCGTTCATGCGACGCTGCTATTATTAATCAATGGCCATATGCGCATGTTGCCAGTCGCGGCGCGTGCGTGAGACCGCATCCTGCATGGTGAGAGCCGAGGAGGCAACCTTGACGGAGAGAGACACCACAAACAGGCGAGACGCCCTACGCGCGGCAGAGGAGGAGGCGGCGAAGACATTCGCCGGCATCGACCTGCCCGAGAGCCTTCGCGACAACCTCGAGCTGTTCCTGCGCCTTCTGCGCGAGGTCCTGAGCGAGTACTCGTCCGAGCTGCGTTCCACGTTCGATGAAGTCCTCGCAGACCTCATCGCTGCAGACGAGGTCGGCATGGTCAGCGCCACCGGCGCGTCCACCGAGGACGAGAACTTCCAGGCCGCCTACGAGCTCATGCGCGGCCTCACCGTTGAGCAGCAGACCATGCTCACGCGCGCCCTCACCGCCTACTTCCATCTCGCGAACCTGTCCGAGGAGAACTTCCGCGTCCAGACGCTGCACGAGCGTGAGCGCGTGGTGTCCCTCGAATCGGAGACCGACGAGTCCAACGCGCTCGCCGTGGCTTACCACCAGCTTGTGGAGGAGGCCGGCGAGCAGCATGCCAACGAGCTGCTCTCGCGCCTCGAGTTCCATCCCGTGTTCACCGCGCATCCCACCGAGGCTCGCCGCAAGGCCGTCGAGGGCAAGATTCGTCGCCTCTCCCGCCTGCTCGAGCAGCACCCGCATCTGGGTGGCTCGGACCTCGCGGAGAACGAGCGCCACATGCTCCAGGAGATTGACGCGCTGCTGCGCACGAGCCCCATCGCGCTCAAGAAGCCCACGCCCGTCGAAGAGGCCGACACGATCATCGACATCTTCGATAACACGCTGTTTGACATGGCGCCGCAGGTCTACCGTCGCTTCGACGACTGGGTGCTTGGCGACAATGCCGGCAAGGTGAAGCCCGTCTGCCCGGCATTCTTCCACCCCGGCTCCTGGATCGGTTCCGACCGCGACGGTAACCCCAACGTCACGGCCAAGGTGAGCCGCCAGGTCGCCGCGAAGTTCTTCACGCACATGGTCGCCACGCTCGAGGACAAGTGCCGTCGTGTGGGTCGCAACCTCACGCTCGACGTCGACCACACCAAGCCCTCCGTCGAGCTCGTGAACCTGTGGAACCACCAGGTCGAGATGAGCGAGAAGCTCACCGCCCGCGCCGAGCTCATCAGCGAGTCCGAGCTGCACCGTGCCGTCATGCTCGTCATGGCTGACCGCCTGAAGGCCACGATCGTGCGCAACACCGATACGATGTACCACTCCTGCGACGAGCTCCTCGAGGACCTGCGCATCGTCCAGCGCTCGCTCGTCGTCGGCGGCGCCCCCCGTGCCGCCTACGGCCCGGTTCAGACGCTCATCTGGCAGACGGAGACGTTCGGCTTCCACATGGTGGAGATGGAGTTCCGTCAGCACTCGCTCGTGCACAGCCGTGCGCTTGCGGACATCAAGAAGCATGGCCGCAACGGCGAGAATGGCCCGCTCGATCCCATGACGCGCGAGGTGCTCGACACGTTCCGCGCGCTGGGTTCCATTCAGAAGCGCTACGGCGCCAAGATGGCCCGTCGCTACATCATCTCGTTCACGAAGAGCGCCCAGAACGTCGCCGACGTCTACGAGCTCAACCGCGTCGCCTTCGCCCATGTCGAGGACGTGCCCACCATCGACGTGATCCCGCTGTTCGAGCAGCTCGAGGACCTCGAGAACTGCGTGGACGTGCTCGACGGCATGCTCAAGCTTCCGGACGTCCAGACGCGCCTCGCGGCAACGAACCGCCGCATGGAGGTCATGCTCGGCTACTCCGACTCCTCGAAGGATGCCGGCCCCACCACCGCAACGCTCGCGCTTCACTCCGCCCAGGAGCGCATCGCCCAGTGGGCTCGTCGCAACCATATCGACCTCGTGCTCATGCACGGCCGCGGCGGTGCCGTGGGTCGTGGAGGCGGCCCGGCCAACCGTGCCGTGCTCGCCCAGCCCGCGGGCTCGGTCAACTGCTTCTTCAAGCTCACGGAGCAGGGCGAGGTCATCTTCGCGCGCTACGGCAACCCCGTGCTCGCCCAGCGCCACCTCGAGAGCGTTGCCGGCGCCACGCTTCTTCAGAGCGCCCCGTCCGTCGAGAAGACGAACACCGAGATGACCAAGAAGTACGCGGACATGGCCGCCAAGCTTTATGACGCGAGCCATGACCACTTCGTCGAGCTGCTGAACACGCCGGACTTCACGCCGTGGTTCTCCACCGTGACGCCGCTCGTCGAGATTGGCCTCTTGCCGATCGGCTCGCGTCCCGCGAAGCGTGGCCTGGGCGCCAAGTCGCTCGACGACCTGCGCACGATTCCCTGGGTCTTCAGCTGGAGCCAGGCGCGCATCAACCTCGCTGCCTGGTACGGTTTGGGCACGGCGTGCGAGAAGCTCGGAAACCTCGACCTTCTGCGTGCCGCCTACAAGGAGTGGCCGCTGTTCACGACGTTCATCGATAACATCGAGATGTCCATAGCCAAGACCGACGGACGCATCGCCCGCCACTACCTGGCTCTGGGCGACCGCGACGACCTCGCCGAGATGGTTATGGACGAAATGGCACTCACGCGCAAGTGGACGCTTGCCATCGTGGGAGACGAGTGGCCGCTGCAGCACCGCCGCGTGCTTGGTCAGGCCATCCGCGTGCGCAACCCCTACGTGGACGCTCTGTCCATCTCCCAGGTGCGTGCCCTCACTGCCCTGCGCGAGCACGAGGCAGAGCTCACCGCTAAGGAGCGCGAAGCTTACATCAAGCTCATCCTCTCCGCCGTCGCCGGAGTCTCCGCGGGCCTGCAGAACACCGGGTGATTTTCAGGCTTTAGCTCTATCGCAACTATGCCCGCCGGTAGCACTCGCTGCCGGCGGGTGACAAAGGGACAGTCCCTTTGTCAACTTTTCAAGCCTGCCTCGCGATTCTCGCGCGGGGCAGGCTTTTTTGTCGGACGGATTTCGATTTGGGCCATGTGTTTGGGCCATTTGTCCCAAACCGTGGCTCGCAAGGGGCCTTTTGGGCATGTGATTGTGTCTTTCGGGGAGTCAGAATCCTAGGTGAAAGGGATCGGGCGTTGTGCCCGTGGTATCGCTTCAAACTGTCAAACTTGTAGGCAGGGAGGCAAGTATGGGACTCGAGAGCGTCAACTACCAGTGTCCAGCGTGCGGGGGTCCGTTGCGCTATGACGGCGGCAAGGGCAAGCTCATTTGTGACCATTGCGATTCCGAGTTCGAGGTTGCACAGATCGAGGCCATGTTCGCCACCGCCGAGGCCAAGGCGGAGGAGCGGGCGGCGAGTGCTAGCGCCCAGACGCTTGACGGCGGCTATGTCTGCGCGTCGTGTGGCGCCCAGCTCATGACTGACGGCACCGTTGCCGTCTCTCGTTGCCCCTACTGTGGCAACCAGACCATGCAGGCAGCCACCTTTACGGGTGACTTCAAGCCTGACCTTGTCATTCCCTTCAAGCTTGATCACAAGGCCGCCGTCGCCGCCCTTGACGAACACTACAAGGGCAAGATCCTCCTTCCGCGCGAGTTCAAGACGGGCAACCATATCGACGAGGTCCAGGGCGTCTACGTGCCCTTCTGGCTCTACGACTCCAGCGCCAACGGCAGCGCTACGTTTGAGGCAACCAATACCCGCAGCTATATGTGCGGTGACGACGAGATCATCGAGACTGACCACTACACCTGCGAGCGTTCTGGCTCAATGGCCTTCACGCTCATTCCCGTCGATGGCTCCACGCGCATGCCTGACGGCCACATGGATTCCATCGAGCCGTATGACTACCAGTCTCTTGTTACCTATTCTTCTGCCTACCTTCCTGGCTTCCTGGCGAATCGTTGGGATGAGGACGTTGATGCGTGCCGCTGCCGCGCGGAGCATCGCGTCACCAAGAGCGTCGAGAACGCCCTCGGTGAGACCGTGACCGGCTATGCCACGGTCGACTGCACGTCTTCAAACGTCGACTGCGGCTGGCATGACGAGAGGTGCGCCCTGTTTCCCGTGTGGATGTTGAGCACGAGCTGGGAGGGGCAGAACTTCCTGTTTGCAATGAATGGGCAGACCGGGCGCCTCGTGGGCGATCTTCCCATCTCCAAGCCCAAGCTCATCGCTATCTGCGCCGTTGTCTTCGCCGTGCTCTTCGGTGGGTTGTGGGTCGGCATGGACGGCGCCTCCGTCATGGAGTCCGATAACCCGCTTTGGGGCCTTGCGATGATCGTCCTCATTCCCGTCATCATCACCGTCATCGTCGGCGCTGTCCTCGTGGGGCAGATGAAGAGCGCGATTGAGGCTGGTCAGGCGGATAACTACCTCGACCGGAGCACCTTCCAGCTTGCCTCCCAGAGCGATACCTACACGCACACCACCACGCAGGTCATCCACCACGAGAAGAAGAAGTAACAGCAGCGTCTTTGCGACGCGCATTCGATTGGCTCCAGTACGTACATAACGGCCGTGCCCCGCGGGGCGCGCGCCAACCGGCTCCACTACGTTCGCCACTTCGAGAAAGGAAACACCATGGGACTTCTTAAGGCTGGTATCGGTGCGGCATCTGGCGTTCTTGCCGATCAGTGGCGCGAGTACTTCTACTGTGAGGCCCTCGATGCCGACACGCTCGCCGCGAAGGGCCAGAAGCGCACGGGTAACCGCAGCAGTAACAAGCATGGTGAGGAGAACATCATCTCTGACGGCTCGATCGTCGCCGTGGCTGATGGCCAGTGCATGATTATCGTCGAGGACGGTGCCATCGTCGACGTCTGCTCAGAGCCGGGTAAGTTCGTCTATGACACCGGTACCGAGCCGTCCGTATTCACGGGCAATCTCGGCGAGAACATCAAGAGGAGCTTCCAGGAAGTCGGCAAGCGCTTCTCCTTCGGTGGTGACACTGGCAAGGACCAGCGCATCTACTACTTCAACACCAAGGAGATCATCGGCAACAAGTACGGTACCGCGAGCCCCGTGCCGTTCCGCGTCGTTGACAACAAGATTGGTCTCGACGTCGACATCACGGTCCGCTGCAACGGCGAGTACTCCTACAAGATCGTCGACCCGCTGATGTTCTACAAGAACGTCTGTGGCAACGTTGACACCGTCTACACGCGTGACCTGATCGACTCGCAGCTCAAGAGCGAGCTGCTGACGGCGCTCCAGCCCGCCTTCGCGCGTATCTCCGAGATGGGCATTCGCTACAGCGCGGTGCCGGCTCACACCAAGGAGCTCGCTGCCGCCCTCAACGAGGAGCTCAGCTATGAGTGGCGCGATCGTCGCGGTATCGAGGTCGCTGCCTTTGGCGTCAACACGATCAGCGCCCCTGAGGACCAGGAGCAGATGATTCGTGACCTCCAGAGGGCTGCCGTCATGGCCAACCCGACTATGGCCGCCGCAAACATCGCGGCCGCCCAGAGCGATGCCATGCGCACCGCTGCGGCGAACCCTGCCGGTGCCGCCATGGGCTTCATGGGCATGGGCATGGCAGGTGGCATGGGCGGCATGAACGCCGCGCAGCTCTTCGCCCAGGGCCAGCAGCAGGCCGCCCAGATGCCGGCTCAGCAGGCCCCGATGCAGCAGGCTCCCGCTCAGGCAGCTCCCGGCATGGCGGGCGCGGCTGTCGCCGCCGGTGGTGCTCCTACCGGTTCCTGGACTTGCTCGTGCGGTGCCGTCAACACGGGTAACTTCTGCTCGACGTGCGGTTCTCCCAAGCCCGCCCCGGCTGCCCCCCAGGCTCCCGCCGAGTGGTACTGCCCGTCCTGCGGCACGAAGAACTCCGGCAACTTCTGTATGAGCTGCGGCACGCCGAAGCCGTAGTGGCATAAGCGTCTGCTTTGGGCGCGGGACGTTCGAGCCTCCCTTCCGCACCCGCGCCCGGGCAGGCGCCGAGAGACGACTAGCAAAGCAAGCGGGAGAAAGGACAAGACATGAAGAAGACGGCGAACCTCTGGCGGAGGATGCTCGTTGGCATCGCGCTCATGCTCACCATGTGCCTCGCCCTTGTGGGCTGCGGCGGCGGTGGTGGCTCGGCTGAGTCAAAGCTTATCGGCTACTGGGAGCTTTCCGGCGGCACTCTCGAAGGCGAAGAGCTCGATGATGAGTTTATCCAGATGATGAAGGACTGGGATGCTCACATGATCATCCACTTCGCCGAGGACGGTAAGTGCGAGGTGGACATGTTCGGTGACGTCTATGACGCCGCATGGGATGCCAAGGCCAAGACCATGGAATGGGAGGGAGAGACCGTCGAGTTCAAGCTTGACGGTGACACCCTGAGCATCGTTGACGGATCGGATCACATCGAGTTCAAGAAGGGCAACTCGACCGACCTTGCCTCCTTCATCGAGACCGATCGCTCCAACATGACTCGCAGCGGCACCGATTCCACCACGGACCCTGACGTCGAGCCTGCCATGGTTCCCCTTGATCCCGTCCAGACCATCGCTGATGACGAGTGGATCACCGCCACGGTCGACGCGAAGTACGCTGACGAGTACGGCTACGTTGGTCTTGTCATTTCCGTCAGGAACAACTCCAACGAGAACGTCACGCTCTATTCGCCCACCGGCATGAACTACGTCGACAACGTCGAGCACGAGGCCTGGTTCAGCTGCAGCCTGACGCCCGGAGAGACCATGACCACCGAGCTCTACTACGACGGCATCACCTCTGTGGATCAGCTCGTCAATATCACCCTCAACCTCGGCCTTTACTATACCGAGTCCTATGACGACATCTGCAGCTACAGCACTGTCGTCATGTAGCTCTTCGTGCGATAGCCGTCCGTTAGCGAGCTAAGTCATGAACGAGGGGCCGGGACGCTTCGAGTGTCCCGGCCCCATTTCTGTGCGCTGGCGAGGCGGCGATGCGGAGGGGTGTGGTGCTCGAGCATACGCGTGGGGAAACGGCGGTCGTGCTGGGGCGAGGGACTGCGCCGCTATCACGTTCCGTGTCCGCTGCGCCCCCAGCCGTCCGCCACGCGGCGCTGGCGTTTACTTGTCGCCGATGCGCGGGACGATGGAGCCTTCCGCCACGGCATGCACGGCGAGGCGGAGGATGTTGTCATAGCCCGTCTTGGCGAGGATCTCTCCGATGCGGCGCTTGACCGTGCCTTCGCTCATGAAGAGCTCACTGGCGATCTCCTTGCGGCTCTTGGCCTCGCAGACGAGGCGGAGAATCTGGATCTCCTCATCCGTGAGGGCCGCGCTTCCGGAGAAGACGGAATCCGGAGCCTTGGGGAAGGTCGAATAGCCGGAGTCCGTGGAGCGCATCACGGAGAGTAGCTCCGAGATGCCGACGTTCTTGTACACGAAGCTGTCGACCCCGGCGTCACGCGCCTGCTCGACGAAGGTGATGTCCGGCATGCCCGTCATGATGACGACGCGCGTCCCGGGAGAGTCTCGCTTGATGCGCTTGGCGGCCACTATGCCGCTCGAGTCATTCTCGGTGCAGACGTCCATGAGGGCGAGGTCGACGCCGCCCCTGGCAACGAAGCCAGGTGCATCGGCGGCATCTGCGAGCGAGACGACGACATGCATGTCTGGCTGGGAATCGATGGTGGAGACGAGGCTTTCCCTGAGCATCGCTTGGTCTTCGACGATCAGCACGCCAATGGTTTCCATGTGATCACCTCTCGGGAATGCCGACATTGATAACGAAGGGGGATTTGCTCGCGATTTCGAGGAAACCGCCGAGGGACTCGACGGCGCGTCTCATGCCCGCGATGCCCGTGCCACTCGTGATGTCCGCGCTCTTTGCCATGCCGTTGCCGTCATCATACGCGACGAGTGTGACGTAGCGGGCGCCGTGCGAGGCCTCTTTGCGCCCAAGCTGGATTTCGACCGTGTGGGCATGGCCGTGCTTGCAGGCGTTGGTTGCCGTCTCGCGGATGACGTCGACGAGCGTCGCTGCCACCCGAGGGTTTGTGGGCAGCTCGCCTGTGACCTCGATTTCTACGCCCACGAGGGCGAACGCGGAGACGACGGCGGCGAGGGCGGCGCTGGCATCCCCGGCATCCCCGCGCAGGTCATTCATGACCGTGGCGATGAGCTCCTTGAGCTCTGCGACGGAGGCGTCGTCGATGCGCTGTTCCTCGAGGTACCGGTGGATGATGGAGAGACGTTGACCAACGACGTCATGGACGCGGGCTCGCATCTTTAGGTGCGCCTCTCCCTCGGCGACGAGGCCGACGAGCGACATCTGCTCCCGAATGGCCTCGGTTGCATCTTTGAGGTCGAGGTTTGCCCGCCAGAGATTGCGGTTGGCAAGGGCGAGGTCGGTCACGTCGAGCGCGAGCGTCATTTGCCTCTCGTCGTTCTCTAATATCTCCCTAGTGAAGAGCTTGTACGTATCGTTGGGAAGGCGAATGAGGAGCTTCTCGTTTCCCTCGCCTGAAAGCAGCGGGACTCCCTGCAAATTCGCGATGGTGCGAAGGGGCTCCGCAATGCGGTCGAGGCGCTCCCACATGTTACTAAGGTCTCCAAGGTCGGTCGGGAGATCGAGAATGCCGAGCGTGTCTCGCATGGTGTTGTTCATAAGCGCGAAAGCTGATCTGTGTTCTGTGGCGAGGATGCCCACCGGAATGACGTTGACGGTCTCGATGACGGAGAGCTTCGAGAGCTTTTCCGTGCGACGGATGGCGTCGACGCAGATCGCCGCGGTGGTCCTGAAGAGGAAGTACGCCACGTCAAGAATCGCGACGATGGTCCAACTTGGGCCGAGAAGCCTGAGCGCGGGTGGCGTGCAGAGCGCCATGAACGTTATCTCCGGAATCATCACCGGATGTTTTAGGTAGATGCAAAAGGCGATGCCGTATGTCACGGTGATGACATTGCCCCAGAGGAAGTGACCCCATTGGGACGCGAGGATCGTGTCCGCCGCGAAGGTGCCTGTGTTCGAGAGGACGCCAATCATGTAGTCCGCTGCGAGGAAGAGGTGGTTCGCGACGCCTATCTCGTAGAAGAGGCCGATAAAGGCGAGGCGGCGGTTGCGTCCGGCTGCGGTGAGGGGGACGTGAACGAGCTGGAGGCAGCAGCTGATGAAGCTACCTACGAAGAGCAGGAGCAGGGATGTCTCGTTGAAGACGCCGGGCATCATGCGTCATCTCCCAAGCGGACCCTCGCGACGAGCCTGAGCTCGCCGGCGTCACCGGAAAGGACGAAGATTACGTCGCGCGCCTCGAGGGTGCGCTCGAGCTCGACCGCCTGGGGTCGAGCCAGGAGGTTGTCATCATCGTCAGACTCGAGCACCGCGCGGAGCTCCGCTGTTCCGTCGGGGCGAGTGCCAAGGTGATAGAGCAGGCTGGGCTTCTTCGTGTCGAGCGCAACGAAGGCGAAGTCATAGATGCAGTCATAGAGCGTGCTCATCTCGCTCGTGGCGAGGGCATGGGGAAGATCGACGACGGCAGCGCAGTCGATGCCGACCGCGCGAAGGTCGCTCGCGAGCTCGTTGGCGATGAGGACGATGCGGTCTCGGTTGAGCTCGGGGTCCTCGCTGGTCGAAAGGACAAGGGAGCCTTTGCGCTTGCTATAAGCGACGAGCATGCGCGCCCGTTCGACCTCGCGCCGGCGTTCCTCGTCGTGGCCGGGGCCCTCCGGAAGCGTATCCAGGATTCTCGCCGCCCGCGAGAGGGACGTGGCGAGAGCCGCCTCGATCTCATCGACGAGCTTGCGCTCTGCCTCTACGCCGGCGAGGGCCTTGGCAACCTGCACTTGAGCGCTAAGTACCTCGCTGTCGCGGAGGAGCTCCGCGTGGACCCGCTCGAGCTCGGCATGGACATGGTCAAGACCGCTGACGTCCTGCGCGAGAATTGCGGCCCCGCCCGAAATAGGCCAGACCCTTGTGACCTCGTGCTCGCCCGTTCGCATGGAGATGGCCCCGTCGCCCTTGCTTTTGGCGAGCTCTTCGAGCAGGTGGCGGACGGTGTCGCGCCGGACGGACTCCGCCTTAGTTGTGGCGAGGTAGGTTTTGCCGTCGAGGTCGACGATGCGCAGGTCAAGGGGGATCTTCGAAAAGGATTTATCGAACCTGACCATGGACGGAATGAGCCCGAGGTCGAGTGAGAGTTCGAGGGCCGTCACTACGAGCGAGGCATAGACGAGCGAGAAGTTGAGGCGCATTGCGAAGGGGAGGCGGAACACATAACCGAGCATGTAGAGAACGCCAACCAGAAAGACGCCCACAATGATGACGATGAATGTACGGAGGTGCTTTCGCGACGCGCGGGCGAGGCAGACGAAGAAGCCGGCGTAGCAGAGGACGTTCCAGATCATGAAGAGCCAGTAGCCGCCGCGGTACTCATACTCACCCACTACGCCCGGGTTAGGCGAGTCGAACGAGAAGACGAGCTGATGGAGGTTGTTGGAGAAGACGAGCAGGATGAGGGCGCAGGCGAGGGCGATGAGGCCGCATTTGATGTCGCGGGCGGCGGGGGAGCGGTCGAGGCCCGTGGCGCGCCCACCAATCAGCAGGGTGAGCAGCGGGATGACCGTCATGGGGACGTAGTAGAAGTACCAGCAGAAAATGCCGAGCCAGAGGCTGTGCGTCTTCCACTTGATGATGGCGTCGAGCATCCATAATACGAGGAAGATCGCGATGCCAGCGAGGTAGATGCGGTTCTTGCGGTCGAGGCAACGGAGATAGGCGGAGACTCCCCAGAGCGAGAAGGCCGAACTCGCGATGCGCATGTGGACCGCACGGTCTCCCATCCACCTGAACCGGACGTTGCCCTGCGGAACCGGGGGAATGGGCGGCCCCGCAAAGGCCATGGCGGCGATGACGAGGGCGAGGAACACGACGGCGATCGCGCCGCAGACGACGAAGACCCCACGCTTGCGGGCCAGGTTTCTTGCCGACTTGATTGGGCTGGCCATCGTCACCTCCCCATGGCGAGACTCATGCATCTTCGGTACTTCTAGGATACGCGACCGTGGGTGGGTCACGTGTCCCAAGCTCGCCATTCTCGGTGCGCGGGCAGGCGGGTGGGTGGGCGTGCGGTCGGGCGCGGGCTGCCGGGCGCGTGCGGGCTGCCGGGCGCGGGCAGGTGGATGGGCGTGCGGGTGCGTGCGGACGGCCGGGCGCTCGCACGGGGCGGGCAATTTATGTCTCTGCCGTCTGGCGATTGCCTGCGGGCGTGAGTCGCCTACTCCTGTACACTCAATTGGATTATGTAAATCACCCGCATGTGCCCATGGGGATGAGCGTGCCTTACGAGGGGAGAGACATGGAAGATACCGAGAAGGACGCGCGCGAGCGTGAAGTCCGCGTTATCGAGGTCAAGCAGAGCGTGTTCGCGAGCAACGATCGCGCGGCGGACACTCTCCGCGACGAGCTCCGTGCTCGCAAGACCTTCCTGCTCAACTTGATGAGCAGCCCCGGCTCGGGCAAGACCACAACGCTCGCGCGCACCATCGAGGCTCTTGCCGGCGAGCTTTCTATCGGCGTTATGGAAGCGGACATCGACTCAGACGTCGACGCGCGCGCCATGGCCGCGACGGGCGTCACGGCGATTCAGCTCCACACGGGCGGCATGTGCCACCTCGATGCCGCTATGTGCCGCCAGGGCCTCGCGGAGCTCGAGGCCGCCGCCGAGGATGCGGGCACGGCTCCCCTCGACCTCGCGATTCTCGAGAACGTGGGCAACCTCGTGTGTCCGGCGGAGTTCGATACGGGCGCGAGCGTGAACGTCGCGATCCTTTCCGTGCCGGAGGGCGACGATAAGCCCCTCAAGTATCCGCTGATGTTCGAGGTCTGCGACGTCGTCCTCGTCAATAAGATGGACGTGGCGCCGTACTTCGACTTTGACCTCGCGCGCTGCGAGGAGAACGTCCGCCTGCGAAACCCCGGCGCCAAGGTCATCCCGATGAGCGCCAAGACGGGGGAGGGCACAGACGCGTGGGCGGCATGGCTGCGCGCCGCCGTCGTCGCGTGGAAGACCGGCAAGTTCGAGAAGGCCACGCCGGCCAACAGCGAGGCCCCGCACTATCCAGGCGAGTAGCGGCGGGCTACGTCATCCGCTGCGGCGGCCGTGTGCCATGCGGGAAGCGCGCATCTTGCCTGTTCCCCGTCGCCCGCGCCCGCACACCCGCGCGCACGCGTCCGTCTCCCAGATCCGCCCCTTACGCCCCAACCCAGAGGAGTGACCATGATCATTAACGGCCCCGGCATTTCCTACACCGAGCCTGACATCGGATCCGAGTTCGTCCCCGAGCTTCCGGAGAACCCGCGCCCCAGCATCGTGGCTCTCTGCAAGCACTGCACGAACCGCCTCCTCGGAAAAGACGAGCTCCTGCCCTACGAGTACTGGAGCTTCGCCGAGGCTGCGACTGACGAGCAGGCTGACATGCTCGTCAAGCTCAAGATGCGCCAACCCTACACGCTCGATGCCGCGGTCAAGGCAACGGGCATCCCGGCGGAGAAGCTCGAACCCATGCTTGACGAGGTCTCCTACGTGGGCCTCCTCGAATACAACTGGGAGAATCCCCAGCATGAGAAGCAGTGGGTTCTCCCCATGCTCGTTCCTGGGTCGGCGGAGTTCCTCAACATGCGCTGGAGCCAGCTCGAGGATCACCCGGTCTTCGCCAAGTTCTTCGAGCAGGCCTCGAAGGGCCCGCTCTCCCGTGCGACGCCACTCGTGCCGCCCGGAGGCGCGGGCATCGGCATGCACGTCATTCCTGTCGAGCGCGCCATCGAGCACGAGAACCAGTCCATCTCCATCGAGCACATCGAGCACTGGCTCGACAAGTACGACGGCAAATACGCCGCCAGCGCCTGCAGCTGCCGCATGAGTCGTCAGCGCATGGGCGAGGGCTGCGGTGACGACTTCAACGACTGGTGCATCGCCGTTGGCGACATGGCGGACTACGTCGTCGAGACGAACCGCGGCCACTACATCACGCGCGAGGAGGCCCTCGACATCTTTCAGCGCGCGGAGGACAACGGCTTCGTCCACCAGATCACCAACATCGACGGCGAGAACAAGATCTTCGCCATCTGCAACTGCAACGTGAACGTCTGCTACGCGCTTCGTACCTCGCAGCTGTTCAACACGCCCAACCTCTCGCGCTCCGCTTACGTCGCCCATACGGATCCCGCCAACTGTGTGGCTTGCGGTCGATGCGTCGAGGTCTGTCCCGCCGGCGCCGTGAAGCTCGGCCAGAAGCTGTGCCAGAAGTCGACTAGCGAGGTGCCCGAGTATCCACGCCAGGAGCTGCCTGACGCCGTCAAGTGGGGTCCGGAGAAGTGGAGCCCCAACTATCGCAACAAGAATCGCATAGAGACCTACGACACGGGCACCGCGCCCTGCAAGACGGCCTGTCCGGCGCACGTCGCCGTCCAGGGCTACCTCAAGCTCGCGGCCCAGGGTCGCTTCACCGAGGCGCTCGCCCTCATCAAGCGCGAGAACCCGCTGCCCGCCGTCTGCGGCCGCATCTGCAATCGCCGCTGCGAGGACGCCTGCACGCGCGGGCGCGTGGACGAGGCCATTGCCATCGACGAGGTCAAGAAGTTCATCGCCCAACTCGACCTCGACGCCGAGACGCGCTACATCCCACCTCAGGTCCGCCCGAAGGTAGAGGGTGACTTCGAGGAGAAGATCGCGATCATCGGTGCCGGTCCCGCAGGTCTCACCTGTGCCTTCTATCTCGCCGAGAAGGGCTACAAACCCGTCGTGTTCGAGAAGAGCGAGCGCCCCGGCGGCATGCTCACCTATGGCATTCCGGCCTACAAGCTTCCCAAGGACGTGGTCCAGGCCGAGGTTGACGTCATCGAGGCCATGGGCGCGGAGTTCCGCTATGGCGTGGAGGTAGGTCGCGACGTTACACTTGCCGAGCTGCGCGAGCAGGGCTTTAAGGCCTTCTATGTCGCCATCGGCTGCCAGGGCGGACGACTCGCGGGCGTTCCTGGCGAGGATGCCGAGGGAGTGACGGTTGCCGTCGACTTCCTTCGCGAAGTTGCGACGGAGCAGCTGGACCGCGGCGAGGCAGTACCCGTAAGCGGGAAGGTTGTCGTTGTGGGAGGCGGAAACGTCGCCATCGACGTCGCGCGGACGGCCGCCCGCCTTGGTGCGGAGAGCGTCGAGATGCTCTGCCTCGAGTCTCGAGACGTCATGCCCGCCTCGAATGAGGAGGTTGCCGAGGCTGAGGCCGACGGCGTGCGCCTCTCCTGCGGATGGGGCCCGAAGGAGGTCCTCGCGCGGGACGGTCACGTGACGGGCATCGTCTTCAAGCGCTGCACGCGCGTCTTCGACGAGGACGGCCGGTTCGCTCCCGAGTATGACGAGGACGACACCATCGAGCTTTCCTGCGACCAGGTGGTCATGTCCATCGGCCAGACCGTCGTGTGGGGAGACCTGCTCGAGGGCAGCGCCGTCGAGCTCGGCCGCGGCTCCGGTGCCGTGGCGGATCCGAAGACCTATCAGACCGCAGAGCCTGACGTCTTTGTGGGCGGCGACGTCTACACTGGCCCCAAGTTCGCGATTGACGCCATCGCCGCAGGTCATGAGGCGGCGGTCTCCATCCATCGCTTCGTCCAGGGCGGTACGCTCACTATCGGTCGCAACCAGCGCAGCTACGTAGCGCTCGACCGGGACGACGTGGACTTCGGCTCGTATGACACGACGGCTCGCCAGGAGCCCGCGATTGACCACGACCGCGAGAAGGCCGAGCCCTTCGGCGAGTACGTGCGCACCTTTACCGCAGAGCAGGTCATGGCCGAGACGGCGCGCTGCCTTGGCTGCGGTGCGTCGGTGGTCGACCCCAACAAGTGCATTGGCTGCGGCCTCTGCACCACGAAGTGCGACTTCGACGCCATCCACCTGTTCCGCGAGAGGCCCGAGTGCTCCACGATGGTCAAATACGAGAAGAAGGTGCCGAGCCTGCTTAAGTATGCGGCAAAGCGCCAGGTAAAGATTATGTTTGGTGGCAAGGGCAAGTAAGCTTTGCCACGCGCCCGCCCGTCGCCTCGTGCCGGGCGGGCGCGCCATCGCTTGGGGGGGACGCGTGCACGAGCTGGGAATCGTCTTCTATATCATCGACGACGCCAAGAAGGCGGCGACGGACAACGGGCTGACCTCCGTGCGGCGCGTGACGCTCGACCTTGGCGAGGTGTCCGGCGTGGTGCCGGACCTCCTCCACGACGCGTGGACGTGGGCGTGCAAGCGCGAGCCGATGATGGAGGGGTGTGAGCTCGAGGTCTGCGAGAAGGAGGCGGCGAGCGTCTGCGAGGCATGCGGGACCGAGTATGGAACCGTGGCCTACGGACGTATCTGCCCCGAGTGCGGTAGCGAGCGCACGCACCTCTTGCACGGGCGCGAGGTCATGATTCGCGAGATCGAGGCGTACTAGGCGGCCGCCTTCTCGCGAGGGGCGTAGATCTTGCTCGGGCGGATGATCATCAGGGCGATGAAGACGAGCAGCGTCGTGGAGCCAAGGCTGATGGGGTAGATCGCCAGAAGCTTCAGGAACGAGGGCGCGGCGGGGAAGACCACGCTCACGAAGCTCTTGCTGCGACTGTCCGACATCCAGGAGG
>ENA-OUQP01000821-OUQP01000821.1-human-gut-metagenome-genome-assembly--contig:-NODE-821-length-25438-cov-5.032620_pt1 | contig 25438 bp, 25 predicted proteins | sample MGYA00237951_ERZ548836 | MGnify/ENA primary metagenome ERZ548836 (study PRJEB26490, sample SAMN05194702) | human gut metagenome | biome: terrestrial biome; feature: human-associated habitat; material...
GCCACACAGCCGACATCGGCATGACGGCCCTCATGCAGCGCCTGATTCGCAAGCTCAGCTTACTGGACGTTGTGGACGAGCAGGCAGGTGCCGGTAAGTTGGATCTGATCATCCAGCTGCCCTATGTGGTGAAGAGTGAGGCACGCCGCCAACAGGCGAACCAGCGCAGACGGGAAATCGAAGACCAGTTACGGGACAGCAAATACGGTATTGCGTGGACGGACGGCACCGAGCGGGTGACGCAGTTGAACCGCAGCCTTGAAAACAACCTTCTGAAGCAGATTGAATACCTGACGAACATGTTTTACAGTCAATTGGGTATTACCCTCGAGATCATGAACGGGACTGCAGACGAGGCCGCGATGACCAACTACTACAACCGCATCGTGGAGCCGATCATCAGCGCGATCGTGGACGAGATGAAGCGGAAGTTCCTGACCAAAACAGCCCGGAGCCAAAAGCAGAGCATTCTGTTCTTCCGTGACCCGTTCAAGCTGACCCCTGTTTCCGCCGTTGCCGAAATGGCCGACAAGTTTACCCGCAACGAGATCATGACCTCCAACGAGTTCCGGCAGGCCATTGGCATGAAACCCAGCAAGGACCCCAAGGCAGATGAACTGCGGAATGCAAACATCAGCCAGAGCAGTGAGGAAATTGCGGCGCAGAACAAAACAATCACGGCAGGGCGGGATGCCGTAGAGAGGAGTATTGCAAATCAAAATGGTTAATTTTGACTACGATTGCAGCGGCTGGGCGACGAAAGCGAACGTCCGGTGCTATGACGGGCTGGTGATCGCGCAGGATGCCTTTAAGGAGTGCAGCGGCAAGGTTGTGCCCATGGTGTACAACCACGACCACTCCAACGTGGACAACGTGATTGGCCACTGCCTGCTGGAGAACAGGCCCGGCGGCGTGTACTGCTATGCCAAGTTCAACGACACCGACACCGGCAAGACCGCAAGACAGTGCGTGGAGAGCGGCGACCTGAGCGCTTTTTCCATTTTTGCCAACGGCCTGAAGAAGGTGGGCAGCACCGTGAAGCACGGCTTTATCCGGGAAGTGAGCCTGGTGCTGGCCGGATGCAACCCCGGTGCCTTGATCGACGAGGTGGTAAAGCACAGCGCTGATGAGGACTACGAGGGCGGCGAGGCCTTTATCTACAACGAGGACGGCCTGAGCCTGACCCACGGCATGGACCCCGAGGGCAACCCGCTGGAAGACCTTACACACAGTGCGGACAGCGGCGATGCCGTGACCGACGATGAAGCAACACAGGAGGAAGCCAAAATGGCGGATGAAAAGAACGAAGGCAAGACGCTCGAGCAGGTCTATAACAGCATGACCGACGAGCAGAAAGAGTGCTGCCACGCTCTGGTGGGCATGGCCCTGAAAGAGCAGAAAGGCGGCGACAACGATGACGGTGAGGAGGACGACACCATGAAGCAGAATGTTTTCGACAAGGATACCAACGCAACCGTGCTGAAGCACAGCATCGAAGAGATCAACAACGTGGTCAAGACCGCAAAGAGCCACGGCACCATGAAGGCTGCCTTTGAGGATGCCGGCATGGACAGTGACGAGCTGGCCCACAGCATCGACAACATCGACTGGCTGTTCCCTGAGGATCACCTGCTGGACACCACGCCCCGCATCATCGACAAGCCCGACGACTGGGTGAGCGTGGTCATGGGCGCTGTGCACCACATTCCCTTCAGACGGTTCAAGAGCATGTTTGCTGACCTGACCGAGGAGGATGCCCGCGCAAAGGGTTACATCAAGGGCAACTTCAAGAAGGAAGAGGTCTTTGGCCTGCTGCGCCGCTCCACCAGCCCCACCACCGTCTACAAGAAGCAGAAGCTGGATCGCGACGATGTGATCGACATTACCAGCTTTGATGTTGTGGCATGGCTGAAGCAGGAGATGCGCCTGAAGCTGAACCGTGAGCTGGCTCTGGCATACCTGCTGGGTGATGGCCGTCTGGCAGCCTCTGAGGACAAGATCGATGAGAACTGCATCCGCCCCGTCTTCAATGATGCAGACCTGTTTACCATCAAGGTTCAGTGCAAGACCACCGGCCTGACCACCGTGGAGGACAAGTACAAGGCCCTGATCAAGCAGATCCTGCGCAGCCGCAAGGAGTACCGCGGCTCCGGCACCCCCACCCTGTTCACCACGGAGGACGCTCTGACCGAGATGCTCCTGCTGGAGGACGGCATCGGCCACCCGCTGTATGCTGACGAGGCTGCTCTGGCCCGCAAGCTGCGTGTGAAGAATATTGTGACCATCCCCGAGATGGAGGGCCGCAAGGGTGCCAAGGGCGGTGACCTGGTCTGCCTGATCGTGAACCTGGCCGACTACACCGTTGGCGCAGACAAGGGCGGCGCTGTTTCCATGTTCGACGACTTCGACATCGACTTCAACGCCCAGAAGTACCTGATCGAGACCCGCTGCTCCGGCGCTCTGACCACCCCGTTCAGCGCAATGGCCGTTGAGTGGGCCGCTTAATCCGTTGTGGGAAAGGAGAGAAACCTATGCTGAAACCCTATTACGAGACCGGCTATGACCTGCATGTGGCAAATTACATTGCCTATGGCCATTCCGACAACAAGCTGTACGAGGATGCCGCCCACACCACCGAGGTGAAGAAGGCAGATGCCGAGAAGGCATTCAAGCTGGGCCGCCTGATGATTGACGACGGCACCAACGTGCTCCAGGCTGTGGCAATGACCGCCACTGGCTTTATCACCTACGACGGCAGCGCTGCGGCAACCTGGACGGCAAAGGCTGAGGACTGAGTTTTCAGCCCTTTTAGTTAGTTGTAACTAATCAAAATGGAGTGAGAAGAGATGAAATACAGCGGAAAGCTTGGCTTTGCCGATGAGGTAGAAGAGACTGCCCCCAGTGTATTTACCGAAAAGATGACCGAACGCCAATATTTTGGCGATGTACTGGAATTTGGACGGCAGATGCAGCTGGGGGACAAGGTGAACCCTGACATCACGGTTGGAAACCAGTTGAGCGTTCTGGCGGACCCGTTTGCAAACGACCATCTCTACGATCTCCGGTATGCGACGTTCATGGGACAGAAATGGCAGGTATCCAGCGTGAAGGTACAATACCCGCGCCTGATCCTGACCCTGGGAGGGCTCTGGAATGGATGCACGACCGAAGAAGGTTGACGCACTCTTACGCGAAGTGCTGAAAGAGAATACCGCGTCGATCCACCTCTATTTTCAGCCGAAAGCTGGATTCCAGCTCCAATATCCCTGCATCGTGTACAGCGAAAGCGGAATCCGAAACAACCATGCGAATGACCGGGTCTACATTCAGCATCCGTTCTACACGGTGACCGTGATGGATAGAGATCCGGACAGCAAAATCAAAGCGGCCGTAAGTGCGTTACCAAAATGCACCTACGACCGCTCTTTTGTTTCGGATGGATTATACCACACCGTATTTACGATCTACACTTAAGAAGGAGGAAGTTTATGGCAAGACTGATTTGGGATGCCGTTGGCGAAAAGTTTTACGAGATGGGCACCAAGATGGGTGTCCTGTATCCCATGAACAACACCGGCGCTTACGACAAGGGCGTGGCCTGGAATGGCCTGACCGCCGTGACCGAGAGCCCCTCCGGCGCTGAGGAGACCAAGCTCTACGCCGACGACATCAAGTATGCTTCTCTGCGCTCTGCCGAGGAGTACGGCTACACCATCGAAGCCTACACCTACCCCACCGAGTGGGAGCCCTGCGACGGTTCCGCACAGGTTGCAACGGGTGTTTCCATCGGCCAGCAGAAGCGCCAGGGCTTTGGTTTCAGCTGGGTGACCACCGTGGGCAACGACGTTGACGACGAGGTGGGCCAGAAGATCCACATTGCATGGAACAGCACCGCTTCCCCCAGCGAGAAGAGCTACGCCACCATCAACGACAACCCCGATGCTATCACCTTTAGCTGGGAGTGCACCACCTCCCCCGTGAGCGTGACCGGCCACCGCCCCACCAGCCACATGGAGATCGACTGCTCCAAGCTGAAGCCTGCCACCGTGAAGGCCGTTCAGGACAAGCTCTGGGGCACCGATGCTGCCGAGGCGACCCTGCCTTCCCCCGATGAGCTGATCAAGCTGATCACCGACAGCGAGGCTCAGGCGGCGTAAACCTCTCACCGCTTCGGTCTCGCCTTTGGCGAGCGCCTTGCGGAGCTCCCCTATTAGGGGAGCCAAGAATCAATGAACACAATAAAGGAGAAGAAAAATGCTGAAAAAGACGATGACCACCGTGGACTTTGGCGGTACTGAGCGGACGGAAGACTACTACTTCAATCTGACCCGTGCCGAGATCATGGAGATGGAGCTGACCACCGAGGGCGGCCTTGTGCAGATGATCAACCGCATCACTGCCGCCCAGAGCCAGCTGGAGCTTGCCAAGCTGTTCAAGCAGATCCTGTGCAAGAGCTACGGTGTGTTGAGCCCGGACGGCCGCAAGTTCGTCAAGAACGAGGCTGTTCTGGCTGATTTCATGGCCACCCAGGCATACAGCGACCTGTACTACAAGCTGGCATCCAATGCAGAGGAGGCCGCCGCATTCTTCGAGGCGATCCTGCCCGAGGATATGAAGGAAGAGGCCAAGAAGGCCGACAAGCAGAACCCCCAGCCCGGCCTGATGGTGCTGGAAGGCCCGAAGAAGGGCACCGACGAGCAGTAAGCCTGCCCTCACAACTGACCGAACATTCAAAATGGAGAGCACTCTGAAAAGAGCGCCTCAATGAAAACACCCCAGGGAGGTGGAGCGGGTGCTGACGTTAAACATTCCGGCAAAGCAGAGCTGGAACGCAAAGACAGAGGAATTTGTCTATTCGGAACCGGTAACGCTGAAACTGGAGCACTCACTGCTCTCCCTGGCTCATTGGGAAAGCAACTGGAATATACCGTTCCTGAGCAATCTGGACAAGCTGACCGTGGAGCAGTGGCTGGACTACATCCGCTGCATGACGGTGACCAAGGGGGTAGACCCCGAAGTGTACGCCAGACTGACCCGGGAACAGTACCGTTCCATTAACGAATATATGGAAGCTCCCATGACCGCAACATGGTTCAGCGGGGAGCCGAGACCCAACGAACGAAAGATCGCAGGAAAGCCCCGGCCCAAACGACCGCCCCGGAAAAGCGGGACCGAGACCACGGCTGAGGTGCTGTACTGCCAGATGTTCCGCTTTGGCATTCCGAAAGAGTGCGAGAAGTGGCATTTGAACCGATTATTGACTCTGATCCGGGTATGCCAGGAGAGCCAGGCACCGGCGAAGAAGATGAGCAAGGGCGACCGGATGGCCCAGCAGCGGATGCTGAACGAGCAAAGAAAGGCCCGGCTGAAGACGAGAGGGTAAGATGCCGAAGGTGATCGTATTTCGCCAAAAGGGCGACTGGAAGAAGAGCCGGAAATTTTTGAAGCGATGCTCGAACCTGAACCTGGATGAGCTGCTTGACCGATACGGACAGGAGGGCGTGGAGGCCCTTGCGAAGGCGACCCCGAAGGACACGGGAAAGACGGCGGCAAGCTGGAGCTACACGGTGGCAAAAGGAAAAGAGAGCATCACCATTACATGGAGAAACTCCAACATCGTGGACGGTGTGCCCATTGCGGTGATCCTGCAATACGGACACGGCACACGAAACGGAGGATACGTAGAGGGCGTGGATTATATCAACCCTGCGATGCGGCCCATTTTTGAGCGGATCGCAGCACGGGCATGGGGCGAGGTGAGGACAGAATGAGCCAGGAAGTAGACAGCCGCGTTGTTGAAATGCGGTTTGACAACGCAAATTTTGAGAAAAATACCAAACAGACCATCTCGACCATTGACCGGCTGATGGAGAAGCTCCAGTTTAAGGGCGCGGAAAAGGGCTTTGAGAAGCTGGACGCAGCCGCGAAGGACGTGGACTTTGCCACCATGCAGACGAGCCTTGACCGGCTGGAATCCAAGTTCTCGAGCCTGAACATCGTGGCCACCACGGCGCTGGTGAACATCACCAACAAATTTGTGGACGCGGGCGAGAAGCTGGTCAAGAGCCTGTCCATCGATCAGGTGGCCAGCGGCTGGGACAAGTACACCGAAAAGACCTCCAACGTTCAGACCATCATGAACGCCACGGGCAAGAGCATCGATCAGGTGAACGGCTACCTGAACAAGCTGATGTGGTACTCCGATGAGACCAGTTACAGCTTCAGCGAGATGACCAGTGCCCTTTCCCAGATGACGGCTGCGGGCGGCAACATTGACAAGATGATCCCCATGATCATGGGCATTGCCAACGCCACCGCAGACGCGGGCAAAACTGGCTTTGCGTTCCAGAGCACCATCCGGAACCTGACCCAGAGCTACAGCGCCGGACATTTGCAGCTTCAGGACTGGAAGAGCCTGAACCTGATGGGCACGGCCACCAAGGCCCTGAAGCAGGAGCTCATTGACACAGCGGTGGAGCTGGGCACCCTGAAAAAAGGTGAGGTGACCATTGGCACCTTTGAGAGCTCCCTTTCCAAAAAGTGGGCCAACACGAAGGTCATGGAAAAGACCTTTGAGAAGTACGCCTCCATGATGGAAGCGGCATACGAGATGACCCAGAAGAACAAGGGCATGACCAGCTCCGAGGCCCTTGAAAAGCTGAGCGGTCAATACGGTGAACTGGCAGAACGTGCGGCACTGGCGGCCCAGCAGGCAACCAGCTTTGGACAGGCCATTGATTCCACCAAAGACGCGGTCAGCTCAAAATGGATGGCCGTATTCGAGACCTTCTTTGGCAACAAGGAAGAGGCCACCGAGACCTGGACGGAGCTTTCAGACCGGCTGTACGACATTTTCGTGCCGTCCATCGATGCGCTGAACGAACGGCTGAAGGACGGACTGAACAGCGGATGGGCACAGCTGCAAGGCAGGCTGGGGGATCAGGCGGATGCCTACAGCTACACCCTTCAGCAGGTGGCACTGGCCAGCGGTGCTGTGACCGAGGACCAGATCACCGAAGCGGGCAGTTTTACCAAGGCATTGCAGCAGAACGGCGTAAGTGCCCAGCTGCTGAAGGCAAGCCTTGACGAAGCACAGGCAAGCGCCGAAAAGCTGCTGACCCTGAGCGACAAGGAGATGGCCGCAAAGGGCTATGACCGGGAGACCATCCAGCGGGATGCAGAAGCCTTTGCGAAGCTGAACGCTGAGATTCAAAATGGAACCCTGGACCTGGACGAGTACGCCCAGAAGATCGGCGAGCTTTCCGGCAGAGAGCATCTGGTGCAGAGCTTCTGGAATATCATGGATGCCATTGGCAAAGTTGTGGCCCCTGTGAAGGAGGCGTTCAGCGAGATCTTTCCGCCCGCAGACGGGGAGCGCATTTACAGCTTTGCCGAACGGCTCGACCTGATGACACAGAAGCTCATCATCACCGACCAGACCGCAGAGAAGATCAAGAAGACCTTCAAGGGCCTGTTCACGGTGCTGAAGGGCGTTACCACGATCCTGAGCAAGATCGGCGCTGTGGCCAAGGATGCATTTTCGCTGCTGGCGAACGCTGCGAAGCCTGTGGCACAGGTGATGCTGAGCGTGGGAGCCGGGCTGGGAGATTTCCTGGAAACGATCTATGAAGTTGCCACCGGAAGCGGCACCCTGCGGGAGAAGCTGGGCGGCATCAAGACGGCACTGACGAAGCTCCTGAGCCCCGTGGATGCACTGGGCAGCATGCTGAAGAACACGAAGATCGCGCAGTACATCGACACCTTCCTGGAAAAGGGAGAGGAGAGCACCGGTTTACTGGGTACCTTGTACTCCGTGGGCAGACGGGCCTTTGACGGACTGAGCGCCGTGATCCAGACCGCAGCAAGCGGAGGCATTGACATCCTGGGCACGTTGGGCATGGCGATCTCGACCCTGCTCTCCAAACTGGGCGGCCTTGGTGAGAACGCGGTGCAGGTGCTGGGGCTGACAAAGCCGAATCTGGAGGACTTCCAGCAGAACCTCATCGACATGCCGAAGAACCTGAGCAAATCCATGAGCGAGTTTGCTTCCAGCTTCCAGCGCAGCATGAACAAGATCAACGGCTCGGTGGGGGATGCCTTTGCCCCGGTGAAACAGTTCTTCACTGCTGTGAAAGAGGGCTTTGATGCCATCAGCGGGACGGACGTTTACCGGTTTATGAGCCTGATCGACGTGGGACTGCTGGCGTTCAGCATCGGGCAGATGGCAAAAGCCACCAAGAGCCTGAAAGCAATGCTGGAGACCCCGCTGACCGGAATGCTCAACTCCATCTCCGGCACTTTCAAGCAGCTGACCAGCGCGATCAAGACCTGGCAGAAGAACGAGAGCACCAAGACCCTGACCGGCATGGCCACCGCGATCCTGATCCTGGCCGGTGCCATGTACGTGATGAGCCGGATCAACCCCGACCGGTTCACGGAGATCGCCATTACGGTCTTTGGTTTCGTGACCCTGCTGACGATCTCGGCAAAGCTGCTGGAGCCTACCACCAAGCGGTTCACGAAAGCATTTGACAACCTGAAAGCCAGCGCCCTGAACGCGGCAACCCTGTGGGGCACTGCTGCGGCGCTGATCGGACTGGGCATTGCCATTGGCTCCATTACCAAGGGACTTTCCCGGATCATGGAGGTCATGCAGAAAGGCGACATTGCAGCAAATGCCGCAGCGCTGGCCATTGTGACCGCGTCCATCGTTGCCATGATGCTGGCGATGCGTCAGCTCTCTCTGGCGCTGGTGGTGGGCGAGAAGGCCATGAACCACAAAGTGATCCTTTCGACGGCGGTGGAGCTGGTGGCGCTGAGCGGTGCCATCAAGGTGCTTTCCACCGCCATGAAGCCCCTGAGCGAGATCAAGTTCACCAGTCTGGTGAAAGCCGGTATGGCGGTTGTTTCGCTGGGCGGGCTGCTGACCACCATGGCCACGGCTCTGGCTGCGGTGAACAAGGTGATCGGCCCGACCGGATTTCAAAATGGAGCCGCAATCACTGCCATGGCCGGTGGCATCTGGATCGCAGCACAGGCGGTGAGCAGTCTGGCGAACATTCAGCTTGTCCGGCTGGATGCGGCCATGACCAGCATCAAGACCCTGATGCTCCTGATGACCACCATGTCGGCCTTTTCGTCCAAGACGAAGTTCGGCTCCGGCGCGGCCATCCTGGTGATGTCTACCTCCCTCGTTGTACTGGCAGGAGCCGTGGGGCTGTTTGCCGTGATGGGGGATGCGGCCATCGATGGGCTGATCAAGGTTGCGGCTGGATTGACGGCGCTGACGATCGCATCCAGCATGTCCACCGGTGGCGTGAGTTCCGGCGCAGGAATCCTGCTGACGGCAAGTGCACTGTATGTGCTGGCTGCGGCGGTGGAGAAATTTGTGGCATTGGGCTGGGTCGATCTAGCCAAGGGTGCAATTGCCGCTCTTTCCGGTCTCGGAGGGCTAACAACGGCACTGATCGTATTCACAAAATTCGGCGTTGCTTCCGCACTGGATGGTCTGGGCTCCGCTATGCTCAAGATGAGCGCGGCGCTGCTGATCCTGGCCCCTGCCATTAAACTGCTGGGCGATGCTGACCCGGAAACTGTCGGGCAGGCGTTACAGGTATTTCTGGACGGAATGCTCATCACCATGCTGGGTGGTGCTCTTCTGACAGCAATGCCTCAGCTGGCGGTTGGATTGAAACTGTTGGCAAAAGCATTCTGGAACTTCGCAAAGTCGCTGGGCGTGATCGCGCTGGTGACTGCGGCGATGGGTGTGCTTTCCATGTTTGCAGGACCGATCTGCCAAGCCATCATCAACGCTGCACCGGACATTCAGGAAGCACTGACCACCGTGGTGACGATGCTCTGCGAGGTGATCAAGAACTGCGCCGGGCCTATTGTTGAGGCATTTGACGCGCTGGTCCGTGCCGTGATCCCGGAGTGCTGGCAGCTGGCGAAAGACAGCCTGAGTTTCCTTGGCGTTCCGGAAACATGGGGCGAACTGTTCAGCGGCATCGGAAATGCCATGAAGGACGCAGCACTGGGCATCTTTGACTGGTTCGGCGAGATCTTTGACGACGACCGACCGGTTGGCATGGCGGTCAACGGCATCAAATCCCTGGGTGGGAAAATCGTTGAAGCATTCAAATCCTTCTTTGGTATTGCGTCGCCTTCCAAGGTGATGGCCGAGAATGGCGAATATGTCATGCTGGGTGTTGTGGAAGGCCTGCAAAACCAGAGCATTCTGGCGCGGGCAAAGGCGGCCATGCACAGCGCTGCCGCCGCCATCCGGAACGTCTTTACCACCTTCTGGGGCATCCATTCGCCCAGTGACGTTGCGGCCAGCGATGCGGAGAACATCCTTGAGGGCGCGATCCTGGGCATTGGCGACAAGACGAAACAGGACGAGCTGCGGAACAGTGCTTACAATGCGGCCCTTGCAGTGAAAGACGGTACAATCGCCGCTCTGGATGAGGCGACCATTGCCGTACAGAACAGCATGGTTGGGCTGTACAATGCCATGAAGATGGATTCGCTCCATTTGGGCAACCCCGTTTATCAACATGGACTGAAGGGCGCACAGAATGCAGCAAAGCAGGCGGCGCAGGACAATGTGCTGATCCCCTCCAACGGCGGCATCAAGAAGTCCGGCAACAAGACCCCCTCCACCGTGGAGGAGATCAAGAACGCCGCGGAAGGCGCATGGAACAAGCTGAACCCCTTTGGTGCGCTGACCGACTACTACCAGAACGCCGTGGACGATGCACTGGACGGAGCGGGCAGCGGCACCGCCAAGTCCAAAGCCTCCAAGACCGGCAAGTCGCTGGCAGACACGCTGGCAAGTGCATTCTCCGACAAGCTGAAGGCCAACAAGACCGAGATGTCCAACGCCACCGGCGAATACGCGCTGTGGGAAGTGACGGGCGGCGACACGGCCACGGTGGAAGAGCTTATCGCCAAAAAGACCGAGAGTCTGACAAGGGAGATCGAGCTCCAGACCAAACGGGTGGGCATTGCGAAAGAGCAGTACGACACCCTGTTGGCCAAGGTTGGCGCGAACAACAGCAAGACCAAGGACGCTTACGGTACCCTGCTGAGCGAGCAGAAGACCCTTGCGGAGCTTCAGAGGAGCAAGCAGGACAGCATCCTGAAGGTCATTCAGGAGCGGTACGAGGCCGATGCCAAGACCGCGGAGGACGAATACGAGCTGTGGAGCGCCCTGTATGAGGACAGCGCCGAGGTGACCGAGAAGTCCAACAAGAAGATCGACTACATCAACCGGAAGATCAAGAACCAGGCGGAGATCCTGCTGGCCACCGAGAAGGACTATATCGCCATCAAAAACGAGTTCGGTGAGGCAAGCCAGAAGACCCAGGCGGCCTACCAGCAGTATCTGGAGGCGCAGACCGAACAGCAGAAGCTCATCAACGAGCTGAATCAGGCCCAGCTGGATGCCTACGACAACAAGGTCTCCTACCTGGAAAAGCAGGAGAAGCTGGTGACCAACCGGCAGAACATGCTGGCCAAGCTCTACGGAGACGGGGACCTTGCGGGCCGGGAGGATGCTTATAAGGCTGCGGTGGAACAATACGGAGCCGGCAGCGCCCAGGCACGGAAGGCAGCTACCCAGGGCACCATGACCGCCATCATCGGCGTAGGCACGGCACTGGACAGCATGAGCTACAGCCTGAAGAAAGTGACGAACAAGCAGCTGAAGTACGACGAGGCTGTGAAGAAGTTTGGCAAGAACAGCGAGACTGCACTGGACGCACTGGCAGACCTGCAAAGCGAACAGTACAACTTTGTGGGCTTTGCGGAAAATCTGGCGGATGCCTTTGAGCTGGACGACTCCGGCAAGCGGATGATGATGCAGCTGGGCTACTCCATCTCGAAGAACTGGCGGCCCATTCAGGAGGGCTTCAACAGCGTCTGGGCACAGGTGCAGAAGAGCGCCCCGGAAATGGCCGCGAAGCTCAGCAGAGCCTTTGGCGTGGCCACCCAGGACGGTGTGACCAACGTGATCACCGACCTTATTGGTACCATTACCGCCCTTGTAAGCGGTGACTGGGGCGGGGCAGTGACCGGCGGCATTACCACCGTGCTGGACTTTATGGGCAGCGAGTTCGGACAGACCATGATGAATCTGGGAAAGACCATGCTGACCTTCAACAAACTGGCACAGGGCGGCGGCACCCTGAAGGTGATGGGACAGGTGGTCAAGGTGACCGGCGCGACCAAGAACCTTGGCAGCATCCTGGGCAACATGAGCGGCCTGCTGGGCTCTGCCACGGGCGGCACGGGGCTGCTGGGAGAAGCACTGGGCGGCCTTGGCAGCATCGGCGAGATGATTACCGGCTCCGGCGGCTTACTGGGCGGTCTGGGAGAACTGGGCAGCACTCTGGTGAGCGTGCTGGGCTCCATTGGCCCCGAAGGCTGGCTCATTGGCGCGGCCGTTGTTGGCGGCGGACTGCTGATCGCTAACTGGGACAAGATCGGTGATTTCTTCAGCGGGTTCTTTGACTGGCTGGGAAATGCCTTCTCGCACCTGTGGGACTGGATCAGCAACGGCTTCAAGGGCCTGGTGGACGTGGGCGGAAACCTGATCTCCGGCCTGTGGCAGGGCATTACCGGCGCAGCTGGTACGGTGTGGAACGCCATCTGCGACTTCGGCAGCAGCATCGTGGACGGATTCTGCGACTTCTTTGGGATTCATTCCCCCAGCCGCGTGATGGCGGGCATTGGCGAATACCTGAGCCTGGGTTTGGCGCAGGGCATCACCAACGAGACCGACTCCGTGGTGCAGGGCGTACAGGACGTGAGCAACACTGCCCTTTCCACCATGATGGATCTGGCCCAGCGGGTGGGCGATATTGCCAGCGACGACTTCGAGTATGAACCCAGTATCCAGCCCGTAGTGGACATGAGCGACGTTCAAAATGGAGTGGACTGGCTGAACGACACCCTGTTCCAGAACGGCACGGTCGCCCTGAACGCAGAGCGCACCGCAGGCCTTGCCGCCAACGTGGTGCGCAGAGCCGAGGTGACCAAGGCCCAGCAGGAAGAGGCCAACAAGGCTGACCAGAAGGCAAACCCCAACGCCGACATCGTTTCGAGCGTGGAGGCACTGGGCGAGCACATCGACAGCATTGCCCGGGCTGTGGCCAACATGAAGGTCCAGATGAACGGCCGGAAACTGGTTGGCGAGATCATCAACGACGTGGACGAGGGGCTGGGGAAGATCGCCAGCAGGAGGTAAGAGATGGCAGGAGGCTACATTTACCCGGAGACGGGAGACATTAAGGTTCAGCGCCAGATCGTTCCGGTCAGTCCCTCGTATAAATCCAGTATTCCGGATTGGGGAAGCGAAAGCTTTTCTTTTCAAGACTACGGTTTCATGCCGACGGAGCAGCCTTATATTTCAAAGGCACAGGAGAAAGTGACGACTGTGACCCTGCCTGGGGTCCATGGCAGTCTGATCCAGCCAGTATTTCTGGATGCGACAAACGCGCATAAGAATTGGGAGGCCCGCACAGGGTCTCTCGATTTTTATTATCTGCCGAATGGAATAAATCATAGTTTGTGGGACCATGACCTGTATGCGCACTCTGTGCACTATTCTGGGAACGACAGTAGAACGGATGAAAACCACGACCATCCATGGTGCTTCTTCGGACAATACCATAAAATACTCCACTTCTTGCAGGGACGACGTGGAACCACGCTGTATATCCCGGGAGAAGAGGGTGGTTTTGGAAACAGTTCCGTTGGACTCACCAAGGCTCCGCACGCCATCCGGATGTGGTGCAGCAAGGTGAAACCGGATAATTCCGGAAGAACGACGGTGACAGTTTCTTACGATATCCAGCCAGGATTCCCATATTGTGACCAGGAAGAATATTACGATTAGGTGTAAAAGATGGACCATTCTATCACGATCAACGGCATAAAAAACACATGGAAAGACTGGCATCTGATCCCCTGCACAATGCCTGTGGTGGCTCCACCGACAGAGCGGATGATCCTTGTGACAGTGGCAGGACGATGCGGAACGGTAGACCTTTCCCACAGTCTGACGGGAAATCCTGTTTTTGAGAACCGGGAGGGGAGCTGGGATTTCTATGTGGAAAATGAGAGCTGGCAAAGCCATAACGAAACGAATTATGGGGTCGTTGTAAGAACATCGGGCCATTACGCGGCAGAACAAATTGCGCAATGGCTCGGATTGAATGCCGGGCGGTTCCAGACAGTTGTTCTGGAGGACGACCCGAACTTTACCTACACTGGGCGTGTCTGGGTAGATGAAAAAATCCAGTGGAAGAACGGCCATACGGTGCTGACGCTGAACTACAGCCTGTATCCGTATGCCACCGTTCACTGGAATGACCTGTGGAAATGGGATGATTTTTGTTTTGAACGGGATATCGCATGGTATCGACAGGCAGAATTGAAGAATCGCTCCTTGGCCGCAGGAGAGGTACTGACCCTGCAACTGCCGCCCAGCGATGTGCGCTATCCGATCACCGTGAGCACGGGAAGCGGTTCTAGCGTGGAAGTGACGTTTCTGAAATCGCGAAGATACGACAGCTATGCCACGAAGAAAAACCCGGACATTCGTTCAGAGACCAAAACATGGACACTGGGCTCAAACATTTTTCTGCCCGTCAGTGAGACCATCGGGGTGGAATATGACCTGGGTTATACCTACTGGGAGCTGAAGGTCACCGCAAAGTCAGCTTCGACCGTGACCGTGACCATTGGCAACCCACAATTCCTGTGAGAAAGGAGAATGTTCAAAATGGCGTATCAGGTGTATGCGGGACGGTGCTCCGGCCATGCAAAATGGAAATGGACCAGCAAAGACCTTATTTGGTCCATGGACCACCCGGAGTATATCAACGATCCGGAACTGACACAGGCAAAAAATGAGATCGGCAGTCTTACCTTTACTGTGCCGAAACTCCTTCTGGGGCCGCAAGGCGTGTCGAATACAGCTAACCCCTTTTACAACAGCTTCACCGAATCGGTTACAGTCGTTGCGGTCTATCAGGATGGCACCCTTTACTGGATCGGATATGTGAATGAAGTCACACTGAACTTTGATCTGAGCAAGAGCATTGTTGTTGAGGATGTACTTGGATTCCTGAAGCGGGATACCGTTTTCGTCCGGCCTATGTCCTATTACATTACTTTGCCAAACGGCATTGATATCGAAAAGCGATCTTTATGGATAAACGCTCAATTTACAAATCCCTATTGGGACGATAATAATTCGCCCCTGCGCTCTCCGTTTTTTAACACCGGCACGGTAAACGTTCAGCGGAATGTCCAGAAGGATTTTTCCAAGGATGGCACGGATGTTTCCATCTGCTGGGATGCCATCAACAGCCGCTGGACAGACGACTATGACGGTTATTTCCGGGCGAGGTATGTTGAATCCAACAACGAGATCACGTTCTATCTGGATTACACGACCGATATTTCGGACACCACGACACAGACCGTGAAGTATGGCGTGAACATGCTCGATCTCGAGTGCACCAGCCGCATCCCTGATGATTTTGTGAACGTGGTATACAGTGACCGTCTGAGCACTACGACCAAAGGATGGTGGATCTTCGCGACCAGTCAGACGAATTATATCTCGGGAAACGCACAAGATCAGGCTTCCATCAAAAAGTACGGCGTATATGCCCGGCGTATTGTCGATGACACGGCAACGACTGATGATGCATTGTGTGAGGTCTGTAAGAAAGCGCTTGCTACTTACAAGCAGACCATCGAGAAGACCGTTCAGGTGGAAGCATTTGATTTGTGCGACGCTGGTGTTTCGACTGACCATCTGGGCTTTTTGAAAAAGACTCGAATCATCGCAACGCCCCACGGCATCGATGAGTGGATGGTGTGCACGAAAGAGATCCTGCCGCTGGACAAGCCTGATCAGAAAAAGTTTACCTTTGGTCGGCCTCCGGAAAAGCTGACCAAACAGCAGAACAAAACGACGACATCGACCCAGCAGACGAAAACCAACGTAGAGGGCCTGATTCGCCATGCACAGGGGTGAGGTGAAAAAGTTTCAAAATGGCGAATTTAGACTACGACAAGATCCTTGAGGGCATCCGAAAAGCGCTGTACGGCTACGAAGTGCGGGAATACATTGCCCAGAGCATGGAGTGGACAAAAGCATTTGTGACCCAGAGCGTGACCCAGATCAAGGAATACCTCCGTCAGGCCGAGGCGGCACGGGATGCGGCAAAGGCAAGCCAGGATGCTGCCAAGGTGAGCGAGACCAACGCGAAGGCCAGCGAAAATGCGGCAAAGGCCAGCGAGAACGCTGCGGCATCCTCGGCTTCTGCGGCGGCAGGTTCGGCCAGCGCGGCAAAGACCAGCGAAACCAACGCCAAAGCCAGTGAGAATGCCGCCAAGACCAGCGAAACCAAGGCGAAGACCTCGGAGACCAATGCCAAGGCAAGTGAGAATGCAGCCAAGACCTCGGAGACCAACGCAAAGACCAGCGAGACCAATGCCAAGAGCAGCGAAACGGAAGCTGCCACCAGTGCTGCCAACGCCAAGACCAGTGAGGTCAACGCGAAAGCCAGCGCTGACAGCATGGGAACCAGCGTGGCCACCTGCACCGCCAAGGCCAAGGAAGCCGAAGCAAGCGCAGGGAAGGCAGCGGCAAGTGAGAGAAATGCGAAGACTAGCGAAGGAAACGCCAAGGCCAGCGAGGACGAAGCCCGCCAACTGGTGGAAGAGGCCAAGAAGGTGGTGAACACCGACAAGACCCTGACCATTGACGGTGCACCGGCAGATGCAAAGGCTGTGGGTGACAAGTTCAAGAGCATCAAGACAGACTGGAATTCCGTGACGGATAAGCCGGAGACGTTTCCACCGAGTGCGCATACGCACAGTTATGCCGGAAGTGCGAGCGCGGGAGGAGATGCCACAAGAGCGCTTGGTGTCAAGGATTATGCTGGCAGTCAAACAATTAAAATTGGCTATGCAACTGCGGGCCTTACAACCTCAAATTTGACGCACATTGCAGGTTATACGGAAAATGGTACGAAAATCAAAGATGTCTCCAAGGATGTGCTGAAAAGCTGGCTCGGGGTTAGCAACCCTTACCCCGTCGGCTCGATCTACATATCCACCCGCTCCACCAGCCCGGCAAGCTTATTCGGCGGAACGTGGGAGAGCATTGCTTCTGAGCGTGTACTGATGGGCGTTTCCAGCTCCCACGGCGCAGGCAGCACCGTAAGCGCCGGTCTGCCGAATATTGTAGGTGTACTGAAAGATCTGTTCGTAAGTGGCCATTTTAATCAATCAACAGGAGCATTCAAGCGATCCTCTGCCAGCGGATTCAGCCAGGAAACAGACAGTTCGGACTGGCTGGGGTGGGCAGATGCACAGTTTTACGCATCTGATTCCAACTCAATTTACGGAAATAGCTCCACCGTACAACCAGCCGCCTACTATGTTTATATGTGGCGGCGTACTGCGTGATCATGCGGTTCTGCGCCACATATAGACGTAATACGCAGCGGGCTGGACTGTGGACGAATTGCCATAGACAGAGGAGCAACGGCTTGCATAGAAGTTCACGTTCAGACCCAAATTATTGGCGTATCCATCGGGACCAGGCTGACTGGATGCAGTTGCAAATGCACCAGAAGGAGTCACAAATCGCCATGTTGCCATAGCTGTAGTTTCACCTACAATATTCGGCAGACCGAGTAGCACCGTGCAGTCAGCTGCCGAATATTAGTGGTAGTGTTGAAGAAGTTTGGTATGGTTCTAATGTTGCTAGAAGTGGCGCATTTTCCGGAACGCCAGCAGGAACGAGCTACGGTATCGGGCACAGTGCCAGCTATATGACGACAAAAATTGCTTCACTGCAATTTTCAGCGGCAAACAGCAACGCCATCTACGGTAAAAGCGCTACTGTACAACCAAATGCTTACTACGTATATATTTGGCGTAGAACCAAATAAAGTTCATGCTATACGTCGCCACATGTACACAAAATAAGCTGCCGGTTGGACAGTTGAACTTCCGCCGTAGATGGCATTTGCGTTAGATGCGTTGAAGTTTACATAATAGGCACGACATCCTGAACCATCCCAGGGGTTCGTGCCACGGTCGTGTGCACTTTCAACAGTAAAAGTATAAGGCCCACTTGATACAGCATAATTGGCCCACGTTTCACTCCAAAATCTACCACTAATATTCGGCAGACCGGCGCTGAGAAGTGCGAAAACTGCCGAAAGTCCGAAATGAAAAATTCAAAATGGAAGGAGATGAACCTCTATGGAAGATGATTTCTACTATGGAGAGCTCCCCGAATTGCCGCCCCCTGTGGCAAACACTGCTCCGGAGCTTGTGGACGAGGATGACAACCCTGTGGAAAACCCTGACCTCGAACTTGGTTGGCTGAAGAATGAGACCAAGACCGTTCACCATGATGCGGTAGAAGGCGTGGAGGAAGTCAGCCATTACGAGACCATCCGTGAATATCCCAACGGGGGCAAAGACGTAAAGAAAGTCGTGGATGTCAAAGCGGTTCCGGCGCAGGATGCCTATGACGAAGAAGTGGCTTTCATGCGATACATCAAGTACACGGCTGAGGAACTGGCAAAGAAAAAAGCCGAAAAAGAGAAGCAGGAAGAACGTCAGAAAGCCGTGGACACCCTGCCCGAAACACTGGCCGCCCTGCAAAGCGCCCAGAGCGACACCGACAGCCTGATGGTAGATCAGGAGTATCGGTTGACCATGCTGGAGCTGGGGCTTACGCCGGAGGAATAAGAGGCGGGTCAGACTATTTGTATCGTTTCGCTTATTGGCCCACTGAAAAGGAATGCTGATGAGCGATTTTTTTACATTAAGATGGCTCATGCAGAACGTGAGCAGAAAGGACTCAAAATGGAACTCTACAACACCTGTGCACGCCTGATCGAACGCGGCAAGACCGACAGGATGCAGAAGAAGCTGGATATCTTCTTTGCCAATGACAGCCTGACCGAAGAGGAGTACGAAAAGCTGTGCATCCAGCTGGCCGAGAAACTGAAGGAGCAGGGAAATGCTTGATGTCATCGACGTTTCCAGCTGGCAGGGAACCATTGACTGGAAAAAAGTCAAGGCCAGCGGAAAAGTAGGTGGCGTGATGATCCGTGCAGTTTCCACCAAGAGCGGGCAGCTCTACGTCGATCCGTGCTTTGAAGCGAACTATGCCGGGGCCAAATCTGTAGGTTTGCCGGTTGGCGTATATGCTTACACCGTTGCGGTAACGGAAGGCATGGCAAAGAAGGAGCTGAACCTGCTCAAGACCTGCCTGGAAGGAAAGAGCTTTGAACTGCCCATTGCTATGGACGTGGAGAACCCCCATCTGAAAGGTCTGCCCGCAGCCGAGTTGACGAAACTTGTCAAAATGGAGCTCAGGGAGATCGAAAAGTGGGGGCTGTACGCGATCCTGTACACTTACTCGAACTTTGCCGACTACAACCTGAACATGTGGCAGCTGAACGACTTTGACCTATGGCTGGCGGACTACCGGAACAAGCGGCCGACCCGCAAGCATGGTATGTGGCAGTACAGCTCCAAGGGCAATGTGGCTGGTGTGAGCGGCGTGGTGGACATGAACCATGTCTACAAGGATTACCCGAGTATCATTGCAAAAGCGGGTCTGACAAGCGTGAAGGGAGCGTGAACCCCACGGAAAGCTTTATCGTGACACATCTGAACGAGATCGTGTCGATCCTGGTGGCAGGCATCATGGGCTGGATGGGTAAGACGCTCTGGGCGACCATTCAGGAGCAGAAAGCGCTGAAAAAAGGCGTGAAAGCGATGCTCCATGATCGATTGTATCAGAGCTGCCGGTATTATCTTCATCAGGGGTATGTGGACGTGGAAGGGCTGGCGAACGTCGGCGTTGTCTATGAGGCATACCACGAACTGCATGGAAACGGCACCGGCACGAACCTGTATGAGCGAATGGAAGGCCTGCCTGTCCGGGAAGAACACGCCATGACGTGAGAGGAGATTTCAAAATGGAACAGAACACGACCGTGACCGCCGCAACGTGGGCGAGAACCATCTGCCTGATCGTGGCGCTGCTGAACAGTCTGCTGGCTGCATTCAACAAGAGCCCGCTGCCCATCGACAACGAGCAGCTCCAGCAACTGGTCAGCACCCTTATCACCGTTGTGGTGGCCATCATCAACTGGTGGAAGAACAACTCCTTCACCAAGGAGGCCATCGCGGCGGACAAGCTCTATGCGGAGCTGAGGGCCAAGAACAATCAGTAATTATTAAACCTGCAAAGGAGGATCTTTATGAACCAGTATTATGGTGCATATCCTCCGCAGAGCCTTACTCCTCAACAGGCAGCTGCTCTGGGAGGATGGCAAAACAATCAGAACCTGCAACAGATGCAGGGGGTGGGAATTCAAAATGGATATCCGCAGCAGTTCGTACAGGCCATCCCTGGACGAATGATCCATGACATCCAGGAAGTACGCCCCAACGAAGTGCCCAACAACGGCACGGTGGCCATCTTCCCGAAAGATGACATGAGCTGTGTGTATGTGAAGTATCTATCGAATGTAGGGAAAATCGAAACCATGACCTTCATTCCCATGGCCCAGACCGCTGAGAACCCGCCTGAAAATGGTGAGCTGGCAGAGATCCGGGACAAGCTGGACGAGATCAAGCGTTTGGTACAGAAAAAGTCAAGACCTTACCGCAAAGAACCTTATAAACACGGAAAAGAGGGACTGAACCATGAACCAAACGCCGAATAACCCGAGAATGAACTTTGTGAACCGTCTACTGGCGGGAAACCCACAGCTGCGAAACAACCCGATGGCACACAACGCGCTGTCGGCAATTCAAAATGGAGACGACGCGACGGGTGAGCAGATCGCCCGGAACTTGTGCGAGAGCTACGGGATCACACCCGAGGAGGCCTACGCACAGGCAATGCGGTTCTTCAGAGGTCGTTAAAAGCAAACGGACGTTAAACATATCCCAAGTGATGTGAATTGAGCTTTTGCTCAGGATACGCGCGGCCTGAAAGAAGGCTCAGTGAACATATCCGTATTTTCCACTCACTGAAATTTCCAAAGGAGGAAATGATATGTTTAACAATGGTATGATGGGCATGATCCCGAGTCTGGCTGACATCGCTGCTGTGACTGGTAACCGGAACGGCAATGGCTGGGGCGACGGCTGCGGTGCATGGTGGATCATTGTGATCCTGTTCGCTCTGTGGGGCGGATTTGGCAACTGGGACGGCAACGGTTTTGGCAACCGCGGGAATGGCTCTGCAACCCGCAGCGCTCTGGCAAGTGCCGCTACCCAGGCAGATATCCAGCGTGGATTCGACAATCAGAGCGTCATCAACAAGCTGAATGGCCTGGAGAACGGTCTGTGCGACGGTTTCTACGCCATGAACACCAGCCTGCTGAACGGCTTCAACAACACCAACACCGCGATGCTTCAGGGCTTTAATGGCGTGAACACTGCCATGATGCAGGGTAACTTCGGCATCCAGCAGGCAATCAACGCCGACACGGTCGCCAACATGCAGAACACCAACGCCCTCCAGACCCAGCTGGCAAACTGCTGCTGTGAGAACCGTCAGGGGCAGGCACAGATCCAGTACGACCTGGCCACCAACACCTGCGCCATCACGACCGCCATCGCCAACCAGACACAGCAGATCATGCAGAACGACAATGCAAATTATCGCCAGCTGCATGACGAGATCGTTGCAAACCGCATGGCCGACAAGGATGAGACCATCGCACAGCTGCGCACTCAGGTGAGCCAGATGACCCTCGCTGCAAGCCAGCAGGCTCAGAACAACTATCTGGTGAACCAGCTGCGTCCGGCTCCCGGTCCTGCCTACATCGTGCAGAACCCCTACGCCGGTACCGGTACTCTGGGCTGCCAGATCGCTGGTCTGACCGGGTGCTGCAACATGGCCGCCTAAGCGAAATTTCAAAATGGAGGGGCGCTGGGAGACTGGCGCTCCTTTCTTATTGATATTTGAAGGAGGATTTGCAGATGATCGAGATATCCAATTCTGCTGCTCAGACCCTGGAAGTCGGTCAGGCGATTCTGTTTGACGTGACGAACCTCAAGACCCGTTGCACCGCCGAATGTCACCGTGCGGGCATGAGTGATGTAAAGCTCAGACTGCCCGGCATTTACGAAGTGGCGTTCTCGGGCAACATCGCAGGTGTGGCTGCCGGTACGGTTCAGCTTAGCATTTCCGCAGGGAATGCAGTGCTCCCCGGCTCCAACATGATCGTGACCAGCACCGCTGCCGGGGATGCCTTCAACGTGGCGAAAACCATGCTGCTGGGCACTGGCTGCGGCATGTATGACGTGATCCGCATCGTGAACACCGGAACGGCCGCTCTGACTGTTTCGCCCGGTGCGAATCTCATCGTGCGGAAGCTTTCGTAAGGAGGAACCAACATGGAGAATCGTTGCATGGAGAGCGTTTGCTCGATGATGGAAACTCTGGTGGATGCCTTCAATGGAGAGCTGGCGAAGGGAATCGAGAGCGTGAACACCCACGAGGCAGGGGAAGTGACTGACATGATCAAGGACCTTGCCGAAACGAAGCGGAATCTGTACGAAGCCTGCTACTACGAGAAGGTCAGCAAGGCCATGAACGAAGCGGAAGACTATCGGATGGGGTACACGCCCTCGACGAAACAGCACCGTTACATGGAGAAGTGGCTGCGTGACCCGGACGAGTTCGAGAGGAAGATGCGTGACGACCACGGGGCGTTCCCTCTGCGTCGGCGTGGGGAGTTTGAGCATGAGGGCAGACAGTACGGCAAGCCTTATGGCGAGTACCTGGAAGCCCGCAAGCACTACACCGAGAGCCACACGGCCATGGACAAGGCGGAGATGGAGCGCCGGGCAAGCGAGCACCTGACGAGCGCGATGAGCACCATCCGAACCATTTACGGGGATGCTGACCCTGACCTGCGCAAGAAGATCAAGGCTGACTTCACCAAGCTCGTGGCGGACATGCCCGCATAATTCAAAATGGAACGGTTTACGGTAAACGGGTGGCTTTGGCGCATCCGTTTTGTAGACCCGGACAGCCCATACCTTGTGGATCGCACCGGACGCAGGACTCTTGCCGTGACAGACCCGAAGCTGCAACATGTGTTTGTGGCACGAGGACTGAGCGGGGGAAAGCTGCGAAGGGTGCTGATCCATGAGCTGGGCCATGTTACCTTAGTCAGTTACGGTCTGCTGCCAGAGCTGCACCGCATGGTGAAATCGGCCTACTGGGTCGATGCTGAAGAATGGGCTTGCAATTGGATCGCGGACTATGGTAATATGATATTTAGAAAGGGCTCCCAGATATTGGGCTATGATATTTTGAGCGACGTTTCCGACCGGGCTGTTTGAGATGCGGCCAATTGATGTACGGATGTGAAATAGAGCTCACGATACGAGACTGATATTTGAAAGACTTTCACGAAAGAAAAAAGCCCCTGAGTATCTGCGAGTCGAGCCGCGGAATATTCAGGGGCTTTTATTTTTTGAATTCAGAGACCGTTAAACATGTGATTGGATTTGATTGAACGAGGATTATTCTTTGATTAGTCCTATATTTTGAGAGAAAAATGACGTTGGTGTGTTGGGGTAAAAGTCTTCTGGAAGAGCTTGTGCGGGACGGCAGCGCCATCCTGTTTGTGGACGAGTTCCACACCATCGTGGGAGCCGGCGCGGCAGAGGGGGCCATTGATGCCGCCAGCATCCTGAAGCCCGTGCTGGCCCGGGGGGAGCTGCAGCTCATCGGGGCCACCACCGATCAGGAGTTCCGCACCCATATCCAGAAAGATGCCGCACTGGAGCGCCGCTTTGGCCGGGTGCAGATCGAGGAGCCTACCCCGGCGCAGGCTGCGGCGATCCTGGAGGGGCTTGCCCCCCGCTATGAACGCTATCACAGCGTGCATCTGCCGCCTGAGACACTGCGGGAGGCCGTGGAGCTCTCGGTGCGGTACCTGCCGGGGCGCTTCCTGCCCGATAAGGCCATCGACCTTGTGGACGAGGCCTGTGCCGCTGCCCGCATCCGCGCCGAGCGGGAGGGGAAAGCAGATCCCACCCTCACCCGGGAGGACATTGCCCGGGTAGTGGCGCAGGCCAGCGGCGTGCCTGTGGAGCGGGTGGGGGAGAAGGAACGGGAACGGCTGGACAAGCTGGAATCCCGCCTCAATGCCGAGATCGTGGGCCAGCAGAAGGCCGTGGCGGCGGTGGCCGGGGCCATCCGGCGCAGCCGTACCGGGCTGGGAGAGCCGGGCCGCCCCATGGGAGCCATGCTTTTTCTGGGGCCCACCGGTGTGGGCAAGACCGCCCTTGCCAAGGCCCTCGCCGCCAGCTGGTTCGGCAGCGAAAAAGCTCTGCTCAAGTTCGATATGTCGGAGTATCAGGAGCAGCACACCACGGCCCGCCTGCTGGGCGCTCCTCCGGGCTACCTTGGCCACGATGAGGGCGGCCAGCTCACCGAAGCCGTCCGCCGCCGCCCGTACAGCGTGGTGCTCTTTGACGAGATCGAAAAGGCCCACCCGGATATCCAGAATATCCTGCTGCAGATCCTGGAGGACGGCCAGCTCACCGATGCCATGGGCCGCAAGGCCGATTTCCGCAATACCATCGTCCTGCTCACCTCCAACCTGGGGGCACGCTTTCTGGCCGGGCAGAGCGCCCCGCTGGGCTTTGCGGCGGGCAGCGAGGCCGTGTTCGAGAAGCAGTCGGCCCAGGCCATTGAGGAAGCCAAGAAGTGGTTCCGGCCCGAGCTGGTGGGGCGGCTGGATGAGCTCATCGTGTTCCGTCCCCTTGCCGAGGACAGCCTGTGTGCCATTGCCGAGAAGCTGCTGGGCCAGCTGGAAGCCCGTGCCGCCCGCAATGGGTATCAGCTGACCCATACGCCCCGGGTGGGGGCAGTGCTGGCCGCAAGGGCGCGCTCGCCCTATGGGGCCCGGGAACTGCGGCGGCAGGTGGACCGCGCCGTGGAACAGGCCCTCGCCAACCAGATCGCCTCCGGCACGGCCCACACCGGCCAGCACTGGACCGCCGACTGTACGGTGGATGGGTCGATCGTGTTGGAAGAGAGGGAAGCAGTAGAGCAAACCATCGGCTAAACCCCTCAGTCACGCTCCGCGTGCCAGCCCCCCTAATAGTGGGGCCCTTGGCATGGCGTAAAGCCCTGCCTTTTTGCCAAGGCCGCCCCTATTAGGGGCGGTGGCATCCCGTAGGGATGACGGTGGGGTTTGACTCCAGCAGCAGCTTACGGACTTAACCCCCCAGTCGCCTGCGGCGACAGCCCCCCTAATAGTGGGGCCCTTGGCATGGCGTAAAGCCTATCCTCTTTGCCAAGGCCGCCCCTACTAGGGGCGGTGGCATCCCGTAGGGATGACGG
>ENA-OUQP01000831-OUQP01000831.1-human-gut-metagenome-genome-assembly--contig:-NODE-831-length-25321-cov-7.626217_pt1 | contig 25321 bp, 17 predicted proteins | sample MGYA00237951_ERZ548836 | MGnify/ENA primary metagenome ERZ548836 (study PRJEB26490, sample SAMN05194702) | human gut metagenome | biome: terrestrial biome; feature: human-associated habitat; material...
CCTGGGTCAATGACAGAACTGAGAAGCCCGGAATAATGGAGCCAGTTAGAAACCCTCGGGTTTGCGGGGCGGGATCGTGAGAGCGATTCTGCCCTATTTTTTCCTCCGTCTGCCCCAAACCAAGTATTTCGAAGATAGCCTGTAGGTGTCCTCCTGGGCGCCTTTTATTTTCAGGGAATCGGCCGCTTCATGAACGAGCGACCGGCTTGACCTAGATCGAACCGCCTTCATCTCCGCCTAGGCGCCGGCGATCAACATCGTAAATCCGCGCGTGCTACAATGCGGGCACCAGAGATGAAAACACAGTCCCCGTCGGGTAGTCGTGGGCGTGCGGGAGTCCGCATCAGTAACCTGCCTCCTTGGTTGTCCCTTCTCTGCATGGTCATCTACATAAAGGAGGAACCAACCATGCAGATCAGCGTGTCATCCACCCTGACCGTATATCACGACGGCCAATTCTGGGTCGGGCTGGCGGAGCATGTCGAGGACGGCAGATACGGCGCCGCCCGCATCGTCTTCGGCGCGGAACCGTCCGATGAGGAAATCCTGCGATTCGTTACAAGCAAATGGGCGGAGCTCGCGTTCTTCGGTGACGATCCCGCCGAGGCGAGCAAGCCCGCGAGGAACCCCAAGCGCCGCGCCCGCGAGGCGTCGAAGGCCCTTAAGCAGCCGGCGATGGGCACCAGGGCGCAGCAGGTGCTCGCGAGTCAGCGGGAGACAATGAAACGGGAGTCAGCCCGCGCAAGAAGCCAGCGTCGCGCGGATGAGGCGGAGGCGCGCTTCGAGCAGCGAAAGCTGAAGCGCAAGCAGAAGCATCGTGGGCATTGATCGCCATGTGCAGCAAGGCAAACCATATACAGCAGTGGGGCCAGTTCCACTTGAAGCCGACGCCGCGTAGACGCTGATGGTGACGGCTATGCACGGGCACGGGCGCGCCGCCGCACTTCACAGCTTGTTTCTCAAGTATTTGGGACGCACACACGGCGTTCAAAAATGCGGAGCGACTCTGTATGGCTCGAGACTGAGCCGAGGTGCCCTACTTCTCGCCCTCCAGCAGCACCACGATGCGGTCGATGTCGACGGCAAAGCGAGGCCTTCCCTCCTGCTCGTAGCGGTCGAGGTATGCCTGGCACTCTGAGACAATGCGCTTGGTGCTGCCGTCGATGATGCGTTGGAGCGTCTCGTAGTAGGCCGAGCCCTCGGTCCTGAAGCGGCGCTGGTAGGCCTGGTTATGGGGAACATCTTGATGTAGTGGATGCCGTGGCGGCAGTTGGGGCGCGTCGTGGGGCGGGGTGGCAACGCAAAGTACTGGTCTTTGGGCACGTTAGGGGCGATGTTGGAACGCAGCGGCACGGCGAAGTCCCTGCGCTTCCCGCGGAAACGCAGCCTCACCACTACGATGCAGGGACGATTGTGCTTAAGCATGAGCTCGCGGTCGCCCTCGGCGTGGACGAAGAAGTCCTGGGGATGGATACAATCTTCATCGGTTACGCCCCCTTCATACGAAGCGGGGCCCGCATCGCTGCGGGCCCCTACAGGTGGGCGATATTCTACGCTTTGCGGCACCCCATCGCCCACGGAGGTTAAACGTACACGTAAGCCGTACTCTGAAAGCCGCAGCTTCCAGCAAGTAGTTTATACCACGAGAGGTCGCTTTCAATGCGCATAGCTCGCAAAATAGCACTCGCTGGGCCGTCACCCCTGGCCGTTACCCTCCAATCTTCATTAAAGTCAGCAGGTCAATTCATATAGTCATGGGGGTTTATCCTAAAGGGAATCAAATTTTTACCCCCATAACTAAGGAATTTTCTATTCCCACTCAATGACTAGAGCCCTGGTGTAATTGGCTGGATCACCGTTCCGGGAACCGGTATCGACCTACCTGTCCGCCAAGCTCCTTCTTCAGCTCCAGCCTAGTATCTGACTCGCGCTGTTATAAGCAAAAACCGAAGAGATGCATCTTAGCCAAGAAAAAAGGTTAGCCTTATCTTACTGTATGATTCGTGTGTTATAGTTAGATGGCTCTAACTGTTTGGGGGCGATAGCCATGCACGAACGCAAGGGCTTCTGGGACAAGAATGCCGGTCGGTACGACCGTTTCATGCGAAAGGACCGGGCGGCGTATGAGAAGATGTATGGGCTGATCCGGCCGGTAGTGAAAGCAAAAACCGTACTGGAGGTTGCCACCGGCACGGGGCTTATCGCAAAGAGCATCGTGAATGCGGCGGCACACATCGAGGCTACGGACGCTTCTGCAAAGATGATCCTTGAAGCAAAACGGGACATTCAATCCGCAAAGCTGCACTTTTCCGTACAAGATATGTTCCACCTGCCCTATGCACAGAAGTCCTTCGAAGTGGTGATTGCGTCCAACGCGCTTCACATAGTGCCGCATCCGGAAAAGGCCCTGCAAGAAATCAGGCGGGTGCTGAAGGACGACGGCGTGCTCATCGCGCCAACCTTCACCCACGCGGAGAACTCGGTTTCCGGCAAGGCAAAAGCCTTTTTCATGAGTATGGCGGGATTCCCTCTCCACAGCAGGTGGACAAGCGAGGAATACCTACGTTTCCTGCGTCAAAACGGCTGGGCGGTGCAGAAAAGCGCGGTGCTGAAGGCCTCGTTCCCGTTGACCTATGCGGAATGCACAAAATCGGAGGGGCCAGATGTCGTTCTTTGAAAACACCCGCAAGCCCGTGGGCCTCGGCGGAAAACTTATGGTTGCCATGATGAATCTGGGCCACAGCCCTGTGGCGCGGTGGGGACTTCGATTTCTACGACTTGCGCCAAACGCCAAGGTGCTAGATTGCGGCTGCGGCGGCGGGGCAAACATAAAACGGCTGCTGAAAAAATGCCCGTATGGCGTCGTCAAGGGCATCGACTATTCGCCCGTCAGCGTGGAGAAGGCTAGAAAGCTCAACCGAACTGCACTTCAGGAGGGGCGTTGCGCCGTTCTGCAAGGCAGTGTGGCGGATATGGCGTTTGAGGATAGCTACTTCGATGCTGCCACGGCCTTTGAAACCGTCTATTTTTGGCCTGATTTGCCCCGATGCTTCCGTGAGGTCTGGCGGACGCTGAAGCCAGGCGGGACAATTCTTATCTGCAACGAGAGCAATGGCGATACGGACAAGGACGAGAGGTGGACGCAGATCATCGGCGGCATGACCATCTACAAGGACATTGAATTAGAGGCATGTCTGGAGCAGGCGGGTTTTCACGAGGTGCAGATACACAAAAAGAAAAAGTGGCTCTGCGTCACGGCGCGGAAGTAGGGGCATCAAGCACGGGTATTTTTGCATCCATCCTGCACATGGCGATAGGCATGACGGTCATAGCGGCTATGCTGGCGGCAATTATGACAGTTTTTATTCACTGAGGAAGAAACCTATGAAATGTAAAATTGAGAAAAACACCGTGCAGGAGACGCTGATCCTCCCGCTGTATTCCCGGAAGCTGTGTACGGAGTTGTACCCGAACCTTTACAGGGATGAAACAGCGGTTCGTCTGCTCGACCAGATCGACTACGACTTTTCAGAGGCAGAGAAAAACTCCCGCAGCCTGATGCAGCGCTTTGGTGCGCTGGAGGTGGCCACACGGCAGAGTGATCTTGCTTTCGAGGTGCGGGATTACCTGAAAGGCCACCCCAATGCGGCGGTGGTCAATCTGGGCTGCGGGCTGGACAACACCGGCAGAACCTGCGACAACGGTAGATGCAAGATCTACAATCTGGACTTCCCGGATGTGATTGCCTTGCGGCAGCAGCTACTGCCCGCCGGGGATCGAGAACAAAATATCCCCTGCGACCTGAAAGACACCGCATGGTTTAGCAAAATCGATGCCTCCCGCGGGGCGGCGTTCTTTGCCTCCGGGGTGTTCTATTACTTTCTGACCCAGCAGGTCCGGGAACTGGTGCGGGGGATGGCGGACGCTTTCACCGGCAGTGTGCTGGTCTTTGATGCTGCCAATCGGACGGCGGTAAAGATGATCGCAAAAACATGGCTTAAGACTGCAAAAATCAAGGATGTGGGGGCATATTTTGCGGTTTCGGATGCCGCCAAGGAAATCGGCACGTGGGACAGCCGTCTGCAGGTCACAAGTCGCGGCTATATGCTGGGCTACAACGATTTGAGAGACCCTTCTGTCAGCGGCTTTTTCCGGTTTCTCGCAAGGGTCGGTGACAACGGGATGAAAATGCAAATCGTGAAAATAAGATTTTGAGAGGCAAAAACGAAGCGCATTCACTTTGACGTCGAAGAAGACGGCTTTTACGGCGCATATTGGGCGTGCAAGGACACGCATGCAGCAGCGGGCACGGATTCAGTTGAAACCGTGCCCGCTATCTGATACTATATTATTTTATCGAACGTCTGTTCTACTCCCACTCGATCGTCGCGGGGGGCTTGCTCGTGATGTCGTAGCAGACGCGGTTGGCGCCGGGGACCTCAGCCACGATGCGGCCGGAGATCCTCGCCAGGATGTCGTAGGGCAGCTTCGCCCAGTCGGCGGTCATGGCGTCGCTGGACTCGACGGCGCGCAGGATGACGGGACGCTGATAGGTGCGCTCGTCGCCCATGACGCCGACGGACTTGATGTCCGGCAGCACCGCGAAGTACTGCCAGCAGCTGTGCTCGGAATTGCGCTCGCCGGTCTTCTCGAAGAGGCGCTCGTTGTAGGCGTCGAGCTCCTCGCGCACGATGGCGTCGGCGTTCTTCAGGATCTCGAGCTTCTCCTTATCGATCGCGCCGATGATGCGGATGGCCAGGCCCGGGCCCGGGAACGGCTGGCGATACACGATGTGCGCCGGCAGGCCAAGCGCCAGTCCCAGCTCGCGCACCTCGTCCTTGAAGAAGTGGTCAAGCGGCTCGATAAGGTCGAAGCTCACGCCCTCGGGGAACGGGATCAGGTTGTGGTGGCTCTTGATGGTGCTCGCCTTGCCGCCCGTCTTGCGCGCGCCGGACTCGATGATGTCGGGGTAGATGGTGCCCTGGGCGAGGTACTTCACGGGCTTGCCGTCGGTCTCGAGCTGCTGGGCGACCGCGAAGAACTCCTTCCAGAACTGCGTGCCGATGATGCGGCGCTTCTCCTCCGGCTCGGTCACGCCGGCCAGGAGCTCGGCGTAGCGGTCCTCGGCGTGGACGTGGATGAAGTCGACGTCGAACTGCTTGGTGAAGACCTCCTCGACCTGCTCGGGCTCGTTCTTGCGGAGCAGGCCGTGGTTGATGAAGACGCAGGTCATCTGCTTGCCGATGGCACGGGCGCCAAGGGCGGCGACCACGGAGGAGTCAACGCCGCCGGAGAGGGCCAGAATGACGCGGTCCTCGCCCACCTTCTCGCGGAAGTCCGCCGTCATGGTCTCGACGAGGTTGTCCATCGACCAGTTCTTCTCGAGCTTGCAGATGTCGAAGAGGAAGTTCGAGAGGATCTGCTGGCCATACTCGGTGTGCTTGACCTCGGGGTGGAACTGCGTGGTGTAGATGCGCTTCTCGGCGTTCTCCATCGCGGCCACGGGGCACGTGGCGGTCTTGGCGGTGACGACGAAGCCCTCCGGCACGTCGCAGACGGCGTCGAAGTGGCTCATCCACACGGTCTGCTTCATGGGCGTGCTGTTGAACAGGGCGCTCTTCGCCTCGCGCTCGAGCTCGGCCGGGCCGTACTCGCCCACCTCGGGGTGGAAGACCTTGCCGCCCAGGGTCACGGCCGTAATCTGGTGGCCGTAGCAGAAGCCGAGCACGGGAACGCCCATCTCGTAGATGGCCGGGTCGACACGCGGGGCGTCCTCGGCGTTCACGCTCGCGGGACCACCGGAGAGAATGATGGCGCTGGGGTTCTCCACAGCGATCTCGGCCGCCGTGGCATCGCACGGCATGATCTCCGAGTAGACGTTCAGGTCGCGGACGCGGCGCGCGATGAGCTGGCCGTACTGGGCGCCGAAGTCGAGGACGATGACCTTCTGCTGGCTGTTCTGCATGGGCTCCTCCGTGGGACGAGGGTTGCAAGGGTCACGAGCGCGTGGGCTCGAGATTTACGAGAGTCTCGAGACTTGGAAGCTAGGGCCACGCCGAATCGCTGATTCGACGCGCGCCGCGGGTGCTAGCAAAGTCACGAATTTAACGCGTCCAATAATACGCCAGCCACGTCAATACAACTACGTGCGCGCGCGATTCTTGTTTGTGAACATACGCTAACGTTCCTATGGACTTTTCGCAGCGTCATGCCCGCGCTAGTACCATTGTTTCGTTATAGGCACGTCCGTCAAGGGAGCTTGCATGCCCAAACGCAGGAACGAAACCCCCCAGAACCGCACCAGCGACTACTCCCGTGCGGAGGCAATGGAGCGCTACTCCGGAGCTCGTCGCAAGCGCGGTCGCCGCAAGGGTCTCAAGGTGTTCCTCATCGTTCTTGGTGTTGTCGCCGTTCTTGCCTCCACCGCAGCTTGGGCCCTCATGACGCGCATCTCGGGCAGCTTTGGCATGGCAAGTGACTCCGCACTTCACGGCACCCTCACGGAGGCTAGCTCGGGCGACCCGTTCTACATGGTCCTCATCGGCATCGATAAGGACGAGTACCGCTCCGGGAGCAACGAATATGGCTCCGCCGAGAGCGCCTATCGCACGGACTCCATCCTCCTCGCCCGCGTCGACCCAACGGAGAAGCAGGTCACGCTCGTCTCGATTCACCGCGACACGCTCGTGGACTTCGGCACCTACGGCAAGCAGAAGATCAACTCCGCCTACTCCATCGGCGCCCAGCGCAAGGAGGCCGGCGAGCAGAACGTCTCCGGTGCGTCCTACACCGTCGAGACCATCTCCAAGTTCGCGGGCGTTCCCATCTCCCACTATGCGGAGATTGACCTCGACCAGTTCATCTCCGTCGTTGACACCATCGGCGGCATCGAGGTCAACGTCCCAGTCGACGTCTATGACCCGCAGTACACCGGCGCTGACATCAAGGCTGGCCAGCAGACCCTGAACGGTGACCAGGCGCTCAAGCTCTGCCGCGCGCGCCACGCCTATGACAAGTACGGCGACGGCGACGTCTACCGTGCCGCCAACCAGCGCATGGTCATCGGTGCCATCCTGAGGAAGATTCTCGCGAGCGACCCGGCAACCATCGCCTCCACGGTCACCACGCTCGCGGATTCCGTCTCTACCGATCTCTCCGTAGCAGACATCCTGTCTCTCGCCACGCAGTTCCAGGGCTTCAACATGGACACCGACATGTTCAGCGGCATGGAGCCCACCAACTCCAAGTACGTGAACGACACCTGGTATGAGATCTGCGACACCCAGGCTTGGCAGAAGATGATGACCCGCGTGAACCAGGGCCTCTCCCCCTACGAGAGCGAGGACGAGGACGCTGCGCTGGGCATCGCTGGCGCTGGTACCGCCACGAAGAACTCTGATGGCAGCGCGGCCGCCTCCTCCTCTGACAGCAGCGGTGAATCCGCAGAAACCGAGTACTCCGGCTCCGTCGAGGTGCTGAACGGCGCCGGCGTCGCGGGTCTTGCCGGCCGAGTTGCGTCCACGCTCTCGAATCACGGCTTTGACACGACTGCCGCCACGGCAGACTCCTTCGACTACTCGTCAACCCGTATCATCTACGTAGGCGATGGCAACCGCGCCAAAGCCGAGGCGGTCGCTGACACGCTTGGCCTCTCGAACGTCGTCGCCGATGACGGCACGTACGCCGGCGAGGCTGACGTCATCGTGGTACTCGGCGCGGACATGGCCAACAACTAGCAGCTTTGGTCGCCAAAGGAGAGCGCTATGTCGCCCAGGCGCGAGCACAGGCAGATGAGCGAGGAAGAGCAGCGCGCTAGGGGCGCTGCGGCCCAAGGCCGTCATGCCGAGGGCACGTTTCAGTCTGGGTCGCGCTTCTCGCGCGCCAATGCGACGCCCGCGCAGCAGGCGGGCTATCAGCCCAGCTCGCAAGCCGGCTATCCGGGCGTAGGTCAGCCCTCGCGCACGCCCGGCCCGCAGACCACGCGCCAGCCGTACTCTACCGGTGATCCCCATGCTCGCGCGCCGCGGGCTGAGCAACCGCACACCGTCACGCGATCACAGGCGGAGGACGTGAACCGCTACCGCCAAATGCGTCAGGAGCGCGACAACGGCGGCGTTCTGCGCAGGCGCCGTCACACAGGCGGACCGGATTGGGCACGCAATGCCTACGACAACCCACGGGGCGGCTACGGCGAGCAGGCTGACGGGGCCAATCTCCCCCAGCAACGCAAGTTCAATCCACGCCGTGCGCTCAAGATCACAAAGCGCGTGCTTCTTGGCGCGCTTGCGGCACTTCTCGCCTTTGCCGTTCTCATCACGGTCCGCATGAACCTTGGCGTGTCGCTCGAGACGCGCCTCGCGCTCAGGCCCGTCCTTCCGAGTCAGCCCTTCTACATGCTGCTCGTCGGCACGGATAAGGACGCATACCGAGAAGAGACCGGAGCGACGGGCGGCGTATATCGCACGGACTCGATCATCCTCGCTCGCGTCGACCCCATCGCGGCGAAGCTCACGCTTGTCTCCATCCAACGCGACACGTGCGTCAATCTCGGCGGAGACTACGGAGAGCAAAAGATCAACGCCGCCTATACCTACGGCGGGCCACCCATGCTCATCAAGGCCGTATCAGATCTTGCGGGTGTTCCCATCTCGCATTATGCCGAGATTGACCTCGACCAGTTCATCTCCGTGGTGGACGCCATCGGCGGCATTACGGTAAACGTACCGGTTGACGTGTATGACCCCGAATACACCGGCGCGGATATCAAGGCAGGCGTCCAGGAGCTCAACGGAGACGACGCGCTCAAGCTCTGCCGCGCGCGCCATGCCTATGACCAGTACGGCGCCGGAGACTACTTCCGCACGGCGAATCAGCGCATGGTCCTTGGCGCGATTCTCAAGAAGTCGCTCTCGGGCAACCCGTTCATGCTGCTGGCGACCCTAAACGCAGGATCTGCCAGCGTCAATACGGATCTTACGGGCTTCGACCTTCTGTTCCTCGGCGCACGCTTCGCTGGCTTCGATATGGCGGAGAACCTCTATTCTGCACTCGAGCCCACGGTTTCGAGCTACGAGAACGGTGTCTGGTACGAGCGTGTCAACCAGGATGCCTGGACCGAGATGATGGACCGCGTCGGCCGAGGCCTGCCACCCTACGCCGACGGCGCGCAAGACCCCACCTCCGGCATCGCCGCCGGAATCGTGGAATAAGGGAGCCGCCCGCCGCGAGGCGCGGTCAAGCCATACGGGAAGCCGCCCGGGAGGCGCGTCCACGCCATATCGGGAAGCCGTCGGGAGGCGCGGCAATGCCATATCGGGAAGCCGTCGCAAGGCGCGGCCGCGCCATAAAAATGCCGTTGCCGCGCCTTCAGCCCTCTCGAGGGCGGAAAACTCGCACTGCAGCGCCGCCGGGAGTACCGCCTGACAACAAATTTGAGATTCTGCGGCTCGGTTTCGAGTTTTCATCCCAGTTGGCAAACGCTCAACTGGGGTTTTATTTGTGATACTCGTAGTCTCATATCTGTTTTTGGGCTTAGAACCGCAATATCCAGCCGCAGAATCTCAAATTTGTTGTACGCCCCACTTGCAAACCCGCACAAACAGGCCCGCAATCAACCCTACAAGCACCCAATTCCCAAAGCGCAAGCCGAACCCGCAAGTTTCTGAGCCGCAGCCTTCGCCGCAAAAAAAGAAGCCCGCAACCCGGACCTACGAGTGTCCGAGCCGCGAGCTATGCTGCAACGTAAAGCGAGGCCGGGTCGGGTGGCCCGGCGCAAAAGTAAAAGAAGCCCGCAACCGGAGCTACAAGTGTCCAAGCCGCGAGCTATGCCGCAACGTAAAGCGAGGCCGGGTCGGGTGGCCCGACGCGAAAGGCTAAGGGAGATCGCGAAGCGATATGTCCTTTCGCAGAGTGGCCACCCGACCCGGCCGTTCAGGTCTAAACGTTAAAGCGGAAGTGCATCACGTCGCCATCGGCCACGACGTAGTCCTTGCCCTCCATTCGGAGCCTTCCCGCCGCCTTGCAACCAGCCTCGCCACCGAGGGTAACGTAGTCCTCATAGCTAGCGACCTCAGCCTTAATGAAGCCGCGCTCGAAATCCGAGTGAATGACACCAGCAGCCTGCGGAGCCTTAGCGCCGACAGGAATCGTCCACGCCTTGACCTCCATCTCGCCAGCGGTGAAGTAGCTCTGGAGGCCCAGAAGCTTGTAGGCCGCCTGGGCAAGCACGTCGAGGCCCGGCTGCTCAAGGCCGAGGCTCTCAAGATACTCCGCAGCCTCCTCGGCATCGAGGTCGCAAAGCTCGGCCTCGACCTTCGCGCAGATGGGGATGGGCGTAACGCCATCGATGGGCGCGAAATCGTCGCCAAGCATATCCTCATCGACGTTCGCAACGTAGAGGATCGGCTTCATCGTAAGCAGGAAGAGACCCTTCGCGGCAACGCGCTCCTCGTCCGTCATCTCCATAGTGGAGGCACGGTTGCCCTCGTTCAGCCAATCAACGAGACGCTTGGCCACATTGAACTTGGGCATGAGCTCCTTGTCGCGCTTCGACTCCTTCTCGAGCTTGGGGAGCTGCTTCTCGAGCGTGCCGAGGTCTGCCAGGATGAGCTCGGTCATGATGGTGTCCGCGTCGCCCGCCGGATCGACGAAATCAGCCGTGCGGCCAACCTCACGCATGACGTTGGGGTCCTTGAAATAGCGAACAACCTCGCAGATGGCGTCGGTCTCGCGGATGTTTGCGAGGAACTGGTTGCCGAGGCCCTCTCCCTCGCTCGCGCCCTTCACGAGACCGGCGATGTCAACAAACTCGACCGCCGCAGGCACGATGCGGCCCGGGTGCACGATGTCCGCGAGCTTCTGGAGACGGGAATCCGGCACGTCGACGATGCCGACGTTGGGGTCAATCGTGGCGAAGGGGTAGTTCGCCGCCAGGCCACCCTTCTTGGTGAGTGCGGTGAAGAGAGTCGACTTGCCGACGTTTGGGAGTCCCACGATGCCGATTGAGAGTGCCACGTTTGATCCTTCCGTGCTTTCCGAGGCGAGGCCTCGAGGTTTGGTGTCGCTCGGCGCGGGCGCAAGGCCACGCGCCGGAGTGTACTAGTTATCCGTGTCGAGCTTCTCGAGGATGTCGAGACCGCGCCTGAGCTGAGCCATGCCTTGCTTCTTGAGCTTCTCCATCTCGGCCTTTTGCTCGGCTTGGCGCTTCTTACGCTCGACCTCTTCCTTATCGGGAACGACGAGCTCCGCGCCTTCGTATTTCTCCCAGGTAAGGGCATGTTCGCCGCAAGCCTTGAGACAAGCGCCACACTCGATGCAGTAGGCGCTCTCGACCTTGAAGATGCCGTTCTCCGCAAGCTCGCACGCGCGCGTGGGGCAGACGTCGACGCAGTCGCCGCAGAGGTTGCAGCGCTCAGGGTCGCAGGTAGGACGCTGCGGGGTAAGGCGGACGGCGAGCTTGGGGTGGCGCTGGAGCGTCGTCATGACAAGCTGGCGGCGCTGGGTGAGCACGCGGCGGCGCTGGGTGGGCGCCGGGGCGGCGCCGCCCTCGACCGCGTGGGTGATGGCGTTGATGCGGCGGGTGTTCTCGTCAAGCTTCTGCTTGATGGTGCGAGCGGCGGCAAGCGCCGGATTGGCAGCGCCAAGGGCGGCCATGCCCTGCTTGCTCATGCTCTCGAGGAACTCCTTGCGCTCGAAATCGTGGTTCTTGGTGTAGTCAAGGTCCTTCTCATCCACCTCGAGACCGATACCCTTGCCAGAGAGTTGCTCGGCGAGCTCGATCTGGGAGCCGAGCATCTCCTCGCCCGTGGTGTTGCGGCAACGGTCGCAGATGCCGAGGGGCAGGTAGACGCTCACGTTCTTGTAGTCCGCGAGGATGGCGAACCAGACCTCGGCGGGTACGTCGCCGATGCACGGCAGAACGACCTCGTTCTCCTGCGGCATGCGACCGATAGCGCGCGTGCAGGTGACATACGCGTGCTCGTAGGCGCTCGCCGCGCGGACGATGCGCTCGTAGAGGCGGCGCGGGTTGATCTGAGGCGAAGTGAAGGAACCTGCAGGGCAGGCCGTCACGCACAGGCCGCACTTACGGCAGCTGTCGAGGACCTCAATCGATCCCTCGGAGAAATCAATCGCCTTGACCGGACAAACGTCCGTGCAGGCATGGCAGAGCTTGGTGCTCTTGCCCTGGCAAGCGATGCAGCTGTTCACGTTAGCGCGGGGACGGTCCTTGTAGTCAGACGGGTTCCACGTCTCGACTTCCTCCGGATTCGCCGCGAGGGCGTTTGTAATGTCTTCGACTGGATTGGAAAGCGACTGCCAGTCATTCTTGATGTCGATGAATTCATCGAGCAGGTCGCGCTTCTCGGCCATGTCTCTCCCCTCGCAACCACGCCGCTCCCCAGCGGCACAACTGTTTAATCATACCCAAGAACAGCTGAGGATGCCCCTCCGTAAAGGACATCCTCAGCGTCAACAGCTCAATCTATGCGCATTGCCGAACAGCAGAGGCCCCGGGCCTTGCCGTAGCAAACAACCAAACGCAGCCAGCTCAAACCGTACGCATCGGCGGCGTAAACAGCAGTAGCCCCGGCACCGGTGTTGCTGAGCAGCTCAAGCCGTACGCATCGCTAAACAGCAGAGGCCCCGGGCCTTGCCGTAGCAAACATTCCGCAGCGCCAAAGGCGCGAGGACGTTTGCGAGGCAAGGCCCGGGGCCTCGTCAGGTGGTTAGCCGATCGGGCTTAGTACATGCCCGGGCCGCCAGCCTGGGAGGCGGCAGCGGTGATGGCCTCCTCGATGGTCTTGTCCTTGTGCTCGTCGGAAACCGTGGCCTCGGTGATGAGGATCAGGCCAGCGACGGAGGCGGCGTTCTGGAGGGTCACGCGGGAAACCTTGACCGGGTCAAGGACGCCCATCTCAATCATGTTGCCCCACTCGCCGTTGGCGGAGTTGAGGCCCTCGCCAGCAGCCAGGCCCTTGATCTTCTCGACCACGACGGAGCCCTCGTAACCAGCGTTCTCAGCGATCTTCTTGACCGGGGCGGTCAGAGCCTTGCGGACGATCTCGACACCGATCTTCTCCTCGTCGGTGGCATCAATCTGGTCGAGAGCCGGCAGAGCCTCGAGGAACGCGACGCCGCCACCGGCGACGATGCCCTCCTCAACAGCAGCGCGGGTAGCCTGAAGGGCGTCCTCGATGCGGTGCTTAATCTCCTTGAGCTCGACCTCGGTGGCAGCGCCAACCTTGATCACGGCAACGCCGCCGGAGAGCTTGGCGAGACGCTCCTGGAGCTTCTCACGGTCAAACTCGGAATCGGTGTGCTCGATTTCACCCTTGATCTGGGCGACGCGCTCGTCGATGGCCTCCCTGGAGCCAGCACCAGAGACGATGGTGGTGGTGTCCTTGGTGATCTTGACGGCCTTGGCGCGACCGAGCATCTCAGCGGTGGTGTCGGAGATCTTGATGCCAAGCTCCTCCATGGCGACCTGGCCGCCAGTGAGGACGGCGATGTCCTCGAGCATGCGCTTGCGACGATCGCCATAGCCCGGGGCCTTCACGGCAGCGACCTTCAGCGTGCCACGGAGCTTGTTGAGGATCAGGGTGGCGAGAGCCTCGCCGTCGACATCCTCGCACATGATGAGGAGGGAGGAGCCGGACTTCTGGACGGCCTCGAGGACCGGGAGGATGTCCTGGATGTTGGAGACCTTCTGGTCAGACATCAGGATGTAGGGGTTCTCGAGCTCAGCGACCATGGCGGAGTTGTCAGTCGCGAAGTACGGGGAGATGTAGCCCTTGTCGAACTGCATGCCCTCGACGGTATCGACGGAGATGCCGAAGTTGGTCTTGTCCTCGTCAACGGTGATGACGCCGTCCTTGCCCACGACCTCCATGGCATCGGCGATCTTCTGGCCGACCTGCGGATCAGAGGCGGAGATGGTGCCGACGGAAGCGATCTGCTCCTTGGTGTCGACGTTCTTGGCGGAGGCCTTCATGGAGTCGACGACGGCGGTGACGGCCTTGTCGACGCCGCGACGGATGGCCAGCGGATCGGCGCCAGCAGCGACGTTGCGGAGGCCCTCGTTCACGATGACCTGGGCGAGGAGCGTGGCGGTGGTGGTGCCGTCACCCACGGTGTCGTTGGTCTTGGTGGCGACCTCCTTCACGAGCTGAGCGCCCATGTTCTCGACGGGATCCTTGAGCTCGATCTCCTTGGCGACGGAGACGCCGTCATTGGTGATCGTGGGGGCACCGAAGTTGCGCTCGAGGGCAACGTAGCGGCCCTTGGGGCCCATGGTGGCGGTAACGGCATCGGCCAGGGTGTTGACGCCCTTGGCGAGCTTGGCACGAGCATCGGTGCCGAACGTAATGTTCTTGGCCATTGGTGGCTTCCTTTCGAGTTGACCGCGCTTCGCCGAGTCTTGACACGCGCGGTTGAAGTTTCATGGAATGCGGGCGTTGCCCGCGAAAGAGCTAGGCCTCGATGACGGCGTAGATGTCGTCAGCGCGGAGAAGCAGGTAATCCTCGCCATCGACCTTGACGTCGCTGCCGCCGAACTTGCCGTAGTAGACCTCGTCGCCAACCTTGACGTCCAGGGCGATGCGCTCGCCGTGGTCAGTGAACTTGCCAGCGCCGACGGCGATGACCTCGCCCTTCTGCGGCTTCTCCTGGGCACCGCTGGAGATGTAGAGGCCGGTCGAGGTCTTCTCCTCCTTGGGAGCAGGCTTGACCAGGACGCGGTCACCGAGCGGCTTGAGAGTCGTCATATCCAAGAACCTCCTTCTGGGCGCCCTCCTGGGCGCACGGATATCCAACGTGCGATTGCGATTCCGCATCGCCAATTCCAACGTTGAGAATGATACCCAGACGATCCGACTTATACCAGACGGATTGAAAAAATCTTCTGTGAACGCGCTTAGATTTTGTGATAGCGGCTCGAGTAAAGAACGTGAGCGCCTCTATGCAGGGAAAATGCCGTCTCGCAATCAAATTTGTCAAATCCGCGAACGGTAATTGCCTTGGCGCGATTAATGAACTAGGGCCCGCACGCCAGCCCCATTCGGCCCGTTATATGCGTCAAGGAAGAAGTTCGATGAGAGGCCGCGGATTGCTTGCCAAACATCGAGGTAGATGTGCTGTAGACACCCGCGCTGACAACTTCATATGCACTGTCTACAGACAAGACACCGTCTCGGGCGGACGATATCGGCAGGCCGAAAGGAGTGAGCCATGAGAAACCTCACCCGCATTGACCGTGATGGCGCCAAAGTGCCCAGAAGCCCGATGACGGCCATGGTGCGCACATCCCTGAGCGATTGCCTGAGCAGCAAGGCGCTCATTGTCGCGCTCATCCTTGCGCAGGCGCTCTTCTTGCTCCCGGGACTCGTGGGCTATCCAACGCTCTCCGACCTGGCGATCGGCCAGGAGCAGGTCAACCAGACCCTGGAGATCCTGTTGGGCGGAATGGAAAGCGGCGTCTACGACTCGGCGCCGGACGCGCTCAAGGATATCAACGCGCGAGAGCTCGAAGCGCTCACGGCCGCCTCAAACGCGCCCTATCCGAGCAAGGAGTTCTTCGTCGCCTACGCGCAGTACTACGACGTAGAGATCGAATGCGCGAAGCTCGGCCACACCGAGTCGACTCCAAGCCTGTACGCTCGCTCCGAACTCATCCATCGATTGGCCAGTCTTGAAAACCCCGAGGCATACGCCAGCGCGGCAGAGATGCCGGCCACGTACTATCTGGCATTTGTACTGGGCCTCATGCCGGGAATCATTCTGCTGCTGCCAGTGGCGCTGCTCACGAGCGGTTCCCAAAGGAGGCTCGGAGGCAGAACTCTAGTTTCGATGGCGCCAGCCTCGCGAGCATCCGAGCGCCTGGCATGCACTGCCGTTGCGTCCGTTCTGTCGCTTGCGTGTCTCGCGGCCACGCTTCTCCCGACAGCACTTCTCGCAGCGATAAGGAACGGCATCGGCGACTTCGCATACCCCGTAGTGAGCATCACCGATGGGGTCGTGAGCTCAAGCACCATCGGGGATGTGCTCGCGCAGGACGCCACGCTCATGACGTTTGCGTCGCTTATGGTAGTCGCACTCGTCGCGGCGGCAGAATCCGTCCGGGCACACTGCGGGTTGGGAGTTGCGTTCGCGTTGCTCGTCTGCCCCCTGATTCCCATTTACACGTCGCAGTCGTCGAGATGGAGGGCGGTCGCGCGGCATCTTCCCAGCTCATACATCTCGTGCGGAAGCGTCGTGGGACTGCCGGTCTATGCAAACGGACTTGATATCCGGGCGATTCCAGGCACCACGTGGGAGCTTGGGCTCGTGACGCTCATCCTATTCGCAATCGCCCTCCTGGCCATCGCCCTCTTTACGGACATGGCTCGCGAGCGCACGGCAACAAGGCGGCTAGCGAGGCGATTCTCATGATTGGCTTCCTCAACCTTTGTGCACGACGCGGAGACAGGCTTGTCCTGGACAACGCCAGCATCGAAATACCCACCGGCACCGTCACGGGGCTCGTCGCCCCCAACGGAAGCGGCAAGACAACGCTGCTCGAGTCAATCTATGAGCCATGGAGCGGGCACGTCATATGCAAGATCGACGGCGGGAATACATCGGTCACACGCAATCCGAGCGCCGTCGAATGGAAAAGGGTCGTTTTCTACCTGCCGTCGCCATCCATCCTGAGCCTGCGCGCCTCCGTTCGGCAGAACATCGAATTTGCCAGAGATTGTTGGGGATCGCAGGTAGACGTTGCAAAGCTATCCTCCCGCCTTGGCATTGGGGGGTTCCTCGATCTTCCCGTCCGAAAGTGTTCGCAAGGAATGACGCAGCTCGCCTCCATTGCCACCGCCATGGCAACGGGAGCAAACCTGCTCCTTTTCGACGAGCCCATGAGCGCGCTTGACCCCACCAATGTTGGAAGCGTCACAAGAGCCATGCGGTCCTACGCGCGAACCGGACGCTCGATCGTTCTGTCGAGCCATAACCTCGCAAACGTCGACCTTTCCTGCGACCGCGTCGCCTTCATCGTCAACAAGCAGGTTGAGCTTCACGACCGCGCAAGAGGCCGCACCGACACCTGCGCCGCCCGCTACCACGAGCTTTACGAGAAGGGAGGAAACGCACCAGCGCACTAAAGAGAACCGACAGAAGGAGCGAACATGCTAAGCAGGCAAACCAAAAAGCCATGCTCACCGCCCCAGCGGTCCTCATAACGACCTGGTAGAGTCTAGCCGCCCGGCAATCACCGGGCGGCTTTCATTTCACAGCATCCCGACACAGGTCAACAAGCTCGACGAGGGAGTGGACGCCGAGCTTGCGATAGGCAGTTCGACGGGCGGAGTTGACGGCGCCGGGAGAGAGGCAGCGCTTGGAGCAAATCTCGGTGCCGCCGCAACCAGCGACCAGAAGCATTGCCACATCTACCTCGGTTTCATTGAGTCCGCGACTCACGAGATAGGCAGACAGCCTGCGGCTCCGTTCCCCATCGGCGCTCAACCCGGCACTGCTTGACACCCACTCAAGTTCGTCCCTCACCGAGAGAAAGAACGAGACGGCCCCGACAATTACGTACGTCCCAGAGACGAGGCCCGCAAGCATGGCATATGCCATAGCGGCCTCATCATTCGAAATGAGCGCGAGAAGCGCCGGCAAACGAGGAACGAGCCCCGACGAGTAGCCACCGAGAAGCATTCCCAGTCCAAGACACGGGAACGCCAACACCGGGATGCGCAGGCGCCGCACCTCATAGCCGGCGAGCCGGACAACGACCATGGCCAACGTGAGAACCAGAGCAAGTAGCGGAATAAACCCCAGCAGCGACCCCACAAAACAGACCGTCGGCGCCACGCGAAGAGCAGTGCGCGACACGTCATCTCCAGGGGTCACAAACCCGTAAAACACCAGGCAGAGACCCAGCAACATCACTGCCACGTAATCCGTAACCCAGTCTTGGCCGAGCGCCCAGCCCACCACTACGGCAATCCAAAGCGCCGCGAGAAGCAGAATGCGCCACGAGCGAGATGCCTCGTCACCCGCATGACGCGGCTCATCCGCGAGCGTCCCAACTCGCAGCTCGTCAATCGAGGCCACGCGCAGCTTGTCTAACGCACGCGACTGTAAATTCCTCACGGTAGAGGCGCTAATCCCCATCTGAACGGCCACCTTAGCAGAGGAGAGCCCCGCCAGGCGAAGCCGCAGAGCCTCAGACTCACGCGGCGACAGCCCGGAACCTTCAAACGCCGTCCTGATGCGCCCGGTGTCCGCAATTTCCTCATCGCATTCCTCCGCCTTGCGCGCAGAAGAGGCAGCCCCAACAGCCATTACCGCCAACGCAAGCGCAAGCAACACGAGAGGAACAGCCATACCCCAAACCAGGGCACGACCAAGCGCGGGGAAGAGCGAGCTGAGCAGCCACGCAAGAAATAGTCCCGCGCAGTAGCCGCGGATTATTGAACGTGCCGAACAGGCCCGCAGGCGCAATGCAATAGCTCCAAGGCCAAGAGTCACAACGGACCAGACGACCGACGGCAGCAGCATGGCCAATCCGCAGGAAGGCACCCCCGAACTCAGTGGCCGCATCCCCGGCATATCGCCCAGTCCACCCAGAGTGAACGCTCCTAGTAGCAGCTCGTCATCCGGCCCAGCTGCAGCGGCCGAAACTCTAACGAGCGTCCAGTTGGGCATGAGGCGGGCAGACAGCCCAAGCAACGCGGCCGTAAGCAGCGCGCACCCCGCCGTCCACACACGCTCGCCGTGTTCGCCAGCGGGGAAGTCAGCCACGTCGCCGGAAACCATGTATCCACAGGCAAACGATGCAAGCGCTGCACACAAGCAGCCAACGCAGGACAGCGCCAGAGTGCTGGAGACGCGCGGGGTGGAGCCCACGCTCTCCCATGAGAATCCAGCCGCTCCCCACCAGCAACCAGATAGGTAGGCGAGCATCGCCAGCGCACCGGCCACGGCGAGCACGCGCTCGTGCTCCCTGCGGATACGCGGCGCCATACATCCCGCAAGCCCAGCCAAGGCCATCGCGGGCGTTAGCGTGGAGAACGCGAGCGATAGTCCATCGCAGGCAAACGGACTCGGCGGCGCAAGCACCTGAGGTGCCCCAACAAGCAGGGCAAGCCACGCAAGCGGCATGAAGATCGAGAGACGGAGACAAGGGTATGTCCGCCTCGCGCCCATTGGCTACTCCAGTCCGTCGAGCTCGCGCTGCCACAGCGTGCAGGCGGCATCGCTCGGCATGCGCAGGTCGCCGCGCGGGCTCACGGCCACACTGCCGACCTTGGGGCCGTCAGGCAGGCAGCTGCGCTTGAACTGCTGCGAGAAGAAGCGCCAGTAGAACTTGCGCAGCCACTTCATGATCGTCTCGGCATCATAGGTGCCGACTGCGGAGCCATCGGCATCCGCGCCGCCGGCACGGCTGTCGCGGCTGTCGGCGCCGCCGTCGCCGCCAGCGTGGCCGTCGCCGCCAGCGCGGCCGTCGACGTCACCGTGGCCGCCGCGGTCGCCGGCAAAGGCCTCGAGCGCCAGGCGATAGACCTTCGCCGGGCCAAAGCCGCAGCGCAGCACGTTATAGAGGAAGAAGTCATGAAGCTCGTAGGGACCCACGAGATCCTCGGTCTTCTGGGAGATCTTGCCATCGCCCGTGGCGGGCAGGAGCTCCGGCGAGACCGGCGTGTCGAGCACGTCATCAAGCACTGCGGCGAGCGCGGCGTCGCCCTTCGCGCGGGCCTCGTCGGCGACGTAGCGCACGAGGTGGCGCACGAGCGTCTTGGGCACGCCGGCGTTCACGCCGTACATGCTCATGTGGTCCGCGTTGTAGGTGGCCCAGCCAAGCGCGAGCTCAGAGAGGTCGCCCGTGCCGACCACGAGGCCGCCCTCCCTGTTCGCGACGTCCATGAGGATCTGCGTGCGCTCGCGGGCCTGCGCGTTCTCGTAGGTCACGGAGTGGTCAGCCTCGTCATGGCCGATGTCCGCGAAGTGCTGGCGCACCGCCGCGGCGATGCTCACCTCGCGCAGCTCGCAACCGAGCGCCTCGGACATGGCGCGGGCGTTGTCGTGCGTGCGGTCCGTGGTGCCAAAGCCGGGCATCGTGATGGCGAGGATGCCGGAGCGGTCAAGGCCAAGCAGGTCAAAGGCGCGGGCGCAGACGAGCAGCGCCAGCGTGGAGTCGAGGCCGCCGGAGACGCCGATGACCGCGCGGGAGGAGTGGGTGTGGGAGAGGCGCTTCGCCAGGCCGTGGGCCTGGATGGCAAAGATCGACTCGCAGCGCTCGGCGCGACGGGCGCGGTCTGCCGGGACGAAGGGGTGCGGGTCCACGTAGCGCGCGTCGAGGGGCGTCTCGCGCGGCTCGAGCGAAAAGAGCGTGGTGACGTAGCCCGAGGCCATCGGGTCGACCTCGAACGTCGACATGCGTAGGCGGTCGTGGGCAATAAGGCCGAGGTCAACGACGGAAGTGGCACCGGTGCAGGCAGGGCCTTCGGCGCGAACGAGCAGCTCATCGTCGAGAGGCGTGGCCTCGCCGAGGACGCGGCCGTTCTCGGCCACGAGACAGTGCCCGCCATAGACGACGTCCTGGGTAGACTCTCCCCAACCGGCGCTCGCGTAGGCGTAGGCGCAGACGAGGCGGGCGCTCGTGGCGCTCACGAGGTCGCGGCGGTAGTCCGCCTTGCCCACGAGCTCGTTCGAGGCGGAGAGGTTGCAGATGAGCGTCGCGCCCGCCATGGCGGCGGCGGTGCTCGGCGGGTTGGGGACCCAGAGGTCCTCGCAGATCTCCGCCGCGACGACGAGCCCAGGCACGTCCTCGCACTCGAAGAGCTGCTCGGCGCCGAACGGCACCTCGTCGAAGCCCGCAAAGTTCACGAGCGTCACGTCCTCAGGGCCGGCGGAGAAGCGCCTGCCCTCGTAGAACTCGCCATAGGTGGGGATGTTGCGCTTGGGCACGAGGCCGAGGAGCTCGCCGCGCGAGAAAACCGCCGCGCAGTTGTAGAGCTTGGAGGCAACGCGAACCGGCACGCCCACGAGAACAAGGGCGTCTACCTCGGCCGTTTTGGCGGCTAACGTCGCCAAGCCCTCCTCGGCGGCATGCAACAGGGCGTCCTGCCAGAAGAGGTCCTCGCAGGTGTAGGACGTGATAGCGAGCTCAGGCAGCACGATGACCCGGGCATCGGAGGCAAGTACGGCCGCCGCGCACGACTCGACGTTGAACTCGACGTCCGCCACGCGCACCGCCGGCGTCAGCGCCGCAACCTCAATGAATCCGTCTCGCATCTCATACCTCCCACCTGAAAAAGGGACAGTCCCTTTTTCAGGTCACGCCTCGTTGATAATCCATTTACCAAGACCGGTCAGCCTCTCGATCTGACGCACGGACAGGCCTGCATCCTTAAGGTCAAAGAGTAGCGCATTGCGGCGCGGACGCTCCATCGCTTTGATGTCTCCCGGGGCGATATCTCCAAGGATGCGCCGCACGACCTCACGCGCCTCGCCATCGGCGATCCTCGAGCGCTGTCCAAAGCGATAATCGCCCTCCCCCTGCGCCTGAAAGGCCCGGAAGCCTTCCCTGCCGCCGCACAACTCGAGTATCAGCGAAACGGCCGTGATCCCCCGGACGCCCGACACATACTCGTGGTAGCTGCTCCACAAATACTCGTCCGTCGGACAAATGCCCGCCTTGACAGGATTGTTGTGGATATAGCGCGCCGCCTGCAGCAGGTAGGCCTCGCTCCCAATCGGTTGGCTCTTAAACCTCTGCTGGAAGACGTGGCCGATATGACCCGTCTTCGCGTTGAAACGCATGGCGTATCCCGTGATGAGCGACTTCATGAATTCGCTCAGGCGATTGCCCCGGTCCTCGAGAAGGAGATGCACGTGGTTGGACATGAGGCAGTAGGCATGGATGAGCACGCCGCACTTCTCGGCCGCCGCGGCAGCGAGCTCGAGAAACGCGCGATAGTCGCTCGCGTCCTCAAATAGGTTCTGGCCACCGTTGCCTTTCGCGACCACGTGATAGAAACCGGATTCTGATCTCTCGCGCGCACTCCTCGGCATATAAACGCCTCCCCACCCGTCGCTTTAGGTGAGGAGGCTTATACCCGATTAGTCCGCTAAAAACCTGACAAACAGAGCGTCGCTTTTGCGAGCTTTAAAACCTGAAAAAGGGACTGTCCCTTTTTCAGGTCACTACAGGCTCATGTTGGGGATGGCGTCCATGGATGGGTCGGAGAACTCGCCGAGGTCGAACTTGCGCTTGGCCACGAGGGCGATCATCGCGGCGTTGTCGGTACAGGCAGTGAGGGGTGGCACGGTGACGCGCACGTGCATGCGACCGAACTTACGCTTGTATGCCTCGCGGAGCTGGGGGTTCGCCGCGACGCCGCCGCCGACGCAGAAGTCGCGAGCACCGGTCTTCGAGACGGCCTCGGCCGCCTTCGCCACCTGCACGTCGATGACCGCAGCCTCGAAGCTCGCCGCGAGGTCCGGCAGGTTGATAGCACGACCGGCGCGGTTCTCGTTGTTGATGTAGGTGATGACGCTGGTCTTGAGGCCCGAGAGTGAGAAGCTGTAATCGCCGCTGTGCATCATCGCGCGCGGGAAGTGAATCGCCTTGCGATTGCCCTTCTCGGCCAGGCGGCTGATGACGGGGCCACCCGGGTAGCCCAGGCCCAGCGCCTTGGCAACCTTGTCGAAGGCCTCGCCCACGGCATCATCGATGGTCTGGCCGAGGACCTCGTAATCGCCCCAGTCGCGCACGTGGACGAGCATGGTGTGGCCGCCCGAGACGAGGCTCGCCACGAAGGGCGGCTTGAGATCGGGCGTCTCGAAGAGGTTCGCGAAAAGGTGTCCCTCGAGGTGGTTCACGCCAATAAGCGGCAGGTCAGCGGCGGAGGCAAGGCCCTTGGCAAACGCGATGCCCACCACGAGCGCACCCACGAGGCCCGGCCCCTGGGTGACGCCCACGGCGGCGAGGTCCGCCGGAACGAGCGTGTCGACGCCAAAGTGAGCGCCAGCCTTCGCCAACGTCTCTTCGTAGACGCCGACGATCGCCTCCGTGTGCTTACGGCTCGCAATCTCCGGAACCACGCCGCCAAAGCGCGCGTGGAAGTCGATCTGGGTGGCGACGACGTTGGCGACGATCTCGCCCGCGCCGTCAATGACGGCCATCGCGGTCTCGTCGCAGCTGCTCTCGATGGCAAGGATCAGGGGGCCGGCGGCAGCGATCGCCTCGCGCGCGGCGTCGTCGCGCGGAGCGGCCGCGATGGGCCACGGGCGAACGGAAGCGTGCGGATCGGGCGTATCGTGACGGCTTGGCGTCACGAGCGGAAGTTGCGCCTCCATGATGAGGGCATCGTGACCCTGTCCATAGTAGTTGGGCCTTCGGCCGACCTCGGCATAGCCGAGACCCGCATAAAGCGCCCGAGCTGCGGCGTTATCAACGTCTACCTCAAGCACGGAGGTCGTAGCACCCAGCATCTGCGCGTCATAGGTCACACGGGCGAGCAGCCTCGCAGCGATACCCTCGCGGCGACGCGAGGGAGCCACGGCGACGTTGTCGATCTGAATCTCTCCACCGGCGACGACGCCTCCGGCGTAACCCACGATAGAGCCCTCGTCATGGGCGACCCACCAAATGTGGCCGGGAAGCGCGAGGTCATCCGCAAAGAGGTTCTCGCTCCAGGGCGTATGATTCGAATCCCCAAAGACCTCGAGCTCAAGCGCCGCGAGCGCCGCAGGGTCATTGACGTTTGCCGGGCGAAGCTGGAGGTGACGGTCTGCGAGCGCGTCATCGCACCCCGTGGTGGTGACGGTCGCGGGAGAGGCGAGGCCGAGGCGCCTTGCCTCGTTCTCCTCGGCGTCGGAGAGACGCGTGTAGACGGGAAGCACGAGCGCGGGGTCACCGTTGTTTGCCGGCACGGCGCTCTCGCCGTCAAACGCCCCAGCCGCCGCGGCAGCACGGATCAGCCCCTCGCCCACCGGATGCCAGGCGTCCTCGCTCGCAAAACGCGAGAAGCCGGCCTCCTCATACTGGGCGCGGTACTTGGCAAGGCCGTCGCCCGCGAGGATGATCTCCCCAGCGTCCGGGCGCTCCGCCCAAGTAGCAACGGCGTCCGCCACCTTAACGACGGCCTCAACCTCAAACAGGCGCACGGGACCGCTCTCGTCAACCTGATACAGGCCGGGGTAGACCTCGCGACGCATAGCATCGCCAACGACTCCCACGAGGCCGCGCACGCCAGACTTCCAGACGCCCCATGCGACGGCATCGAGAGTCGAGGCGCCAAAGAGCGGGCGCTCGAGACCGCAGGCAAGGCCCTTTGCAGTCGCGATGCCAATGCGCACCCCCGTAAAGCTGCCGGGACCACGCCCCACAAGGACGCAGTCCACATCCCCGCGCGTAAGGCCGGCACGCTCGAGTACGCCGGCGCACGTGTTCACAAGCTCCTCGTTCGCATGGCGACGGCACAGGTGATCGCCCGCGGCTAGCAGCTCGACGCGCTCGCCCTCGACGCGTCCGACGGCGCATGCGAGCATATCCGTCGAGGTGTCGACGGCGAGAACGATGTGTGAAGATGCGGCTAGGCTCATGGGTTACGGCCCCTCTCGGCAGTGCGTTTAACCCATCAAGTGTAGCCGTCTAGCACGCGCGACGCACGCGCGGGACATCAAGCGCTATGCCGTTGACATGCATGGCGCCAAGCGGCGTCCCAGCGCGCAGAACGCGCGCCTGCAACACGCGTTCGCGACGTGCACGCAACGCGCTCGCGACGCAGGCCCTATCCCAGCGCGGCCACGATCTTTTCGCCACGCGCATCGTGTGCGACGAGGCGAATCTCGCGGCGAGGCTCCTCGCCCGGCGCCGCGCCCTCCTCGTCACGCGTCACGAACACGTCAAGGCGCTCGTCACCCAATTCGTCAGAGAATTGCTCACCCCACTCGATGACGCAGACGCCATCGCCGCCAAGCACGTCCCACACGCCGGCATCGCCGAGCTCCTCGGCATCATGCAGACGATAGAGGTCGAAGTGGTAGAGCGGCATGCGTTCGCCCTCATGAACGGCCTCGAGAGCGAACGTCGGGCTCGTAACCTCGTCCTCGACGCCCATGGCAGCGGCAATGCCCTTCGTGAGCTGCGTCTTGCCGGCACCGAGGTCTCCCGTGAGCACCAGGACGTCGCCCGGTTCGAGCGCAGCCCCCAGGCGCTTGCCCAGCTCGAACGTCTCCTCGGGGCTCGCGCTCTCGAAGCATCCGGTCATCGCGCCGCCTCCTCCGGAAGACCCGCGCCTGCGGGCGCCTTCTTGCCGGCAGCGTCCGCGAC
>ENA-OUQP01000834-OUQP01000834.1-human-gut-metagenome-genome-assembly--contig:-NODE-834-length-25218-cov-19.035489_pt1 | contig 25218 bp, 27 predicted proteins | sample MGYA00237951_ERZ548836 | MGnify/ENA primary metagenome ERZ548836 (study PRJEB26490, sample SAMN05194702) | human gut metagenome | biome: terrestrial biome; feature: human-associated habitat; material...
CTCACAGGATTGCTCCCACTAGAACCTGAATCTAGCGCGTCTGCCATTCCGCCATCTCCGCTCGACAAAAGATATGATATCATAGGTTGACGGAAAATGCAAACATTTTTTTGAATTTTTTTGAAAAATTGTTGTTATTCTTTCGGTGGAAGGAAAGTTAATTACAAATATCTTTTAATGGGCTGATCGTAATACCTTCTTCTGCCATAGCTTTTCGGATTTTCTCAACGAAAAGAAGAGCTTTTTCGCCATCACCGTGAACGCATACGGAATCAGCCTGAATGGAAATATCTTTTCCGGTGATTGTTGTAACTTTCTGCTCTTTTACCATGCGGATCACGCGGGCAATTGCTTCGTTCTCGTCTTTGATAACTGCGCCTTCTTTGCGGCGGTTCACAAGTGTTCCGTCTTCTTCATAGGCGCGGTCTGCAAATACCTCGCTGGCTGCTTTAAGCCCCAGATCTTTTGCTGCACGGATCATTTCACTGCCAGAGAGTCCCATTACGATGATTTCCGGATCATAGGACTTAATAGCCTCACAGATAGCCTTAGAAAGCTCATAATCTTTTGCAGCCATATTGTAGAGAGCTCCATGAGGTTTTACATGCTGCAGGCGCATTCCGTTGGCTTTGCACATGCCTCCAAGAGCACTGATCTGATACAATGTGTATGCTTTTGCCTCAGCAGGGGATACAGCAAGATTTCTGCGGCCAAATCCCATCAGATCAGGGAATCCCGGATGCGCACCAATCTGAATCCCGGCTTCTTTTGTCTGCTCGATTGCAGTCGTCATTACAACCGGATCAGATGCGTGAAAACCACATGCAATATTCGCAGAAGAAATCAGCGGAATAATCTTGTCATCATTTCCAATCGTATAACGGCCAAAACTCTCACCTAAATCACTATTTAAATCAACTTTGTACATAATAACATAACCTGCCCTTCTTTTATAAAATTTAATAATCTATATAGAAAATCAGAAGGTTCTGTAGATATATATCTACCTTTCCACCTTTCCACATACATGACTTCTACACAAAATATAAATATTCAAAACATTGACTAATTACATATATAATAACATAAAAATTGCATATGAGATATGTAAAACATGGATTTTCAACACGAAAAAAAGAGCAAGAAGCATAAGTCTCATCGGAATGCTTTGCATAAGGTCGTGCTGTCAATGCTTCTGCTCTTAGAGGAACATCTTGAAAATAGAAATTCCCAAATTATAAAGACTTACAGAAAATCAGAATAAAGTTTTTCAAAGATGCTTGCAAGTCTTAAACTTACTAGGTTAAAGAATGATATTATCGAATGGTGAAATAAGTTTCGTAAACTATAAAAAGAGCAAGAAGCATATGACCAGCCGACTTTATGCAATGAAGATGAGACTTATGAAATCGTGGAAGCCAATGCTGAATACGATTTCAGCGCTTTAAGGCTCATCGGAATGTTTTGCATAACGGAGGCTGGGGTAATGCTTCTGCTCTTAGTGTTATTGTTTGAAAATTATTTCAGCAAGATAATTAATCAATTTTTAACAACCGCTCAATAAATCCGGTATCTGCATTTCCTTCACAGAATTCAGGATTTTTCATGATCCGGTACTGGAAGTCCAGATTTGTCTCAACGCCCAGGATCACCATCTCGTCTAGCGCAGACCGCATTTTCTGGATTGCAGCATCTCTGTCCGGTGCATGAACGATAACTTTCGCGATCATGGAGTCATACTCGGAAGGAATGCGGTAGCCAGTGTAAAGACCGGTATCAACACGCACACCATTACCAGAAGGAAGGTGCAAATGTTTTACCACACCAGGACTTGGCATAAAGTTTTTCTCCGGAATTTCAGCGTTGATACGGCACTCAATGGCATGTCCGCGTGGTGTGACCTCTTCCTGAGTGAAGCTAAGCGGCTCGCCCATGGCAACACGGATCTGTTCAATGATCAGGTCTGTGCCTGTAACCATTTCTGTGACACCGTGCTCGACTTGAATACGGGTATTCATTTCCATGAAGTAGTAAGTTCCGCTTTGGTCAAGAATGAACTCGATCGTTCCGGCATTTGTGTAACCAACAGCTTTTGCGGCAAGAACGGCATCGTGGTTCATGGAAGCGCGGGTATTGGATGTGATAGCCGGAGAAGGAGATTCTTCAATCAACTTCTGGTGGTTGCGCTGTACAGAACAGTCACGTTCGCCGAGAGCCACTACATTTCCATGAGTGTCAGCCATGATCTGGATCTCTACATGGCGTGGGTTTTCAATATATTTTTCAATGTACATGGTGTCATCGCCAAATGCGTTGGCAGACTCTCTTTGAGCCATGTTGAAATTGAATTCAAAATCATCTTTAGAGCGGGAGACACGCATACCTTTTCCACCTCCGCCGGAGGAGGCTTTGATCATAACCGGATAACCGATTTCGTCTGCAAGCTTTTCGCCGGTCTCTACGTCGTAGACTGGATCTTTCGTACCTGGAACGACCGGAACTCCGGCCTCCATCATTGTCTTTCTGGCGTGGGATTTATTTCCCATGCTGTCGATAACATCTGCACTTGGTCCGATAAATGCAATACCGTGTTCTTCGCACAGACGTACAAAGTCTGAATTCTCAGAGAGGAAACCAAATCCAGGGTGGATCGCATCGGCTCCGATGTTCAGGGCAGCTGTGACAATTTGCTGCATATTCAGGTAATTGTTTCTGGCAGGGCCTTCACCGATACAGATACGCTGGTCGGCGAGTTGTACGTGAAGACTGTCTTTATCTTCTTTGGAATAGACTGCTACGCTGCGGATACCCATATTACGGCAGGCGCGGATAATACGAACAGCAATCTCTCCGCGGTTTGCAATCAATATTTTATGAAACATGGAACTCCTCCTTAGTCGTCAAGCTTCTTTACTTTAAAGAGTGGCTGACCATATTCAACTCTCTGTTCGTTGCTGACAAGAACGGCCTCGATCTCGCAGTCAAAATCACTTTCAATCTCATTCATCAGTTTCATAGCTTCCAGAATACATACAGTCTCGCCGGCTTTTACGCGGTCACCGACTTTTACGAAAGCTTTAGCTTCCGGTGAAGGTGCGGAGTAAAATGTTCCGACGATCGGGGAAGTAATGTATGTTTCTTCTTCCACTTCTCCAGAAGTCTCATCTGCAGTAGCAGCTTCTGGTGCAGCAGTTCCTGCAACCGGCATTCCCATACCTGGTGCAAATGGGACGGCAACGCTTTCGCCTGCGCGTTTACTCATTTTTATTTTAATATCGCCTTCCTGAATGGAAAATTCCTGCAGGGAAGACTCTTCGATAATCTTTACAAGCTTTTCAATTTTATCTAAATTCATGATGTCCTTCCTTTCTTTTTACTGGAATAATTTGCTGATTCGTTTTGCGACCAGACGGCAGTCCAGAACCTCTTTACAAGGCTGGTAGATCTGATGTCTGAATTCGTTCATTTCTTTTGCTTCAAGTGCAAGGAGTTCCTGGGCTTCTTCTACAGTAACTGCCTGGAACTTCACTTTGTGATCTGTCTTTCTCTGAACCAGTTTTGGAATATCTACAGAGATGACTGTAGCAATCTTCGCATATCCGCCGGTAGTCTGTCTGTCCGCCAGCAGAATGATTGGTTTTCCATGGCTGGGTACCTGAACAGAACCGAATGCGATTCCATCAGAGATAATGTCTGTTGTTGACTTTGATGCAATAAATGGTCCTTCCAGACGGCAGCCCATGCGGTCGAACTCACTCGTTACAACATATTCGGAAGATAGAAATGTCTCTTTTCCTGCCGCGGTAAATGCATCGTCCTGTGGTCCCATAATCACGCGCAGTGTAATGTTGTCCTGATCAAACTCGTTGAGATCCAGGCTTCTAGACAGGAAATAAGGCAAGTATCTTCTTTTGGCACGGAAGCTGATATAGTCACCGTCTAAGAGGCGGCGTCCCTTAAATCCTCCAAGCCCACATTTGATGTTGGTAGAGCGGCTTCCCATAACGACCGGGATTTCCAGATAACTGGAAAATGCGATGTAGCCGCGGCTTCCGGTACGGCAGCCACGAAATGAGAGGATATCTCCACGGTGCATATAGAGCGCCGTATACATTTTCACAGGCTTTCCGTTGACCTGCGGCTGAAAATCACCTCCCGTGATAGCGATGATCGTCTCGGAAGTAAATTCCAGTGTTGGTCCAAGAAGAGTGAATTCGAGAACTGCTTCATTTTCCGGATTATCCAGAAGAAGATTGGCAATTTTGAAGGAGCGGCGGTCCATAACACCAGATACGCCGAACCCCTGGCTCTGATAGCCCGGGCGCCCACTGTCCTGTACAGTTGTAAGCATTCCGCCTTTTAAAATGCGAATTCCCATATTACACTCCTTTCTGGCGAATCACACACTCGTAAGTTCCCTGATTCACCTGTTCTTTAATTTCAAGAAAATCTTTTTCTGTGACCGGTACAAAATGAATATAATCACCGGCTTCGAAAAGGATTGGAATCTCGCGGTTCGGATCATAAGTCTTTACCGGAGTCAGCCCCAGAAGCTGCCAGCCTCCAGGGGAGTCGAGCGGATAAATTCCCGTCTGGGAACCGCCGATTCCGACGCTTCCTGCCGGAATCTTAATACGCGGATTTGCAAGTCTTGGTGTGTGGATCCGTTCGTCCAGTCCCCCAAGATAAGAAAATCCAGGAAGGAATCCGAGCATGTAGATCAGATAGTCTTCACTGCTGTGGATATCAATTACTTCCTGAGTAGAAAGATTGGCATGCATTGCGATATTTTCCAGGTCAGGTCCATATTCGCCACCGTAGCAGACCGGAATATCAAAGATCCGTGACGGAGCAGTTTCCTGGCTGACCTCAAGTTTTAACAGCTTTTCCAGACGCTCTTTTAATGCGCCGTAATTTACAACTCTTGGATCGTAGTTGATCAGAAGACTTGTAAATGCAGGAATCATATCTTTGACTCCTTCAACATGCTGGGCCTTCATCAGATGGACGAAGGCCGTAATTTTTGCATTGATCTCCGGGGAGATCTCCTGTCCGAATTCAATCAGGACAGAAGAGTCACCGGCTGTGTGGATTTTCATTTCTTCCATAAAAAACATCTCCTTATCCGAACAGTGCGCTCAGCTTTCCAAGGGAAGTGATTCCAAGGTATGCAGAGATTACAACTACAATAATTCCAAGGATCAGAAGCACGATCGGGTGTTTGTAGTTCTCGCCCATGATAGACTTCTTCTGAGATGCGATCAGACATACTCCCAATGTAATAGGAAGGATCAGTCCGTTGAGGGCACCTGCTAATACGAGCAGAGTTGCAGGCTGTCCGATGAGAGCCATAACAACGGTACTAAGAGCGATAAATCCAACGATGAACCATTTTTCATTGTTGGCAATTGTCTTGCTGAAAGTTTTCAGGAAAGATACAGATGTGTAGGCGCATCCGATGATAGATGTAACAGCCGCACACAAAAGTACCAGTCCGAAGAAACGGTACCCAATCTGACCTGCACCCTGTAAAAATGCGTCGGCAGCCGGGTTGCTTGCATCAAGAGTTGTAGCCGGGGAAGTTGCAGTCTCAACAACAACGCCTAAGATTGCAAGGAACAGTAAGATACGGACGATCGTTGCAATTCCGATTCCCATAACAGAACTCTTGTTGATCTCTTTTAAATTCTCTTCTTTTGTAATACCGGCATCGATCAGACGATGTGCACCGGCAAATGTGATGTATCCGCCAACAGTTCCGCCAAGAAGTGTCAGAATTGCAGGGAAGATACTGTCCATAGGAGCAGTTGGTACAAATGTTTCCTTGACAGCCATTCCTACTGGTGGTTTTACAATCAGGATGACAACAAAAATAACGACGATCATGATACCACCAAGAATTTTTGTCAGTGTATCCATTGCATCTAATGCATTTTTATAAAGGAATACACAGATTGCGATTGCTCCTGCGAGGAAGCAGCCATATGTAGTCGGGATGCCAAGCAAGGTGTTGAATCCGAGGGCACCGCCGCCGACGTTACCAATGTTGAATACAAGTCCGCCGGCTACAACGAGGAATGCAATCACATATCCAAGACCTGGCAGAACTTTGTTAGCAACATCCTGGCCACGCATACCGGATACGCATAAGACTCTCCATACGTTAAGCTGAACGATTGCTGCTAAAATAACTGATACTAAGATTACGAAGCCAAAGCTTCCTTTGAGGTTTCCTGTGAACTGTCCGGTCTGTGTAAGGAATCCAGGACCAATTGCAGAGGTCGCCATAAGAAACGCTGCACCAATGAGAGCACTGGCACTTTTTTTGTTTGTGTTTTTCTCCATAACTACTCTTCCTTTCGATAAATTCTAATTTTTTGATACCATACGAATTGCTGCGTGTTGTACACTCTCGCAATTCTATCAGATATTCGCATATCGCGCAGCTTACGCCACGCTTCTAGGCTCATATCTGGGCATGTCATGAAATCTAACTTTCATTTTTGTGCAAGCACAAAATGAAAATAGATTTATGACACTGGTATCTATATAGTATACAATTATACAGAAACTCGGGAAAATACGCAAATAAAAAACAGAAAGTTTAGAAAAACTTTCTGTTTTTAACTACATTTTAACGGACTTCGATGCCATTTACCTCAAGATGGTCGTCAATCGCGATGACAAGACAACGTCTTCCATCGATTTCACGGGTCTCTACGAGGTCGGATCTTTCCGGATTAACTTTTACTACAATATCAGGTGTCTCAATCTGGAAAGTTTTGACACTGGCAATGTTGGAAGCAAGGAGAGTATTTTTCTCACCGACAGCTTCCTCAAAATTCTTATCGAAATGTTCCATTTTTTCTTCCGGGACTCCACTTCGCTCTAACAGGTGTTTCACGTCTGGACGGGACAGCTCCAGTGGGTCAGGAGATTCCCTGGCTTCTTCCATAAGTTCATTCAGATTGTCGTGGATATTGCGGACGGTGTCATAGTCACAATCCTCACCGAGTGTATCACTGACAAGAGACTGGAACGTTGTCTTTTGATCCTTTGCAGTAAGCGGTGTAATATTGCCAAGTACATTTGCAATAAAGTCAGGCTGGAGATCTTCCGGTTTCTTGGAGTAGTACAGGACGTGATGAACGTCACTTGCACGATCCTGGAAAGCCGGGAAGAGAAAACCGGTCGCAGGCATCTCCACGAACCAGTCACGGATACGGTCTTCAATATTGTTCTTTTCGGCGTTATATGTAAGTCCGGCTTTCGTCAATTTTACCGGGCAGATACTGCACATGATATGTTCATATACGGTATCGGAAGCGTCAAACATTTCTATATTATCGGAAGATTTTCCCGGCACATCGTATGCCGCGTGGATTAATATAATATAGTAGTTTTCCGCAAAATCATAATTCTCGACAACTTTGTCATAGAATTCTTCTACAAGAAGATCATCGGTCAGCTTTGTGTCGCGAAGCTTCAAAAGCAGCTCTTGGGCGCCGCCTTCCAGCTCCTGTTCCAGTGGGAATTCCATGGTCATCAGGTTCTTGCCGACAGTTCCGGATAATGTATGCTTGAAAATGTCAAAATACTTGAAAGCTTCTTCTTCCGGCATGGAAAGAAAAGCTTTTTTCATCTCCATTTTTTTCTCTTTTTCATGATCCACATAACAGCCGCAGATACGGGTGATTGTGCAGTTTTCCGGGGTAAACTGCTTGCGGATCTCCAAAACTTCTTTTTTATTCATAAATCAGATACACTCCCTTGTAATTAATGCTGCATAAAAGATAGTATAGAGAGTTTTCGGGGGAAAATCAATGGGTTTTGGAAGAGGAGAATAGTCGGATTTAAGAAAAATGTTCTTGACAAAGCTTTTTTTGTTATGTATACTTTGAAAGTCAAAATAATTGAAACTCAAATAAATTGAAGTTCAAAGAAAAACTTCAGAAAGGAAAGATATGAGTGCAAGATTTTGTGGAACAGGCTCCTGTGTCCCGAATTACGTTATGGATAATGATGGGGTTGCAGAGCTTGTAGAGACAAGTGATTCATGGATCAGAGAACGGACCGGAATTGCGAGACGCCATATTGCAGTGAAAGAGACGACCGTGTCCATGGCGAATGAAGCTGCAAAACGAGCTCTTGATAATGCAGGAGTTTTACCAGAAGAACTGGATCTGATTCTGATGTCCACGATTTCCTCGGATGTCATTATTCCATGTGGCGCATGCGAAGTACAAAAGGCCATTGGTGCAGACAAAGCAGTCTGTTTTGATTTAAATGGAGCATGTACCGGGTTTGTACTGGCATACAATACAGCATTGGCATACATAGAAAGTGGGATTTATCAGACTGTTCTGATCGTAGGAAGTGAATCGCTGTCCAGGCTGACGAACTGGAAGGACCGTGGGACGTGTATTCTTTTCGGAGACGGCGCCGGTGCTGCAGTAATAAAAAAAGATGAAAGAGCCAGTTACGTTCCGGTGGCACATTCTGACGGTACTCGAGGAGAGGCGCTTTTGTGTCACAGTAAGCGAGAGGAGAATGGACTTCCTCTTCAGAAAAATGATGAGATTGGCGAGAAACATTTGAACAGTGAAGACTATCTCATGCAGATGGACGGTCAGGGAGTGTTCCGGTTTGCGATTAAGCAGGTACCGGAAGTCATTCAGGAAGTGCTGGAAAAAAATGAAGTAAAACCAGAAGAAATCGATTGGTATATTTTACATCAGGCGAACCGGAGAATTCTGGAAGCCGTAGCAAAACGCATGGGCGAACCGGTCGAAAAATTCCCAATGAACATGGAAGAGTATGGAAATACATCTTCCGCAAGTATTCCGATCCTGTTAGATGAAATGAACAGAGACGGAAGATTAAAACGAGGACAGAAAATCGTGCTGGCAGGATTCGGGGCAGGCCTGACCTGGGGCGCAACAATTATTGAATGGTAAAAGGAGAAAAAATTATGTTAGAGCAGATTAGAGAGATTATCGCAGAGAATTTAGCAATTGATGTGGAGAAGGTTACAGAGAGTGCAGATTTCAAAGAGGATTTAGACGCAGATTCCTTAGACCTCTTCGAGATGGTAACAGCATTAGAAGATGAATATGAGATCGAAATCCCGGAAGAAGACCTCCCGACACTCAAAACGGTCGGCGACGTAGTGAAATACGTGGAAGCACATAAAGAATAAAGATATAGCCTTCGACAAATTGCAGACTCTTTTAGAAGTGTGAATGCAAGAAAGGAAACAAATTATGCAGACAGAAATAACAAGACTTCTCGGAATAAAATACCCGATCATCCAAGGTGGTATGGCATGGGTAGCTGAGCATCATCTGGCGGCTGCTGTTTCAGAAGCAGGTGGTCTTGGACTTATTGGTGCTGCCAGTGCTCCGGCAGAGTGGGTGCGCGAGCAGATACGGGCAGCACGCAAGCTGACGGACAAACCATTTGGTGTGAATATTATGCTTATGAGCCCTTATGCGGCTGATGTTGCGAAAGTAATTGTGGAAGAAGGCGTCCAGGTCGTGACGACTGGGGCCGGAAGTCCGGGAAAATATATGGAAATGTGGAAAGAAGCAGGAGTGAAAGTAATTCCTGTTGTTGCTTCGGTGGCTCTTGCAAAACGTATGGAGCGGGCAGGAGCAGACGCAATTGTTGCAGAAGGCTGCGAGTCTGGCGGACATGTCGGAGAGAGCACGACTATGACACTTGTACCACAGGTCGTTGATGCAGTCGATATTCCGGTTATTGCCGCAGGTGGAATCGGAGACGGAAGAGGAATTGCAGCAGCATTTATGCTGGGAGCAAAGGCTGTACAGATGGGAACAGCATTTGTTGTAACAGAAGAGGCACAGGTGCACCAGAATTACAAGGATAAGATTTTAAAGGCAAGTGACATTGATACAAGAGTTACAGGACGTACAACAGGACACCCGGTACGGGCACTTCGCAATGAGATGACAAAAAAATACTTGAAGATGGAACAGGAAGGTGCTCCATTTGAAGAGTTGGAACTTATGACTCTTGGAGGTCTTAGAAAGGCTGTCGTAGACGGTGATGTGAAGACTGGAAGTGTCATGTCAGGCCAGATCGCGGGATTGGTAAATGAGCAGATGAGCTGTCAGGCATTGATCCAAAAACTGGTCAGAGAAACAGACGCTTTGATAGGCACTCTGAATCTGTATGAAACCGAAGTGTAGTAATTGGAGGATAAGAAATATATGAGTAAGATTGCATTTATCTATCCGGGACAAGGGGCGCAGAAATGTGGCATGGGTGCAGATTTTTACGAAAACAGCGCCAGTGTCAGAAAGCTCTTTGATGAAGCAGGCGAACGGCTGGGGCTGGATATGAAAGCATTGTGTTTTGAGGAAAATGATCTCTTAGACCAGACAGAATATACACAGGCGGCCATGGTAACAACATGCCTTGCCATGACAGAAGTTCTGATGGAACGTGGAGTAAAACCAGATATTACAGCGGGACTGAGCCTTGGCGAATACGCAGCCATCTCTGTGGCCGGCGGGCTGGAGCCGATCGATGCGATCCGCCTTGTGAGAAAACGTGGAATTTTGATGCAGCATACAGTTCCGGCAGGAGAAGGCGCTATGTGCGCGATTCTTGGATTAGATGCAGAGAAAATCGAAGCAGTGACAGCAGAGATGGAAGGTGTGTCTGTAGCGAACTATAACTGTCCGGGTCAGATTGTTATTACAGGAAAAACAAAAGCAGTTGAAAAAGCGGCAGAACATTTGAAAGAGGCGGGTGCAAAACGTACCGTAATGTTAAATGTTAGTGGTCCGTTTCATTCTACGCTCTTACTCCCGGCGGCAAAGGAACTGGAAATGGAGCTAGATAAGACAGAATTTCATGAGCTTATAATCCCTTATATTACAAATGTGACGGCAGAAGCAGTTACGGATGTTCGTAAGAGTCCGGGATTACTTGTGACACAGCTTACATCGTCCGTTCGCTGGCAACAGAGCATGGAGAAAATGATCGCAGACGGAGTTGATACATTTATCGAAATCGGGCCGGGCAAGACTTTGGCAGGATTTATGAAAAAGATTGACCGAAGCGTCAAGGTCTGCAATGTAGCAACATGGGAAGATCTGGAAAAGAACATATAGAAACAAGGCGAAAATGACAGGAGTTATAAATAAAATGGAAAAAAAGGTAGCAGTTGTGACAGGAGCTTCCCGTGGAATTGGTGCGGCAATCGCAAGAGAGCTGGCAAAAGCGGGCATGTATGTTGTGATCAATTACTGTGGCAGCGAGGAAAAAGCACAGGAATTAAAGACAGAAATTGAGCAAAATGGAGGAGAAGCTTCTATATATAAATGTGATGTTTCTGACAACGTGGCATGTAAAGAATTTATTGGAAATGTGATCGCAGAATACGGACATCTGGATGTGCTGGTGAATAATGCAGGTATTACAAGAGATGGTCTGTTGATGCGGATGTCAGAAGAAGATTTTGACGCTGTGTTAGATACGAATTTAAAAGGTGCATTTCATACGATCCAGGCAGTATCCAGACAGATGTTAAAGCAAAGAAGCGGGCGCATCGTGAATATTTCATCTGTAGTTGGTGTGTCTGGAAATGCAGGACAGGCCAATTATGCAGCTTCTAAGGCCGGAATCATCGGACTTACAAAAGCTGTGGCAAAAGAGCTTGGCTCCAGAGGAATTACTGTGAATGCAGTAGCTCCTGGATTTATTGATACAGATATGACGCAGAGCTTGCCGGAAAAGGTTGTAGAGGCTACGCTTGCCCAGATTCCTCTTGGAAAATTTGGAGAGCCTGAGCAGGTGGCAAAAGCAGTTGCATTTCTCGCATCGGAAGATGCTTCTTATATTACCGGACAAGTGCTGCACGTAGACGGCGGCATGGTAATGTAGAAAGTGATGCAGGGGAAGGAGTACAAAAAAGATGGCAAATAATAAAGTCTTAAAAAGAAGAGTGGTCGTGACCGGACTTGGTGCAATTACTCCAATTGGAAATAGTGTAGCTGAATTTTGGGACGGAATCCGCAAAGGTAAGGTTGGAATCGGTGAGATCACAAAGTTCGACACTACAGATTATAAAGTAAAACTGGCAGCAGAAGTCAAAGATTTTGTGCCGGGAGATCATATGGATAAAAAAGCAGCCAGACGTATGGAAGCATTTTCTCAATATGCGGTTGCAGCAGCCAGAGAAGCTTATGAAGATTCTGGACTGGAGATTGAAAAAGAAGACCCATTTCGCGCTGGCGTGATGATTGGTTCCGGAATTGGAAGTCTTCAGGTAGCAGAGCAGAGCTATGAAAAAATTCTGACCAAGGGACCGGCAAGAGTGAATCCGCTTATGGTGCCTTTGATGATTTCCAATATGGCAGCGGGAAATGTGTCAATTCAGTTAGGATTCCGTGGAAAATGCAGCAATGTCGTAACCGCCTGCGCCACAGGAACGAACTGTATTGGTGATGCATTCCGTACAATCCAGTATGGTGACGCAGATATGATGCTTGCAGGAGGAACCGAAGGCTGTGTATGCCCACTTGGTATTGCCGGATTTACAGCACTGACAGCACTTTCTGCTTCTACCGATTCACTTCGTGCCTCCATTCCATTTGATAAAGACCGGGATGGATTCGTACTTGGTGAAGGTGCGGGAGTTGTAATGCTGGAAGAGCTGGAGCATGCAAAAGCGCGTGGAGCCAAGATTTACGCAGAAGTGACCGGTTACGGATGTACAGGGGATGCTTATCATATTACTTCTCCGGCAGAAGACGGAAGCGGTGCAGCGAAGGCAATGGAGCTTGCCATGGAAGAGGCCCAGATTACACCGGCACAGGTAGATTACATCAATGCCCATGGAACAAGTACCCATCACAATGACCTGTTCGAGACACGCGCCATTAAGAAAGCATTTGGCGAGGCAGCGAAAGACGTGGTGATCAACTCTACGAAATCCATGATCGGTCACTTGCTTGGAGCAGCAGGCGGAGTAGAATTTATTACTTGTGTCAAAAGCATGGAAGATGGATTTATCCATCAGACGGTCGGAACAAAAGAGGCCGATGAAGAATGTGACTTAAATTATGCAATTGGAAGTCCGGTAGAGAAAGAAATCAAGGCAGCCATGAGCAATTCACTTGGATTTGGCGGACACAATGCAACAATTTTAATTCAGAAGTATGAAGCGTAAGGGGGAACCTGGAAATGGACGTAGAACAGTTGATGAAACTGATTGATAAAGTCTCTGAGTCAGACCTGACTGGATTTAAATATGAAGAAAATGGTATAAAATTGCAGCTGAATAAGAAAGAAAACCTGGTGATGGGAACGACTGCTCCAATGCAGGCTGTTACACCGGAAGCTGTGAAAGTTACAGGTGCTTCTTCTAAAGCAGCCACAGATTTAGAAGAAGGCGTACAGAAACAGACTGGGATATCTGAGGCGGCTCCTGTTGGAAATGTAGTCAAAGCTCCGCTTGTGGGAACATTTTACGCGGCTCCGGCAGAGGATGCAGAGCCATTTATTCAGGTTGGCGATTCCGTGAAAAAAGGTCAGTCGGTTGCAATTATTGAGGCCATGAAGCTGATGAATGAAATCGAGAGTGATTTTGATGGAACAGTCACGGAGATTCTTGTAAAGAATGGCCAGGCAGTAGAGTACGGCCAGCCATTATTCAGAATTGCGTAGGAGGTTATCATGAAACATTTGGATATTAAACAGATTCAGGAAATCATACCTCACAGACATCCGTTTCTGTTATTGGATTATGTAGAAGATTACGAGCCGGGTGAGTATGCAGTGGCGTACAAATGTGTTTCCTACCGGGAAGAGTTCTTTGCCGGACATTTTCCACAGGAGCCGGTCATGCCGGGTGTGCTGATCGTGGAAGCGCTGGCACAGGCAGGTGCGGTAGCGATTTTAAGTGAGCCAAAGAATCAGGGAAAAGTCGCATATTTTGGCGGAATTGATAAATGCAAATTCAAAGGAAAGGTCGTGCCGGGGGATAAGCTTCGTCTGGAAACAAGAATTATCCGGAAAAAAGGACCGATTGGTGTCGGAGAGGCTGTCGCTACAGTGGACGGTAAAAAAGTAGTCAGCGCGGTACTGACATTTGCAGTAGGGTAGGTGATCTGTGTGATTAAGAAGATTTTGATTGCAAACCGTGGTGAGATTGCAGTTCGGATTATCCGTGCGTGCCGGGAAATGGGAATTGAGACGGTTGCAGTATATTCAGAGGCAGACGCAGAAGCCCTTCATACAAAGCTTGCAGATGAAGCGGTCTGTATCGGACCGGCACCGTCATCTCAGAGTTATTTAAGTATGGAGAATATTATCAGTGCAACGGTGGTGAGTGGGGCAGACGCCATTCACCCGGGTTTTGGCTTTTTGTCAGAGAACAGTAAATTTGCAGAACTGTGTGAGCAGTGCGGAATTACCTTTATCGGACCGCCGGCAAATGTCATTGCAAAGCTTGGCAATAAGCAGGAAGCAAGAAATACGATGGAAGCAGCAGGTGTTCCGGTCATCCCAGGAAGTAAGGAGCCAGTCTGTGATGTGCATACCGGACTTTTGCTTGCACGGGAAATTGGTTACCCGGTTATTATAAAAGCTGCCCTCGGCGGAGGTGGAAAAGGCATGCGTGTGGCATATTCCGAAGAAGAGTTCACGCAAAGCTTTCAGACTGCACAGAAGGAAAGCCAGATGGCATTTGGCGATGATACCATGTATATTGAACATTTTATGGAGGAGCCGAGACATATCGAATTTCAGATTCTGGCAGATTCCTATGGAAATGTAGTGCATCTCGGAGAACGTGACTGCTCTATTCAGAGAAATCATCAGAAAATGATTGAGGAGGCTCCGTCAGCGGCGTTGTCTTCAAAGCTTCGAAAGAAGATGGGAGAGGCAGCAGTAAAAGCTGCGAAAGCCGCAGGTTATGTGAATGCCGGAACCATTGAATTCCTTTTAGAGAACAATGATGCCTTTTACTTTATGGAGATGAACACCCGAATTCAGGTGGAGCATCCAGTGACTGAGTGGGTGACTGGAATTGACTTGATCAAAGAACAGATCCGTATTGCAGATGGACAGAAGCTGTCATTTACTCAGCAGGATATTGAAATCAGCGGGCATGCCATTGAGTGCCGGATCAATGCGGAAAATCCGGAAAAAGGATTCCGGCCGTCGCCTGGAACTATTACAGATCTTCATTTGCCGGGAGGAAAAGGAATCCGTGTAGATTCCGCAATTTACAGTGGATGCAGCATTTCTCCATATTATGATTCCATGGTTGCAAAGCTCATCGTCTGGGCGAAGAACCGGGATGAAGCAATCCAGAAAATGCAGAGCGCACTTGGAGAGGTTATTATTGAGGGCATCGACACGAATGTGGATTATCTCTATGAATTATTAAATAACCCGGTATATCAATCCGGAGAGTTTAATGTGAACTTCATAGATACTATAAAGCATGAAGGTATATAACAACCGTGGAGTGAAAGAGTATAAGGAGTGGACATATGAAGTTAGATAATATGTTTAAGAAAACAAGACGTCCTTCCGGAAAAAAAGGGCATATCGGTGGGAAACACCAAAGCCCGGAAGTTCCGGAGGGACTTCTGTGTAAATGTAACAAATGTCAGAAAGCAATTATTACAGAGGACGTTATAACAGGCGGATATATTTGCCCGAAATGTCATGGATATTTTCGCATGCCGGCACCGGAGAGGATTCGGTCAATTGCAGATGAGGATACGTTCGAAGAGTGGGACAGAGGAATTGAAAATACGAACCCGATTGGATATAAAGGGTATCCGGAAAAGGTGGAAGCATTAAAACAAACAACTGGATTAGATGAGGCAGTGGTGACTGGAAAAGCTGCAATTCATGGAATTGAGACAGCGCTTGGAGTCTGTGACGGACGTTTTTTAATGGCGAGCATGGGAGAAGTCGTAGGTGAGAAAATTACAAGAATGGTAGAACGTGCGACAGAAGAAAAGCTTCCGGTTATCATCTTTACATGCTCTGGCGGAGCAAGAATGCAGGAAGGAATCGTGTCTTTGATGCAGATGGCAAAGACATCCGCTGCACTGAAACGTCACAGCGACGCTGGACTTCTTTATGTTACGGTGCTGACAGATCCAACAACCGGTGGCGTGACGGCAAGTTTTGCTATGCTTGGAGATATCATACTGGCAGAGCCGGGAGCACTGATTGGATTTGCAGGTCCTCGTGTCATTGAGCAGACGATCGGTCAGAAACTTCCGAAAGGATTCCAAAGATCCGAGTTCTTAAAAGAACATGGATTTGTAGACCAGATTGTAGAACGCCAGAAGATGCGGCAGACGCTGGGAAAAATCCTGAACATGCATCAGACTGGAAATGAAAAAGTCGAAAAAGCAACAAAAGAATTTCAAAATAGAAAAACCAGATCAAAAACTCTGGAAGCCTGGGATCGTGTACAGATTTCCAGAAGAAATGACCGTCCGGTTGCAGGTCACTATATAGAAGCTTTGTTCCAGGATTTTGTAGAACTGCATGGAGATCGGTATTTTGCCGATGATCCGGCAATTGTTGGAGGAATCGCAACCTTTCACGGAAGAGCAGTGACAGTCATTGCCCAGGCGAAGGGACAGAATACAAAAGAGAATATCGGACACAATTTTGGTATGCCGTCACCGGAAGGCTACCGGAAGGCATTGCGTCTTATGAAGCAGGCAGAAAAATTCCACCGCCCGGTCATTTGCTTCGTAGATACGCCGGGAGCATTTTGCGGAATTTCCGCAGAAGAGCGCGGCCAGGGAGAGGCGATTGCAAGAAATCTGTATGAGATGTCAGCGTTGAAGACACCGATACTTAGTATTGTTATCGGAGAAGGTGGAAGCGGCGGTGCACTTGCAATGGCGGTTTCAGACCAGGTATGGATGCTGGAGAATTCCATTTATTCCATTCTTTCACCAGAAGGCTTTGCAAGCATTTTATGGAAGGACAGTACGAAAGCTGCGCAGGCTGCAAAAGTTATGCGTCTGACAGCAGCAGATTTAAAAGAAATGGGGATTGTAGAGAAGGTGTTTGCAGAACCAGAACATTTTACAGTAGAAACGATGAGCAATATTGCAGATGAACTGGAGAAAAATATCGAAGGGTATCTGGAAGAATATGCAAACAAAGACATCCAAGAATTAGTGGATTCCCGATATGAACGCTTCCGTCGGATGTAAGCAGAATCTGAAATATATAAGTGCAAAGTTGTCTGTAAAATGCAAGTGTCAGAGAATTCAGAAGGAATGCAGGAGCAGGTTGACTTCTTTGACAAAAAACGTCTATAATGAAAAGCAAGTAAAGGATGAAGGAGCAGTGCGAATGAGTGATGTATATGCAACAATTAACTATGTCCTGGTGAATCTGATCAATGAGATCTGGGAGGTAGAAGGTAAGGCAATTATTACGGATGAATTTAAAGATATTACCAACAATGATATGCACGTCATAGAGGCAATCGGACTTGGAGAGGGCAATAATATGTCTACCATTGCAAAGAAGCTGAATATTACAGTAGGATCACTTACGACTGCTGTGAATAGTCTGGTGAAAAAGGGTTATGTTGACCGGTTCCGCAGCAAAGAGGATCGACGGGTCGTATATGTGCGTCTTCTGGAAAAAGGAGAAAATGCATATCATCATCACGAAGATTATCATAAGCAGATGACACAGGCCATTGTGGACAAGTTAGATGAGAGCGAGATCCCGGTACTGTTAAAGACGCTGGACGCACTGACTGGATTCTTTACCGATTATACAAGAGAAAGTAAAGAAAAATCGTCAGACAGTATGGATAAAGAATAGAAAAAATGACTGGCGATGAGAGAACGTATAGAAGAGTGAGGCGTACAATATGATCCGAGGCGTGATATTTGACATGGATGGCACTTTGTTTGATACAGAGAGGCTGTATACGATTGCGTGGAAGCAAGTCGGAGAAGAAATGGGGTATTCCATTACGACAGAACTTCTGAATCAGTGCAGGGGAAAGACGGCAGCGATTATCAGGGGAATATTTGAAGATACATTTGGCAAAGAATTTCGTTATGAAGAAGCAAGACAGCGAAAAGATGAGATTTTTATGGAGATGCTCGCGCGGGACGGAGTTCCCAAAAAGAAGGGGCTTATGGAGCTCCTTTCCTATTTGGAAGAAAAGAAGATTCCGGCAGCAGTTGCAACTTCTACAAGACAGTCGCGTGGAGAAAAAGTGCTTCAAATGTCAGGAATAGCGGAATATTTTGCAGCATTTATCTATGGAGACACGCAAAAAGCAAGTAAACCCAAACCGGATATTTTCTGGAATGCAGCAAAAGCGATCGGACGTGATCCGAAGGAGTGTCTGGTAGTTGAAGACAGCACACCGGGAGTCATGGCAGGAATCGCAGCCGGTGGAGAAACGATTTATATTCATGATATGGTAGATGTGCCGGAAGAGGTACTGGAACATGCATCAGCCAGTCTGGAGGATCTGGGGCAGATCATTGAGTGGATGGAAAATGTAAAATAGGGAGATGATTTTGTGAATAAAGAAATCGAAAAGTTGCAGGAAATCATTGATGACAGTGAAAATATTGTCTTTTTCGGAGGAGCAGGAGTATCTACAGAGAGCAATATTCCGGATTTTCGAAGTGCGGACGGCCTGTATCAGCAGAAATACAAGTATTCACCGGAACAGATCGTCAGTCATACCTTCTTTATGCGCAATACAGAAGGATTTTATGAATTTTACAAAGAAAAGATGATGTTTTTAGATGCGAAGCCGAATGCCGCGCACAAAAAGCTGGCAGAACTTGAGCAGGCAGGAAAACTTAAAGCAATCATTACGCAGAATATTGACGGACTTCATCAGGCAGCAGGAAGCAAGAATGTATATGAGATTCATGGAAGCATTCATCGCAATTACTGTCAAAAATGCGGAAAATTCTATGATGCAGCATATGTAAAGAACAGCAAAGGAGTTCCACATTGTGAGTGTGGAGGAGTGATCAAGCCGGATGTTGTACTTTATGAGGAAAGTCTGGATGAAAATATGATTGACAAGAGTATCCGTGCGATCAGCCAGGCAGACACACTGATCATCGGGGGAACATCTCTGGTCGTTTATCCGGCAGCTGGATTTGTAGATTATTTTAGAGGAAAACATCTTGTCGTGATCAATAAGAGCGAAACGGCAAAATCAGTTCGTGCAGAACTTACGATTGCCGCACCGATCGGGGAGGTATTGAGTCAGATTACAGTATGAGTACGAGTACATTAAAAAAAGATATCGTGATTCGTGTTGCAGCATTAGATGATGCAGAAGAATTGTTGGAGATTTATGCACCATACGTCAGGGAAACTGCAATTACATTTGAATATGAAGTTCCCTCCCTGGAGGAATTTCGTGAAAGAATTGCACATACACTTGAAAAATATCCATATCTGGTGGCAGAACATGATGGAAAAATCGTGGGGTATGCATATGTCAGTCCATTTAAGGAGCGCGCAGCTTATGCCTGGGCGGTGGAAACCTCCATATATGTAGATCAGAATTGTAAACGTATGGGAGTAGGAAAAAAACTTCATAGTGCATTGGAACATTGTCTGAAAGAAATGGGAATTTTAAATATGGAAGCATGTATTGGATATCCCGAGGAAGACGATGAGTATCTGACAAAGAATAGTGCACAGTTTCATGAACATCTTGGCTATCGTATGGTAGGAGAATTTAAAAAATGTGGATACAAGTTCCAGCGCTGGTACAATATGGTGTGGATGGAGAAGATCATTGGAATTCATGAAGAAATTCAAACGTTTCCAAAGAAATTTGATGCGGACATGTTGGAGGACTAGAATACAGCAGATTTGGATGGTAAGGTGAAATATATGGGAAAAGAGAAAAAGCAGTTAAGACTTTGGCAGGGATTACTGGTAATCATCCTGGCAGGTCTGGAAGTATTTGTGTTCAGTGACTTTCTGCCGCAATGGTTAGGAATGGGACGGTCTTTGATCGGAGAATTGATTTTACTGGGCACAGCAGTTGGAGCAGTGGCAGTGTTTGGCGGAAAATTCCGGTCGGTGTTTCCGATTCATAAGCCAAAGCTTACAGAGGTCATGGGGACGATACTGATTTACCTTGGTGCGAGTCAGGCAATTTCTGTTGTGACCATGATTGAAATGTATATTGCCCCGGAGATGGTTACTGAAACATCAATCGGATTAAGCAGTATGTTCACAAGTTCCTCCATGATAGTAGCAATTATAGTTGTTGGAATTGCACCGGCAATCTGTGAAGAAGCAGTGTTTCGTGGTGTATTTTTTAATTCTATTTGGAATCAGACACACGGAAAATGGATTCCAATTTTAGTTACAGCGGCAGTGTTTGGTCTGTTTCATGGAAGTATCATACGATTTTTTCCAACATTTCTCCTTGGAATTGTACTCGGATATCTTGTCTATGAGACGAACAACATGTTTTATAATGTGATGTTTCATGCAATCAATAATATCATTCCGGTACTGGTGCTTTATGGGATGCAGTTTTTGATGCAGCTGATGGCAAGAGCACTTGGAATGAATGGAAGTGGAATGTGGAACTTTGTAATGGATACAGCAACCAGCCAGGTTTCTCAGCTTTCACCGGCATTTATGGGAATTTATATGATAGATGGCGGCGTGGGACTGGCAATTTTGTATCTGGGCAATCACGTGTTACATCTTGGGCGGGAAGGTTATCCAAAAGAATTATTTCCAAAAGAAAAACGCAAACAACAGTTCATCTGGCTGGCACTTGCCCTGGCCCTGGCTGTAACCGGAGGAATGATGATCGTAGCAGGTACGATACAAGATCTGCATTTTTAAGAAAGATGAAGAGGCATTCTTGAATGGGGCTTTTCCCTTCAACATCATATAGTGTCAGTAATTAAAGTATAAGGAGGAAAAAAAGATGGCGGCAAATGTATTAGACAGATTCGAATTTCGATCTGTCAAGGCAAATGAAGCAGAGGAAGTAGCAGAGATTGAGAAGATCTGTTTTCCACCACATGAGGTATGTTCTAAAAAAGATATGTTTGAAAGAGTGGAACATGCACCGGAACTTTTTCTTGTTGCAGTAGACAAAGAGACTGGAACAATCGCAGGCTTTTTAAATGGACTGGCAACAGATGAAGAAGCATTTCGTGATGAGTTTTTCACAGATATTACCGTACATAATCCGGAAGGAAAGAATATTTTCCTTCTGGGGCTGGATGTCCGGCCAGAATATCGCAGGCAGGGTCTTGCAAGAGAAATCATGAACCAGTACATAAAGCGTGAGCAGGCAAATGGGCGTAAGATGCTGAAACTGACATGCCTTGAACAGAAAGTGGAAATGTATAAAAAAATGGGCTACAAAGACGAAGGTATCTCTGCTTCTGTATGGGGCGATGAAGAATGGCATGAGATGAGATATGCTCTTTAAGGAGACACATATGAAAACATATCAGCTTCAACTGTTAAATTGCAATAACCATAATATTGAAATATCAAGATACCTGCAGATTCTTACACGAATTGAAAAAGAGGATGCAGACAGGATTGTATCGAATGTCCCGGTGGTACTTTATGATAATCTGGACGAGGAATGTGCGGGATATTTTGAAGAAGCATTAGATTATTATCAGGTTGAATATGAAATCCAGCCGATGCCGGAAGAATGCGACATTCAAAAGTTCCCATCAAGACAGGTAATCGTACTGGGACGAGTGATGGAATATTTTGGACAGCGCAGTGACTTTGTGCAGCTTGCAAGGAAATACGATTTTAGCAGAAAAATCCAATTATCCCAGACACCATTTGCGGTAAAAGATGGTCTTAACAAAGAGCAGGCGGCAAAACTTTGCCAGGAGTTTACTAACATAGGTATGCGGGCGCAGATTGTACGCAGTAAGAAGAAACCTGTGCCAGTAGACGAGAAGAAAAAAAGTTTTTGGAATATTGTTTAATTCAGTCGTTGCGCAGCGTCATTGGCGTTATGCAATGCACTTAGCGTGAGAATGTGCCTTGGCACATTCTTTTTTCTAAGAAAAATCTAGAACACCGGGGCATTTTTGAATTTGCATTTTTTTCTTGACTTGGAGTTCACTCCAGATGCTATAGTATGTTATGTGGAAGGCAGGTGTTTTATGTATGACAATTAAAGAAGTCGGTGAGAAATTTAACATTTCTCAAGATACGCTCAGATACTATGAGCGTATTGGCTTAATCCCACCAGTTTCGAGAACAGCAAGTGGGATTCGTAACTACCAGAAATCGGATCTTGACTGGGTAGAGCATGCTGTCTGTATGCGAAGTGCAGGAGTTCCAATTGAAGCATTGATTGAATATGTAAAATTATTCCAGATAGGAGACTCTACATTTGAGGCGAGAAGACAGCTTCTAAAGGAACAGTATGACATTTTAATGGAACAGAAACAGCAGATTGAGGCAACGATGGAACGATTGAAATATAAAGTGTCCAGGTATGAAGAGGCTGTGAAGACAGGGGTTTTAACCTGGGAAGAAAAGGAGTGTAAGTAAAGATGTATATTGAAAAGATAAATGGACCAGACGATGTGAAGAAGATAGAAGTATCAGAACTTCCAAAGCTTGCAGAGGAAATGCGCCATGCGCTTTTGATTCGTGCAAGTAAACATGGCGGACATTTCGGGCCGAATTTCGGTATGGTGGAGGCAACGATCGCGCTTCATTATGTGTTTGATTCGCCGAAAGATAAAATTGTATTTGATGTGTCACACCAGAGCTATCCACATAAGATGCTGACAGGAAGAAAAGACGCATATCTCTATGAAGAGCATTACGATGATGTGTCCGGTTATACAAATCCGCATGAAAGTGCGCATGATTTTTTCACAGTCGGACATACATCAACATCTGTGAGTCTGGCGTGCGGCCTTGCAAAAGCCCGTGATCTCAATGGGGAAGATGGCAATGTAATCGCGGTGATCGGAGATGGTTCTTTAAGTGGCGGTGAGGCATTAGAAGGACTGGATTACGCAGCAGAGCTTGGCGGCAATCTGATTATTGTAGTCAATGACAATGATATGTCGATTGCTGAGAATCACGGAGGTATCTATCAGAATCTGAAGTTGCTTCGTGAGACGAATGGACAGGCCGAGTGTAATCTGTTCTGTGCCATGGGCTTAGATTATATCTATGTGGATCATGGAAATGATGTGGCTGAGCTGATTCAGGCATTTGCGAGTGTGAAGGACAGTAAAAAAGCAATCGTTGTGCATATTAATACATTAAAAGGAAAAGGTTATGCGCCGGCAGAACAACACAAAGAGCAGTGGCATTTCAATGGACCATTTCATATTGAGACTGGGAAGCCTCTGTATGAAATGGAAGAAGAGGACTACTCAGATGTGACGTGCAATTATCTCATGAAGAAGATGAAAGAAGATCCGGCAGTTGTTGCCATTACTTCCGGAACTCCGACAGTTCTGGGATTTACAGAGGATAAGCGAAAAGAAGCAGGACGGCAGTTCGTCGATGTCGGAATTGCAGAAGAGACAGCGGTTGCACTGGCGGCAGGAATCGCAGCAAATGGCGGAAAGCCGGTCTATGGTGTGTATAGCACATTTGTACAGAGAACCTTTGATCAGATTGCACAGGATGTATGTATCAACAACAGCCCGGTAACGATTGTTACGTTCAGTGGTTCTGTCTATGGAATGAACGATGTGACACATCTTGGACTGCAGGATATCCCGATGATGGCAAATATTCCGAATCTTGTCTATCTTGCACCGACAACGAAAGAAGAATATCTGGCAATGCTGGACTGGAGCATAGAGCAGAAAGAACATCCAATTGCAATCAAGCTCCCAGGCGGAGATGTGATTTCAGACGGAAAAGAAGTCACAAAAGATTTCAGTATTCTAAACAAGTATGAGATGACGAGAAAGGGAAGTAAGGTTGCAATTCTCGGACTAGGGACATTTTACGGATTAGGAAATGATGTGGCAGATCTGATGAAAGAGAAAGCAGGAATAGACGCAACCGTTATCAACCCGTATTACATTACAGGTATGGATGAAGAAATGCTTGAAGATCTTAAGAAAGACCATAGTGTTGTAATTACATTGGAAGACGGAATTCTGGACGGTGGTTTTGGTGAGAAGATTGCCAGATTTTACGGTGACAGTAATATGAAGGTTTTAAATTTCGGACTGAAAAAAGAGTTCCTGGATCGATACGATGTGACAGAAGTATTAAAAGACAACCATCTTACAAAAGAGCAGATTGTGGAAGATGCTGCAAGGATTCTTGCATAAGAGTTGTCCGAACTAAGTTCCTAAGCAAGGGTATGATTCTGAAATCTCAGAAAATGCATTGAAAAACATCAGATATAAGTTGCGGCTAGAAATTCTCTATGATAAAATGTTAATAAAAATTAATATTTTATCATAGAGGAAGAGAATATGAAAAATGAAGAGATTATCTGTTACTGTTCAAATGTTACAAAAGCTCAGATTATAAAGGCAATGGAGCAAGGGGCAAGGACATTAAATGATATCAGGAAAATGACTGGAGCCTGCACTTTACATAGATGCAAAGAATTAAGCCCAAAAGGGATATGATGTTCTTCCGATATTCGAGAAGTGATGGTCGAATATATGTTAGAGAAAAAGAAGAAAGAGAATAATGATTGAGAATAAACATTTGGTTACACAGCAATCTGTTTTGCGGATCAGGCAGCATGGATCGCAGCATGCTGTTACAGTGTTCCGACCTGCCTGTGGTGCGTGAAGAAGTCAATTGCAAAACTGAAACAGACTAAGTAATAGATTTTACAATGAAAAAAGCTCCCGGGTTGATGTACAAACCCGGGAGCTTTGTATTATCTTTATAATTTTTATAACTGTGGTCCAGCGGATACGAGTGCTTTTCCAGCTTCGTTTCCTTCGTATTTTGCAAAGTTCTTGATGAATCTTCCAGCAAGATCTTTTGCTTTCTCTTCCCATTCAGAAGCGTCAGCGTAAGTATCACGAGGATCAAGGATTCCTGTGTCAACACCTGTAAGCTCTGTAGGAACCTCAAAGTTGAAGTAAGGAATCTTCTTTGTTGGAACGTTCTTGATATCTCCGTTCAGGATTGCATCGATGATACCACGAGTATCTTTGATGGAGATACGTTTTCCTGTTC
>ENA-OUQP01000845-OUQP01000845.1-human-gut-metagenome-genome-assembly--contig:-NODE-845-length-24907-cov-9.082207_pt1 | contig 24907 bp, 26 predicted proteins | sample MGYA00237951_ERZ548836 | MGnify/ENA primary metagenome ERZ548836 (study PRJEB26490, sample SAMN05194702) | human gut metagenome | biome: terrestrial biome; feature: human-associated habitat; material...
GTCATTTAACTTTACAAACGTGCCTTAGAAAGGGTTCCTGGCGAGAGAAAAACTTTCTATGTTTCATTTTATAATCAACAATTTTTCATGTTCACTTTTATTTCTATAATGGCTGTAGGAGTCCTTATAGGCTATCCTTTGCGCCGTAAACAAAGCATTCATAAGATACCCGTACTTATACAAATCGTAGTTTGTCTGTTACTTTTTATTTTGGGACTGTCTATCGGAACAAATAAACTTATCATTGGCAACCTGAGTTATTTCTGCCAACAGGCAGCCATCATCTCCATGCTGAGTCTGTTGGGAAGCTCTGTAGCCGCTCTACTTGTGTCTCACTTTTTCTTTAAGAAAGGAGCAAACCGTGAAGGGTAGTCTTTTGATTCTGATATTTTTCCTGATGGGATGCCTCATCGGCTATTTTTATACCATCGGATTCGACATTCATGAAATGTCAGTAAAAGTACTTTATGTATTGATGCTCCTGTTAGGAATGAACTTAGGAGGTAATCAAGATTTAAAAGGATTTGTCGCGCAATTTAATTTCAAGATGCTGCTCGTCCCCATTGCCACAGTATCAGGCACATTTCTTTTCTCTGCCATCGCCGGCTTTATTCTGAGCCAGTGGAGTGTGTTCGACTGCATGGCAGTAGGCAGCGGATTTGCGTATTATTCCATTTCATCGGTCCTCATCACACAGCTCAAGACACCGAGCATGGGACTGCAAGTAGCCACGGAATTAGGAACAATTGCCTTGCTGGCCAATATCTTCCGTGAAATGACCGCACTGGTCGGTGCACCTTTCATCCGGAAATATTTCGGACGTCTGGCTCCTATTTCGGCAGCAGGCATTGGCTCTTCCGACATTCTGCTGGCCGCCATCACCAAATACTCCGGAAAAGATGCTATTCCGCTGGCCATTCTGCATGGTATTCTGATTAACCTCAGCGTGCCTTTCTTCGTTTCATTATTTTGTAACCTGTAATACAGATACGTAACTTCATGCAAACGTAACTACATAGCAACTTTTCTGTAATAAAAAACACTGACCTTTGGGCAGACTTTAAAAAAGGAGATTATTATGGAAACAGTTGCAGACAAATATGTAGTAGAATGTACGCCCGACGGTGAATATTACGCTTACCTGTGCAATCATGAACAATGCTTTGCATACGGTGAAACTGAAGAAGAAGCGCTGGAAAACCTGGAAACCGCGGCTGAAGAATTCTACAATGAATTCAATTCTATTTTCTACATGGAGGATATAGCCTGATACTATATTGAAAAAACGCACATTGTAAGTAAATTGCCGATATTTAGTCATTTCTCAAAAGCCATTTCTGTGGGACGCAGGAATGGCTTTCTTCTTGCTTCGTCTCCTCGCCTGTTGAAACAAGTTATTCATTTGACAGTCATACCCTTGTAATATACATTCCCTTCTTTTGTACAGCGTTAAGAAAAACATGAAGCATGAAAGAAAGACCTTATTACCGGACCATTGTGGTGTCGGACATTCATTTGGGAACTACCCATTCGAAAGTAAACCAAATCAGTGATTTTCTTAGTAGAGTAGACTGCGGACGACTGATTCTGAACGGTGACATCATAGACGGATGGCATCTGCAGAAATCCGGCATCAGCAAATGGAAAGCGGAACATACGCACTTTTTAAAATCATCATGAAAATGATGGAAAAACACGGTACGGAAATCATTTATGTACGTGGCAATCATGACGATTTTCTTGACAATCTTGCTCCCCTGCAATTCGCCAACCTGACCATTACAAAAGATTACATACTGGAAAGCAACGGAAAGCATTATTTCGTAACACATGGCGACGTGTTCGATAAGGTAACTACCAGCATGAAATGGCTGGCCAAACTGGGAGATATAGGCTATACGCTCCTACTGTGGCTCAACAGCCAGTACAACCGCTATCGCGTAAGAAAAGGAAAACCTTATTATTCACTTTCACAGGCCATCAAGCAGAAAGTAAAATCTGCCGTATCCTATATTTCTGATTTTGAAAACGTACTGGTAGACTTCGCGAAAAACCGTCAGTGTGAAGGGGTTATCTGCGGCCATATCCACCATCCGGAAAACCGCATGATTGACCAGATACACTACCTGAACTCAGGCGACTGGGTAGAAACCATGTCGGCACTTACTGAAGATGAAAATGGGGAATGGAAAGTAATCTATTACACCGAATTGGAACAGCAGACTCCGAAGCCTGAAGAAAACAATGTCATACCGCTAATACCTATCGCATCATGAAAATCTTATTTATCGTTCAGGGAGAAGGAAGAGGACACCTCACGCAAGCCATCTCGATGGAGAAACTGCTTAGAAGCAACGGACACGAAGTGGTAGAAGTACTCGTCGGAAAAAGTGAATCCAGACGACTTCCAGGATTTTTTATCCGGAACATTCAGGCGCCTGTCAAACAGTTTATCAGCCCGAATTTCCTGCCTACCCATGCCAACAAACGGGTAAACCTGACACGAAGCATCTTATATAACTTGTTAAAAGTGCCGGAATATGCAGAAAGTATATGCTATATTAACCGACATATCAAAGAAACCGGTGCCGAACTGGTCATCAACTTCTATGAATTATTAACAGGATTGACTTATTTCTTTTTCCGTCCGGCAGTACCTCAAATCTGTATCGGCCATCAGTACCTGTTCCTTCACAACCAATTCAAATTACCCAAAAAGAACAAATGCAGCCTGTTTTTCCTGAATTTCTTTACGCGACTGACTGCATTAGGTTCCTCACAAAAACTGGCCCTCTCCTTCCGCTCCATGCCGGAAGACAATCATCAGCACATCAGTGTGGTTCCTCCTTTATTGCGACAAGATGTACTGCTTCAGGAAAGCAAACCAGGTGATTACATCCATGGATATATGCTGAATGCGGGATTCTCTGAAAATATTCTGAACTGGCATAAAAAACATCCGGATACTCCTCTCCGCTTTTTCTGGGACCACTGGGAAGAAGAACCTGTGAAAAAAATAGATTCCACGCTTTCTTTCTACCAGCTTGACGATATAGAGTTTCTTCGCCAGATGGCAGGTTGCAAAGCATACGCCAGCACGGCAGGATTCGAATCGGTATGCGAAGCCATGTATTTAGGAAAACCCATCCTGATGGTACCGGCACATATTGAACAAGAGTGTAATGCTTTCGATGCCATGCAGAACGGAGCAGGCATCATCGATCACAATTTTAACTTGAGTAACTTACTGCGTTTCTCTCAAAACTACAAACCCAACCGTCTGTTTGTGGAATGGGTGAAATCGGCAGAATACATCATATTGAATGAAATAGAGCGATTTGCTCCGCAAAATACCCTGCAAGGAATGTATCTGGTAGAGGAGTTTGTGTAAAAAAATCTAAATAATCGTTCTGAAATCATATTGTAACATAAAATCATTTTCTTTGCAAAAAAAGTGATTTTATGGTAACAAGAAATAGAAAAAAAGAAAAGCCTTATTTGGAAAGAGACATCAGTTGGATGTACTTTAACCGCAGAATCCTGCAGGAAGCAACCCGAAGTCATGTGCCATTGCTGGAACGAATGGCCTTTCTTGGCATCTATTCCAACAACTTGGATGAGTTTTTCCGTGTCAGAGTAGCTTCTCAAAGCCGCATTGCGGAATGCATGGATAAATCGGCTGCCAAGGAAAGAGAAAAAGCCAAAAAACTGCTTAAGCAAATCGGAAAACTGAACGCACGTTACGTAAAGGATTACGAAGAAGCTGTAAGCACTGTGACAGAGGATCTGAAAAAAGAAAATATCTATCTTGTATCCAATTCGGAAGTTACTCCCGAACAGCTACAGTTCATCCAGTCTTTCTATAAAGAAAAGCTGAATGGACTTATTGTGCCCGTATGGTTCTCAGCCGTTAAGTTATTGGATTACGAAAACGATGAAAATATCTACCTGGCCGTAAAGGTAAGCAAGAACGGCAACAAGCCGATGGCGGACTATGCTTTTCTGGAACTTCCGGTAAATATTTGCGGACGTTTTGTGCAACTACCGGATCATGAAAACAAAAGTTACCTGATGTATCTGGACGACGTCATCCGCTGCTGTCTTCCACTGGTATTCGAAGGACTGGGATATGACAAATACGAAGCCTATGCCTTTAAGTTTACCCGCGACGCAGAAATGGAAATTGACAACGACTTGCGCACCGGTACACTTCAAAAGATTTCAAAAGGGGTAAAGAGCCGTAAAAAAGGAGAACCTCTCCGTGTAATCTATGATAACAACATGCCGAAAGACCTGTTGAAAAGGGTGTTGAAAAAACTTGAACTCGACAGCCTGGACACGGTAATTGAAAGTGGACGTTACCAGAACCACAAGGACTTAATGAAATTTCCGGACTGTGGACACAGCAACTTGAAATATCCGAAATGGCCTCCTATCCTGAAAAAAGAACTTGACGGACCAGAGAGTCTGTTGAAAAAGATTCAGGAAAAAGACCGCTTTATCCATGTGCCTTATCATAATTTCGACTCCTTCATCCGTGTGCTTCAGGAAGCAGCTGTCAGCAAACAGGTAACCAGCATTAAAATTACGCTCTACCGTTTGGCAAAGGAATCAAAGGTTGTAAAGGCCCTTATCGGAGCAGCCCGTAACGGAAAGAAGGTAACCGTAGTCATTGAATTGCTGGCTCGTTTTGATGAAGCATCCAACATCAACTGGTCAAAGAAAATGCAGGATGCCGGCATCAAGGTGATTTTCGGTGTAGAAGGCTTGAAAGTTCACTCCAAGATTACACACATTGAGATGAAAAGTGGACCGGATATTGCTTGTATCAGTACCGGAAACTTCCACGAAGGAAACGCCAAGATGTACACAGATTGCATGTTGATGACAGCTTATCCCAAAATCGTGAAGGATGTAAATCAGGTGTTCGAATTCATTGAGCGTCCTTACACTCAGATACGATTCAAAGAACTGCTTGTTTCACCTAATGAGATGAAAAACAAGTTTGTGACACTAATCAACAACGAAATAAAGAACAAGAAAGCCGGAAAACCTGCTTACATCAAGATAAAGATCAATCACATCACCGACCCGATTATGGTGGAAAAACTGTATGAAGCTTCGGAAGCAGGCGTAGATATTGACCTGGTAGTACGTGGCAACTGTTCGCTGATTACCAATGTACCCGATGTCAGCACACACATCCGGATTCATGGCATCATCGACCGCTATCTGGAACATTCACGCATTTTCATCTTCGCCAACGGAGGAGAAGAAAAGATATACTTAGGTTCTGCCGACTGGATGCCTCGCAACCTGGATCACCGCATTGAAGTGATTACTCCGGTCTACGATCCGGCCATTAAGGGAGAAATGAAACGCATTGTAGAATACGGTCTGAAGGATACCCTGCAGGGACGTATAGTAGACGGCGCAGGCGACAATCTGTTCTGGAGTGAAGAAACGGAAGAAGCTCCTTTCCGCTCACAAGAAGCGCTCTACAATTATTACCTGGCCGAAAATGAACAATAACTTAAAGTGATATTATGGACAATATGCTAAAAGACTGCAAGACGTACTATGGAGCCATTGATATTGGTTCGAATGCAGTGAGATTGCTCATCAAATGTGTAGAAGAAGACGAACAAGGAAAGGTTTTCTTTTCAAAAGTGCTTCTTTTGCGTGTCCCTCTGCGTCTGGGATTTGACGTATTTGCGATGGGGAAAATATCCGAAACCAAGGAAAAGAACATGCTCCGTCTGATGAAAGTGTTCCATCACCTGATGAAAATCTACGATGTGGAAGACTACCGTGCATGTGCCACCTCTGCCATGCGTGATGCAAAGAACGGAAAAGATATTATCAAACGCATCAAAAAGAAAACAGGAATCCGTATTGAAATCATTGACGGACAGGAAGAAGCCAAGATGATATACAACAACCACATTGAATGCATGGAAGACCGTAACGGAAACTATATGTACGTAGATGTGGGTGGAGGTAGTACCGAAATCAACCTGCTTTCACAAGGAGAACTCGTATGCAGCCGTTCGTACAACATCGGTACGGTGCGTATTCTGAACAATGCCGTAAAGGAAACTGAATGGGAACGACTGAAAAAAGATATGCAGGAACTGGCTATTTCGTATCCCGGTACGAACATCATCGGTTCGGGTGGAAACATCAACAAACTTTATCGTCTGGCTGAAAAGAAAGATAAGAAAAAACAGCGAATTACGGTGGAAGTACTGCATAAACTGCATGAAAGCCTGAACAAGCTATCTGTAGAAGAACGAATGGAAAAATACCAGCTCAAGCCCGACCGAGCCGACGTAATCGTTCCGGCTGGCAATATATTCCTGACCATTGCAGACATTATTCATGCTACGCATATTTATGTACCTGTAATCGGACTTGCCGACGGTATCATCGACGGACTGTACGCCAGTCACCTGGAAGAGAAACAGAAGATCTTAGGCATTCTTCCAAGTAAAAAAGATGTTTCGGGCACACCTGAAGATGCGGAAGAATAAGTCTTATTTTTCTAACAAGAAAAACCGCTTTATGAGCAAATTTCTCATAAAGCGGTTTTTTATTATTCACAACCTGTTTATAAACTGTTATTTCACATAAACATGTTGTATTTCAAGAATATACATCTTATGTAAATTACCATGACCTTCACCATACCAACGGTTTATTAACAGCTTATCCACAAACTTATCCTCCTGAATCATGTCTGCATATAATTTCTTGCACACCAAGACCAGACGCGCCTGTTCGTACGAAATGGTTCCATCTTCCATCACATAAGGTTTCAAGCCTGAAGCAGCCACTTTATCCATATCCCGGCCTGATTTGGAACCACAGATTTTATGTACATCTTTATGCTCTTCTCCTAAAAAAGACAAGGTCAGCTTATCTCCTTCTTCAATAAACTCGTATGTATAACGTTCCGGACGAATAAAGATGAAAGCAACTGGTTTTCCCCATAAAATACCAGTTCCTCCCCAGCTGGCGGTCATCATGTTAAATTTATCCTGTGTTCCAGCTGTCACCAGCATCCACTCTTTGCCAATGGCATCAAACATATTGTCCTGCAATTCAGACACACTAATTTCCTTCATATTCCATTCATATTTAGTTTCTGCAAAGCTAAATATTTTTCCTCTTTCCACCTTTCCCCTTTTTTTATTTTTTAAACCGAATTAAAATCCTATCCCCTCAAAATATCTTTTCCTATCTCGGCCTTTTAAAGTATCTTTGCAAGGAATATCATTAACTAAAAAAGAAAGGACTGAACCGTGGCAAAAGACAATGAGGTTGTACTGACCCCGATGATGAAGCAATATTTCGACTTGAAAGCAAAACACCCGGATGCCATCATGCTATTCAGGTGTGGCGACTTTTATGAAACTTACTCGGAAGATGCTGTAGCAGCTGCTGAGATTTTAGGAATCACCTTGACAAAACGTGCCAACGGTCAAAGCAAAACGGTGGAGATGGCGGGGTTCCCCCATCATGCACTCGATACTTACCTGCCTAAACTGATTCGTGCAGGACGAAGAGTCGCTATCTGCGACCAGCTGGAAGATCCGAAGACAACTAAAAAGCTTGTCAAACGCGGAATTACGGAACTGGTCACACCGGGAGTAGCTATCAACGACAATGTGCTTTCTTACAAGGAAAACAACTTCCTGGCTGCCGTGTATTTCGGAAAAACAGCTTGTGGTATATCTTTCCTGGATATTTCTACCGGTGAATTTCTTACCGCCGAAGGACCTACTGACTATATCGACAAACTATTGAATAATTTTGCGCCCAAAGAAGTGCTTTTTGAACGCGGAAAGAAACCCATGTTCGAAGGAAACTTCGGCAGCAAATTCTTTACGTTCGAACTGGAAGACTGGGTATTCAATGAAACGTCTGCAAAGGAAAAGTTACTGAAGCATTTCGAAACCAAAAACCTCAAAGGTTTCGGAGTGGAAAATCTTCATAACGGCATCATTGCTTCCGGAGCCATCCTGCAGTATCTTGACATGACCCAGCACTACCAGATTGGACACATCACTTCTTTGTCACGCATTGAAGAGGACCGCTTCGTACGCCTGGATAAATTTACGGTACGCAGTCTGGAACTTGTAGGCAGCATGAATGAAGGCGGTACCTGCCTGCTGGATATTATCGACCACACCATCAGCCCGATGGGAGCCAGAATGCTGAAACGCTGGATTGTATTCCCGTTGAAAGAAATCAAACCTATCAACGAACGTCTGGATGTGGTGGAATTCTTTTTCCGGGAGCCGGAATTCAAGGAATTCGTCGAAGAGAAACTTCATCTGATTGGCGATTTGGAGCGTATTTGTTCCAAAGCTGCCGTGGGACGTATTTCTCCTCGAGAAGTCGTACAGCTGAAAACGGCCTTACAAGCTATTGAGCCCATCAAAAATGCCTGCCTGAATGCAGATAACGAGAGCTTACGCCGTATCGGTGAGCAACTCAACCTGTGCGCATCTATCCGCGATAAAATAGCCAAAGAAATTCAGAACGACCCTCCCCTGCTGGTCAACAAAGGGGGCGTGATTGCCGACGGAGTAAATGCCGAACTGGACGAGCTTCGTAAAATTGCATATTCCGGAAAAGATTACCTGTTGCAGATACAGCAGAGAGAAAGCGAACTGACCGGCATTCCCAGCCTGAAGATTGCCTATAACAACGTATTCGGATATTATATCGAAGTACGTAACACCCACAAGGATAAAGTTCCCGCGGAATGGATTCGCAAGCAGACACTGGTCAATGCGGAACGTTATATTACCCAGGAACTGAAAGAATACGAAGAAAAGATTCTGGGAGCAGAAGACAAGATTCTGATTCTGGAAACCAAGTTATATAACGAACTGGTTTGTGAACTGGCCGAATTTATTCCTGCCATCCAGATCAATGCCACACAGATAGCACGCCTGGACTGCCTGCTGTCGTTTGCCAACGTGGCTCGTGCCAATAAATACATCCGTCCGAATGTAGTGGACGATGATGTGCTTGACATTCGTCAGGGACGTCATCCGGTTATTGAGAAACAATTACCACCGGGAGAAAAGTACATTGCCAACGATGTGTATCTCGACACGGAAGAGCAGCAAATCATCATTATCACCGGACCGAACATGGCCGGTAAGTCGGCTTTGCTCCGACAGACTGCCCTCATCACCCTGATGGCGCAGATTGGGTGCTTTGTCCCTGCCGAAAGTGCGCACATCGGCCTTGTAGATAAAATCTTTACCCGTGTAGGTGCCAGCGACAACATTTCTGTAGGAGAATCTACGTTCATGGTCGAAATGAACGAGGCAGCCAATATCCTCAACAACATTTCTCCGAGAAGCCTGGTACTTTTTGATGAATTGGGAAGAGGAACTTCCACCTACGACGGTATTTCCATTGCATGGGCTATCGTGGAACATATTCATGAACATAAGAAAGCCCGCGCACGTACCCTTTTTGCGACGCACTACCATGAACTGAACGACATGGAAGCTCAGTTCAAACGCATAAAGAATTACAACGTATCGGTCAAAGAAGTGGACAACAAAGTCATTTTCCTTCGCAAGCTGGAAAGAGGCGGAAGTGCACACTCCTTTGGTATCCACGTAGCCAAAATGGCCGGTATGCCGAAATCCATTGTCAAACGTGCCGACGAAATATTGCACCAGCTGGAAGCGGAAAACCGTCAGGAAGGTATTTCAGCCAAAGGACAGCCCAGCAAACAGGCTGCATCCGACGGAATACAGCTCAGTTTCTTTCAGTTGGATGACCCCGTACTCTGCCAGATCAGGGATGAGATTCTGAACCTGGATGTAAACAACCTGACACCGCTGGAAGCTCTGAACAAACTGAATGACATCAAAAAAATTGTAAGAGGAAGATAATTTGTAACGCTTATGTCAACCATTATTTATCCGGCCCCTATATTCGGCCCCGTCCATAGCCGCCGACTCGGCGTATCCCTCGGAATCAACCTGCTTCCGGGAGACGGTAAATTCTGTACATTCGACTGCATCTATTGCGAATGTGGATACAACAAAGATTTCCGCCCCAGACAAAAGGTACAGACACGTGAAGCCGTACGTGAAGCACTCGAAAAGCGTCTGGCCGAGATGAAAGAAAACGGTCCTTTTCCAGACGTACTGACTTTTGCCGGCAACGGAGAGCCGACCGCCAATCCTTATTTTCCAGAGATTATTGAAGATACACTGGCCCTGCGCGACAAATATTTCCCCAATGCTAAGGTCAGCGTACTGAGCAATGCCACCCTTATCCACAACCCGAAAGTGTTTGCCGCACTCAACAAAGTGGACAACAATATTCTGAAACTGGATACCGTGGACATGGACTACATCCGGACAGTGGACCGCCCTACCGGACACTATGAGGTGGAAAACATCATTGAAGGCCTGAAAGCATTCAAAGGGAACCTGATTATTCAGACTATTTTCATGAAAGGTACCACGGAAGACGGAAAAGATGTGGATAACACCTCCGATAAATACGTACTTCCCTGGCTGGAAGTAGTCAAGCAAATAAATCCCCGCCAGGTAATGATTTATACCATCGATAGGGAAACTCCCGACCAAAAGCTTAAAAAAGCGACTAAGGAAGAATTAGACCGCATAGCAAGACTCGTAGAAGAAGCAGGTATCAAAGCCAGTGCTTCGTATTAAAAAACAACAGCGTGTACGAACTCACCAGGAAATTCGTACACGCTGTTGTTTTTTTAATATGACTTATTCAGGACTTTTCTTCTACCTTGGAGTGATAGCTCTCATAAGAGCCCCATTTCGCTTTATAGGCCTCCGATTTACCTGAAGGAACCATTATTTTCAGTATATTCTCCTTAAATGGGAATGGATTACCTGTAAGTTCCGGTGCTTCCTCTCCCTCAAAAGTAATTGTTTCAATGCTTGTATTTGTAAACAGCTTTATATCAACTGTTTATGGCTTAAAAGGTAGAAAGATGATGGCGAGAATTCTGTAGAAGCCTAAAAAGATAAATATTTAACATTTTTAACGTTCTTAAACTGGCAAACGTGAAGCATTTGTGCATTTTTGACTGTATTTGTCCTTCAGTCTATATCCATTAGTTTGTGTCTATGACTTCTGCGAGTATTATAGCACTTCTTATAAACATACGAAAAAAGGATTGTCCTCAGATGAATTAGACAATCCTTTTGTATATACCCTTTGAACTGAAACTCACATTGCAGCAGTAACGAACAATCCATTATTGCCATATATCATTTGCACAAAAGGCAAGTCCTGTGATTGCTGTTCCTCCCACAACTCTTCGAACTGCTTTTTGTCAGTTACGCTTTGAGTGTTAGGCATATTGGGATGTGAATGCCACTCTCCCAAATATCTCACTTGATGATATGTCAATTTCGTTATCTTCTCATATTCCGCAGTTAATCCTTTAAATCCACGAACAAACGACACGGGGCTATGAATGCTGTCCTCTGGGGCTGGAACCATGTAATATACATAAATAATATTATGGTCGCGGTCATAACTACCAAATAGGCATCCGCCTGTTTCCTTATTTAACGATGCAGCTGCCATTGTTTGTATTTCCTTTTCTACGGCATCGGAAATATAAATTTGAATACCGTCCAATACTTCATGACGCCAATTTGTTATTGTCATCGGCAAACTTGACACTGTCCCATTTTCAGCGTCAAAGTGCCAAATATTCAAACAAGCTTTCCCCGACGTATAATGTTTCCTTATTTGCTTTGAAATAATTGCCGACAACACACGTACATTCTCATAGTTAAGAATCATCGATTCTGATCTGCAACTGAAAGTATTTGTGCGCACAGTTTCTGTCTGTTCCAAATGTTGAGAAAACCTATCATCAACTATCAGGTTACGATAATAATCCATCTCCAACAAATCGAGACGAGAATTTCTTTCTTTGTCTTCCATTAGCAATACTACATCATCCCCCTTAGGGTTCAAGAATGAGGTACATCTACGGAAAGTGCGTTCATCATTTGCAAGTTTCCTTTCAACCGCTATGGAGGTGCTAAAATCCATTACCAACTCCGTGTTTTTAAATAGACGTTCTCTATCATTTCGGTTTAACGTTAGAAAGTTTCCTTCTATGGCATTTATTTTCTGAAATAAGATGCCATGATAGGTGTCTTTGATGGAACGAACCTTTGCGGTCATCACTTTGTCAGTTGCAAGCGTATGGCGGCTAAGATTATGTGGCAGCAATATATCACAGTCAACTAAATTGATTTCTTCGGAGCATCCTTGTCTCACCCAATGGTCGATTACTGCAGATCCAAGTGTGCCAGTCCCGACAACACTCACTTTATTGAAGCAGTCCTTGATTCCATTATTGATAGCGTTTCCACAACGGGAAACCATGAATTCCAAAAGTGCCACTTCTACAGGCAATTCATAAAACCATTTTTCAAATGCATCCTTAGAAAGAACCATCTTTTTAAGGACTATATCCTTAGGAAGGCAGTTTGTCTTGATGAGGAACAATTCTTGTGAAGCCTTTTTATCATCTTTGCTTGTCTGAGTGATACAGATTGATATAACTAACGGAAGCGTAGCCTTTCCTGCAACACTTTTTGTTAATACAGCCAAGAGACTACCCGTCAAAGAGAATTGGTCTGTTGACTGAACATATTTCAAGTCTCCCATTGTTTGGGGTATCCGTACAAAATTGCTTGCATGGATTTTTTCTGTAGAAATACCGATTAAATAGTGATTAGCCTTACTTTTCTCAACAAACTCCAATGTAGAAGAATACTTCGTTTTTGGGGAGTACTTTATGTATGGATTCCCACCTAAGCGTTCATTCAAAATACAACAGACCTCTTGAAATCCGAAGAACACTTCCAACGGACGGTTTGCCTCATGCAATTTGTTTATGCTATTCAAGCAGAACCAACGTCTTATTGAATTCAGGAAATCATGCGCATTAAATTGTGGCCGAATATCAGCAAATGCAACATCCGATACACACAGTGATATTGGACGTGTAAACGGCTTTGCGTTTGAATGAGGCAGCTCTGTTGGAAAATCTTTTCTAAGCGCATATACTTCTGGTATATCGACGTCTTCTGGATGGCAAATAATTGCAATTTCCTCCTCATCACGTATGTCAAAAAATGGCTCATCAGGAATTTCAAGATGCGTCAAGCGCATTTTGATAATGGCATAACCTTTGCCATTGACATAACATTGTACATCCTTTGCGTAAGGATGTACAATGGCTGCCTTATAGATTGCCTTGGCTCTAAAAAGTTTTAGGTGTTCACCTCTAATTGTAGAGCCATTTGTTATTTTATGATTATAATCTGTCATCTGCCAGCTCTTGGTGCAGGATTAGAAATAGATGTAGCTCCTGCTACCGTAGTATTCTCTTTCAGTGTCTTCCCGTTCTCGTTAATCTTAAACACAATGGGCTGGGGTATATTCCCCACTTTGCTATGTGTCGCAGTATTAAGAAAATGCGAAGAACCAGACTTCAACTTTTTTATATATTGCTGTTTTGCTTCATAGCAAGGAGGATTGTTGTCATCGTTCTTAATTTCATTTGAAGAAGCTATAATATGAGCAGAATTACCAATCTGCTTGTCCAATATGGCTTCCGCAGACGGTTTAATCTCCTTCTTATTGTCAGGTTCATTGAAGAAAGACCAAGAGCAATGATGAGGCGCAAGGAAAATATTCCACTTCAGTTTCTCATCATCCGCGTTGTTGTCCAAGATGTGCTGCCAAATTTCGTGCTCAGCATCACCTCCCATCAGCACACGGCTCTTGTAACCCGTGTAACTGTCTATTTTAAAACCGAACTGCACAACTACTGATGTTGCATTCTTGTCATCATACTTCTTACTAGTCTCAACATCTTCCTTAAACGGGGCGTGGATGAAAATATCCAACCAAGATAGACTTGATCCATGAACAGTAGTTACGAGTTTGCCAGGAACATAACAATATCTGCGGTCGAACTCTTTGTCTTTATCGTATCCGATAATTCTCAAATAGTTGCCTTTAGATCCAATGAAGTTCTTGTCATCATCGTATAGTTTTCTACGTCGTTTCGCTTCTTTGCGTATATCTTCAGCAGGTGAAGACAAATTATTATTTAAGCCGCGAGGTGTAATCCACAATTCTTCTATGATAATCTCATCCTTATTTTTGTCCTTGTCGTAATCATCCACTTCACCGTGGTAAAAGTTCTCAGCAAATCCCTTGCAATGATCGTCATGAGGGTGCGTGCTAATAAAAAGATCCACAAAAGGACGTCCCAATCCATCCTTTTTCAGTTCTTTCAGCAAATCTGCTTTTACATCAAACATCACTTGCTTTCCATGACCATCGGTAAGGTCTGCCAATATTTGGCAATCCACTATAATGGTCTTGCCGTTATCTAACTTAATCAGCGTGCAATCAGCGTTGCCTACTGGATAATACTTAATAATGTGCTCCATAACTTAAATTTTTAGTAGTTATTCTTATCATCATCTAAATTCAAGAAGACGTTATATAATCTCCTAGCATATCTTCTGCCATTTGTATATGCAAACCATGTGGTAATAAGCGAAACCACAATACAGGTAATTCCTCCCCACAAGAAAAAACGTCCAAGTGGTAATGAAATGCCCCACCTGTTAATAGCTGCAAGGGCAAACAAGACAATCCCGTCCATAAATATTGCCGCAGTTAGGTTGCGATAAAAACCATAAATACAGTTGTAGTCGAACAGTATATCATCGAATCTAGTTACGTCCAGCAACCAATTAACAGCTTCATCAACACGCTTTACATATTTCTTATTTTTGTAAGTCTTGTGTTTTAAAGACTGAAGGTCTATTCCCCTTTTGGATTTGATCTTTTTTCGTATAGTGGTTTTATTTTCCTCAGTAAACTCATCATCAGCAGCATAAAGCATCGCGGTTGTCGGTTTCAACCTGTCGCAAAACAAAATCTTGCCAGGATAAACCAACGAAATGTCTCTTAGCACAAGTCGCAATAAGAAAAACAGTGCAGAACTGATAGTACCCAATGACAAGACATATACCAAGGCCTTGCCCCACATCTTAGTTTCAATGAACTCGTCTATTCCCATGGCGAGTCCAACAAAGATTGGAACCACGAGGAAAATATAGGCAGGCTTTATACGTGCCTTGCTATAATAAACCTTGCTACGCTTTTCTTTTATCTCTTTATCTATCTGTTTCATAGTCTATTTCCCTACTTCTCTATAATGAAGGCACCAATATCCCATATTGCGAGAGTCTTTAATTGCACCTACCTTCTTGAAATATTCAAGACGATACGCATCCGCAAATGATTTATTGGAGCAACTCACATGCATTTCGCCATTATTGTGGATGTCAATCAAGATGTTTGCTCCTTGATTGTTCTGGATGTGCTCTAACCCTCGACTATTCCACTCGTTGTATGCCAAATGCTGGCACTTGGCATTTCCAACAAGCGTTAACTTAGGTTTCATGACATCAAGGAAGGAAAAGTCTTTGTCGCTATCCCTACCATGATGAGGTGCAATCAAAACATCCAAATCAGATATGTCAGTCTGATGCTTTTCAAGCAGATGGTTTATTGTCCCCATCCCAGCATCTCCGCAAAAAAGGATTTTTCGCCCCTGAACACAATAGAGAATAACATACGAAGAATCGTTCCAATCCTCTGCCGACTCTGCTGATTTTATCAGCTCTTTAGTTGGAGATAGTATTTTGAGATAGTCGTCAGATAATACGCCATTATCATCCTCAGCAAAGTATTTAGCAACAGTTCCATCATAGAATATCAAAGATTTTGGATTATCTACACTATTGCGTAATCGCTGATAGCAGTCCCAATCTTCTTTCTTATAACGTCCACAATTGCCGTGCTCGTCAAAACTCTGCACCTTAGTGTTTGCCGTATCCCAAAAATTCATGATGGATATAGTGTTTGAAAGATTCTTCAATCCGTCCATGTGATCCATATCCGGGTGAGTCTGAATGTATCTAAAAATGCTTGGCATATGCCATCTTTTTATATATTCCACGGGATTCGTTGGATAGGCCTTCATATTGAAGTTTCCTTTGACAGAATTGGCAGACTCTTTGCAAAAAGCAACGATAGAGGGCTGTTGCTCAATAATATTTCCGCAACATATGTCAATCATGGTAACCTTTCCATTGTCATGCTGAATAATAGAACAATCACCTTCATCAACGTTCAAAAAATGGATTTTAGCCATAGGCGATAAACTTTTATTGGGAGCAACATTACTCCTAAATAAATTGAAGCAAAAACAATGCCAAATACTTTGATTATAAAAGTTGTATCGAAATGGGTCACAGCAATTTAAAACATTGTCAAATTGGCAGACATTTATGATATAAACCAATAGTTTTTGGATCATCACCAGGAATTGCACCTCGTTGTTAATAACAGTATTTACTGGGATATCAGAGAAGTTATCCGGTAACGTCTTTGATAAATATGATAACAGGAGTAATATACGCTCGTGTCTCCTGTATTGGTGACAGACAGAGCACGGAAAGACAGGTCAAGGACTTGTCGGAGTATGCAACATATAAGGGTATCGAAGTCTGCAAGGTCTTTGAGGAACACATATCTGGCGCAAAGATAGTGCAAACCGAGTGCAATGAAGTTTGCTTCAATTGCCGAGGCGCAGCCTATCTTATGTAAAGAAGAATGATGAGCGTCCAGTGTTGTGTGAGGCAATGGAATACTGCAAGGCAAACCGCATTGGAATCCTACTTGTCAGTGAACTGTCAAGATTGGGTCGCAATGCGTTTGAGGTGCTTGCCTCTGTTAAGGAACTCATTGACTGAGGCATTAACCTCTACATACAAAAGGAACAACTTACATTATTGGACGAAGAAGAACATCCGTCCCTCTTTGCCCCGATAATGATAGCCACACTTTCGACCTGTGCGCAGTTGGAGCGTGATAATATCTCATTCCGATTGCAGTCAGGAAGGAAGCGGTATATAGAGAAAGGTGGAAAACTCGGGCGCAAGGTTGGTTCTGTAAAAACGGAAGAACAGATGAAAGCCGAATATAGGGAAGGAATAAGTTTACTCCGCAAGGGGTATTCCATTCGGGATGTGGCGAAGTTGAGTGGTAAAGGGGTAAGTACCGTACAACGAGTGAAGCGATTACTAAAAGTACAATCAACGCAATAATATTATTGATTTTACGTTCTTTTCAAAGAAAGGGTTTGTGCAATAGTGGCTTATAGGCTAAAAGCACTACCTTTGCATACAATAATAAGTAACAACACGTTTAAGGTCACAATTTGTGATCTCAAAAATAAAGATAGAAATATGGCGGATAATATAGAACATCAAGATAAAGGAGAACTGGTCGCAAATTGTGACCAGTTACAAAATGATGAAGTCGTAGTTACCCCTCCTGTAGAAAGTCGAATAATGTCTATTAGTGGAAAGCAGATTATGATAGACAGAGACTTGGCTGAACTTTATGGAGTGGAAACCAGGGTGTTAAATCAAGCTGTAAAACGTAATGTGGAGAGATTTCCTGAACGTTTTCGTTTTCAACTGACTAAGGAAGAAATGAATGAACTGGTCACAAATTGTGATCGGTTCAATAGTTTGAAGCACTCAACAGTTCGTTCATATGCTTTTACAGAACAGGGAGTAGCAATGCTCTCTACCGTTCTCAGAAGTGAAACGGCTATTCGTGTAAGCATACGTATTATGGATGCATTTGTTGCAATGAGACGTTTTATGGTGACAAATGCAGAAGTTTTCCAACGTCTTTCAACAATGGAATACCATCAACTGGAAATGCAGCAACATCAGCAAGAAACAGACAAACGCATTGACGAGGTATTCCGCAGATTGGATGAAGGTAATGCAAAGCCGAAACAAGGTGTGTTCTACAATGGTCAAATTTATGATGCCTATACTTTCGTGTCCGACTTGATTAAGAGTGCAAAGAAACGTATTGTCCTTATCGACAACTATGTTGACGAGACTGTACTGACATTGCTCGATAAAAGAGATAATAACGTGTCTGCAATCATCTACACTCAGCAGATAAGCCGTCAATTTCAGCTTGATATTGACCGTCATAACGCTCAATATGCACCGATTGATGTTAAAACATTCCGTTTATCACATGACCGCTTCCTTTGTATAGACGATGATGTATATCACATAGGTGCATCCATTAAGGACTTGGGCAAGAAGTGGTTTGGTTTCTCCAAGATGGAGATACTTACACCAAATGAATTGGCGGAAAGAATCAATAGAGGATAATATACCTCACTATATATGTATGGTTTTAATTAGTTCGATTGTATGGCAAGTGAAATGGAATTTATAGAATATGTAGTGACTCAAATGGAAGATTTGGGCAATGTGCGCTATCGGAAGATGTTCGGAGATTGTATGATATATCTGAATGAGAGACCCGTTATATTGGTATGTGACAACACCACATACGTCAAGAAACACCCTGCTATTGAAGAACTGATGCGTGAATCGGAAACAGGCATACCGTATGAGGGTGCGAAAGAGTATTACATCATAGATGCAGGACACAAAAAACATTTTACTCAGGTTCTTTCCATACTGGAGGAAGTCCTGCCTTTGCCGAAAAAAAAGACCAAAGCAAGTGAAAACATCATTTCACCTTGCGGTGCGGTGTGTAAGGAATGTAAGAGTTATCCTAAAGAATGTGGCGGGTGTGCTAAAATCAAAGGAAAAGTGTTTTGGCTCGAATATGTAGGAGCTGATATTTGCCCCATTTATCAGTGTTGTAAAGATAAAGGTGAAAAACATTGTGGTAACTGTCCCAAACTGCCTTGTGAGAAATTCATGAAAGATCCGAACTTTTCCGAAGAAGAGAACGAGGCCAATTTGAAAAAGATGATTAAAAATTTAAAATACGCACTATGAGAGAAATAAATCCCAAAGAAACCACCCGTGCATATGCATTTGAGCTTTGGATGAAAGCCCCGATGCCAATGGTTACGTTTTTCAAGATTTTGGATGTCAGTCGTCTTGTTAAAATCAGCAAAAAGTCAGGTATGAAATTCAATATGCTGATGTGCTGGTGCATCGGCAAAGCGGCAAGCAGTATCAAGGAATTTTATATGCTGCCTGTCGGAGACAAATTGATGCAATATGATGCTATTGCGGTTAATACCATTGTTATGAACAAAGACAATGAGGTCAGTTCATGTGATGTGCCGTTTTCTGATGATTTGCAGCTATTCAATGAAGATTATCTGAAATTGACAACGGAAGTAGTCCGAAGCTGTGAGAACCACGATTTGACAGAAAGCATGGTAATAGGGACTTCCGCACTGGCCCAATATGAAATTGACGGTGCGGTAGGTATGTACAGCGGTATCTTCAACAATCCGTTTATGATATGGGGCAAGTACCATAAAGGTTTCTTCAGAACGACACTAACGGTTTCATTCCAATTCCACCACACTCAAATGGACGGGGCACATGCTGCAAAGTTTCTGGATCGCTTGCAGCAGGAAATCAATAAATTACTTGTGTAGCGATGAATATGGAAACACAAAGATTGATACTTCGTTCCTGGGCAGAAAACGATGCAGAGTCTCTTTATAATTATGCCAAAGTTCCTGCTATCTGCCCTATTGCAGGATGGGCTCCTCATACATCTGTGGGAAAAAAATATACAGGAAAAATTAGACAAAAATCCGGATTATATAAAATCGAACACTTGCAGGATATTCAAAAAGGGAAGTTTATGGAAGTAAAAAACATTTGCATTGGACTATACGTTAGGAATTGCATTCATTGAATACATTATCATATACTACAGTGTTTAGATTCACAAAAGGAAATCAATAATGGCAAAGAAATTTGAAATACGAAACAGTACGGCAGAGTTCCTGACTTTCGTGGCAGAAGGTAAGGAGCAAGGCATACAAGTGCTATATAAAGATGAAACAGTGTGGGCTACGCAAAAGGCCATGGCCGTGCTTTTTGATTGTTCCGCTGACAACATCGGTTTGCATCTGAAGAACATATATGATACGAATGAATTGAACAAGGAGGCAACTACCGAGAAAATCTCGGTAGTTCAACAGGAAGGTGTGAGAGAGGTGCGACGCAACACGCTGTTCTACAACCTTGATGCAATCATTTCGGTGGGCTATCGAGTCAACTCCATCCGTGCCACACAGTTTCGCCAATGGTGCACCTATGTCATTAGGCAGTTCTCTCTTCGGGGCTATATCATAGACAAGAAGCGTATGGAGAACGGCTCGTTTATCGGTGAGGACTACTTTGAGCATTTGCTGGCAGAGATACGTGAGATTAGATTGAGTGAACGAAGATTTTACCAAAAGCTCACGGATATATATGCTACAGCTGTTGACTACAATAAGGATGCACCTACCACACGTTTGTTCTATAAAAAAGTTCAGAATAAGATGCATTATGCAGTGCATGGGCATACTGCAGCAGAACTTATTGTTGAAAGAGCCAATGCAGAGAAAGAACACATGGGATTGACTACTTGGGAAAATGCACCTGATGGTAAAATCGTCAAGCCAGATGTAAGTATCGCCAAAAACTATCTAAAACAAGTGGAACTTGAAGATATGGGAAAACTTGTCAACTCTGTACTTGATTTAGCTGAACGTATGGCAAATCGACATATACCAATGACTATGGAAGATTGGGCTAAACGTATTGATATTATTCTTGAAGCTGGAGGTGATGCCGTATTACATGATGCAGGAAAGGTTTCTGCTGAATTTGCCAAGAGCTTTGCAGAGTCAGAGTTCGAAAAGTATCGTGTGATACAAGATAAATTATTCAACTCTGATTTTGATAAATTCAATTCTTTACCATTTGATGATATTAAGAATTGACAGTCTAAAGGGGATGAGGTGAACTCAAATCACCCCATCCTCCGCTTACTTGTCTATGTATGATGCAACAAAATAAACAATCGAAATGACCGTATAAAGGAAACACGGCAAGAATATCCAAAGCAAAGTCTTTACCCAACCGTTTGACAACCAAACTCCTTCATTTCTTGACATCATATTAGACATATCATAGAAATGGCGAGTGAGGATTTCCTTATTCGCCTTTCGGTGGTCTTCAAGAAGTTTGGACTCATCCTCAATGAGTTTCTTCCTGTTGTTGATTGCCTGTTCCATATCGGCATCATCAACCTTAGCTTTGACAGTTATGTCTTTTACTTTGCCGATGTAGGCTTCAATAGCTTTGGTGACAGTATTCGCTTTATCTGAGGCTTCACTCAATTTTTCTTTTGCTTCATGCATGGAAGCAGTAGCCATTTCAACGCCACCTTTTGCCAAAGTCAAACTATTGCCAGCATCCTTGTAGGCTTGAAGTTGGTAGTCAAACTTGTCCGAAGCCTTGTCCGTTTCGATATTCTTGTCTATTGTGTTCTCGAAAGATCCGAAATCCATATCCGAGATTTTACTTTTACCTATTGGCATAATGTCAGTGCTGTTGGTTGAACATTCGGTTATCTGCCATATCCTTGCTTCTTGCGAGGTCTGCACAGGCGATTAGCCATCATAGCGCAACGATGCGCCCATGACAGTTCATCCTCGTCCTTGTCACGTCCCCAACCTGAGGTAGCACCACCTCCGCCACCGCCAGACTGGGCGGCAATGGTTGTGGCAGCATCAATGTATTCAGCAAAGAGAAGAATGGCTGTCTTCTGCACATCGCCAATCTTGGCAAACACATTGTCGGCATCCAAAGCTATATTCTTGTCGATGACATCCAGCAAATTCTGAGGAATATCAACAGGATAATGATGAAACTCGTCCGTATAGAAGTCGAAGTGACGTATCTTTGGAGTGTTGTCCGCAGTAGGCATGGGTTTGGGAACAGTAATAATCTTTGGCTGTTGGGTGTTCTTTGTTGGAGTTGAAACTGGTTTCTCCAATTCTTGATGATGCAGCTTTTCCCAAGTGCCTTCAATCTTTGAGGGCATCAGACAACGACCTTTGCCAAGTTCCGAGGACTTATAAATGGAGTTACCACGCTTGATGGCATAGCCACGCACTTGTCCTTTATTGTCGGATTGCAGTTTGACATCATATCCCATTTGCGTGAGGCATTTTGTGTATAGTCCCCAATCAAAGTACGGCATCTTAGTCAAAACGGAAAGACAATCATTGATTATCGCGTCCTTATTTTGGCGGCTCACCTCTTGTGCATCTTTCCATCCACGCTGTTGCCCAACCTTGGCGGCAGCAGCCATCGCTCGCTCATAGATATAATGGGCATCATTCACGTTGCCCCTCATGTCTATGCGGTTCGCATCAATGTGAAGGTGCATAATGCCACTCTTGCTGTCACGATGGAGTGCAACTACATACTGGCTGTCTTTGAGGTTGGTTGCCTTTGCACTCTTGCGCTTCGACTTGGCTGAAAGGTCAACAGCATCAAACTCACGGATAAAGTCATCCGCCAACCTCTGCCAGTCCTCTATCGTCCAACCTTGCGTTTCCTCCGAGGTTGGGGAAACCTCAATGCGTATCATGTTCCGTTTGAGCGGATGATAGCGGTTCAACTTGTCCTCAAACTTCTTCTGCAAGGCAAGCATTCTCGCCCACATTGCCGTTGGGGAAATATCATCGGGAAAGAGATTTGTCTTAACAATCTCTGCCTTGTCCTTATCTACTGAGTAACGTATGGCATTTGCGCCATGACTTATTACCTTTGCTTTTGCTATCATATATGTCGTGTGTTCTATTGGGTTAAGTATTTCTCTATCTCAATCATGCGGTTCAAGATCACCTCTGCGCTTGCTCTCCATCGTTTCATGAAGATTTCGCTGCGGAGAATGTTCTCACGTTCCGTAAGCGGACGACCTTTGAGGAAGCCGAACAATTTCTGTATATCGCCCCTGGCATCCGATAGGCTGTTCAAAGCTTCCATTTCTTTGTCAGTCAGGCGTTGTTTGGGATATTTGCCCTCCAACCGCTTGCGTGCGTATGCGCTTGTGGTCAGTCCACAAAGAGCAGCATATTCCGCTATCTCTTTATGAAGCTGTGGGGTAAGCCTTACTATCAGGCGGCTTGTGTATTTCGGTGCCTCCTTTTCTATGTTTTTCTTATTCATACCAAGTATTGGTTCTATAAAAGTGTGCAACCCAATGCGAGCTTGCGAGCGTTCAAGAAGTCCATTGGCATACGGACAAACGAAGTGCGTTTGTATGACATTGGTATTTCTTGCATAGCACTGCTATCAGAGTTTACGCACAAACACGCTACGCACTGCAGTTGCACTTGTTCACAAACTTGTTGTATAACGGTTCTCAAATTACCCAAGCAACAGCAATTGTGGGGCATCCTCCGCTTCCATCTGTTCTTTGAAGAATTGCCTTCTGGCTTCTGCCTCCAGTTCCATGTCAGAGACGCTTGGCGGTGGAACATCTAACGGCACGCAGTTTGTTGCTTTGCATTGAAGTCCGTCACTCCTATCAAGCAAGTCCTAACTAACTCATTCCATCAGTCTGTATCTCATCCATTCGATAAGTAGGATTACGATAGACTATCTTCGCCATCATCTCATTGAGGCGGTCTGCAATTCTATCTCCATAGCGTTTGCGAATGTCCTTCGGGTCAAGATTCGTTGTCACAATGGTGAAAAGCTGGGCTTCGTATCTCTTTGTCAGCAGGTCAATGATTGGAGTTATGATGTTGCCGTATTCCATTACCTCAACCGACTCGGTACCCAAATCGTCAATGGCAAGCATATCATCTTGTACCAGTTCAAGATACTTCGTGTGATTGGTCTTGCAGAGTTGGACAATCTGCAAAGCGTCAACAATAGTCAATCCATAACAAGCGCCATAGCTACTACCAGGATCTGCCGTCGGTCTGCGGATTTGCAAACGGCTTATAAGGTTTCGCAAAGCTTTGAGCATGGTGGTCTTGCCGTTGCCGCATCCACCGCAAAGCACCATTCCAAATTTGGAAGAACCAGCGGTGAGCCATTTGGCTATCTGTCTAAGCTGATCATCAATGAACTCGTTATAAACAAATTTTCGATGACGGAACTGCACCTCTGCAATTACCGCTGCCAACAGAAGTTCATACGCTTTATCTTCGTTCACGGGCAATCTAAAACGTGCTATCATAGTCCGCCCCTTCTGTAGTAACTGGACATATTCTGCGATTCTCTTTTTGCTTGCTGAATCCATTTTTACTTTCTTTTTTACCGTTGAAATTTTCACTCGACTTCCTTATAAAAAGTTCTTTGTCTTTATCTTTTATAAGTGTCAAGTCATGCGTCAAGCCATCTGTTAAGTTATTTGTCAAATCATCCGTCCATTCAAGCATTGTGTATTTGGACGGTACATGGCGCGATTTCCCCTCAATAAAAAAGATAAGCTTACGCTCGGCAAGGTGTTTCCGTGCTGTAATGACGGTCTGTCTTGAAAGGCGCAAATCATCGCATATCCTTGTAGTGGAACACACAAACGGCATTTTCCAATACCGCTTGTTGCTCTCGTTCACAAGGTACGCAAACAGAGCTATTTCACTGGCTGGCATTGGCGACATCATAGCGGAACGCCACAATTGGTTCATACATCCTATATAAGTCATGACATCACCAGTTTAAGGGTTTCGGCTTGCGCTTGTTTCCTGCAAGAATGGCTGCATTCTCCTCCTCAGCTGTAAGAGGTACAGGATTCTTGCGGTTTGTCTCCAGCCACTTGTCAAGTTCATCCTGATAGAGGCAGTAACGCTTGCCCGGCTTGGTGGCAGGAATGCTGCCGTTACCAAGTTTCATGTAGAGGGTAGCCATCGGCATTTTCAGGTATGCCGATGCTTCCT
>ENA-OUQP01000850-OUQP01000850.1-human-gut-metagenome-genome-assembly--contig:-NODE-850-length-24713-cov-4.139792_pt1 | contig 24713 bp, 21 predicted proteins | sample MGYA00237951_ERZ548836 | MGnify/ENA primary metagenome ERZ548836 (study PRJEB26490, sample SAMN05194702) | human gut metagenome | biome: terrestrial biome; feature: human-associated habitat; material...
GGCCCTCTTCGGCGATGAGCGCATCGGCTGCGAGAAGTCCATGGACAAGCGCGCCGGCCGCCCGCTGTGCGACAAGTGGACCTTCTCCACGAACTGCGTCTCCATCCAGGGCCGCTACGGCATCCCCTGCGTCGGCTTTGGCCCCGGCGCCGAGTCCCAGGCCCACGCTCCCAACGAGGTCACCTACAAGCAGGACCTCCCGACCTGCGCCGCCCTCTACGTCGCCGCTCTGAACCTCTACGAGCCCAGCGCCGAGATGGACAACGCCACCACCTACCGCGCCGAGCTCACCGACAACGACATCAAGTAGCTCGACTCCGGCGGAAACCTGAAAAAGGGACAGTCCCTTTTTCAGGTCCCCCGTCACACTTTCAAGGCCAGCACCAACCAGCCTTAGCTACACGTACGCAATTCGATCCGAGAGGACATAACATGAGCGAGATCAGCCAGTACACCGACATGCTTTCCGGCCTCGACTTCAAGGGCATGTATCAGAGCGACTTCCTGCACACCTGGGACAAGACCACCGACGAGCTCCGCGCCCTCTACGCGGTTGCCGCCGCTCTCCGCAACCTCCGCGAGCGCAACATCTCGTCCAAGATCTTCGACTCCGGCCTCGCCGTCTCCCTCTTCCGCGACAACTCCACGCGTACCCGCTTCTCCTTCTCCAAGGCCACGAACCTCCTCGGCCTCGAGCTCCAGGACCTCGACGAGAAGAAGTCCCAGATCGCCCACGGCGAGACCGTCCGCGAGACCGCCACGATGATTTCCTTCATGGCTGACGTCATCGGCATTCGCGATGACATGTACATCGGCAAGGGCGACGCCTACATGCAGGAGGTCTCTGACTCCGTCGCGCAGGCCTACGAGGATGGCGTCCTCGACCACCGTCCGACGCTCATCTCCCTCCAGTCCGACTCCGACCACCCGACGCAGTCCTCCGCCGACATGCTCTACCTCATCGAGGAGTTCGGCGGCCTTGAGAACCTCCGTGGCAAGAAGGTTGCCGTGACCTGGGCCTACTCGCCCTCCTACGGCAAGCCGCTGTCCTGCCCGCAGTCCCTCATCAGCCTGCTCCCGCGCTTCGGCATGGACGTCACCCTGGCTCACCCCGAGGGCTACGACCTGATGGGCGACCGCGTCGAGGCCGCCAAGAAGTACGCCTCCGAGAACGGCTGCACCTTCAACCAGGTCAACACCATGGAGGAGGCCTTCGAGGGTGCCGACATCGTGATCCCGAAGTCCTGGGCTCCCTACGCAGCCATGGAGCGCCGCACCAACCTCTACGCCGAGGGTGACGACGCCGGCATCGCTGCGCTCGAGAAGGAGCTCCTCGCCCAGAACGCCACGCACAAGGATTGGTGCTCCACGACCGACCTCATGGCTAAGACCGCCAACGGCCAGGACACCATCTTCATGCACCCGCTGCCCGCCGACATCTCCGGCGTCTCCTGCGAGCACGGCGAGGTCATGGCTGACGTCTTCGACATGCACCGCGTTGGCATGTACAAGGAGGCCTCCTACAAGCCCTACGCCATCGCCGCGATGATCTTCCTGCAGAAGGTCGCCAACCCGATTGAGACCCTTCAGGCTCTTGAGGCTGCCGCAACTCCCCGCTGGTACCAGGCCTAATGCCCCCGTCGCCTGCGTCCGCGGTCTGAGCGCGGACGCAGGACCGAGGCCTGCTACCTAGACAGAGCCGGCATGGCCGGCCCACCCGCCGCCAATACCCCTGGCAGGCGAAGGTCTGGGGTCGCGCGTTTCGTTTCGGGCGAACGCGCGACCCTAGGGACAGCTTTATCAATTTTCAGGGCCGCGCAATCGTGCGCCCATATCTTGCAGGGCCGAGGCGCCCTCAAGGATCGGAGTCGATATGTCCAAGCGAATCGTCGTCGCCCTTGGCGGCAACGCCCTCGGCAACAACCTTCCTGAGCAGGCCGTCGCCGTCCGTGTGACCAGTCAGGCGATCGTGGATCTCATCGAGCAGGGCAACGAGGTCGTCGTCGTCCATGGCAACGGCCCCCAGGTCGGTATGATCGCCAACGCCATGACCGAGCTCACGCGTTCTAATCCGGAGAAGTACATCCCGTGCCCGCTTTCCGTCTGCGGTGCCATGAGCCAGGGTTACATCGGCTATGACCTGCAGAACGCCCTGCGCGAGGAGATGGAGCGCCGCGGCATCGCCAAGGGCGTCACCACCGTCCTCACCCAGGTCGAGGTTGACCCGGAGGACCCCGCGTTCTCCAACCCGACCAAGCCCATCGGCTCCTTCATGACGAAGGAGGAGGCCGAGGTCCTTCACCGCGACCGCGACTATGACTTTATGGAGGACTCCGGCAGGGGTTACCGCCGTGTTGTCGCTTCTCCGAAGCCCCAGCGCATCGTCGAGCTCGACACGATCACCTCGCTCGTCCAGGCAAACCATATCGTCATCGCCTGCGGTGGCGGCGGCATCCCGGTGCTTCCCACCGGTGGCCACCACCTCAAGGGCGCCGCGGCCGTTATCGACAAGGACTTCGCCGCCGAGCTCCTCGCCGAGTCCCTCGACGCGGACTACCTCGTGATCCTCACCGCCGTCGAGAAGGTGGCCGTGCGCTTTGGCAAGCCCGACGAGCGCTGGCTCGACGAGCTCACGCCAACTGAGGCTCACGAGCTTGCCGAGGCAGGCGAGTTTGGCAAGGGCTCGATGGAGCCCAAGGTCCTCGCCTGCGCGAAGTTCGCCGAGAGCAAGCCTGGTCGCTCCGCTCTCATTACCCTGCTCGAGAAGGCCAAGGAAGGTCTTGCCGGCAACACCGGAACCACCATCCGCGCCTAAGAGCGAATGCCGCGTGCGTGGCCTCGGGGGAGGTCACGCACGTTTGCTTTTGCGGAGGCTTGCGTGCCCTCGCCTGCGGGCCGTGGTTGTCCGTTTGCGAAAACAACGCATGGACGCTGAATAATTGTCAGCTTCGTTTGGGATAATGGGTGGCATGAGACCAAGCGTAAGAACATACCTAGTTAATGACGAGGGCGAGCGCGTCTTCGGTCCCGGTCCCGCGGAGCTGCTGCGTCGCATCCGCGAGTGCGGGAGCCTCCGCGCCGCCTCGATATCCATGGGCATGGCCTACACCAAGGCGCTGGCCCTCGTCCGTACGGCGGAGAAGGGTCTGGGCTCCCCGCTGACCACCCGCGTCGTGGGCGGTGCCGGTGGCGGCGGGTCGACGCCTACGCCGGAGGCGGATGCCCTCCTCGCTGCGTACGAACGCTGGACTGCTTCGGTGAACTCCGCCGCCGGCGCGCAGTTTGACGCGGCGTTCCCACATGGGGCGGTGGCCGTTTCGTCCGTAGGCGCGGATTCGGTTTCGGGCGATGGTCGCGTCGTTGGCGCCGCCGTGCTCGCCGCCGGTCACTCGGTGCGCTATGGCAAGAACAAACTCGTGGAGCCCCTTCTTGGCGAACCCGTGGTTGCCCGTGCCATCGATTGCGTGCCCGCCGGCATGCCCATCGTCGTGGTGTCCGCCACGCCTGAGGTCGATGCTATCGCGGACGCCCGCGGCATAGAGCGCGTTCGTCCGGATGGCTTTGACGAGGACGTCGCCGCTACGCTTGGGCAATCCGCTTCTGTGCGTGCTGCGGCCGCCTTTGCCCGTGACGCTGGGTGGGACGCATGCCTGTTCCTACCGGGAGACCAGCCCCTCGTCGAGCACGGGAGCGTCACTCGTATGCTTGGGGTCTCCGCGTTTCGGCCGGATGTCCTCGTGCGCCTTTCCTGGCGCGGCCGCCCCGCTTCCCCGGCGTTGTTCCCCAGCAACTTCTATGAAGCACTTTCGAGCGTCGAGGGTGATGCTGGCGGGAGCTCGGTCGTGGGGGAGGGCGACGTCTGCGTGAGTGTCGAAGCGTCGCTTCCGTGGGAGCTTTGGGATATCGACACGCCCGATGACCTCAGGCGTGCCCGTGAGATTCTGGAAAGTGGACTTGGACGTGGAGGGAGTTGCCAATGATCATCATCAAGGGCGGAACTCTAGTTTGCCCCGACGGGCTACGCGTGGGTGATGTGGCTCTGGAGGGTGACAAGATCCTCCGCATCGCGGCCTCGATCGAGGCCGGTGATGGCGATGAGGTTGCTGACGCTGCGGGCTGCTGGGTCTTCCCGGGTTTCATTGACGCCCACACGCACATGCAGTGCTGGACGGGCATCGACTGGACGGCGGATAGCTTCGAGACGGGCACCCGCGCCGCTGCCTGCGGTGGCACCACCACCATCGTCGACTACGCCACGGCCGATCGCGGCGTGACCATGCCGGACGCTCTGGCGGAGTGGCATAAGCGCGCGGATGGCACCTGCACGTCAAACTATGCCTTCCATATGGCAATCGCGGAGTGGAACGAGCGCAATCGCGAGGACCTTGCCGCGATGCGCGCTGGCGGCGTCAGCTCCTTCAAGACCTACTTCGCCTATGACCATCTGCGCCTTGATGACGCGGAGACCCTCGAGGTGCTCGAGGCCCTGAAGCCGTTTGGCGGCACGCTCTGCGTCCACTGCGAGAACGGCACCCTCGTTGACGCCCTCCAGAAGCGCGTGTACGAGGCTGGCATTCACGGGCCGGAAGGCCATCCTCTGAGCCGTCCTGCCGAGTGCGAGGCCGAGGCGGTGAGCCGTCTGCTCTACCTCGCCCATCTCGCCGGCGACGCGCGCGTGAACGTAGTGCACCTCTCAACGAAGCTCGGCCTCGAGGCCATTCGCGCTGCCAAGGCGCGCGGCCAGAAGAACATCTTCGTCGAGACCTGCCCTCAGTACCTGCTGCTTGATGACACGTGCTTCACGCGTAGGGGAGAGGACGGCCTCGAGGGCCTCGAGTTCGTCATGAGCCCGCCTCCGCGCAAGCCGTCTGACCGCGCGGCACTTCGCCAGGCGCTGCTCGACGGCGAGATCGACACCATCGCCACGGATCACTGCAGCTTCAACCTCCATGGGCAGAAGAATCGCGGCGTGGATGACTTCCGTGCCGTCCCCAACGGCGGCGCGGGCGTCGAGCATAGGCCCGCACTCATCGCGACAACGTTTGAGGGTCAGCTTGGCCCCACGGAGCTCTGTCGCCTCATGAGCGAGAGCCCCGCTCGCGTCTTTGGCATGTGGCCACGTAAGGGTTGTCTGGCGGAGGGCTCGGACGCGGATGTCTGCGTCTGGGATCCGTCCGTCGAGTGGACCATCTCGGCGAAGACTCAGCACCAGAACGTCGACCACACCCCGTACGAGGGCTTCATCTGCCACGGCAGGGCGCGTCTCACCTACGTGAACGGCGTGCTCGCGGCTCGTGACGGCGAGCCGACGGGGGCGACGCCGGGCACATACGTCCCGCGCTAGCCGCGAGCCGGCGGCGGGCGCATACGTCCCGCGCTAGCCGCGAGCCGACTGCGGGCGCGGTGTCGGGCGCGTACGTCCCGCGCTGGTCATGAACCATGGGCGGGCGCGGAGCCAACTTGAGTACGAAAAGCTGGTCCTTTCGCCGTTCGAGTCATTGACAAGGGGCCTTCTTTATCGTTAAGCTTCTAAACAACGATAGGCAATATCGTCAAACAAAAGGAGAAAAACATGTCCATCGAAGCCGTCGTCACTGATAAGGCCCCCGCCGCTGTGGGTCCGTACTCCGCCGCCACCAAGTCCGGCAACTGCATCCACGTTTCCGGTCAGCTCCCCGTTGACCCCGCCACCGGCGAGTTCGCTGGCGACGACATCCAGGCTCAGACCCGTCAGAGCCTGACCAACGTCAAGAACGTCCTCGAGGCTGCCGGTGCCACCATGGCCGACGTCGCCGAGACCGTCGTTCTTCTCGACTCCATTGCCGATTTTGGCGCCATGAACGAGGTCTACGCCGAGTTCTTCGCCGCTCCGTATCCGGCCCGTGCCGCCTTCGAGGTTGCCGCCCTCCCCAAGGGTGCCAAGGTCGAGATCAAGGCTGTCGCCTACCTGTAATGTGTTGTTGCCCAACTGAATGGGCCGCCGCCCTCTAGTGGCGTTGTCTCTTGTCTGCAATGAGACTCAGCCGGCGTTCGGATTCACCTCCGAGCGCCGGCTTTTTGTTTTTCGTGTCCGCTACTCCTCATAACCTGAAAAAGGGACAGTCCCTTTTTCAGGTTTTAGTGTGACGATCGACGGTGATGTACGGTTAAGTTTCATCGAGACGTGCGTTATATAGAGTTATGAACGAGAATTAAGCTCCATAACTCGAAGAAACGCATGTCTCGGCGGCGGCGTGTCGGAGCTGCCGGGCGTCGCGTTGCGTCCACGGGTGCTTTTATACCGTTCGCGAGAGCTCTACGCATTTTCGGTTTCTCGTCCGTAGCGGCTGGTTGCTGGGGTAGACTATTCCCTGTTGACCATCTGGTCGCAAGTTATGTTCAGCGCGCAAGCGCAGTGTTGCCCTCGGAGGGGCAAATGAAAGAAAGGCACGTCATGGCTCAGGGTACTGTTAAGTGGTTCAATCCGGACAAGGGCTACGGCTTCATCTCTCGCGAGGACGGCGACGACCTGTTCGTCCACTACTCCGAGATTCAGATGGACGGCTTCAAGACCCTCGACGAGGGCCAGGCTGTCGAGTTTGACATCACCACTGGTCAGAATGGCAAGCTCCAGGCCTCCAACGTCCGTAAGAGCGCTTAATTAACGTCTTACATACGCTTGGGTGAGGGGACGTCCGAAAGGACCCCCCTCTTTTTTTGTGCGGGCTGGTAGTGCGTATCGGCCGCTAAATCGTGCATATCTGCTCGTTGTGCGCGCCGGTCATGCGTGCCGGCTGCCGTACGCGCTCGTGTGGGCACCGGCCGCGGGGGGGGCACGTCGGGCTTCGGCCGCTCGCGCGTCCCGGCCGCTGACGGCGAAAGGCGCGCGGACGTAGCCCCGCTATTGCACGTGCTCGGCGAAGCGGTGGTACTGCACGCAGGCGAGCTTGAGGTAGGCGTCGCGGGCACGAGCGGCTGGATCACCGTTGGGGTCGGCGCCGGCGAGCGTCTTGAGGCCGCCCGTTGCATGGTGACGGTCCTCGACATCCGTGTATGAGAGCGCGCTGATCGTCGGCATCGACAGGCGTGCTCCCAGCTGCGCCTCCTGATAGCCCGAGAGGGGAGCTCCGACGGCGTCGAGAGCGAGCGCCCCCAGCGTACTCGAGGAGGCCTCCTCGACGCGCATGCTTCCAGCGCCCGCCACGTCATAGTTCGCCCAGACGAGGTAGTTGGTGAGGTACGTGCGCGCTCCGTGGGTCTGGTCGGCCTCGTCCGGGAACATGGCGTCGTTGACGGCGGCGGAAACGCTTGCCTGATGGTCTCCGAAAAAGACAAGGAGCACCGGTCGGTCGAGCTTGCGCAACTCGCCGATAAACCACTCGAGGTCGCGATCCGAGGCATCAATGCACGCGAGATACTCGTTGAGCTCCGCCGCCTGCGACTTGTCCAGGTAGTCAGGCTCGTAGCCGCGCAGCAGACTCGGATCGATGTTGTCCTGGTCGTAGCTGCTGTGATTCTGCATCGTCACGTCGAAGATAAACTGCGGGTTGCTCGAGCCGCGCAGACGCCCGAGGACCTCCTCGTACGTGGCCGCGTCGGTGACACCGCTGTGGAACTGCGGCGCGTTTTCGAACTCGTCGATGGTGAGGAACTCATCAAACCCAAAGCCGGCGTAGATGCCCTCGCGGTTCCAGTTCGTGCCGAGGTTGGGGTGAATCGCGCACGTGTCATAGCCCAGGCTCGACAGCTGAGAGGCGAGGTTGTCCGTCGTCGAGAGGTCGTAGAGCGTATACGGATACGCGCCTTTGCCGAGGTATCCCAGGGTGTTGCCGGTGAGGAACTCGAACTCCGTGTTGCAGGTCCCGCCTGCGTAGGTGGAGACGGCGAGCTGCCCGCGCACGAGCGCGTCGTCGATCGAGTTGAAGTACGCGGGACCCTCGTAGCCCACGCCAAGCCCGTCGTAGAGCGACATGTCGCTGAAGCTCTCGTTCATCACGCACACGATGCTCGGGCGCGTCTCTGCGAACTGGGTCTGCGCGGCGGCGCGAGCGTCCGGGTCGACGCTCGACGCGTGGTTGTCTGCCAGCTCCTGTTCGTCTGCGACGGCCTGCGCGGAGGAGTAGCCGGCGGGGCGAGGAATCTCGAGGTCCTGCGCCGCGGCGACGAAGCTCGTGATGGCTCCGTAGCGCTCGTAGCTGCGAGCGGTGTCCCATCCGTCGACGTGTACGCCGAGCACGACGCCAAAGTCCACGAACGCGACCACCGCTACGAATGAGCCCACGCATGCTGCCGCGACGCCGAGGTTGCCGGCGACGGCGAGCTTGCGTCGGCGAGGCGCACGGCCCTTCTCGGAAGCCGCCTCCTTGCACCGGCGAGGCGCACGGCCCTTCTCGGAACCCGCCTCGCGTCCGTGCATGAGCGAGCAGAGACACCAGCCAACTGCGGCGATGGCGATGCCGAGGATAACCGTGCCGTCGATCTTGTAGACGTAGCCGCCCGCGACGGACATCGCCGTGGCCATGCCGAGGACGTCCGACGGCAGAATTGCGGTGCCCTTATGGACGCGCACGAAGAACTGGGCGAGGCCCATCGCGCAGAAGACGCCGACACCGATGCCAGCACCGATGCCCTGCGTTGGAAGACGAGGTAAAGGGCGAGGAGTGCGATCAAGGCAAACCCGGCTTCGAGGGCGAGGAACTTAGGCTCGACGGCGAGGTTGCCACGGCACCAGCTGACCTCGAGCGCGAACGCTGCGGCGACGCTGGCGGCGACGAGTAGCCCGGCGTCTGCAAGGTAGGACCCCCGAACCCTATCGCGGGATAGCGTGACCAGCGCGCACGCGCCAACGACTGCGGCGGCGGCAACGGAGCAGCCGGCGACCGTCGCGACGTCTCCCCCGACCAGGCCAAGCGCGAGCCAGATGACGAGCGCGACAACCAGCACGGGATACGGCAGCGTCCAGACGAGGGTGGCGCGAGACGGACGCTCGCGCATCGAACGGTCCTTGTCCGCGCTGCTGCTCATCGTGTCTAAGACACCCGCTTCGCAAACTCGAGGTACTGAACGTTCTGGAGGAGGCGGCAAGACTCAGCGGCGGCGGCCCAGGACTCGTTATCCGGCGTTGGCGCATCGTCTCCGTTGCCGCCGTCCCCGCCGTTACCGCTGGAAGCCTTCTGGCTGGGCGTGGCGTCCGCGACGGAGTGCCAGCCGCCCTCGTTGTCTTTGTAGGCAAACATGTTAATCATCGGCATGTACATGCGGGCGCCAAGTTGCGCCTTCTGGAAGTCCGTGAGGGGAGCGCCGATGGCGTCGAGCGCGAGGGCGCCCAGCGTCGACGAGGAGGCGTCCTCCCAGCGCATATCGCCAGCGCCGGCGACCTCGTAGTTCGTCCAGACGAAGTAGTTCGTGCGATAGGCACGAGCGCCATGGGCGGTGCCAACGTCCTCGGTGAAGAGCGCGTCGTTCGCGTATCCGGAGACGCCCGGCTGGTGATCGCCAAAGAACACGAGCATGACGGGGCGGTCAAGGTTGCGGAGCTCCTCCATGAACCACTGGAGGTCGCGGTCCGAGGCATTGATGCAGGCGAGGTACTCGTTGAGCTGACTCGTGAGCGCGGCGTCATCCTCTGCAAACGGGAAGGTGTAGCCCGGAAGAAGTGACTCGTCGATGTTGTTTTGGTCGTAACCGCTGTGGTTCTGGATGGTGACGTCGAGGATGAACTGCGGGGCCTCGTTGCTGCGGAGGCGGTCAAGCACGCTCTCGTAGGTCGCGGCGTCAGTGACGCCGGAGTGGAATCCGGGCGCGCCCGCGAAGTCCTCCGCGGAGAGGAAACGGTCGAACCCGAAGGCCCTGTAGACGATGTTGCGCTTCCAGTTCGTGGGGGCGCAGGGGTGGATTGCCGTCGTGTCATATCCCATGTCGGCGAACTGGGTGGCGAGGTTGTTGACGTCGCTGAGGTCATAGAGCGTGTAAGGGTACTTGGCGTTGCCGATGTAGCCTATGGTGGCTCCGGTCATGAACTCGAACTCGGAGTTGCAGGTGCCTCCGCCGTAGGCGGAAACCTCGAGCTCGCCACGCACGAGCGCGTCATCGATCGAGTTGAAGTAGGCGGGACCCGTATAGCCGATCCCGAGGCCGTCGAGCATCGAGAGGTCTGAGAAGGTCTCGTTCATGACGCAGACGACGCTGGGCTTCGTGTCCGCGAACTGCGCTTGGGTATAGGGATACGAGTCGCTCTTGGCGTTCTGGTACAGCGAGGCGAGGGTCTGCTCGTCCTCGAGGGCGACATCGTCAGAATAGCCTGCGGGCATGTCGATCGCCATGTGCTGCACCATGCTGAGGAAGTGGGGAACCATGCCGTCCGCGCGGTAGCTCGAGATGGGGTTCCATACGTCGGTATTGATTCCGTAGTCCTTGGTGAGGTCGATGTCCGAGAACGCGTTCTGGAGCGTGGCCAGGCACAGGATGCCGAGGGCGATGTTTGCGATAGGGCGGATGATGCGCACGCGGCTCGGCGCCGGCGTCGCGGGGCGGATGAGACAGCAGGCGATGAGGCCAACGCCGAGGGCGCTCGCGGCGGTGAGCATTGGGTTCGTCACGGTATAGGTGTATCCGGCGGAGACTTCTGCGGCGGTGCTCAGGGCGAGAAGGTCCGTCGGGAGGAGGGCGGCACCCCTGAACTCGGCGACGAATGCCTGGCCGATGCCGAGGGCGAAGAGGGCGACGAGCCATATCGCGGGCATCACGCCGCGGCGCTGGCCAAGGAAGTAGGCGATGACCATGACGGAGCCGATGAAGGCGACGTCAATGAGGATGTGCTCGGCCGATACGCTGAGGGCGCCCTCGTTCCAGGGCGTCTCGATGGCGACGACGGCGCAGATGGTGCAGATGGCGAGGGCCACGATGGCGCGAAGCAGCTCGATGACGAGGCCAGCCAAGTGCGTGCGGGCATCCTTCGAGCGGCCGAGGCCGTCGAGCGCGTTGAGGATTGGCTCGCGAAAGAGCGCGATCAAGACGCCGGCGCAGATGACCTTTACGACCTGGTTGAGTGCTTCGGTGCTACAGATGAGCAGGTTTTGACGCGCGAGGAAGATGAAGAGGGCGGCAAGGGCGATGAACGGGACGAGCCACAGGATAGTGCTCACGTGACAGATTGCCGCGGCGAGCCAGGCGGTTGCGCGCGTGACGGGGGTGGGGACGAACCTGAACAGGTGGGCGAGGGCGTCGTCGAAGTGGGTGAGTCGGGCGGCGGCCGCTTCGCGGATGGCGGCGGCCTTGCTGCGGGCGGAGGCCTTGCGCGTGGTGGCCTTGCAGACGTCGGGGGCCTCGCGGACGTCGCGGGCCTCGCGAGTGTCGGTTGCCCCGCGTGTGGCGGGCGTCTTCTCGCGGACTGCCGCGACCACCTCGCGTGCGGCGGATGCCTTCTCGTTGGCGTTCTTGGGATGGTGGAGGTTGTTGCTCATGCGTCCCCGTGATTCGTCTGGCTAAGTACAGTCATAACCTCATTACTTTACCGATTCTTGACATAACCAGCAATGCGCTTGAGCTGTAAAGGCGCAGGAAAAACGGGAAAAGTGGTGGGGGAGGCCATGTGTTCGGATGTGCCGGTCAGATGTGCTCAGCGGACCGACCGTGGATTACTTTCCGTCATGCTTAACGCCGGTCCGCGTCCGGGCCGGCCGCGTCGCCGTACCGAGTCGCCCGCGTTGGCGTACGCCGGTCCCGGCGTCCTATTGCTCGCTTACGGCACCGACGCCATAGCCCTCGCTGCGCACCAAGCGGCGAAGGTCATCCGGGTTGGCCGCCTGCTTGGTCCGCACATGGGCAACGCCCTCCGCGAGGGAGACCTTGGCCATGGTGTCGGGTCGAGAGTTGAATGCGTTCGCAATGCGCTTCGCGCAGTTCTCGCAGCTCATGCCTTCGACCACGACGTCATAGGCGAAGGGGTAGTGGGAGGCGTCCTTGTCCCTGGGGCCACGCGAGCGCACGACGTCCGCGCCTCCGCAGCAGTCCCCCTTACCTCCTCGCGCGATGTAATTGCGAATAACGAGCAGCGCCGCTACGAAAACGACGGTGACGATCACGACGTTGATGATGCCTGTGCCCATGACTCCTCCAAAGCAGGCTCGGTCGAGCCCTGAATGTTCGAGATGGCTAACTTGTACGTCATTGTACGCCATCTCGCCGGGTCAGGAAGGGATTCGGCTTCGGACGCACGCGGGCAACCGCTCGTCGCCGCTTGTTGCCACATACCGACCATCACGCCGATTCGTCGCCAGCAAATTGCATATCCCCCGTTTCAGCTATCTTTCAACCTGTTAGGATGGTAGCAGGCGGCCATCCGAGGTCGCACAACAAGAATGGGAGAATCGCAATGAAGCTACGTCCGCTCGCCCGCAAGGCACTAACGCTCTTCGCCACTGCGGCCCTCGCCACCGTCTCCGTCGCAGGGCTTTCTGCCTGCGGAGAGTCTCAGGAAGATGCCATCAAGAGCATGATCAAGGAGCAGTTCGGTCAGCTCGAGCAGGTCACTGACGCCAATATCGAGGAGGTCTTCGGTGACGATGAGATCGCCGAGCTCCAAAAGTACGGCATCGACGCGACCGAGCTCTACAACGCCTGCGTCAAGCGCTTCGACTACGAGGTCGAGGACATCTCTGTCTCCGACGATACCGCCACGGTGTCGCTTTCCGTCACCAACCTCGACTTCGCGACCGTCGCAGCGAGCTGGACGGATGACATGACCGCCTATCTTACGTCCGATGAGGCGGTTAACGACTACACAAACCTCGGCGAGGACGGTATGCTCGCCAAGGTCATGGGCCAGTTCGTCGAGAGGCTCGCTGCTGACGACGCGCCCACCAAGACCGCCAGCGTCACGCTCGACCTCGAGAAGAACGGCAAGACCTGGGAGTTCGCGGACGAGGACCAGGTGGTCAGCGCGATCTTCGCTGGCGCCGATCCCTCGACGCTCATGGAGTAGGCCCGCACGCGCCTGGCGGCTACTCGCGCGTATAGGTAACGAATTCGAAGGGAATCCCCTCTGGCGTGACGAGGGGGTTCCCTTCGTCGTCTCGCGTCGTGGAAGACGCGACGTGCCAGGTGGGGTCCTCGTCCAAGTTGGGGAAGAACGTGTCCGCCGGACGCGCGCAGTGGTTCTTCGTGATCTCCGCGCGCGTGCAGAGGGGGAGGAGCTCGCGGTAAATCATTCCGCCGCCGATGAGCCAGACCTCAGGGTCGTCCGCGACCATGGCTAGGGCCTCGTCGATGCTATGGGCGACGTCGACGCCCTCGCGCGCAAAGTCAGGGTCGCGCGTGATGACGACGTTGCGGCGGCCCTTGAGCGGCTGGCCTCCCGGGAAGCTCTCGAGGGTCTTGCGGCCCATGAGGACGGTGTGGCCCTTCGTGTGGCGCACGAAGTGGCGCATGTCAGCGCGGTTGTCCACAAGCATGCCGCCGCCGATACCGATACCCCAGTCGTCGCAGACGGCGACGATCACGTTGAGGTTGGGCAGGGGAGCGCGGAGATTGGCGCCGACGCTGGGCAGGGGAGCGCGACGGGCGTCGCCAGCACTGACAGATTCCGCCACCTGCATGTTCTTCTCGTCGCTCATGGGCTACACCGCGATGGGGATGTTCTTGACCTGCGGGCCGTGCTCGTATCCCTCGACGATGAGGTCCGCCGTCGTGAAGTCATAGAAGTTCGTGACCTCGGGGTTGAGCGAGACGCGCGGCGCGGGATACTGCGGCCTCGAGATGAGCTCGCGGATGATGTCGACGTGGCGGTCGTAGATGTGGGCGTCCGCGATGACATGGACGAGCTCGCCGGGAATCATGCCCACGGACTGCGCGACCATCATGAGGAGGATCGCGTACTGGCAGACGTTCCAGTTGTTCGCGGCGAGGATGTCCTGGCTGCGCTGGTTGAGCAGCATGTTGAGGGTGAGGCGGTCGTCTCCGGGCGTCTGGGTGACGTTGTAGGTCACGCTGTAGGCGCACGGATAGAGGTGCATCTCGGAGAGGTCCGCGAAGACGTAGGTGTTCGTCATGATACGGCGCGAGAAAGGCGTGTGCTCGAGGTCATAGAGTACGCGGTCCATCTGGTCGAAGTCGCCCTCAGGGTAGTGGCTCTTCTGGCCGATCTGGTAGCCGTATGCCTTGCCGATAGAGCCCGTCTCGTCTGCCCACTCATCCCAGATGTGGGAGTTGAGGTCGTTGATGTTGTTGGATTTGCGCTGGTAGATCCAGAGGACCTCGTCCATGGCGCTCTTGAGGGCGGTGCGGCGGAGGGTGAGGGCGGGGAACTCGCGGCGCAGGTCATAGCGGTTTACCACGCCAAACTGCTTGATGGTGTAGGCGGGGGTGCCGTCCTCCCAGCGCGGGCGGACCTTCTGCCCCTCGGTGGTGGTGCCGTTCTCGATGATGTCTTCGCACATGGCGCAGAAGAGCTTGTCTGCCTGGCTCATGGTTTCTCCTGATGGTTGAGTGCGGGACGTGTGGCGGGGTATGGCGAGCGGGCGTTCCCGTGCGTACCGTGCGTGGCGTGGTATGGCGAGTGGCCGTCCCCACGTGTTCCGTGTGCGGCGCGTGGGCTGGGTGCTCCGCTACTTGTACGAGGCCGAATCGGTGAGGGCCGTCGTGAGGCGAATGGCGATGTCGACGATGTTGGACGCTTCCTCATCCAGCTCGGCGAGCTCGTCCGTGGTGTGGCCGTCGGGTGACCTGAGGATGTCGACCAGCTTGGCGATGGCGCTCCAGCGCTCGGCGCAGTCCTCCTTGGCGTCCCCGAGGGTGTCGATGATCGAGTCGGCCTTGACGCCGCTCACGCGGTCCGCGCCGGGCAGCTCGATCGCCTGAATCGAGGTTTGGGCATCGGCGACCACCTGTGCGGCGGCGTCGAGCTCCTCGGTGCGGGTGGCGGCGTCCGTGGCGCCCATCGCGGCGCGGAGGTGCATGGAGAAGAGGTTAGTGCTGTCCTCGTCCGCCTTGGTGAGAGCGGACACGAACTCACTGACGGCCTGCTGCGAGCCGTCGTAATCACTCGCGTAGACGTAGGAGTTGACGGACTCGTCCGCGCAGCGGATGCGGGTCTCGAAGATGTTGTCGGCCGTGAGGTCGGCGTCGGTGCTGCGGGTGTCGTCGTCGAAGTAGTGGTCGAGCTCGTCGAAGTCCCACTCCTCGTCCGGGTACTCCTCCGCGACGATGTCTGCTACCTCGGAGAGGACCTCGCCAAACGTGTTCGCGAGGACGAGGGAGGAGGCGATGATGAGCGCCAGCCCGATGGCGAGGATGACGTAGGCGCCGGGACCGGAGTGGTTGTCCGGGGAGGTCGTGGCACTCGCGCTCTCGATGACGGGGACCTGCGGCGCGGACGCCGGCTGCGGCTGGGGCATGGGCTGGCCGGGCGCGGGCTGAGCCGGCTGCGGCGTGGGCTGCGGCGTGGGCTGGCCGGACGCGCCGTTGCCACCCTGCGGGGTCTGGGGCTGGTAGCCTTCGCTCATGTCTGGTCCTCTCCGCGGCTGTTGGGTTGTCGTCGTGCGCGTGGCTCTACGCGCGGTGCGAGGCCTGGCGCGCTTGCCGTGCGGGCACTCACCTGCGGGCAGTTGCGTGCTTGCCTAGGCCATGTCCTCGAGACGGCCGTGGCGCTCGTAGCGGGTGATGCGGGCGGGCGCGTTGTTCTCGTCGACGAAGACGACGCGCGGCGCGTGTTCGGAGGCCTCCTCCGGGGTCATCTGGCAGTAGCACATGATGATGACCTTGTCGCCAACGTTCACGAGGTGGGCGGCGGCGCCGTTTAGGCAGATGACGCCGCTGCCGGCCTCGCCGGCGATGGCGTAAGTCTCGAGGCGGCTGCCGTTGTCGACGTCCGCGACCTGGACCTTCTCGTACTCGCGGATGCCGGAGGCGTCCAGGAGGTCCTGGTCGATGGTGATGGAACCGACGTAGTCGAGCTCGGCCTGGGTGACCGTGGCGCGGTGAATCTTGCCCTTGAGCATGTTGAGCTGCATTGTTCTCGCTCTCTTTAGCGCTTTGCGCGCGGTGTCGCGCGTCTAACGGATATACGGTACACCTCGAGGGGCGAAGACGCGAGATGCTGCGCCCGAAGCCCATCGTAATTGCGCGATGCCCGCGGCATCCGCGACGCTCGCGACACCCGTGGCATCCGTGATGGGCGCGATGCGCACGGTGCCCGCGACGAAAAAGAGCCCCGCCGGAGCGAACCGACGGGGCTCTTCCTGGTTGGCCGTCACGTGGCCGATGGTGCGGGGATCTGGCTAAGCCGCCAGGGCAGCCACGTCGGTGACGTCCCCGGCGGGGTCGCCTTAAGAGCGGGGCCGTCGCCAACCGGTTTGGCGACGGCCCCGCTGGGCCTTGGTTGTGGTCGCGAGCGATTGGAGATGAGCCCTGCAAGACTATCCAACCGGGCGACCGGAGTTTGTTTGGTTGCGCGGTGTTGCCGCGCGCGGGCGATAAGGCCTGCTACAGCGACAGGAACAGTTTGTGGATGCGCGTGTCCTTGTCCAGCTCGGGGTGGAAGGCGAGGGCGAGCTGGTTGCCCTGACGCGCGGCGACGATCCTGCCGTCCACGGTCGCGAGCGCCTTTGCGCCCGAGCCCACGGAGACGATCCTCGGCGCGCGGATGAACGTCATCGGGACCTCGCCGATGACGCCGAGCTCCGCGCTTGCGTGGAAGCTCCCGAGCTGCCTGCCGTAGGCGTTGCGCTCGACCTCGACGTCCATCGTGGCGAGGCGCGGCGTGCCCTTGTCGTCGTGCGCCGCGAGCGTCTTGGCCAGAAGGATCATGCCCGCGCAGGTGCCCAGCGTTGGCATGCCTTCCTCGATGCGCCTGCGGAGCGGCTCGAGCATGCCGAGCTCGTCCAGGAGCTTGCCCTGCGTGGTCGACTCGCCGCCGGGGAGGATGAGGCGGTCGAAGGGCCGCTCGAGGTCAGACGCCTTTCTGAGCTCGATCCAGTTCGCGCCGAAGCGCTCGAGCATCTGCTCGTGCTCGGCGAAGGCGCCTTGGACTGCGAGGATTGCGGTCGTGCACGCCATTAGCGGCCACGCTCTTCCATGATGATGTCGATCTCGTCGGCGTTGATGCCCACCATGGCCTCGCCGAGGTGCTCGGAGAGCTGGGCGATGAGCTTGGCGTCTTGGTAGTTGGCGACTGCCTTGACGATGGCGTTGGCGCGCTTGGCGGGGTCGCCGCTCTTGAAGATGCCGGAGCCCACGAAGACGCCCTCGGCGCCGAGCTGCATCATGAGCGCGGCGTCGGCGGGGGTGGCCACGCCGCCGGCGGCGAAGTTCACCACGGGGAGCTTGCCGGTCTCGTGTACCTCGCGCAGAAGGCTAACGGGAACGCTGAGCTGCTTGGCGGCCTCGAAGAGCTCGTCGTCGCGCAGGGCGACGGTGTCGCGGATCTGCTTCTGGATCTTGCGCATGTGGCGCACGGCCTGGACGACGTCGCCGGTGCCCGGCTCGCCCTTGGTGCGGATCATCGTCGCGCCCTCCGCGATGCGGCGGAGCGCCTCGCCGAGGTCGCGGGCGCCGCAGACGAACGGCGCGTCGAAGGCGGTCTTGTCGATGTGGTAGGTGTCGTCGGCGGGGGTGAGGACCTCAGACTCGTCGATGTAGTCGATCTCGATGGCCTGGAGGATCTGGGCCTCGACGATGTGGCCGATGCGGCACTTGGCCATGACGGGGATGGAGACGGCCTTCTGGATGCCACGGATCATGGCCGGGTCGCTCATGCGGCTGACGCCACCGGCGGCGCGGATGTCGGCCGGGATGCGCTCGAGCGCCATGACGGCGCAGGCGCCGGCCTCCTCGGCAATGCGCGCCTGCTCAGGCGTGGTGACGTCCATGATGACGCCGCCCTTGAGCATCTGGGCGAGCTGACGGTTGAGGGCCGCGCGTTCCTGGGTCTCGTTCTCCATGCTGGTCTCCTTCGTGGTTTGGTTGGGGTCTCGGTGGCTCGCACATGGGCGGGTGGCGCGTTTGGATGGCGCGACTTGCTCGCGCCGGTTGCGCCCGGTTGGAGCCGGCTTGCAGCGCTAAGCCCGTGCGCGCAGCCACCGATGACTTTCGAGGACAAAGGCTACGCTGGAACTGGCCTTGGCAAAATATCCAAACTGAGAGAAACTTAGAAGGTCAGAATAAGGCCAGATGCGAGGGAGCAATAAGGCCAGATGCTTGACTACGATCTTGGCTTGCGTGGTGACGACAGCCTGTACGACTATCTCTACCAGCGGATTCGCGATGACATCGCATCTGGCGAGCTGCGCGAGGGCGCGCGCCTGCCGTCGAAGCGCGCGCTGGCGGAGCACCTTGGCGTGAGCGTCGTGACCGTGGAGGGTGCGTATCGCCAGCTGGTCGTCGAGGGGTACGTCGAGTCGCGGCCGCGTAGCGGCAACTTCGTGTGCGACCTGCGGGGATCTGTGGCGCCGGCGCTCGGTGTGCGTGCGGGATCGGCAGCGACTGGCGGCTTGCCACGGATGCTAGGACGCGACGAGGAGACGCGCTCGGTTGACTTCGCTCTTGGGGCGCGCGGCGCGGAGCAGGACGCGGCGAGCCTCTGGACCCGCGCGCTTCGCCAGGCGCTCGCCTCCGAGTCCGAGGCCGAGCTCTTCGCCCCGGCTCCCGCGAAGGGGGTGTCCAGGCTGCGCGAGGCAATCGCCTCCCACCTGCGTCACACGAGGGGAATGGTCGTCGATCCGGAGAACGTCGTGGTTGGAGCGGGCGCGCAGATACTCGACTCGTGCATCGTGCAGCTTCTTGGCCGCGAGCGCGCCTATGGTGTCGAGGACCCCGGTTATCCTCGCCTGATGCGGCTTTATGCGGCGAATGGCGTTGAGGTGAGGCATGTCCCCATTGACGAGGCGGGTGTTCGTGTTGACGCTCTGGCATCGAGCGATGTTGGCGTCATGCACGTCATGCCTTCGCACCAGTTCCCGACGGGTTGCGTGACAAGCATCGGCAGGCGCTATGAGCTGCTGGGATGGGCCGCGGATTCGTCGGCGGGCGAGCGTTGGATCATCGAGGACGACTATGACTGCGAGTTCAGGCTCGCGGGGCGTCCCGTTCCCGCGCTCGCGAGCGTCGACGCCATGGGGCGCGTGATCTATACGAACACGTTCTCGAAGAGCCTGGGCTCGGCGCTGCGCCTCGCCTATATGGTGCTTCCCGATCGTCTTATGGAACGCTATGGCTCTGAGCTGGGGTTCTATTCCTCGACGGTGAGCACGGTCGACCAGGTGACGCTGGCACGAATCCTGGAAGACGGCAGCTACGAGCGGCATGTCGCCCGCGTGCGCAAGCGCGCCCGCGACGAGCGCGATCGTCTCCGCGAGTTGGTCGCCGCGGGCGCCTTTGGCCCTGGCGTTCGCCTCGAGCACGCCGATGCCGGCTTGCACTGCGTCCTCGCTGTCCCCGTGGATTCGCAGCCAGCCGCCCCGGCGACCCCGCCCGACGCCACCCCGCGCACGGCCATCCCGCCCGACGGCATGACCTCGACCCCAGCAACCTCGGTCGCCACCGACGCCTCGCGCCCGACATGTTCAGAACACGTGCTCGCCGTCCTTCGTGAGCAGGGCTTTTCCGCCCAACCCATCGCGGACTTCACCTTTTTGCCCCAAAATGTTCCTCGCGACACCGACCGCCTTCTCGTCAACTACTGTTAGCCGCCGGGCACTAGGGAACCCGCCTTATCAGGCGCTTCCGAAGCGTTCGTTTTGCCGTACGAACGCGTTTTAGGCGTTCGTTGGGAGTGCGTTGTAAAAAAAGACGTTAAGTAGGGGGCTATTTGCCTACCTGCCGAGTAGACCCGCTTTTCGGCTCTCGGCGACCTGGGGTTTTGCGGCGCTTCGGCTGGGTCTACTCGGGCAAACCCGGATTAGCCCCCTACTTAGCGACTTTTTCTATTTCATGCCCTGTTTTGTGGCCTCGATGGCATGGTTTGCCCTCGATTCTCCTTCCGGCTTCACGCACGCATCGGTTCCGGCCATTTTAGTAAATGCGAGATGTTATTTGTCAGATTCTTGTTAGATATTGTCTGACCTGCGGCTATATCGCATTATCGCCAACGTTTACCGATTCGATACGCTAAAAATGTCCGCTCGCCGAAGAGTCGCCAGAATGGTGCGCGTCCCCTCCTCGGCACGGCTACCTTCTCTGAAACCACGTATCGGGGAGGGTGCATGTCCGAGGTCTTCTGCGGTCCCACCGCGTTTAAGCTCCATAGAATCCCGCCGCAGGTAATCGGCCTGTGTCCTCCATTGCCTCAGCCGCGAGGCGACAAGAATCGAACGGAGCTGCGCTCCCATCCCGTCGTGAGGGAGATCTTGGGCACGCCTCTTCACAGATTGGTGTTCTCTCGCAACGAGCTGTCGAACGGAAAGCTGTTCCGAGACCACTTCTGGTCTGGCGAGTGTCCCTTCGGCTCAATCTGGGAGCACGAGCTCGGGGCCAGCGTCGCCTCCCCGGCGATGACCCTGCTCGGTCTTGCCTCCGCTATCACATTTCCGCAGCTCATCATGGCTGTCTATGAAATGTGCGGCGGCTTTGCGGTCTTTCGGCCAAGCGAGGCGATCGAGGAAGCGATGCGCAAATACTGGCACGGTGGCAGCGAAAGGCTCGGGTTTTGGAAGAGGGTTATGTCCACGAAGGGAGTCCCTACGAGCCTCTGGATGCGCCCGCCGCTTCTCGACCTTGACGAGCTCAAGCGCTTCGCATCCGAGGTGGCAGGTCACAGGGGAGCGCGCCCGCTCGCCGAGGCCGCCGAGCTCATGACGGGCCCATGCGACTCGCCGTTCGAGGTTCAGACGAGTCTGCTTTTGGGCCTTCCTAGGCGCCTGGGTGGCATGGGCTTCACGGACATCGAGAACAACAAGGTGATACGCCTCTCAAGCGACGCTCGGGCGTTGTGCGGCAAGAGTACATGTCGCGCGGACATCTATCTCGAGGCACGAGGCGCGCATCGGCCGGTCGACATCGAATGCCAGGGCGCGGTGGTGCACGACTCGAACGAGTCGGCGCTTTCGGATTCTCGGAGAATCGCGGCGCTGCAGAGCATGGGCATCGAGGTGGTTCCGGTCACGTTCGATCAGATCAGCGAGGCGCGCAGCTTGAACGCGGTGGTATCGCTGGTGGCAAAGCGCTCTGGTCGCAAGGTCGCGCCAAAGAGCGAGGGCCTTCTGCGACGCGAGCTTGACCTGCGGAGAAACGTGCTCGCCGACTGGAATGCGCTCGTGGATTAGCTGACGGATGAAAGCGGACAAGTCGGATAGACCCGCGGAATCAAAAGCGCGCTATGCGGGTCGTTCTCGCATCGCGCGCTTCGTTTCGCTATGTCACGCGGACGGAGGCCCCTCGCCGCCCGTTCGCAGCCACCCGGCGGCGCGTGGCTGCGAACGGGCGCTAGCCCTCGGCCGCGCGGCGACGCACGATGTCGACCAGCTGCTCGGTCAGGAGCTGGTAGGCCTGGCGGTCGCGTCCGTCGAGGCAGGCGAGATGGGCATCGATCGTGGCGTGGTCGCCGCGAACGGCGGGCCCGGTCAGCGAAGCCTCGACGCCGTCTTTCGCGATGTGCTCGGCATTGCCGAGGAACAGGGGAGCCAGCGCGACCTCTGCCTCGGCGCGGTCAAACCCGCAGCGCACGAGCTCGCCGGCGGCCATGTCATACAGCCCCACCACGAGGTTCGACGCCATGACGGCGGCGGCGTGGTAGCGGGTCTTCGCACCCGCGCCGACGCGCGTCACCTGGTTGCCCCGCGCGCGGAGGAGGCCGGCCATGAGGTCCACGGCCCAGTCGTCCCCCTCGAGCGTGAAGCTCGCGCGGCCAAGCTCGCGCCAGCAGTCGAACCTGCTGCTCACGGCATAGAGCGGATGCGCGGAACAAACGTGGGCGCCAAGCTTGCGGGCACCTGCGAAGACGCTGGAGGAGAGCGCGCCGGAGCAATGCACGACAAGCTTGTCTCGAAGGCTGACCTCGCCGGCGTGGGCGGCCCGCGCGAGCTCGTCCCATACGTCTGCGATCGTGGTGTCCGGCGTGGTCACGAGCAGCAGGTTCGCGGCGCGCACAGCCTCGATGGGGGAGGCAAACACGCTGCCCCCGGCAAACTCGACGGCCTCGCGCGCGTGCGCCTCGTCACGCGAGCAGAACCCAACCACGTCTACCGCGGCGCTCTCGCCGAGGTAACGCCCGAGCGAGCAGCCAACCTTGCCAGCGCCCGCAACGGCCACGCGCAGCCGGCCCGGCCCGGCGCACGCGCGCGGCGGTACCGGAGCGCCCTCTGCCGCGGCACGCGCGGCGTGCTTCGGCGCGGGGATGCGCTCGGGAGCTGCAGCGATGGCGTCGCCCCAGGCATCTACGGCGGGCACGAGAGGTGCCGGCGCGATAGCAGCAGGCGCCGCCGCACCAGTCGCGCCAGCCGCCGCAGGCGAAGGTGCCGGCGCACCAGCACCAGCACCCTCGTCAACGTGTCCACGACGCGTCCTCTGTTCGAACCCAGCAGCCACTACTTGGCAGCCTTGGGGTCAAAGATGAAGTTGTCGATCAGGCGCGTCTTGCCGATGTAGACGGCCATGGCGCACAGGATCGGCTCGTCGGCGATCTTCTCAATCTGGACGATGTTCTCGAAGTCGACCATCTTCACGTAGTCGATCTTCGCGAGGGGCTCGGCCTCGATGATGGCCCTCATGGCGTCGAGCACGGTCGCGGCGTCACGCTCGCCGTCCTCGACCATCTTCTGGCCGGCGAACACGGCGCGCGACAGGCACAGCGCCGCGGCGCGCTCCTCGGCGGAGAGGTAGGTGTTGCGCGAGCTCTTGGCCAGGCCGTCCTCCTCGCGGATGATCGGGCAGCCAACGATCTCGATGCCGAAGTTCAGGTCGCGCACCATGCGACGGATGACGGCGAGCTGCTGGGCGTCCTTCTGGCCAAAGTAGGCGCGGTCCGGCGTGACGATGTTGAAGAGCTTGGAGACGACGGTGCACACGCCACGGAAGTGGATCGGGCGCGTGAGGCCGCAGAGCTCGTGGGTGAGCTCGTCCATGTTGACGTAGGTGCAGGCGTTGGGCGCGTACATCTCGGAGGGCTCGGGGTGGAAGACCAGGGCGGCGCCGGCCTCCTCGCACAGCTTGCAGTCGCGGTCGAAGTCGCGCGGGTAGCTCTCGAGGTCCTCAGTCGGGCCGAACTGCGTGGGGTTCACGAAGTCGGACACGACGACGCGGCCATTCTCGGCGGCGGCGCGCATGATCAGGCTCTTGTGGCCCTCGTGCAGGTAGCCCATGGTGGGGACGAGGCCGACGGTCAGGCCCTCGCGCTTCCACTCACGAACTTGCTCACGAACCTCGGCGACGGTAGCAGCGGTCTTCATTAGTTGTTCCTCCTGATCTGGTCCATGACCTCAGCATCAATCTTGAAACCGTTCTCGGCGGCGGGGAACTCGCCCGTCTCCACGGCATTGGCGTACGCCTGATAGGCATCGCGCATGGCGTTGCCCACCTGGGCGAACTGGCGAACAAACTTGGGCTTGAAGCCACCCGGCGTCATGCCGAGGAGGTCCTGCGCGACGAGCACCTGGCCGTCGCACGCGGAGCCGGCGCCGATGCCGATGGTGAAGCAGTGGGTGAGCTTGCTCGTGATGAACTCCGCGAGGTCGCTCGGGACGCACTCGAGCACGACGGCGAAAGCGCCCGCGGCCTCGACGGCGAGCGCGTCGTCGACGATGCGCTGCGCGTTCTCCGCGCTCTTGCCCTGGACCTTGAAGCCGCCGAAGCTGTTGGCGCTCTGCGGGGTCATGCCCACGTGGCCGACGACGGGGATGCCCGCCTCGACGATCGCCTTGATCTGCGGGGCACAGCGCACGCCACCCTCGAGCTTGACGGCGTTGCAGCGGCCCTCCTTCATGAGGCGGCCGGCGTTGTGCAGGGCCTCCTCGACGCTGGCCTGGTAGGACATGAACGGCATGTCGCCAACGACGAAGGTGTCGCTCGTCGCGCGCGTGACGGCCCGCGTGTGGTGGACCATGTCGTCCATCGTGACGGGGATGGTGTCCTCGTAGCCGAGCATCGTCATGCCGAGGGAGTCGCCCACGAGGATCATGTTGATCCCCGCCGCCTCGACGATCGACGCCATGGTGTAGTCGTAACTGGTGACCATGGTCACCTTCTTGCCCTCCGACGCCTGTTTGGCGAGGGTGAGGACCGTGTTCTTTGCCATGCGCTTTCTCTCCCTTATTTGCGCTTACGCCCGTGTGGGCGCCTGGCTATTGTAGTCCCCTTAAAGGACACGTGCAGGGCCCCGACCGAAAGCGACCGCTTCCTACATGTGCATGTCGTTGAAGACGTCTGCCCACGCGAAGCCGAACGACCTCACGACGTCGAGGTCCGCCGGGAGCCAGTCGACGGAGAGGAGCTCGTCGCGCCCGAGCCAGGCGAGTTCCGCGTGGTCGAGGAGCTGTGGCTCGGCGGATGGGTCGACGGGCGCGCAGAAGACGTCCATCTCCATCGTGAACTCGGGGTATGCGTGCGTGACCGTGGTGAATGGCCAGAGCACGCCGAGGGTGAGGCCGAGCTCCTCGCTGATCTCGCGGCGGCAGGCGTCCTCGGCGCTCTCGCCGGGCTCGAGCTTGCCGCCGGGGAATTCCCACTGCAGGGCGCGCGCCTTGCCCTCCGGGCGGCGACAGAGCAGGACGGTCTGCCCGCAGACGGTAAATGGGTATTCCTCGTCCGGC